>Ga0208589_1000149_pt1 | contig 33512 bp, 27 predicted proteins | sample NGESurshal092012_2_FD_184486 | JGI IMG/M metagenome (GOLD analysis project Ga0208589, IMG submission 184486) | Arctic peat soil microbial communities from Barrow, Alaska - NGEE Surface sample F53-2 shallow-092012 (SPAdes) | ecosystem: Environmental > Terrestrial > Soil > Wetlands > Peat ...
GACGACGAAGCGTATTGCAGCCAAATACGCTGAGGAGGAGCAACGAAGCTCGCGGCCAAAAGACACGAGCATGGCCCGCGAGACTTTTGCCACAGGCTGAAAGGTCGCATTCAGCGGCCATTCAATCGCCTCCATTATCGCGCAAAGGTATGATCGGTTCAGGCGGGGCTTTGGAGACGACGGATGCGAAGAATTCTTATACTCACGTGGGCAGCGGTGTCAGGATTGATGTTCGCGGCGGGATGCGCGGAAAATGGACCCACATCCACCGCGTCGCGCGCTTCCGATGGTTCAAAATGGATTGACGCCTGGGCCGCCAGCTTCCTGCCGACCAAAGTGAACGGCACAGTGCAGAACGTGCCGGCCTTGAACCATCAGACGATACGCCTGGAAGTGTTTTCAAAACTGGCGGGCAGCGCGGCGCGCGTGAGATTCACCAATCAATTTGAGACCACGCCCCTGGAAATCGGCGCGGCGCACATCGCGCTGCGGGATCATGAGTCGAACATCATCGCCGGCACCGACCGCGCCCTGTTGTTCACCGGGGCCAGGGGCATAACCATCGCCCCGGGCGAAGAGGTATGGAGCGATCCCGTCACGCTAGCCGTGCCGCAACATGCCGACGTGGCCATCAGCGTCTATGTGCCGGGAGCGCGAAAGCCAACAGCGTTTCACGCGACAGGATTGAAGACCAGTTATCTATCAGCGCCCGGAGATTTCACCGCGGCCGCCTCGATTCCGCCGGCGGCGGAGAATCCGCGTACAACCACGCAGATATTTTTTGCCGACGATTTACAGGTAATGGCCCCGGCCCGGACGAAGGTGATTGTCGCGCTGGGGGATTCAATCACCGATGGATCGGCTTCGACCGTGGACGCCAATGCGTCCTGGCCGGATAGGTTGTCAAAGCGGCTGGCGGCGCTGCCGGACGGAACGGGCGTGTCGGTGATCAACATGGGCATCGGTTCAAACCGCCTCGTCACCGCGGACGCGGCCGGCCCGACGGGATTGATGCGGGTCGATCATGATGTGCTGGCGCGGCCCAATGTGACGCATCTCATCGTCATGGAGGGGATCAATGACATCAGTTACGAGCATCCGAAGCCGGAGCAGTTGATCGCGGCGTACAAGGAGATCATCGCCAAAGCGCACGACAAGGGGATCAAAGTGTACGGCGTCACGCTGTTGCCGATACAAAACTCTCGCAAGGACACGCCCGAAAACGAGGCCACGCGACAGGCGGTGAATAAATGGATACGAGAGAGTGCGGCGTACGACGCGGTGCTGGATTTTGAAAGAGTGGTGCGCGATCCGGCCAACCCATTGCGAATTCGCAGCGACCTGACGATGGATTATGTGCATCCGAATTCAGCGGGTTATCAATTGATGGCGGCGTCAGTGGATTTGAAATTGTTTCAATGAAATGAAGTCTTCAGACTCAATCCGCGTAGGGTAAATAAAGTGCGTCGAGTGTCAGAAAGGCGAGAGGGACAAAAACGCCAGGCCGGCAGTTTCAATTATTTCCCTTCGCAGTCGTTCCCCGAATTGGCCCGCAGCGTGGCTTGCAGTAGCTTTGCCCGCTCCACATCCACGTTCGTTTTCAGCACCGTCCCGCCCATGCCCCGTAGCCCGCGAAGAGCCATTTCGAGATTGCCCACCACGTCCAGCATCAGCACGGCCGAAGTCCCCGGCTTCAGCATGGCCTGTACCTCATGGATGAATTTGTCGTCGATTCCCACCGCGGTTGAAACGCTTGAGCCGGCCAGGCCCAGCAGATCGCCGACGGCGGTGCTGTTGAGAAGCGGGACGGCCAGCGCGATGCCCGCCAGAAAACTCAGCGTGCCGCCGCATAGGATATTGCCGGCGCCGGGGAAGGGTTGGCGGTCCAGCGTGTAGCAGCCATCGGCGCTTCGCGCCAGGATGGCCAGGTCTCGAAGAAGCAGGTATTGCACGGGAGCGGCAAGAGCCGTGATCTCATCGCGGAATCGCTCGGCGCCATCCAATTGGTCGTATCCGATGGCCCAAAGATGTGCCGATTCGGGCATGGCTCTTCCTCACCTTCGTTTGATTCTATCCGTCCAAGCGAGTGAAGCGAATTCTTCCCCCGGATTCTTGTTGCTCGTTCGCAAATCAAATAGGCTCCGCCGGCATGGGAACAATGGCCATGAAAAAACACCCGATTGATCCCAATGTGAGAATCGGCCATGTCCATCTGAAGGTCGCCGACCTTGAGCGCTCCCTCGGCTTCTACCGCGACGTGCTCGGATTTGAAGTAACGCAAGGCTACGGCCAGGACGCGGTCTTCATTTCCGCCGGCGGGTATCACCACCACATCGGACTGAACACCTGGGAAAGCAAAGGCGGTTCGCCCCCGACTTCCGGCACCACCGGGCTATATCATCTGGCGATTTTGTATCCCACCCGCTCGTCGCTGGCCGACGCATTACGCCGCCTGGTCCGAGGGAAAATTCCCCTGGCAGACGCCGCGGATCATGGCGTCAGCCAAGCCCTGTACATGCACGATCCCGATGGCAACGGCGTCGAACTTTACTGGGACCGGCCGCAGGCCCAATGGCCGCGCCATCCCGACGGAAGTCTGGCGATGTACTCGCATCCCTTGGACCTCGACCACCTGCTCGCCGAACCGGAACCGCCGCCGGAATAAAACCGCAAACAACGACCCGCCGAATTCAACTCCGGGGTTTTCCCGCGCAAGCCCGCCGCCCAAGGGCGGCCGCTAGCCAGTTGGAATCGCCGCGACTATCACCCGGAATCCGCTTTACATTTGCAGCGCATCAAAGGAATCGAGATCGAGAATATCCTCGATGGGGTTGCTCACGCCGCCATAAAAATCGATTTTGTTGTCTTGCAGGTAGAGCGCGACCGGCTCGGCCGTCACGACGATGGTGTCACTTCCCTTGCCGCCGTAAATGACGTTGCTGGCGCCGCCGCCCTGAATGGAATCCTTTCCATAACCGCCGCTGAGGAATTCCCCGGCGGTGGTGCTGATGAGAGTGTCCATGCCTGCCCCGCTCCAGATGGCCGAGACGTTGGGCATGATGGTCAGATGTTCGCCGATCAGGGAGTCGCCGCTGTCGGCGAGTCCGTCGTTGCTGAGGCGAAGGTCGTCCGTGCGGTAGGAAAGATCGACGATCGAGTAACCCGCGCCGCCGATGAGAACGTCATTGCCGTTGGCGTTGCCGGTGAAAGTAAACATCGGGCCAGGCTCCAGGAGGCTGGTGCCGCCGTCTCCGCCAACAAGGGTATCGCTGCCGTTGCCGCCGACGAGGTAATTGTCGCCGCCGCCGCCGACGAGTGAGTCGGCGCTTCTTCCGCCGCGAAGGGTGGTTGCGAGAGTGACGGATTGATCGACGACGACGGTATCGCGGCCATTGCCGGAAACGACGACCAGACCGGTCAGCCCTACCAGACCAAACGGCCCGACGGAGTACCCATTGGCCATGATGTTGATATTGGTCCCATCGGAGGAAATCGCAATGTTGTCGGCCAGGGGAGTGCCATTGATAATCAGAACACCGGCGGCAACGCTGCCGGTCACGGAATCGTCCGGGACGGCGTCAGCAGGCGCCAGCGCAGGGGCCGCGGCGGCCGGCGCCCCGGAGGGAGCGGGCTGTTGAGGATCGATGAGCTGGAAGATATTGCTCATGGCATCACTGGTATTGTTTTGTGCGAAGTTCAGGCCCGCCCCGCCGTTGAGGGTATCGCCCACGCTCGAGTCGAGGAAAATATCATCGCCGCCGTTTCCCTTGAGCATGTCATGTCCGGCTGCGCTGCCTGTGAGGGTGTCGTTGCCGCCGCCGCCTTTAACCATGGCGTTGGAGCCCATGGGCTGTATGACATCATTGCCGCCGCCACCGGATAATTCAGCCCCGTTGCCGGCGCCCATGAGTGTGTCGCCGCCGCCCCCGCCGCTGAGCGTGTCCGGTGTGGTGTTGGAATCCATGAGCATGTCATTGCCGGAGCCGCCACTGAGATTCACCATCGTGACACCCGCGCCGACCGTGACCGTGTCGTCGCCGCTCCCCAGGCTCAGGTTGATTTCGTGGATCGAGTTCATCGAATAGCCCGCGACCTGCCCGTCGATGTTGATAACGACGATACCGTTGGTGATGGTGATGGTGGCGGTGTCGTTCGTGACCGTGCCCGTCGTCATCACCATTCCGTCCATGTTCATGATCGTCGGGTTGGGCTTGTCGATGGCGATGCTCAGTGAGTTGGAATAATAGTTCGCCGAGACAACATCCGGCGCGCCGTCGCCGTTGAAATCGGCAATGAAAACCGAAACCGGATCCGCCCCCACGCTCAGCGTCGAGGGCGCTTGGAATGTTCCGTCGCCGTTTCCGACCAGCACATCGATGGAATTATTAGCGGCGTCCGCGACAACGAGGTCGGCACGACCATCGCCATTAAAGTCCGCGACGGCAACGGAATCCGGCGAAGTTCCCGCGGCGAATGCCGCCGGCGGCGCAAAAACTCCGCCACCGTTGTTAAGCAGCACATCAACGGTGTGCTGCGACTTGGCCGCGACGAGGATGTCGGAACGGCCGTCACCGTTAACATCCGCAACCGTAACGGCGGTGGCGCCGATGATGGCGTAGGGGGTTGTCGCGTCGAAACCGCCGCTGCCGTTATTCAGGCGCACGACGACACCGCCGGTTGTCGTGACGATCAGATCAGGAAGCCCGTCGTTGTTAACGTCGGCTGCCACAACCGCAATCGTGGCGAAGTTGCTTGAAAAACTGACCGACACGGGGGAGCCGAAAGTCCCGTCGCCGTTCCCGAGGAGCACATTGACGGCGTGAGTACCGCGTGACACGACAGCCAGGTCAGCGCTGCCGTCGCCGTTGAAGTCCGCGAGGGCGAGAGTGTTGTAATGGCTTCCCTGCGGCAGGTTGGTGGTCGTAACGGCATGTTGAAATGTGCCGTCGCCATTGCTGATCAGGACGCTCACCGCCGAGCTTGCTGGGCTGGCGACGACCAGATCGGGCAGGCCGTCGCCGTTGACGTCGGAGAGCGTCATAAATGTCGGGCCGGCCGCGACGCGGAGATTGGCGGCGAATGTGAAGTGGGCGCTGCCGTCATTGTCGGTGTCGGCGGATTGCAGGAAAATCTCCACGTAGTTGGTTTGCGTGTTGGCGACCGCGATATCCGGTTTGCCGTCGCCGTTGAAATCCGCGGCGACCACCGACGACGAATTCTCGCCCGCGTAAACCTCCGGGCTGAAACGGAGCGAGAAACCGTCGCTGGTGATGGTGGTGTTTTGCAAAACACTGACGACGTTGTCGCTGTAATTGGCGACGACGAGATCAGTCTTCGAGTCACCATTGAGATCCGCCACGGCGATGGTGTCGGGGTGATTCCCCGCCGCAAAAGACTGAAGGTTTCCAAACGTGCCGTCGCCGTTGCCCAGGGCGATGGTCACGACGCCCGAACTGTAGTGGGTTCCTACAATGTCAGTATTGCCGTCGCCGTTGAAATCGCCGACTGAAACCGCGCCGTCGACGGCGAGCGGAATCGCCGGCGCTGCCGTAAATGTTGGCCCGGTCGCGCCCAGCAAAACGCTGAATTGAGAAGAACCTGCATCGGCCACGATTAAGTCAGGCCGGCCATCGCGATTAACGTCGGAGACGGCAAGTGATTCCGGATCAGTTCCCACGGCAAAGACCACCGGGGATTTGAAAATGCCGTTGCCGTTGTTGTAAAGCACGTCAACCTGATTGTTGTGCGAGTCGGTGACGGCGATGTCGGGGTTGCCGTTGAAGTTGCCGACGACGACAGCCGCCGCGTAGGCGAGCGTTGCGTTGCCCACGCCACCCGCCGGCAGCGACAAGGCCGTGGGCGATTTGAAATTGCCGTCGCCGTTCCCCAGAAAAATGCTCACTTTATGGCCTGATCCAGTGGCGACGATAAGGTCCGCCTTGCCGTCGCCGTTTACATCAGCCACGGCGATGGAGTCCGGGTTGCCGCTGATGCCCAACGGCACCGAAACATTGCTGAGCGTGGGAAAATCTCCAAAGCCGTCGTTCAGAAGAATGCTGACCTCACCCGAAGCCGGACAGGCCGCAAGAATATCCGCGCGACCATTTCCCAAATCCGCGACCGCCAGCGCGGTGGGGCCGTTGGCAACACTAACCGTGACATGCGTGGCGAAGCCGCCGTCGAGGTCGCCGTCGTTATCCGGCGTGCCGCCGCCGTCGGAATCGAGATCGGAGTCGCCGACGAAAACGGTCAGATTGTTGTCCCGTTCATTGGCCACGACAAGATCAACTTTCTTGTCGTTGTTGAGGTCCGCCGCGGCAACCGCCGATGGATGATTTCCCACCACGGTCGGCGACGGCGCAGCGAAATAAGCAAAGCTCAGCAGGGTGCGCGATTCGAGCCGGTCAACGACAGCCGCCGCCGCGGGCCGAATGCAGGCCGCCGCCAGACGAGCGCGAATCCGAAACACAGAAAACGCGGCGTTTTGCACGCCACGACGAATTGATTTTTTGTGTATGCGCATGGAGTGCGCGCAATCATAATCCGCCCGGTGTAATGCGGCAAATTTGCCGCCGTGGTAATGGAGGCGAGACAGGGCATTCGCTTTTGGTGTTTCCCCCTCTCCCGGTACTCTGGGAGAGGGCAGGGGTGAGGGTTCTTCCCAATTTCAAATGGAGTTGATCGTAGGAAAAAGACGCTCACCCTATCCCTCTCCCAGAGTACCGGGAGAGAGGACCAGAGCGGAAATGGCCATATGCGATTGCCTTGGGAAGCAAGATGAGTAACAGAAAATCGCACACCCCCGCCGCGCACAGGGCAAGGACCGCCTGCACCGGCAGCAAATACCGATCATGGACCTGCGTAACGGCATACGGCGCCACCGCCATCACCGCGGCAAGGGCGACCCAGCGCGCGGGATGTTTGGCTCTAACAAAAGCCCAGGCTCCGGACAATCCGAACGCGGCCAGAATACATCGCAGCGCAGCGCCCTGCCGCCCCGGCTCGCCGACAACCAGGTACGCCGCGCGATTTGCCGAACGCTCCACAAAGCCCATGGGGTCGGCCCGCCATTCAGCCATGAATCGCTGCCGGCAAATCTGTGCGTATTGCGATTCGCCCAGTGCGATCACTTCGTCATGATTAACGCGGTCCACCGACGGATGCGAAGCCAGCGAGTCCAGAGTCATCCAGCCGGTTCCGGCGGGCTGGTTGCCGAGCCACAGTTCCGTCCAGAGATTTCCGCGAACAAAAAGAAGCCGGTCGAATTGAGCGTAGTTGCGGATCGTCCAGGGAAGGAGCGTGAGGAGGAGGGTGGCGGCAAAGATAAGAATCCGGTAGCCAACCCACCGCCTCGCCGCGATGAATAACAAAACAGGAATCGCCAGGCCATATGCCGCGTTGGTCAGCAGCAAAAGGCCGGCCCCCGCCCCGAGGACGATCGGCGATACTCCCTCGCTGAACGCGGCCATCAACAGCCAGAGAAACATCGCCAGGCCCAATAGGTTGTCCCATCCGTAACCGATGGAATGAATGAAAATCGGATTCAATAAGAACAAAGAGGCCGCCAAAAGTCCCGCGCTTTGACTGAATAGCTGCCGTCCCAGCCCATAAACACCGGCCGCCGCCACCGCCCGGCAGAAGACCCCGAAGGTGAGAATGGCCATCGTCGCCATCGGCGTGCGCAAACCCAGCAGGCGGTAGATCGCCCCGACAACCATCGGATAAACCGGCGGGCACCACGCGCTCGGCGGCGCGCCGGCCGAGTCCATAAACGGACTGACAAAGCCGTCGCCGCGTGCCAAATGGGCGCCGACAATCTCCTCCTCGCTGAACGCCGTCGGCGGGTGAAACCAGTTGGAGTGTAAATAGACAAGCCCGGTCAAAACGCCAACGATAAAAACCAGGCGAACCCAACGCGTCGCATTCTTTGTCCCCTCTCCCGGTACTCTGGGAGAGGGATAGGGTGAGGGTCCTTTTTCAACTATCAAATGCTCTTGACGTACGGAAGAACCCTCACCCCGGCCCTCTCCCAGAGTACCGGGAGAAGGGGAAATACCAAAAGCGATTGTCCTGAGTCTCACCTTCTCCCTATCGGCCCGCATTGGAATCAAATTCAAAGGCCTGCTAATATCCGGTCGTGATTCAGCCGATTTCCCATCATTTCGCACGCCGTTAGCGATGCCCGCCCATCGCCACCGTCGCCCCGATTCGTCGCTTTTTCTCTTTTCATTAGAAAACCCACCATGTCATCGGAACCCAACCAACCCGCTTCGCCGCTGCTTCGGCGGCTTCAGGAGATGAGCCGCCGCCACCAGGAACTCGCCGCATTGCTCAACGATCCGACCGTTGTCACGGACCACCAGAAAGTCGCCAGGATCAGCAAGGAGTCCGGCCAGCTTGAAGCCGTCGTAAGCCGATACGAGCGCTTTCTCAAGAGCGAGCAGAGCGTTCGTGAGCTGACCGAGATGGCCGCCAATCGCGACGATCCCGCCATGGCGGAAATGGCCGCCTCCGAACTCGAATCGGCGCAGGCCGCCGTCAAGGCGCAGTGGGACGAATTACGCGAAGAATTCCTCGCCGCCGAGGACAACGCCGTCGATGCCTTCTTCATGGAAGTTCGCGCCGGCACCGGCGGTGACGAGGCCGGCATCTTTGCCGGCAACCTGTTTGAAATGTATCGCAAATATATCCAAACCAGGGGATGGAAAATCGAAGTCAGCGATTTCTCCCCCAGCGAACGCGGCGGGTTCAAGGAGATCATCGTCTATGTTCGCGGCAACGGCGCGTATCGCCATCTACGCTTCGAAGCCGGCGGACATCGCGTCCAACGCGTGCCCGAAACCGAATCGCAGGGGCGCATTCATACCAGCGCCGCCACCGTGGCCGTGCTGCCGGAACTGCCGGACGTGAAGATCGAGATCAACCCCAAGGACATCGAGGAATCCGGTTGCCGCGGCGGCGGGCCGGGTGGGCAAAACGTCAACAAGGTCGAGACCGGCTGGCGAATCCTCCACAAGCCCAGCGGCCTGTGGTTCAAAATGACCGAACACAAGAGCCAGACGCAAAACAAGGAGCGGGCCTGGTCGCTCCTGCGCTCAACCCTGCACGATCGCGAGCAGGCCAAGCAGCACGCCGCCGTCACCGGCGCCCGCCGCGCCATGATGGGCAGCGGCGATCGCTCCGAACGCGTCCGCACCTACAACTTCCCCCAGAATCGCTGCACCGATCACCGCCTCAGCGGCGAGGATGGCGGGAAGAATTTCAATCTCGAGCGCATCATGGCCGGTGAACTCGATTCGCTGGCCCTGGCCCTGATCGAACGCGACAATCAGGATCGATTGGACAACGCGGAAAAGGCCATGTAATCGCAGCGCAATCGCAAGGCAACCGCAAATGATTTCCGTCGTCATTCCCAGCATCGACGCAGCGAAATTCGCCATCGCGCAAGCCAGCTATCAGCAGGCGATGGGCGATGAACCGTGGGAGCTGATCGGCATCCATGACGCCAAATCGCTGGCCGACGGGTACAACCGCGGCGCGGCAAAGGCCCGCGGCGAATTCGTGGTTTTTTCCCATGACGACATCGAGATTCTCAGCCCCGATCTCCCGGCAAAAATCAAATCGCACCTCACGAGGTTCGATCTGATCGGCATAGCCGGAACCGACCGACTCAGCTGCGCCCGCTGGCAAAGCGCCGGACCCGGCCACATTTTTGGGCAGATCGCCCACGATTTTCCCGGCGACAAAATGGTCGTCAACATCTTCGGCGCGCCGTCTCCCGCCGTCGGCAACATTCAGGGCCTCGACGGCGTCTTCCTCGCCGCCCGCCGCTCCACGCTGGCCCGATTCGCCTTTGACGCCGTCACCTTTGACGGCTTTCATGTCTACGATGTCGATTTCGCCATGCAGTTTCACCACGCGAAGATGCGCGTCGGCGTCGCCTGCGATATCGCGTTGCTACACCAGTCGGTCGGCAATTTCGACGAGTCCTGGCGCGTTTTTGCGCAGCGATTTGAGCGCAAATGGCGCGGCAAGCTGCAACCAAAGTCGCCGGTGATCTGGTACCAGGTCGCCGTCGCCGAAGCCCACTCGCGCGAACACGCGCTGGAACTGATGACACCGCCGCACTGGTCGGAGGCGACATGATCTCCGTCATCACATGCAGCAAAGACCCCACCCGCCTCGCCGCCGCCGAGGCTTCACTTCGTTCCGCGCTGGACGGCGAGGAATGGGAGATGGTGCGCATTCCCGACGCCCGGTCGCTCGCCGAGGGGTACAACCGCGGCATTGCCCAGGCGCGCGGCGACATTTTGGTTTTCTCCCACGATGACGTGGAAATCATGGCCCCCGGTTTGGGCGGGCGATTGCGCTCGCATCTGTCGCGTTTTGACGTCCTCGGCGCCGCCGGCGCCAACCGCGTGATCAGCGGCGCGTGGCTGGCCGCGGGTCCGCCTTATATCTACGGCCAGATTGTTCATCTCATCGGCATCGGCCCATTCAATGTCGATGTCTATGGCGCGCCGCGCCGGGTCGTGGGCGGAATCCAGGCGCTCGATGGTCTCTTCATGGCCGCCACGCGCAGCGCCTGTGAGCGGATTCAATTCGACGAGCAAACCTTCGACGGCTTTCATCTTTACGACATGGATTTCAGCTACGCCGCCTTCCGCGCGGGGCTGAAGTTGTGCGTTGCCTGCGATATTCCCCTATTGCATTACTCGCCCGGCCGGTTTGATGACAACTGGCGGACCTATGCCGACCGTTTCCAGCAGAAATGGAACATCACCCCGCCGGAGAAAATGCCCAAATTTCAATGGTCCGCCGCGAAGGTCAACACCCGCGAAGAGGCGCTGGACCTCATGCGGCCCAGCTTTTGGGGGCTTGATTAACCGGGCCAGATCCCGCGCCCCCTGGGCAACCGAATTTGGTATTTCTCCCTCTCCCCGTACCCTGGGGGAGGGCTGGGGTGAGGGTTCTTCCGTCTTGCCACAAAATGTGGCCTCACCCCTTGCCATGCACTGATTTATTGCCTCGTTGAACGCCGCCCGCATCCCCGTTATCGTCGTTCATGTAATTTTTCGGGGAACCGCACGACTATCCCTTGAAACGATCTCTGCGAAAAAACGCCAGAAGGAATTTCCGCGATGTCTGTCTGTATCGAAGTAAAAAACCTCACCAAGCAATACGGCTCGCTCACCGCCGTCGAGGATATCTCCTTTTCCGTTGAAACCGGCGAAACCTTCGGCGTGCTCGGCCCCAACGGCGCCGGCAAAACCACCACACTCGAAATGATCGAGGGCCTCAAACGACCCACCTCCGGCTCCATCCTCGTCGAAGGCATCGACGTGCAAAAAAACCCCGCCGGCGTGAAGTCGATCATCGGCGTGCAGCTTCAGGCCTCCTCTTTTTTCGAGAACCTCAACCTCATTGAACTCATCGATACCTTCGCCGCCTGCTACAACCGCAAGGTGGACTCCCATCAACTGCTGGCCGACGTTCAACTCACGGAGAAAGCCGACTCCAAAGCCAAGGAGCTTTCCGGCGGGCAGAAGCAGCGGTTGTCCATCGCCGTCGGGCTGGTGAATGATCCGAAAGTCCTCTTTCTCGACGAGCCGACAACCGGCCTCGATCCCCAGGCCCGCCGCAATCTGTGGGACCTGGTGAAACTCATCAAATCCCGGGGCAAAACCGTCGTTCTGACCACCCACTACATGGACGAGGCCGAAGTGCTGTGCGATCGCATTGCCATCATGGATAACGCCCGCCTCATCGCCCTGGACACAACGGCAAACCTCCTTGCCAACTCAAACATCGGCGCGCGTGTTGAATTCACCTCCCCCACGCAAATGTCGCACGAAAAAATTCGTGCGCTCACCGGAGTCACCGCGCTGGAGGTGGAAGAGGGAACCTATTGCGCTGTCACCACCGACGCGCAGGCCACGCTCGACGCCCTCTTCTCCCTGGCGCACGGCGGGGCAATGCAGATCGACTCTCTCAATGTCCGGCGGCCGACGCTGGAAGACGTGTTCCTCAAATTAACCGGCCATCAGCTTCGTGAGTAAAAAACCATGTACTGCACTTATATGCTCACGATCGCGTCGATGAAGATGTTCCTGCGCAACCGCCAGGCGCTTTTCTTCTCGCTCTTCATGCCGCTGATGATCCTCTTCATTTTCGGCAGCATGGATTCCGGCGGGCCAGACCGGATTTCCCTGGGCGTGGTCACGCACTCGCCCAATCCGCAAACGGCGAAGTTTTTGAAGCAGATTCACGCCTTCAAAGTGTTTTCGGTGGACGACGGAGCGCTGGATGCGGAACTGGCCGCGCTGGGCGCCGGAAATCGCACGGCGGTGCTGGATGTTCCCGATGATTTATTGTCGCCCGGCGCCGGCGCAGCACGGGAACTCACGCTCTACGCCAACGAGGGCCGCCCTCAGGAAGCCGGCGAGGCGGTCTCCATCCTTGAGCAGTTCGCCGACAAGGCCTCGCTCGCCGCCGCTCATGCACCCTCGCTTTTCACCATCAAACAGCAATCCATCACCGCCCACAATTTCCGCTACATCGAGTTTCTCCTGCCGGGCGTGATCGCCATGGCGGTCATGCAGATGTCGGTCTTCTCGGTTTCGTTTGTCTTCGCGCAATACCGCGAGAAGGGCGTCCTCAAGCGCCTGATGGCCACGCCCATGCGGCCGTTTGAGTTTGTCACCGCCAACATCCTCACGCGGCTCACCATCTCGATGGCGCAGGCAGCGATATTCGTCATCGCCGGCGTCGTCTGTTTTCATGTGCAAATACACGGCGCGATCTGGCTGCTGGCCGTGTGCGTCATCCTCGGCGCTTTGATGTTCCTCGGACTCGGCTTCACCATTTCCGGGCTTTCCAAAAGCGTCGAGACTGTGCCGGTCCTTGGGAATATCATCGTCTTCCCCATGCTCTTCATGGGCAATGTTTTCTTCGCCGCGTCAAATCTGCCGAGTTGGCTCCAACCCATCGCCGACAACCTGCCGCTGACATTCCTCGCCAAGGGCCTGCGCGGCGTCATGACCGACGGCGCGGTGGTAACGCAAATCGAGCGGCCGCTGGCGGGGATGTTCGTCTGGGCCGTCCTGCTGATTACAGCCGCCACCGTCACGTTCAGATTCCAGGATAAGGAAGGCTGATCCCGAATTCGCCGACTGGCGGCACGTCCGATGTGGCTTGATGCACTCCCCGGGGCACGCGACGCATCAACTCGTCCCTAACGGGTTCCAAACGCAAGCGACATTCCCGCCTCTTGGTTAGCCGCCGCCCTTGGGCGGCGCTTTCCCGTCCCGCGCACCAAAACCAAGCGAAGGTTATATGATTTCCAATTCGCACCGGGATTCAACGCCGGAATTCTCTTGACAGCCCTGCCCAGCGGATTACGATAGCGCCTCGCGTTTGGGGCGCTGGCGGAGCGCCGATTCTGGAGCCGATCTCACGGCTTTTTCGCTTTTCAAGCGGCCGGTCGTCTTCCGTTCAGCCCCATTTGCGGAAGTTCTTCTTCCGCGCTTGACGCCGCTGTAACCAAGGAGTTGCTGGTGAGTCCCCTGACAAAAGTTTTCGTCATGCTGCTGGTGGTCTGTTCCCTCCTCAACGCCGCGGCCATCGTTGTGTACGTCAACAAATCTCAAGCCACCGATGAGCAGTACACCGAACTGTCTGCAAAAAATCGCGCGTTGATGCAGGACAAGCAGCAGGCGATCGCCGACGCGGCCACCGCCCGTGCCCAGTTATTGGCCCAGCAGCAGGTCGCCGCCTCCGAGGCCGCCGCCAAACAGGCCGCCCTCGACAAGGGAAATGCTGATATCGCCGCCAAGGATGCCGACAACAAGCAACTGCTTCGCAACTTCCAGGCGCAGGAAGCCAATCTTCAAGGCCTCAACGCCCAACTCGCCATTGCTCTTGAAACCAACAAGCAGCAGACGCAAACCGTCAACGATCTGCGCGACTACAGCAGCAAGCTGGTTCAGGGTCAGGCCGAGAACGACGCCGCCGTCGCGCGGCAGCGTCAGTTGGCCGAAACCTACGGCCGTCAGGTCGAATACCTCACCGAACAACAAAAGAAGTCCCAGGACCTCATCAAGGCCTATTCCGCCGTCATTCAAGAAAATCACCTGACCCTGCCGCAGCAGACCTCGTCCGCAGGTTCCGTCAGCTTCACCGGCAATCCCATCAGCGGAACGGTACAAGACAAACAGGTGATCAACGGCGTGACCTACGTCAACATTTCCGTCGGCAGTGCCGACAGCGTCCAGACAGGCATGGAATTCCGGGTCGTCGATGCGTCGGCTCAGCCGCCGCAGTTCCTCGGCATTGTCACCATCACGCGGACAGAGCCGAATTCCGCCATCGGCCGCTTGCAGGCCGAAGCTCCGTCCGTCGCTCGCGTAAGCAAGGGCGACGAAGTCACATCAGACGTTCGCTGATCGTTCGTTCGCTGCTTGGATATTCGCAGATATTTTTGCCTGGAGTTCGTCATGGCTCGATCCGGAGAATTGGTCGTCGTGAAGCCGGCCAACAATGTATATACGGTCATGGTCATCGTTGGGACTGTCGTGCAGATTCTGGCGCTGGCGATCATCGTGCTTCGTTTCAAGTCGGTCTTTGGGGCTTGGATTTACATGTCGTAACCGGCTGGACTTTTTTTAGGGGTCACCATGGGCTTGGCGCCCATGCTTTTTCGGGCAGGTTGGCTGCGGCGAATCATCTGGCCGCTGTCGCGCCGCGCGGTCTTTCGGGAAGTTTTTCCATTACGAGATGAAGAGCTTGAACTCGTCGCCCCCTCGCGCGAGCGCCTCGACGCCCTGATGGATTCCATCCGCGATCCCGCAACGCGCCGCGATGCCCCTGAACTGACAAAAGTCTCGCGCAGCCAGATGAAGGAATTTCTCGCCTCCAACCCCGGCGGCCGCCAGCATAAGAACGCCGGCGACGGCGTCAAAATTGCCTATCATTTCTGGCTGATCAATCACAACATGCCCAATCTTCCCGTGGCCGGCAGCATTTGCCTTCGCATCGGCCGAACCGAGGATATCGAGCGATATTTTGGACACTTTGGTTATCACGTCTACCCCGCCCATCGCGGCCGCCATTTCGCCGAGCGTGCCGTTCGGCTGCTCCTGCCCCTGGCCCGCGATCACGGCATCGATCCCGTCTGGATCACCTGCAATCCCGGCAATTATGCTTCCCGCCGCACCTGCACGCGCCTCGGCGCCAAATGGGTCGATACCGTCGATGTTCCAATCGGCCATCCCCTTGCCCTCAAGGGCGAAATCGTCAAGTGCAGATACCGGTTGGATGTTGCGAGAGTAGCGACGTGACAACGTGACACCGATATAGTTTGAAGTTTTCATTGTTCAGTTTTCAGCTAAGACAAGGCAGCCTCGCCTTTAGCTGAAAACTGAAAACTGAAAACTGAAAACTGAAAACTGAAAACTGAAAACTGAAAACTTTTTACATATCATAATTCATAATTGATTAAAATGTTCCTCCTCGACGGCCATCTCGATCTCGCCTACAACGCCGTTCGCGGCCGGGAGATTTTGCGGCCCGCGCGGGAGCAAATCACCGACGAGGAGGGGATTCCGACGGTAGGCCTGCCCGACCTTCACGCCGGCGGCGTCGGCCTGGCGATTGCCACCATTTTTTGCGAAAGCGGCAAGTCGAGTTCCGTCGGCTACACCACCGCCGACGAAGCTGCCGCCGCCGGACGGCGCCAATTGGATTGGTATCACCGCCACGAAGAGGGCGGCTACTTCCGAATTGTTCGCTCGAAAGCCGAACTGCCTTCGTCGGGTATGCCCGCGATTTATGGCAACGTGCCCCTCACATCCCCCTCCCCGGCACTGCCGATTGTGCTGCTGCTCGAAGGAGCCGATCCAATCCGCGATGCCGCCGAGGTCGGATGGTGGCATCAGCAGGGCCTTCGCGCCGTGGGCCTCGCCTGGAAACAGACCCGCTACGCCGGCGGCACACTCGCTCCCGGCCCGCTTACTCCCGCCGGCATCGAACTGGCCCGGGCCTTGGACAAGTCGGGAATCATTCACGACACCTCGCACCTCGCCGAAGAATCATTCTGGCAATTACTGGAGATCACCACCGGCCCCGTGATGGCCACGCATTCCAATTGCCGCGCCATCGTCCCCACCGACCGCCAATTGTCCGACGCGATGATCCGCGCCGTTGCCGCCCGCGGCGGCGTCATCGGCATCAACTTTTACCAAAAATTCCTCCTCCCGCCGGATGAGTTCGAGCGGCGTCGCGCAACCCTGGCCGATGTGGTGCGGCATTGCAAACACCTATGCGATCTGCTCGGCCACGCGCGTCAGGTCGCGCTGGGAACCGACATGGACGGCGGCCTCGGGCGCGATGAAATTCCAGTCGAGATTCAAACATCGGCGGATTTGCCGCGCGTGGCCGACGCACTATCGGCCGGCGGCTTCGGCGACCAAGACGTCCACGGAATCATGGGCAAAAATTGGCTGCGGTTTTTGCGGGAAGCCATACCTGGATAACGGCACGAGAGCTGCCATTGGAAACGTTTGGTCGTAAGGGTCGCGCCAATCATCGGTGGCAAGCTGCCCCTCCTATCCCCCTCTCCATGTACTCAGGGGGAGGGCCGGGGTGGGGGTTCTTCCGTGTTACCGCAAAATGTGCCCACACCCGTCGTAATCCCCTTCCAACCCTCCCCCGCGAAGCCGCCTTCCCTTTCTGGTATCTTTCCTCCCGTGCTGATCCGCCCCGCGATTTCCGCAGATGTCCCGGCCCTGCTCCCCATGGTCGAGAAAATCTGCGCGCTCCATCAAAGCTGGGACGCCGCCAAGTACGGGTTTAAGCCCAATCCCTCCGAGATGTACCGCCGCTGGCTCACCAGCCGGGCGGCCGATGCGCATTGCGTATTCCTCGTCGCCGAGGCCGACCACTCGAAACTGGCGGCGTTTCTAATCGGAACCATCGAACAGGAAATTCCAATCTATACTTTGACCGAGTATGGCTTCATCCACGATCTCTGGGTGGAACCCGAATACCGCAATGAAGGCGTCGGCCGCCAGATAGCCATGATGGCAATCGAGAAATTCACCGCCCTGGGCGTCCGCCAGGTGCGCCTCGACACCGCCGCGCAAAATGACCCGGCCCGGCATCTGTTTTCCCGATGTGGTTTTCGCCCCAGCGCCACAGAAATGCTGATCGAGATAAATAATGAAATTTGAAATCTTCAATCTTCCATTTTCAGCAAATGCCGAAGGCCGGCTTTGCATGAGCTGAAAACTGAAAACTGAAAACTGAAAACTTCCAACTAAATCGAAAGATTTGCAATATGCCCGACGAATCCATCACCATGTACGACGAGCAGGGCCAGCCGGTCAAAGTCTCCCGCGAGGAGTGGCTCACCGAAGTCGTCCCCGACGCCCTGCAGCAGGCCTGGGATAATGCCGAGATGCTCTACGGCGTGTTGTACACCGCGCTGAATCAGAATGCCGGCCTCGCCATCATCGACGGCATCCGGCGTCTGGCCGAGCTTGAACCCGCCGGCCCGCGCTCCAGGATACTGGAGGGCACCGCATTAATGCAGGCCGGCCGCCCAACTGAAGGCGAAACCATCTTCCGCGAATACATGGAGCAACACGGCCCCGATGCCTCCATGCTCACCAACATGGCACGCATTCAGTTTGATCGCGGCGAGCGCGCGCAGGCCGAAGCCACGCTCCGCAAAGCCCTCGCCCACGATGCCAACCTCGAAGCGGCCCTGGTCTGGTATCTCACGATTCAGAAACAGCGCGGCGGAGACGCCGCCGCCGAGGCCGCCCTCCAGCAGTTCGCCGCCGATGAGAAAAACTGGCGGGCGCGAATGTGGATCGCCGGCGCCTATGTGCGGAAAGGCCTGAAGCCCGAAGCCGTCGGCCTGTACAAAAAAATACTCGCCGGCCATTCGCCCCCGCCGGACGCCATGGTGCAGTTAACCGGCGAACTCGGCCGGGCCGGCATGACCCGCGAGATGGTCGATCTGATTCTGCCCGTCTATGAACTGAACGTGCATGGTCCGCTGGCCGGACTCAATCTGATGCACGCCATGATTTCATGCGGCCTGAGCACCGAGGCCGGCGCACTGCTTGATGCGCTCCAAGCGTTGAATCTTCCGATGCTCGGCGACGTGCTGAAACGATCGGGCGCCTTGCTCGCCGGCGCAACCGCCGCGCGAAAAAACGCGGGAGCAGCCGGCGCGATCGAGGCCGCCGCCGCTCAGGGCGCCGCACAACCCGCCGCGGCCGGCCCGATGGAAGTCGTCGGCGTCCCCCTGATTTATCCCGTATGGGCCGCGATGCTCGGCAATCCCGACTGGCTCCTGCCGCCGCTGAAGCCAGACGCAATCAAGGTCGCCGTTTTTTCACTGGCCGATCTCATCCGGCCCGCCACCGACAAAGACGCCAAGCCCGCCGCCGAGGGTTCCAAATCCAGTGGCGGCAGCACCCTCGCGCGTTCGCTGCCGCTCTATCTCGCCGAGGCCGTGCGCTTGCGGACCGATGCCGCGGCAATGTGCGTCGTGCCGTGGGTTCCAAAGATCGGCCCGGCCACGATCAACGCCCCCTGGCCGCTGCCGCAGATGCTCACCGCCTGCCCGAAGGAATTCACCCCCGATTATGTCGTGTGCGGCGCGCTCACACGCGGCAGCCGTGGAACCAAAGTCGAACTGTACGTCGTGCGCGTGCGCGATAAGGAGCCGCTGCGCACGCTTCGCGTCCCGGTCGCCGACGATTTTGCCGGAGCGGCCGCCGCCTGCGAGCAAGCCCTGCTGGCCGCGCTCGCCGGTGAAGGCGTGAAATCCATCCCCGACGAAAAGCTCCCGCCCGTCCAATCCGCGGATCAGTACATGACCTGTCTGGGCCACCTGCTGGCTCAGACCATGGCGGCGAATCAGCTCATCGAGCCGCGGCGGTTGCCCGATGCCGCGTTAATGCTCGAAGGCTTCTTCACCCTTGCCGAAGCCGAGGAGCGCTCCCCGCTCCCCATGATCAGCCTTCTCGCCGGAATGAAAGCCATCGCGCGATACGCCCCCGATACCGCCGAGAAACTCCAGCCCCGCATGGCGGCCTTGCTGTCAGGCAAGTGGGCGGGGAATGAAATCGTCCGGAGATTGAAAACAGAAGTTTGAAGTTTTCAGTGTTCAGTTTTCAGCTAATTCCCGGCCGCTTCTGCCTTTAGCTGAAAACTGAAAACTGAAAACTTCAAACAATACTTCTGATTCAATCCCTTGGTTGAGGCTGCCCAATAGCCTAGAATCACCCATGCGGCACAATGCCGCATGATAAATGAATGCACCTTCACCGATTTTCATGGAAGTGCGCACGCTGTTGGAAGTCAGCCAGCCGCGCGGGCGTGGGCGATGGCCCGCCTTCGTCGCCGGGCTGGGCATGGTCCTGGCCGTCGGCGTTCTAAGCATGGCCCAGCGCTCAGACGGGGCCGAGCAATCGGCCCAGACCGCCATCAGCCTCCTGATGCTGCTCGCGCTGGTCGGATTGACGGCCTACAACTACCACCAGGCCCGCGCCCGCCGTAAAGAACAGGCACAAGTCGAGGCCGCCGAGGAACTCGTCCAATTGCGCCGCTGGCCGCAGGCGGCGATGGCCCTTCAGTCAGTCCTCTCGCGCCCGGCCTATCTCCCCATGGCTCGGTTTCAGGCCCTGCTCTACTTCACCAGCGTTCTCAGCCGGTTTCATCGCTTCGACGACGTCATCGAAATCTGTGACCACCTCCTCCAAATCCTGCCTCCAACCGCTCCGCCGGTTCACATGATCAAAGTGACCCGCGGCATGGCCTTGCTGCGGCAGGATCGCCTGTTCGACGCCGACCGGGCCATCAGCGATCTGCGCCGGTTTCCGCAATCAAACGAGAGCGGCGCGCTGGCTCTGCTTGAACTCTACCGCGACGTGAAGACCGGCCATCCCAACGAGGCCTTGGAAATGTTTGGCGTGCGGCGCGATCAAATCGCCCGCCAGTTGGGCCATCGCGTCGCCGATGCTTACGTACTCGCCGCCAAGGCCCACGACCTGCTCGGACACACCGATGCCGCCCAGGCCGCCTACGAGGCCGCAACGCTCCTGGCTCCCGCCGGCGAGTTGCGGCGGCGGTATCCCGAAATCGCCGACCTCGCCGCCAAATACCGCCAGACCGAAGCCCCCGCGGAGGTCCTGGCATGACCAGTGTTCAATCAGCCATCTCCCGCTTTCGCCGCGATCTCACCATCGGGGCCGCCGTGCGCGGCTCGCTGATTTTCGGCGCGATATTCTGCCTTTTGGGCGGCCCGGCCGGCGTCTTTTCCACCAGCGCCCTCCACGGCACCGTGGTACTGATCGCCATTTGCTTCACCTGGTTCGTCCTCGGGTACCGCAGCATTCAAAGCTCGCGCATTGCCGCGGATTCGCCGCTGCTCATCGCAACCGGCCAGCTTGACGAAGCCGAAAAACGCATCGACGCGGCCCTCAAGGGATTTTCGCTCTTTAAGGCCAATAAGCTGCTCAGCCTGCATCATTTTGCCATGCTGCGCCATGCCCAGCGGCGCTGGCAGGAATCTGCGCTCCTGTGCGGCGCGCTCTTACGACAGCGGATGGGGGCCATGGGCGGCCTGTCCCGTCCGGCGTCACTGCTGCTGGCCGATAATCTTCTGCACATGGGCGATTTACCTGGAACTTATGCCGCCCTCGGCCGTTTATATCAGCAGCGGCTCAACCTCGCCGAGGCACTGACCTTGCAGCAGTTGCAATTGGAATACCTCAGCCGCGTAGGCGCATTTGATGCCATGCTGGCCGGTTTGAAGTCCAAAGTGCAGCTTGCAGAACTGATGCCATCCAGCCTGTCTGCCCGCACCCATGCATTCTTAGCGCTGGCTGCATTGAAAACCGGACGAATCAAGTTATCTGACTGGCTGCGAAAGCGCGCGGCGTTGCTCTGCGAGGTGCAAACCCTGCTCACGGAACGCCCCGCCCTCGCGGAATTATGGCCCAATCCAGCCGAAGCGTCCGGCGGCCGATAATGATGGGGTGACTGATCACCCGGATGCCGGCCAGACATTTTTGTCATCCGGGAACTGAGTTTTCTTAAAACCATGAACAGATTCCGATCCTGAAGGGAACGACGGATGAATATGCGAGTCAAACGGATCGCGCCGATGATTTTGTCGGCCTGTATAATCGCGGCCCCAGCCTTGGCGCCGGCCCAGAACAAGCCCGCCCCTCCCGCGCCGACCGGCGCGACCCAACTGGCCGACCGCCTGGAATCCATGGCCTTCGACACGCCCGCCACTCATAAACAAGTCCCCGCCGTCATGCACGAAGTCGTGCCGCTCCTTCGCGCCGCCAGCAAGCTCAATCCGTCCGAAACGCGCTACCTGCGACTCCTCTACGAACTGGACATGAAGGCCGGCGACACCCAGGGCGCCGCCGAAGCCCTGAAGACCTATCTCACCGCAATGCCCGATGACCAATACGCTCAGGCAAAACTCATCGACGTCTACGTCAGCCGAATGCAGACGGTCGAGTCGATCCTGAGCTATCTCCACGGAATCGTGATCAAAACTCAGTTGCCCGCCCCGGTGCGATCCCATGCGGCTTATCTTTGCGCCCAGACCCTCATGGATCACGCCCAAAAGGACGAGGCGCTGAAAATGCTCGATTCAGCGGTGCAGATCAATCCGCTCGATGTCGATGCGCTGCGGATGAAGCTGCGATTGACGCCCGACGCCGGCGCGTCGCGCCGCTGCGGTTTGCTCCTGGCGATTATGCGCGCCGATCCCATGGACGCCGAGGCCGCGACAACTCTGGCCGGTGAGCTTGCCCAGTTGGGTCTGGCTGAGGATTCCGCGGTCTGGTACACGCAGGCGGCGAATATCTATCAGATCGAGGGCCAGGCCCGCTCGCCGGAAATCGGACGCGGCGGGGCCACCGAACTCTATCTGCTGGGCCACCCCATGGACGCCGCGAAAGTCGCGGATGATTATTTGAGCGCCGTCCCCTCCGACGCCGACGCCTGGGCCATTCGTCTGGCAATCGCCAAGGACGTGGGCAGTGATCCGGCGAGTTTCAATCTGCTCGCGGCCCACGCCGTGCGCGAAGTCACCAACCGATTTCAGGCCGTCCGCGCTCGCATCGGCGCCTCAAACGCCACCACACAACCCTCCGACACCTCCGCCGCCGGCCCCACCGCATCGGCCCAGATAAACCTTTTCGCTCCGCCCTCCGCCCAGCCGGCGACGCAGCCAACTGACAACCGCACCCTCGCCGCGGTTCCTGATCTGACCGCCGACATGGCCCTGCTCGTGAAAGCCAACCAGGACTCGCTCACCGACGCATACATCGGCGCCGCCGGCGACCTCGCCTGGCTGCGCTTGTGCTACCTGCGCGATTCATCCGACGATACACAACGGATCGTCGATGCCCTCGCCAAACTTCTACCCGCTGATGATGTGCTGCTGGCTCGTCTCTCAGGCTGGAATTACCTCGTCCGCGGCAAGTGGGACGAAGCCCGGCAGAAACTTTCCGCCGTCGCCGACCGCGACCCCTATGCGGCCATGGGCATGGCGCTACTGGATAATCAGGCCGGTGATAAAACCGCCGCCGACGCATTAGCCCGCACCACGCTCGCCACCCACCCCTACGGCGCCGCCGCCGCGACCCTCTTCTCCGAATTCCGCACCAACGGCGCCAAGGTGATCCCCACCGGACAGGCGCAAGCCGTCAAAGCCGAGGTCGACGCATTCCCGCGTGATTGGCTGAATGTCGTCAGCGACCCGCAGTCGTTTTACACCGTAACCGCCGATCCTGAGGTAACGCCAATCGAAAACGGCCAGGCGGTCCTCGGTCGCGTCACGCTCCGCAACACCGGCGAATACGACCTGACGCTCGGCGACGCCGGAGTCATCAAGCCCGGCCTTTTGTTCGACGCCAGTTCACGCGGCCTGGTCGAAAAATCCATGCCCGGCGTCGTATTCGATATCTTCTGGCGGCGACTGGTCCTCAAGCGCGGAGAATCAGTCAGCGAGATCATTCGCATGGATCACGGCCTTGTCGAGCAGCTTCTCGGCGAACGCCCGGAAGTCCCGATTGATCTCATGTTCACCGTAACCACAAACCCGGTCCAAACCGCCAAGTCTTATGGGCTTGGGCCTGCGGGATATCAGACTCAGTTCGGCGGGTTGCTCGAACGATCCGCCACCCCCATCTCCACCGACGACGAACGCAAGGTTCTCTTCAAGCACATCACCGACGGCCCCGCGCCTCAGCGCCTCTCCGCCACCGAGACAGCGGTCGCATTCGCCCTCGGATTACGCATGAACGCCCAGGGCGACAATGCCGACACGCAACTGACCATCGGCAAGGAGATGAGCGACCACGCTCGTCAGGCCCTGGCCGACGCCGATCCCTATGTGCGAACCTACGCCGAATATTTGTTTGCGATCACCAGCCCGCCCGAACAGCTATCGCTGGTGCAGCGACTGACCACCAGCGACAACTGGTATTCACGAATGATGGGCCTCGTCGCCGCCCAGCGCCTCCCCGACGGCGGCCAGCGCGCCGCGTCAGCGCTGTCGAGCGACGCCGACCCGATCGTAAAGGCATACGCCCTGGCCATGATGGATTACAACACCCAGGTCGCCGCCGCCGCGACGCAACCCGCCGCAAAATAACACGGACTCCAACTGAAGGTCGCGCTCCCTCCGCCCGGTTAGCCGCCGCCCTTGGGCGGCGCGTCCCATCGCGCCCCAAACCCTCACTGCGCCGAATACATCCCATTATCCGCAGATAGATAGCCAGTCCCCGCTCCCGGCTTATGCACATCCAGCGGATTCTGATTCGTAAACACATCCAGCAATGAATCGGTATGCCCGTCACAAAAGACCACATTCGTCCGGTTCCGATGCCGGTACCCCTGCGTGCCCGCCGACGGCGAATTCACGCCGAAGAAAATATCCCCCGGCCCCGGAAACGGCGAACGCATGAACTTGTCAGCGCCATTGTAATATTGCCCGTCGCCAAACAATGCGCAGCGCGAGGGCCGGCGCACCTGGCTCGCCTTCGCCGGCGCCAGCCAGACCATCGAGGAACCCGCCCCCGCCTGCCCACCGCCGAGGTAGCTGGCGTTGTAGTTGTAGCCCGTGAATGGGTCCGCCGTGGTGTTGGACGGACCTTGATACGACGGACACTGCTGAACCGGCGCTGCATTGGTCGCCGGCCAGAGCAGGCCGGGGACAACCGTCACCGCCCCCGTGTGCAGGTTGCGAATCGTCGTGAAATCCCAGTTGGCATTGGTGAGCGTGGTTGAACTGGTGGCGGTGTAATACGCCAACGGGTAATAGCCGTCATTGGCATTGCAATACATTTCAGTGGCCAGCGAGAGCTGATGAAGATTGCTCAGGCATTTGAGCGAGCGGCTCTGCTCATTGGCCGCCGCCAGCGCCGGAAGCAGTATCGCAACCAAAATTGCGATGATCCCAATCACCACCAAAAGTTCAACAAGCGTAAAAGCGCGGTACGGCGCGTCAACACAAATTCCCTCTTGTCCCCTCGCCCGGTACTCCGGGAGAGGGTTGGGGTGAAAGTCTTCGCTAATTGACAAACATTTCGGACAAAGAAAAAAGACCCTCACCCCATCCCTCTCCCGGCGTACCGGGAGAGGGGGTTGGGGGGAATGCGAAGGGAGGGTTCTAACGCCGCCGCGGTTCATGCACGTCTTTCCACTCGACGACTTCTTCGCGCCAGCAGCGCTCCCGACGCCAGCATCATCAGCGCGGCCGCCGCCGGTTCCGGCACCGCCGTCGGCTGGCTCGGCAGCGATGGCCCGCTGGTCGAAAACAGCCAGCCGTCATAGCTGCCGTTGCTCAACATGCGCGATGAAAAGCCCTGCCCGGAGAGTTTCCAGGCCAAGCCGTCCGTGCTCAGATAATATTTCCAGAACCCGCTGCCTCCCGCGCCATTGCCCGACAGGTCATAACCTCCGAACTTTAACTCCGTCAAAAAATCGCCGAAGCCAAAATGCTGGTCGCTGAAGCCCAGGTCCGTGTCCTGGGCGAGCAGTTGAATGGCCTGCTCCCCGGAAATGGCTGCATCGTAGTGAACATCAAAATCGTACGATTGCGGCCCGAAATCCACGCAAATAACGCTGGTGTTCGCGCCGGCGCCGACGGAGTCAGTGATCACCGCCTCACCCGCGATCGCCGCCGCCGCCTCGTGCAGCGCGCCGACGGAGTCGATGGCCAGGCGACTATCTCCCGCCGGCACATCAAAGCGAACATAGCTGATATCCGGCAGCTTGCTCGAACTCAGGTCCAGCCAGTTTCCCCCCGCAGACCCGTTAAATGATTGCTTGATCTGATCGTACGTTTTATTGCTCAGAGAAGAAAGATTTCCCAGCCACGGCTGCGACTGATTCGCCGCGACCGTTCCCAGCGGCTGAAAATACCCCGAAATTTCGCTCTCGAGATAATAATTCGTCGGGGCGTCAAATGTGATCGGCGCCCCCTGGTTCAGCGTAACAAAGTTAACACCGTCATGGCTGACGCTGACGATCGCCTGCGACGGGGCCGAAAACAGATCCGCCGCCGAGTCGGCCTGCCCGGAGCCGTCGCTTGAAACATCAACCATGCCGTTGTTGGAATATACGCCCAGGTTGAAGCCGTTTGTCGGAACCGGCAACGCCATGTGCAGCGTGAGTTCGCCGCCACCCCCGACGATGGCGATATCCCCCGGATTAAACGGCGGATTGAACGGATTCAGCCCGCCGTAACTCGTGTCGCCATTCAGGCCAAGCGTCGCGGCCGCCGGGTCGGCATACGCGCCGGCGACGCCCGTGCCGGGCGAGTAATTGGTAAATGCGTCCGCGTAATTCTGAATATCCGCCGACGCAACCGATGGAACCATGCACACCGCGCCCAACGAGGCGGCGATGTAGGCAAATCGTGACGCACGCTGGGCGCGCATCACTTTCGAGGAGAACATGACAGACCCTTCTTGCGCCGATGCGGAGGAAAACCTCCGTATTTTCGCGCGGCGCAAAAGAAAACCCCTGGTCTCGCCGCGCGTCGAGCGAACGACGCGGAGGCAGGCCGGGGGTTCAGGCGTCAACCGATGGGTATGGAAGCGCGGCAAAACGCCGGGCCGAATAACCCGTGGAGAGGCTTGACCCGGCCGTCCCAAATCGCGAGGACCAAGCCGAATTGCCGCCGGCGAACGTCGCCGGGGCGAATGCGGAAGGTGTCAGACTTCCGCGTGCGATCGGCCATTGCCCATCGCGTTCTCCACGAGCCGGTCTTCTGGCTCAGGACTTCACCGGATTGGCCTTCCCGTCCCGTTTTACTCATCCGACTGGATGAATCGTTGGGGCAGTGGCTATTTCAATCCGAGAAACAAATGTCCATTACAGCGGCGCGTCCGCGGCGGAATTTCACCGCCTTCCCGTTCGTCCGGCTTGAAGTTTTCACTTCAAGCCGAGCGGGCTTTGACAGCCGCTCGTGGCAAAAGAAAGGATAGTCTGTGCGCGCGGGGATTGCAAAGTAGGGGGGAGGGTCGGGGTGGGGGTTCTTTCTTCGAGCCGCCAGGAAGATGCATTTTACCCCGCGGTGTTGCTGCCAGGATCAAGCGTGCGGCCCGAATCGCTCAGTTTGAACGTTTCCGTTTTCAGCTAACGCAGTTTCTTCCTGGCTAACTGAAAACTTCAAACTAAACATCTTCCAACACAATCGGAAATTCAACCCTTCCCTCTCTCCTCCCCAATCAATTCCATCAACCTATCCCCCAGCGCCGCTTTCCTCCACCCAATCAATATCCGCATATCTTCAATTGGCTCGCGCCCAAGGACTCTCCTCCGCACTTCGCCGACTTCCTGGCGGCCTGTCACCAACGCCGGATCAATTCCCTGTCCGTAGCACCAGCATTGCGCGTCGGCCCAGTGCCGGTCGGCGAGAAATTTTTCCCGCGGCGACGGCTCATAATAATGATGCTTCGGCAGCTTGGTCTCCGGGAGCGCCAGCGCTTCCAGCGTAAGCGCGATTATTCTCTTCCCATGCCCCTCTTCCACCGGGCGCGGCAATCCCCGAATGCGGGCGAATTTGTCCACGCTCTTCACCGGCGACTTCGCCAGCGCCAGCATGATCTCGTCCTTCAACATGGTTCGCGGCGGAACGTCTTCCTGTCGCGCCGCTTCATCGCGCCAGATCGTCAGCGCCTTCAGCACCGCCTGATGCCGCGGCTCCAGCCCCGACGCGCCGCGAATCCGCAGAAAAGCCTCTTCAGGATCAAACTTCACCGCGCTCTCCAGACAACGCAGCGCCGACTCCTCTTTCGCCCAGCCAAGATGCCCGGCGCAGTCCAGCCGCCGCTGCAACTCCGCCCGGGCCGCCGGGAGATATCGCACGTCATCGGCCGCGTATCGCAACTGTTGCGACGACAGCGGACGCTGATCCCAGTTGGTAAACGTCAGCCCCTTCCCCAGCCGGGCGCCGACCATCTCTCCCACCAGCTTCGACAGCGACAATGGATACGGAAGCCCGATAAACCCCGACGCGATCTGCACGTCAAACACATTCGCCGGAGCCTTGCCGACGATCCGAAACACCGGCTCCACATCCTGCTCCCCCGCGTGAACAATCTTTTCCACCGCCGCGTCGCAAACCAGTTCCCAGAACGGAAGCAGGTTCACCTTCGCCAGCGGATCAATCAGGGCAATCCGATTCGCAACCGCCACCTGAACCAGACAGAGTTGCGGTATATAACTGCGCTCGCCGATGAATTCGGAGTCATACGCGAAGCTCCCCGCCGCCCGGAGATCGGCCAACAATCCCACCAAACCCGCGTCTGTAGTGATGAGTTCCGGCTGGCCGGGGCAAACCAACGGGTGTGCCATCGGCTGGGCAAATGCGTGACCATCGCCGCCGCCGGGGGCCTCCAGATGGGCCGATTCGTGATTTCTTGACCGGTGAAACAGCCTGGCCCCCCGGCCGTGCTCGGTTGGAACTCCTGATTTATCAGACGCTTGGCTCATTTCGTTCCGCCGGATTAATCCAATGGGCCGATACTATGTCCAAACCGCAGCATCGCTTCAAACTGTCTAAAGCGAGCGCCGCGACCCGATGAAAATAATGTTGAAATGCCCCTGCCGCAGTTGTCAGGGGATGTTTTCGCCGAGTAGAATGATTGTCCGACATTTACGCCGCAGATTCAACTACTTGCGGCAGAATGTGTGAAAAGGAGCTGGCCATGAACCTCACGTATGCAGTCGATCGGTTGTACGAGATGGGCTGGCTGCCGTCCAAAGGGGGCGGCACAGAACTCGATCGCCTCGATGACGGACGCCGTTTTCCGTCGGTCCAGTCGATCGTCGCCGATTTCGGCCTTGCCGGGCTGAAGCTCGTCATCAAGCCCAATCTCATGTTCAACTGTTATCAGGCGGCCTGGTGTCCTCTCAACGAGAACCTCGACCCCGCCCATGAACCCGACGATCGCCACGGAACCGTCATCGGCTCCTGCGAGCGCGAAGCCGCCGTCTACGCTCTGGCTCAACATCTCTCCACGCTGGCCGAGATGCAGTTGGCAATCGCGTAGATCGGAAAACCACAACTCTCCGTGCTATGATTTGCTGCCATGGCGACAGCGCTTTCCAATCCCAACACTTCCTACGATGAAGCCGCGTCGCTGGATGTCTCGGTGCTGCTGCCGCGCCAGGGGGAATTCTCGCCTGCCGATTACCTCTATTTAACGGAGAACACTCGCCGACTGGCTGAGCTTATTGATGGACGGATCGAGGTATTGGCCATGCCGACATTGGAGCATCAGGAAATCATTTTCTACCTTCTCACCATGTTGCGGGCGTTTATCACGCCGAACAGGCTCGGCCGCGCGATTATGGCGCCGATTCGAATGCGCCTCAACGCTGACCGATACCAAGAGCCTGACGTGCTTTTCATGTTTGATGAGAATACTTCACGCGCCGGCAACGAATATTGGGATAGAGCCGATCTCGTCATGGAAGTCGTCAGCAAAGAGGATCCCCAGCGAGACTGGGTCGATAAGCGACAAGACTACGCCGCTGCCGGAATTCCCGAATATTGGATCATCGATCCGCGAACCAAAACGATCATCGTACTGCGTCTGGAAAACAAACAATACCTCGTCCACTCCGAAGCCCATGCAACCGGACTGCTAACCTCCGCGCTACTTCCAGGATTCAAAGTAGAGGCCGCCGCCGTTTTCGCTGCCGGTCAGGGAATGTAACGGCGCTTCCGCCCATCGAAACGCCGATCCGATATTTCCTTGCGTATACGCATTCCCAATGAAAGACGCGCCCCCTCCGCCCGGTTAGCCGCCGCCCTTGGGCGGCGCGCCCGATCGCTCTTGATCCATTTCACTTGGAACCCCTATGAATCCGCTCCCCCAACTCCGCGCACGCCTTCTTTAATTCCTCCGCCTATCCACCGATTACCGTCTGGATGGCCTGCTGTATTTTTTGATTGTTCAAGGGTTTGACCAAATGAGCGGCGAAGCCGGCTTCAAGGCTTCGCCGGATGTCGTCATCCTGGCCGTATCCGCTCAGGACAATGCCAGGCAACGTCGATCCCTGCTTCCGCAAAATGCGCATCAGGTCCGCTCCGGTGCCGTCCGGCAATCCCATGTCGCTCAAGAGCAGGTCAAACTTTTGCGTCGCGGCGAGTTTCAGTGCGCCGGCCACGTCGCTGGCCAGGTTCACCGAGTAGCCTTCCGTGGCCAGCATCCGCCGCAGCATCTCCGCGGTGTCGGCATGGTCTTCCACCAGCAGGATGTGCAGGGATTCTAACGAGTGCGGCTTTTCCGGCGGCGTGGCATCCACTTCCTCCGGCTGCATCTGCTCTTGCGGCAGCAGAGGTAACCTGACAACAAACGTCGCCCCACGGTTCTTTCCCTCGCTCTTGGCGGTGATGGACCCATCGTGCAGTTCGACAATCGACTTGCAGATGGCCAAACCCAACCCCATCCCCGGCTTGCGCGTGTGGGTCTTATTGCCCTGCTCAAAGGCGAAGAACGCTTTGGAGAGAAATTCCGCATCGATCCCGGCGCCATTATCACTGACTTCCGCGACGAAAGAATCCCCGTCCCGGCGAGAGCCGATGCGGACGCGGCCGCCGGCTGGCGTGAACTTGATCGCATTGCTCAACAGATTGGAAAAGACCTGCTGGAGACGGCTCGCATCAGCCTTGACCATCTGCGGGCTGCTTGCGATGTCGACCTCAAGCGTCAGCTTGCCCGCATTGAGGTCGGGCCGGCACGCCTCGATCGCCCGTTCAAGCACCTCCCGCAGGTCGATCGGCACGCGTTCAAGATTTAACTTGCCGCGCCCCATCCGCGTCATGTCCAGAAGGTCGTCGATCAGGCGAGCCTCCAGCGTGACATTGCGGTGAATCATTTGCATGATCGCCTGCGTTTCCGGATTGAGCCGCTGATCCTCCTGAAGCAATGAGGCCGCCAGCAGAATCGGGGTCAGCGGAGTGCGAAGCTCGTGTGAAAGCACCGCGATGAAATACTCCTTTTCCTTGATGGCGGCCTGCAGGCGGGTGTTCAGCGTCTCGGCGATTTCGGCGAGTTCGTGTTGCCGAACCGACGAGAGCAGCAGTTCTTCGTTCATCTTCATCGCATGGTCGCGGAAAGTCGACACCTCGGTGGCGTCGGATACCTGGATCATCACGCCGACTGGATGTTCGTCGCCCCCCAGAATTGCCCACGCGGTGTACGACCAGTAGGCGGGCGACTGCTCACCGTGCTTCTGCTCCGCCAGACGTTCAGATGTCCCCGTGCAAAAGACTCGGTCAAGCATCGGCATGCAAGGATTGGCGACCCCTTCGGGCATGGCCATGGCGAAGGGATGCCCGACCAAATTGCTTCGATCCGCGCCCACAAGATGCAGGAATGCCGCGTTGGCATGTCGCACGATATGCGTCGCGCCCTCCACCGCAACCATGGGTTGAGGGGAAAGGTCGCAGAAGTAGCGACAGAGGCGAGGGAGATCGAACGCGCGGTCTCCTGTGGTTGGGAAGGCATCATTCCGCATGTTGCACCTCCTCATTATACCGCGCACAAGGCCGGGCAGTTAGTCCCCGGTGCCGCGAGGCTTTGCCACTTCATGGCAATCGCATGGGAGGAAAAATCCACACGCCTATCCCCTCTCCCTGTACTCAGCGGGAGGGTTGAGGGCCAATCAGCGCCCAATGCCGATTGCCGCCTTCGCCACTTCTCCATTCACCCATAAAAACATTCTCCTAATTTTTGGCCTTGGGTTCCGGCGCCGCTTCATCCAACTGGGCCGGGCGCGGGCCGGTTCGCTCCGGGATTCCGGTAGTCAGCCCATCATATTCGGTGGAACGCGGGCGAATGACGACGACGCCCTTATCCGTGATCACATATTCGCGGATGTCTTTGCTGTGATTGCCGCCGCGCATTTTGATAACGACCATCACCTTCCGAAGCTGGCTGTCAATTTCCACATAACGCAGCCGGATAATGTCATCGGTCAGGAACGAGATGGTGTAATGGCTGAACGAAAACCCGATAAATGTATCGTCCACTTCGACGGTGCTGAGAATGGTGACCCCGGCGCCGGTCAACGCCACGATCATGCGGTATAGGGACTCGCGGAAGTCTTCGCGGAATCCCGGCGCCAGCGCCATCTCAAGGCTGACCAGCGAATCAATCACCAGCCGTTTGGCTCCGATCCTTTCGACAGCCTCGAGAATCGTGTGCATGGTTTCATCCACGGAAAGGTCCAGCGGACGAAGATAAATGACTTCCAGTTTTCCCGTTTTCTGCGGTGTCTTTAAGTCCAGGCCAAAACTGTCGGCGCGATCGATATATCCTGAGGGGCGCTCCTCGAAGATCGCCATGATTCCTGGCTCTCCGTTGCGAAGTCCGGCGGCAATAAACTGGGTGGCCAGGGCGGATTTGCCCGTTCCAGAGGGACCCGCGACAAGGAGGCTGTCGCCTTCGCAAACGCCTCCGCCCATCATCTTGTCCAAATCGGGAATTCCCATGGAAAGCCGTCGCCGGTGCGACAGGAGCTTCCTTTTGCTGATGAATCCCAACGTGCGCGAAAAGGCCTGCAGTCCCTGATCACTGATGCGAATGGTGTGCAATCCTGGTACCGAGTCCTGCCCGCGCACCTTCATGATTTGCAGTTTTCTCACGACGGAATTTCTCTCGACCTTCTGGGAAAGCCAGAAGAGGCCGTCAGCGATGGTGAACAGTGGATTGTCGCGGAGTTCGCTCGGGTCGTATTCGCCGACCAGAAACGTCGTGGCTTCCCAGCCGGTCAGAAACTGCGCCAGGCGCTGGATGAACGATTGCAATTCCAGTTCGTTCGTGCCGGCGGTCGCTTTACGTATCACCGTGCGAAACGAATCGACCACCACCATGCCCGGATTGACCAGGGTCACCTGTTTGACAATTTCATCATAAACCGCGTTCAAATCCTGATTCAACACCACGTCAGCCAGGTTTATAAAGCGGATGGCCGTGCCCAGCTTGGATTGATCGAAGAACGAGTATTGCTGCTGGTAGCGCAGCATTTTGAGGGCGGGTTCGCCCAGAACCGTGAAAAACAGTGCGGGCTTTTTCACGGTCGCGTTGGCGAATATGATCTGATGCGCCAGCGTGGTTTTGCCGCAGCCGGGTGTGCCCGCGATGATGTTGAAGGAGTACTCCGCGATGCCGCCGCCCAGGATGTCGTCAAGGCCGCGTACACCGGTGGGCAATTTACGAATGGTCACTTTTTCTCGGCCGCTCATGATTTTTCCTTCGTTGCCAGTGTGATGTTTTCCGGGGAAGCCTCCGGCCACGCCTCGCGCACCAGAGTGAACGTCAGAGGCTCGCCGATCAATGTAATCAGCAGGCTAAGCATCTCGGCCACCAGGACCGCGCCCGCCTGCCGCGCGGTTTCCGCATCCAATTTCTGCTGAATCTCACTAAATCCGGTTAGCGAGCCGTCCACCCCGACATCCAGCTTCGCAAGCCACGGGGTTTGGCGCTGTGCCAGAACCAATGCTCTGGAGAACAGGGTGGAAAACCCATTCACCCCGGCGAGTTGGATCAGAGGCCCGCGCAATTTCTCACATTCGCGCACAACTTGTTCCGGGTCCCCATTGGACGATTTGGCGCGCGCCCGGCCCGCCAGCAATTGCCGGGAAAGAGTCTGGATCGCGGGTCGAGACGTGCTCATCGGAACGATATCATATACGATGGTGCAATTTTGGAAAACAGCGCGCGTTTTGGCGAAAGCAATTGGGCGTGTCCATATCTTTTGTGGCAATCTCTCCCTTTTACACCCTGAGGGCAATCGCTTATGACCGCAAATTCACCTTCTTATCCCCTCTCCCTGTACTCAGGGAGAGGGCTAGCCCGAATTATTCCCCCGCCCCCGCGCGCGACGGGCCTCCTTGTGGTTTAATGTCTTTTATTAGGAAGAGTTAAACCAAGCAGGGAGGCCGCGTA
>Ga0208589_1000150_pt1 | contig 33365 bp, 28 predicted proteins | sample NGESurshal092012_2_FD_184486 | JGI IMG/M metagenome (GOLD analysis project Ga0208589, IMG submission 184486) | Arctic peat soil microbial communities from Barrow, Alaska - NGEE Surface sample F53-2 shallow-092012 (SPAdes) | ecosystem: Environmental > Terrestrial > Soil > Wetlands > Peat ...
GTCCCAGGGATAAAGAACTCCGCCTAAGGCCAGGGCGTAATCGAAGAACAGCCACACGACATCGCTTGCCAGTGGGTCAGCCTGAACGCGCACTCGAGCCGCACCATACGCGGCAGCGATACCTTCGTGAGCGGCCGCGATGATTGAGGCGGACGCCGGTGGCCGGAGGTGGAGCGTCACCTTCACGCCAAGAGGCGTATCCGATACCCCGGCGAAGCCAGCGCCGTTTAGTCCGAGTGACTGCGCTACCGATGGCCAAGTGAAAAGGACCGGCAGGTTCTGGCGCAGCTTTACACCGAGCCTCATTTGCTCTTGACCACGTCGAGCGCTTCGGCCTCGAATGCGACACCGGAACGCTCACGACCTTGATTGTCTCGCATTGTCCAAGTTCGGGCGAAGAGGTTACGCGCGACTACAGCGTCGCCCTTCGCTACCTTCGGACGTTCGGGTGAAGCAACGGTGATGTTGGCCGTGGGATCTTGTCGCTCGCCTGTACCACTCATCAGCACGGCGACGGTCCATAGGAGCACGCCGTCCTTGTTGAGTTTCTGTTCGAGGCGACCGAACTCCAACTTAGCGATGGGGTCGCCAATGATTAAGAGTGTCGCACGGTTGGGGTCAATGGGAAGTCGCATAATGCCTCCGGGGTTAGTTGGCGTATCTCGCCAACTCTCACCGTGCGCGCTTGGCGGAAAGGCGCAAGGAGGTGGGCGCTTTTTGTGACGACTTTCTATACAGGGTCAAGGGCGGGGCCTACGGCCCCGCCGCCAGGCGCATCGCCGCTCTGGACCCTCGGGGCCTGCGGCACCCGTGTCCGCCGCGGCGAGCGCCTGGCACGACTGGAACACGAACAGCGAAGGCACGTCCCCCGCAAGTGCGTGAAGGGTCCAGGTCTTCGTCCCTGCATAGGTCGAGAGGCGGTCTAGATGCGCAAGGGAGGATTGCGCGACCAGACCAAAAGATGGCGGGGGGGTTCGAGTGTTTCTCCACGGGAAGCTGCGAGTGTCCTCGCCTTCTCGAAGGCCGAGAGAACCATTGTCTTAGGCGCAGCGCCCGCTACGTGTCGCTCGCGCTTGGCCCGAACGTCGTGGAAAGTCGTGCCCCAAGCGCGGCTCTTCGTCAAAGTGTGGCCCAAGTACCCGTAACCGTTCTCGGAAAGATGATGCCTTCGGCAGACCTGACGGTCCTCGTACTCGAACCCCCGACCGCGGGCGGCGTCGCACGGGCTCTCCCACGTACAAACGCAGGTGGCAGGTGCGACGCGACGCATTTCGTAGCCCATCTGTCCACCGTGGTCCAACTCGTCCCCGGTGGACTTGACGGCGTAGGCGACAACTTTCACGAGATACGCGCCGACGCCGAACCTGCCGCCTGGGCGTATGTGGGCGAGGTGACACTGCCTCCCCCAACTGATGTCGCCGTGGCTCACCTTAGATACCTTTTTGCCGTCCTTCCTCTCGCCACCTCGGACCAGTGCATGGAAATCACGTTCATCTATGTAGCCCCGAACGAGGACGTGGAAGTGAATAAGACCGCGGCGCTGATACTCTGCGACCCTGATGTACTCCAACTTCCCGAGAGCCTTACCCGTAGCGTCGGTTCCGAAGACGAAGCGCGCCAACTTCTGTAAGGTCACGGAGAAGAGACGCGCGCTCAGTGCATTCCAATGCGCCGCCTTTTCGTACTCGTAAGTCAAAGGGTCAATTGGCTGACCGAGGAGAGCGTCACTTTCGTTATGCCACTCCCCGCACTCGCAACCGTAGTGGGTTGGGTATCGTCTCCCGTCCTTGTGATACTTCATTCGGCGAGAGTGGACCGCTCCGAACTCTTCCGAGCCCGGGGCCGTGAAAGTGAGGAAGGTGAGCGGCAAAATCTCGCCGTTCTCGTCCACCATTCCCGAGCGCACCACGCTAAACGCGTCGCGGCGGTACACCTTGGCGCAGGACGGACACAGCATCTCGCGTCGAGTTCCGCAGGCCTTGACGATTTCGCGTGGGGCACCCAGGTTGCCGGTGCTGGTGTCGAGAACTCGAACCCACAAATGGATAGGGTGGCGGCATTCTTCAGTAGTCGTACTCACATACCGAACCGTCCGGCTGTCCGTCGCGTGTGCCGCCTGGTCCAGCTGAATGTGAGCGCAGCCCTATACCGTTGATGAAATGGCCCGGAACTGGAACCTCAGCACGTCGGGAGCCGACGCCTTCGCGTCGAAGTTCTTGGGCATTCTCAGCGACCCACTACGTAAGACAAGTGAGAAGGGCGAGAAACAGTTGTCGTTTTCCTTTTGGCGCGACTTCTTCTCGCAAGTTTGCGGCGTGGAGGACCCCACCGTGGCAGGCGTGTCGTTTGAGTTCCCGGTCCGACTGGTCGCCACCGACACCGTCGGCTGGATAGACGTGCTCTGGCCCGGGGTTGTGCTCATCGAACACAAGAGCAAGGGCAAAGACCTCGATGCGGCCGAGGAACAAGCCCGCGACTACCTGCTCGCGCTGGAGCCTCGAGTGAGGCCGCCGGTCATCATCGTCTCAGACTTCCTACGCATTCGCATCGTCGAGGTCATCGCTGGACATTCGTACGAATTCGCCCTCGCGGACCTCGCCGACAACCTCAACCGCTTCGACGCGGTACTCGGACAAGCGGGTCGCGGAGCCGCGGCGCTCGCGTTGCGCGCGGACGAGGAGGCCGCCCATTTGATGAGTGACCTCTACGTCGCCTTTGAGGAGGCGGGCTACGAGGGTCACATGGTCTCGGTATTCCTCGTCCGTATCCTGTTCCTACTCTTCGGCGATGACACGAACCTTTGGCGTCACGTCAGTGGCGTTGGCATGTTCGGCTCCATAGTTGAAGCGAGCAACCTTGACGGTTCTGGTTTGGGTGGCACGATACAAGAACTCTTCGGCGTGCTGGACCAGCCCCGTGAGGGTCGCGTCACCACCCTTCCAGAAACACTGTCCGAGTTCCCCTACGCCAATGGTGGCTTGTTCGCTGAGGTGTTGCCCGTCTTCTCATTCGACTACAAAATGCGGAGGGCATTGCTGGCCTCGTGCGCGTACGACTGGTCCATCATCAGTCCGCAAATCTTCGGCGCGATGTTCCAGGACATCAAGGACCAAGTAGCCCGGCGTGAACTCGGCGAGCACTACACCTCCGAGGTGAACATTCTAAAGGTCATCGTGCCGCTCTTTCTGGATGACCTCAACACCCAGCTGTCGCGCGCCTGGGACAGTCCTACCGCACTGCGTCGCTTCCACGACGAGTTGGCGACGTATCAGTGGTTGGACCCGGCCTGTGGGTGCGGGAATTTCTTGGTCGTTGCGTACCGTCGCGTGCGCGACATCGAACTACGACTGCTAGCGCGTCTCAACGACCTCGAACCGCTATCAGCCGGGCGGTCCCTATTCTCTGAGGCTTTCCAGAAGGTCCGGCTCGCGCAGTTTCACGGTATCGAATACTTCGAATGGTCGAGCCAGATCGCCTCCGTCGCTCTATTCCTTAGTGAGCACCAGGCGAACCAAGAGATGGAGCGTCTCCTTGGCACGGCTCCCGACCTACTACCGCTCCGAGACTTCCCCTCCATCATCTGCGGTAACGCGCTCGATCTGGAATGGTCGGCCCTCTGTCCGATGAGCGACCGAACCTTCATTATGGGCAACCCTCCATTTGTGGGCTACTCCCGCATAAACGATGAGCAGCGGGAAGACGGCGTGCGCATCTGGGGCGATGTTCAGCGCGCGGGGAGTATGGACTACGTCGCCAACTGGTTTGTGCTTGGTGCTCGCCTAGTGTCGGAGAACGGGTGCCGACTTGGCCTCGTAGCCACCAACTCCATCACACAGGGCCAACAGCCGCCAGTTCTATGGAAGGTGCTACGCCCACTCAACGTCGCCATCGCCTACGCGCACCAGACCTTTCGTTGGTCGAACGGGACGAGCGGCGAAGCGGCTGTTCACACGGTCATCATTGGACTACGACGAGCCGACGACATAAGGCGTTGCCAACTATGGACTTACGAGACCGTAACCTCCGACCCTGTTGTCACAAACGCAACGTTCATCAACGGCTACTTGGCTGACGGCCCCGATGTCCTCATCACCTCACGCAAACGTCCTATCGTCCTCGGAGTTCCGCCACTTACGAACGGGAACAAGCCTGTTGATGACGGTTGGCTCTCGAACATCTCCAATGAAGAGGCGCAGCGTATTCGCAACGAGGACCCTACCGCTGCTCAGTACCTCAGACCACTTGTCGGGGCCGAGGAACTTCTCAACGGCGGCAAGCGTTGGTGCTTATGGCTACTGGGTGCTAATCCCATCGACCTTCGTTCTTCTCCAGAACTGCGCCAACGCATCGAGAAAGTCAAGGCCTTTCGCTTGGCGAGCGCTAAGGCTCAGACGAGAGAAGACGCTGCCCGTCCCTGGGAGTTCCAGCAGGTCCGACAACCTCAGGGTGGCTACGTCGCAGTGCCGCGCCACAGTTCGGAGCGTCGCCACTACTTACCGTGTGAGTACTACGACCCCAGCGTCATCGTGAACGACGCCGTCTCCATTATCAGCGACGACAGTTTGGAGACATTCGGCATCATCTCCTCGCGGGTCTTTCGTATTTGGGCAAACGCTGTATCAGGTCGGCTAAAGAACGACCTGAGGGTGTCGAGCGAGATTACATACAACAACTTCCCCTGGCCCCAGGTGAGCGGCGAGTATTCCGGACGCATCGCGGAAGCCGCCGATGGAGTACTCCGCGTTCGCGCTTACTTCTTAGGTGGGGGTATGGCCGAAACACTTTCGGACCTCTACGACCCATTGACGATGCCCACGCAACTACAAGAGGCCCACGAGCAGCTTGACCGCGCTGTCCTCGCCGCAATAGGTCTTCGTTCCAACGCGACGGAAGCGGCCATCTTGTCCCGACTGTTCGCCCTGTACGACGAACTCACGCGCGGGCTGCTACCGGCGACGGTGTCACCGCTGCGACGTAGGCGCGCCGCGCCGACCTAAGAACTCAGGAAGGCGCGAGGGGATGGGGCTCTCCGGTGTAAATGGCGACCGCCCGGGCGACTTCGGTGAGGTTCGCTTTAATGTATGTGGTCGTCACTTCATCTCCGCCCGAGTGTCCCGCGAACGCTCTCGCTACGCCGTAACCCGCAATCCGTTCAATCGCGCTTGTGGCGTGGTGGCGGCACCAGTGGATACTGACGCCAAGTTCCTGCACCCAGGGGATTGACTTACCCCACCGACCGATAAGTGTGTTGTAGCGACGACGAGTGATTGGAATACCCGCACTGCCAACCTGCTTCGGTCGATGGCGAAACACGGGGGCATCCTGAGTCAATGCGCCGCGAGCATCGCAATGCTCAGTCAGTGCATCGAGGAGCGTCTTGGAGACGGGCTGCCATCGTTGCTTTTCGTTTTTCTCCCGCAATCGGATGCACTGACGCTCGACGTTCAGGTCCCGGCGACGAAGCGCCAGAGCACCTCCGCGTCGCGCTCCGGTTTCAAGGTGAAAGCGCAGCAACAGCGTGTCCAGTACCGGGTCGTCACCCCCGGTCGAGGTGACCTTGTAAAGGGTCACCACCTCTTCGTCAGAGAACCCACGTCGGTCGGAAGGTTGGCGAGTGGGCTTCTTCAACTCCGCTGCAGGACTTTTCTCTATGAGACCGTCGGCCACCGCCAACGCGAAGAAACACCGCATCGCCGAGACGCAATGTTCCTGGGCCGATGTTCCGCTGCGCCCATTTGAGCGCTGAACGGCGTGGGTCTTCGCAAACAACGACAACGCCTGAAGCGTTGAGGTCTTGACTTCAGTCAGTGGCTTGTCTCCGTATTGGTTGGCTAGCAGACGCCAGTACGTCGCGTACGTCTTCTTCTTGCCGTCGGTCGCTGCGTTCTCCACTTTGGGAAGGAACTCAGCGATTGTCACGCGCGCTTCTTCGTGCCCGCGACCGCGACCGGCGGCTACGAGGTCGTCAATGCTGAGGCCCATTGCACTGAGCGCGTCGAGCATCTTGCTTGCCACGTCGGGGTTGTTGATAGTCATACGGTTAGTACCTCATCGCATCGTTGGGCGGAATGAATCACGAGGAAGCCTTCGCACAGGTCTGCTGAGAGCAGGACACTGGCTCCGACTTCCAAATGGAGCACGCGACGAGCACTCTCGCCAAGCGTGAGACGACCTCGTGTGTCGAGTGTCGTGTTGCCGGTCTTGTCGCGGCGGATGGTGAGACGAGCGCCTTCAATGGAGAGTTCCAGTTGGTCGCCCGGGAGCCAACCGAGTTCTCGGAAAAGGACAGCGTCGCGGACCCGACCACTATCGTCGAGACGAACCAGGCTGTGAGTCCACTTCGCGGCCTGGGACAGACTGATAGGGCGAAGTTGGCTCAGGAGTGTCGGAGAGACCGACGAAAGGGCACCCGTGGTGACGGGGCGAAGGGCAGCAACGAGCCGCTCTTTCTGCATCGTCTGCGCCGTTGTATTCATGCCCTTATTATGTGACGCTGCCTCTTCTGGGCCACTCGAAGGCACACTCTCAGAGACGCTCTGACCAGGCTCTTCGCAACCGTCCGAAACATCTTCGGACTCGGAACGGGAACCTTCCCGTTTTATGGTGTCGGAGACGGGACTTGAACCCACACGCCCCTAAGGGCACCAGCCCCTCAAGCTGGCGCGTCTGCCTATTCCGCCACTCCGACGCGGCCTCTACTCTATCGCACTCGACGAATCGTTCGTAAAACTAACTGCCCGCGATTGGCGGCGCGATGGACCATGAGGGTAATTGATCGACGAATCCCGTCACGGTAAAACTACTTTGCACCGTGACGAGTGAACTCGACCACACGACGAGCGAAGGCGGCGTGAAAAGCGGTCGAACCCAGTAGTCGCTCAACACGGTTTGGTCAAGTCGCAACCACGTGCCCGACGCCGTAACGGGATTGAAGATCGCCGACGCCTGTTGGAAGAGCGACGTCACCGTCGCCGATCGGTCGCCGCTCGGATACGTGTTTGGATACGCCGGGCCGGTCCACGAGCGCGCGGTGTACGAAGGCGACGTCAGCGTCGGGCGCGAGAAGATCGCCACGTCGGCGACGCTCGTCGCCGCCGCGTTCGCCGCTCGTGTCTCGCTGTTGACGTCGACCACCGTCGCTGGAATTGCAATTCTCGCCCAGTCTTTCTTCACGAGCGCCGCAACCGCGTGATCGAGGGCGCGTGGTCCGACGGCTACGCGAATCGAGAGTACACGGCCCGTGCCACTCACCCAACCCGACGAAGTTCGCTGAAAGCCGCTCTCCTTCAAGGTGTCGATCGCGCACCTCACGCAGTCACTCACTCCGTCGGTGGGACCTCCGAGAATGGTCGTCGTCGTCGTCGCTTGGCCCGTTGGGTTCGATCCCGCTGTCCCGGGATACTGACTCTGGCCCTGGGAATAGACGGCTGACGCCGCCACCGACGGCGAGAACGTCACCGAGCCAAAGAGTGTGTCGATCATGGACTGACGTTGGACAGCCCAACTCAGCGCTTGACGGATGACGAGCTGGTTGACGTACGCTTCGGCGGGCGCGAAGGTCATCTCTTCAATGTTGCTCGACGACGAGATGCGACTCACGAGCGTCGGACGCGAACTGAGCGGCAGCAGGGTCCCACTGTTAACGGTCAGGGAGTAGTCCGCCCATACGTCGTGGGGTGTCTTCGGGAGCGCTTGCGAATCCGTGATGACGACGCGTCCGAACCGGTTCGTGTTGAGGGGCCACGTGGGGTTCATGTTCAACACGATCCGACTCGCGGAGGCGCTTTTCACGATGTAGGGACCGAGCGACGGAAGGTTGACGAGATTGCTGATCGCGCAACTCTTGGCTGGTCCCGGCGCCTCGACGTCTCGAAACAACAGGTTCCAGTCGGCGTAGGGCGTCTTGAAGATAGCCGTCACGATGAGACCGTTCTTAGAAACGCTGAGCGACTTGATCGCGCGATACCCGTCGCTGGTCTCGCTCGCGAGGATCTTCGCGCGGTTCCACCAACTCACGAGGTCGTGGCCATCGAAGACCATCGAGTTGCTCCACGTTTGATTCGGACTGATCGTGTAGCGCACCGTCTCTGGCTGCAGTGAGGTCAGTTCCGCCGAGGAGATAGGTCCGTTTTGACCCACCAGCGTGCCGTTGGCGTTGGTGACAAAGGCTGAGGGACGAATCAGGTCGAGGATCGCCGTCGTCGTCGGCGTGACGCGGTCGTCGAGGTACGAACAGCCGTTAAAGGGTCCCGGCAGTGACAGCACCAGCGTGTGGGCGTTCTCGTTCGCCGTCGTGTACGGCAGGGCTCCCGAGTTCGTGATGGGAATCACGAACGCCACGAAACCGACGAGGGCCAGAAAGGAGATCACCAGCGAGCGCCAGCTTCGACGCCACCGCATGGTCGTTACTGCAGGCGTAGATCGAGCGCCAGCGTGGCGAACGTGAACAACAGCGCGACGGCGATGGTGATCCGGTCGAGGTTGCGCTCCACCACGGTCGAACCCGTAGCGGCGGCGCCCATGGAGCCTCCCATGAGGTCCGAGATGCCGCCCCCTCGCCCCGAGTGCAAAAGGACGAGAAAGATCAACGCCACGGCCGAAACTGTCTCAATAGCGATGATTGCCCAGGTAAACATTGGGTCCTCCAATTAGCGCTTTATAGCGTAGCAGTCGTCGCACGCCTGAAGGATGGCGTAGAACGACTCGGCCTTCAGTGATGCTCCCCCGACGAGGAAACCGTCCACGTCGCTGCCACGAACCAACGTGGCTGCGTTTTCAGCGTTCACCGAGCCGCCGTAGAGCACTTGCGGGGCAGCAAACGACAGCGAATGAAGCACCGTCCGCAGATACGCCGTCATCTCTCGAACCTGCTCGACGGTCGCGATGACGCCGGTCCCGATGGCCCACAGGGGCTCGTAGGCCACCGTGACGAGGGCGTGGAACTTCTCGTCCAGTCCGCGCAGCGCGCTCTCGAGCTGCGCCTTGACGAACGCCTCGTGCTCTTCGCTTTCACGAATCGCGAGCTCTTCGCCGACGCACAGTACGGCGTGTTGGCCCGCGCGCACGACGCTCAGAAGTGTCTCGGCGACGACCTCGTCACTCATGAAGTAGTGCACGCGCCGTTCGGAGTGGCCGACGAGCACCCACTCGACGTTCAGTCGCTTCAGCATCGACGTCGAGATCTCGCCCGTGTGCGGGCCGTTCTCTTGGGCGTTCACGTGCTGGGCGCCGATGCCGATCGAGAAGCGCTCGGAGTCGATGATCGAGCTGACGCTGCGCAAGTCGACGAAGGGCGCCGCCACGACGACATCGGTGTGCTCGACCGGTCGATTCTTCATCAAGACGCCCAGTTGTTGCACGAGGTGCAGAGCCTCGACGAAGTCGAGGTTCATCTTCCAGTTGCCAATGACGAGGGGTCGACGGGTGGTCATCTAGTTCCAGGGACTTTCGCGAAGGGCCCGCAGGCCAGGAAGATCACCGAGTTCGACGAGTTCCAAGGAGGCCCCGCCGCCGGTGGAGACGAAACTCACGTCATTGCTGAGACCGTACGAGCCAAGTGCCGCGACCGAGTCGCCGCCGCCAACCACACTGACGGCCGAGGACGACGCGATGGCGCGCGCGACCGCCTCGGTGCCCGCGCCAAAGCGGGGATCCTCGAACACGCCCATGGGCCCGTTCCAGAGAATCGTCGCCGCGCTCGCGATCGCGGCCTCGAAGATCTCGGTGGACGTGCGTCCGATGTCGAGACCCTCGAAGCCGTCGGGAATGTTCTCGCCAAAGTCGATCGGCGTCTCGTCGCCCCCGTCGGGACCGAAGGGCGAACCCGACCTGAGGCCGCGCGCGTCGACGGGGTTCAACACGTTGCCACCTTCGAGGAGCTCGGCGCACTCGTTGACGAACGAGGCGTCGAAGAGCGACGAGCCGATGCTGCGACCTTCGGCGACGGCGAACGTGTAGGCCATGCCGCCGCCCACGATTACGACGTCGGCCTTCTGCGCCAAGACCTTCATGATACCGAGTTTGTCCTTCACCTTCGCGCCCCCGGTGACGGCGACGAAGGGACGAGCCGGCGACTCCAAGAGCGCGAGCAGCGTCGCGACCTCGCGTTGAAGGTTGGACCCCGCCGCGCTCGGAAGCAACGTCGGGGGCACCATGATCGACGCGTGAGCGCGGTGCGAGGCGCCAAAGGCCTCGTTGACGTAGTAGTCGAAACCCTTAACGAGCGACGCGCCAAACTCGGGATCGTTCGACTCCTCGCCCGGGTGCAAGCGCAGGTTCTCCATAAGTTCGACCTCGGGGCGAAGTCCGTGCAGGCATCGCCGAAGGGGCGCCACGTCGTAGCGCCCGTCGGGGCGCCCGTCGGGGCGCCCGAAGTGGGTGCACGCGACGACCGTCGCACCACGTTCGAGCAAGACGTCAAAGATTGGCAGCGTCGAGCGCAGTCGAAAGTCGTCGGTGACGGTGAGGACACCGTCCACTTCAGCGACAGGCGCGTTGAAGTCGACGCGCACGAGAATCCGCTTCCCCTCGAGGCTCCCCCATCGATCGATCGACGGCAGCGTCACGGACACGGAGTTAGCGTCCGACGTGGCGCGCGAGGTCGACCAGACGGTTCGAGTAACCCCACTCGTTGTCGTACCAGCCAAAGACCTTCACGAGGCACTTCGCCTCGTCGATAGGTTGGACCATGGTCATGAGCGAATCGAAGGTGCACGAGGCGGGACTGCCCACGATGTCCGACGACACGATCGGCTCGTCAGTGTAGACGAGGATCCCGTTCAGCGGACCGTCCGCGGCGCCCTTGAAGGCCGCGTTGATCTCGTCGACGTTCGTCGAGCGCACGATGGCGGTGAAGTCGGTGATGCTGCCGACGGGAATAGGCACCCGCAAGGACGTGCCGTCCAAGCGTCCCTTCATCGAGCTGAGCACCAGACTGGTCGCGCGCGCAGCGCCGGTTGAAGCCGGCACGATGTTGATGGCGGCCGCTCGAGAACGACGTAAGTCGTTGTGCGCGAGGTCGAGAAGATTCTGGTCGTTGGTGTAGGCGTGGATGGTCGTCATGAGACCGGCGTCGACGCCGAAAGCGTCGTCGAGGACTTTCACCATGGGCACGAAGCAGTTGGTCGTGCACGACGCGTTCGAGATGACAAAGTCCTTCGTCGCGTCGAAGGTGTCCTCGTTGACGCCCATGACGAAGGTCGCGTCCGCGTCGCCCGAAGGGGCCGAGATGATGACGCGCTTCGCGCCGGCAGCCAGATGCGCGCTCGCGGCCTCTCGAGTCGTGAAGCGACCTGACGACTCGACGACGACGTCGATACCCAGTTCACCCCATGGCAGATCGGCGGGATTGCGCTCGGCGAAGACCTTGATGGCGAAGGAGCCAACGTGAAGTTCGTATTCGCTGACTCTGACGTTCTGGTCGAGGACGCCTTGGGTCGAGTCGTACTTCAAGAGGTGCGCGTTCGTTGCCGGTGGCATCACGTCGTTCAATGCAACGATCTCGACGTCAGGGTTCGCGAGTGCCGCGCGCAAGAAGCCACGTCCAATTCGTCCAAATCCATTAATTGCGACCCGTGTTACCACTGGCGTCTCCTTGATCGTCGGTCTACTATCTTCGCACTTCTTCGAGAACCGCCAAAGCCAATTTTTGCACATCGTGCGTGAGGCCCGTCACCGTCGCGAGGTCGCGGACGTGGGTCGTCACCGTGCACGGGTCACTGGCGAAGCTGGAGCGCTCGTCGACGAGCACGAGGTCGACCGAAACACCGTGACGTTCGAGTGCGTCGACGTGGTCCTGGAGGGTGAATCCCTCGGTCTCGGGGATCTGGGCGTGCAGGTTCGCCACGTAGACCTTCTTCGCCTTCGTTCCCGCGAGGGCCTGGGCGATCCCCGGCACCACGCAGGCGGCGAGGACACTCGTGAAGAGTGATCCGGGACCGATGAGCACGATGTCGGCGCGCTCGATGGTCTCGACGGCGACGATGGGCGCCGCCGCGTTCGCGGGCTCGAGACTGATGCGACGAATCGACGACGAACGCGCCACCTCGCTCTGGCCGCGTGTCGGACCCGTCTCGGTGGTGGCGAGGAGTACGACGCCCTCGCAGCTCGCGGGCACGATGGTTCCGGTGACGCCCATCACCTGGGCGACAGCGCGCACTGACTCTTCGAGGTCGCCCGTCGCGTCGATCAGTCCGACCAACAACAGGTTGCCCACGGCGTGTCCGCTCAGTTCGCCGACGTTGAAACGGTGTTCGAAGGAGGCGGTGAGAGGATTATCGGGGTCAGCCAAGGCGCCCAGACACTTTCGCAGGTCCCCGACGGCCGCCACGTTGAGCATCGCGCGCAGGCGTCCCGTCGATCCGCCGTCGTCGGCGACCGACACGACACCCGTGACGTCGGGCGAGACGATCTTCAACGCTCGAAGAGAGACGGCGGTGCCGTGGCCACCGCCAACGGCGACGACTTTCATCGGGCAATATCGCGATGGAAGACGGCGTTGTCGAGATTGAGACGTGAGCGGATCTCTTCGGCGATGGCGACGCTGCGATGGCGCCCGCCCGTGCAGCCAATCGCGATCGACAGGTACGACTTGCCCTCTTTGGCGAAGGCAGGGATCTGCCACTCGAGGAGACCCGTCACGTCTTTCAAGAAGTGCTGCGCCGGTTCCTGGTCGAGCACGTAGCGCGCGACGGGCTCGTCCAAGCCCGTCAACGGTCGTAACTCGTCGATCCAGTGCGGGTTGGGCAGGAATCGACAATCGAAGACGAGGTCGACGTCGCTCGGAATGCCGTAGGTGTAGCCGAAGGTGACGAGAGAGACGCGCAACGACTCCATCGCGCTGGCGTCAGTGAAGGTCTCGACGATGCGCCGACGAAGTTGGTTGGTGTTAATGGACCCAGTGTCGATGACGAGGTCCGCGGCGTCACGGATCGACGCCAGCGCCACACGCTCGCCGGCGATGGAGTCGGCCAAGGTGGACTCGGTGAAGGGGTGGCGACGGCGATTGCCCTCGAAACGACGGATCAGCACGTCATCGGGCGCGTCCAGAAAAAGAATCTTCGCCTTGTCGTGGCGCGTCAGCAGCTCGTTCTTGACGGCCAGCACGTCATCGGGCACGACGCCCCCGGAACGTCCGACAATGAAGGCGACGCCCGCGTAGTCGTGGGAACCGGCGGACGCCAGCTCCCCGACGCGCACCACGAGTTCGAGGGGCAGATTGTCGATGACGAACCAACCGAGGTCCTCCAGCGCAGCCGAGACCGTCGAGCGTCCCGCGCCCGACATGCCCGTGACCAGCAGGACCTCACTCATCCGCTCCACCCTTCGTGGGCCGTGGAATCGACGGCGCCTGTAGATGATCGTAGAGCCTCGTCGCGACGTCACTGGGCAGCCACGCCAGCGCCTCGAACTCCTCGAGCGTCGCTTGACGCAACGCGTTGAGCGATCCGAAGGCACCGAGCAGCCGCTCGCGTCGCGCTGGTCCGAGACCTTCGACGCCCTCCAAGGACGAGGCGACCATCGACTTGCCGCGCTTCGAGCGGTGAAACGTGATGGCGAAGCGGTGGGCCTCGTCGCGGATTCGTTGCACCAAGTACAGGCTCTCCGATCCGCGTTCGAGCGCGATGGGCACGGAACTACCCGGCCGGTAGAGAAGCTCCTCGCGCTTGGCCAGTGCGGTGAACTCGACGAGTCCCGTCAAGTCGAGTGAGCGAGCTGCCTTCTCCGCCGCGTGCAACTGGGGCAGTCCCCCGTCGATGATGATGAGATCGGGGCGGCGGAACTTGGTACTGCCCTGGTGTTCTTCCCAGTGCGAGAGACGCCGACGCACCACCTCTTCCATGGCGCCCACGTCGTCGTTACCGAGTACTTCTTTCACGTTGAAGTGTCGGTAGTCACTCTTCACGGGCAGCGCGTCCTCGAACACCACCATCGAGCCCACGTAGTTCGTGCCCTGGAGATGGCTCATGTCGAAGCACTCGACCCGGTACGGGGGCTGTTCGAGCGAGAGCGCGGCACCGAGCTCTTGCAACGCCCGAGAACGCACGTTGTGGTCGGCCTGGCGTCGGAGCGAGTCGCGGTTGATGACGGCCTGGGCGTCGTGGGCGGCGAGTTCGACGACGCGACGGCGTTTGCCGCGTTGGGCGGCGACCACCTCGACGGGTTTGGCGCGTACGTCACTGAGATACTCCTTGATGAGCGACGTCGCGAGCGACGCGCGTTCCACGACGACGACCCCCGGCACGCCGTCAGCGTCGAGGTACATGTCGGTCATCGCGTTCTCCAAGATCTCGCGGTCGTCCTCGTCCATCGAACGATCGACGAGATGGACGGTGCGACCGATAATCCTCCCGAAGCGCACCCGAAAGCGCACGATGGCGGCGCGACTGCCCTCACTCGCGAGGGCGATCACGTCGAGGTTCGAGTGGTCGTCGAGGACGACGCTCTGGGCGTTCGCGGCCCGCTCAAGGGCCGCCAGTCCGTCGCGCGCCTTGGCGGCGGCCTCGTAGTGCTGTTGCTTCGAGGCTTCGTCCATCTGACGCTGCAGGAGGTCACGAAGTTGACGGACGTCGCCCTCGAAGAAGCGCGCCCACGCCGCCGACAATTCCTGGTAGCCCTCGGGGTCGATCTTGCCCACGCAGGGCCCGGAGCACTTGCCGATGTCGTAGAGCAGGCACGGTCGATTGATGCGTTGCTGGTAGTTGAACTTGTGTTTCGAACACGAGCGCAGCGGGAAGGCCTGCAACAACTCGTCCATCGTCACGCGCAGTGCCCGCACGTCGACGTAGGGGCCGAAGTATCGAACGCCCTTCACGTGTTGACCACGCGTGATGTACGGCGCCGCGAAGGGCGTGCGCGAATCGAGCGCAACGAAGGGGAAGCTCTTGTCGTCCTTCAGGCGCATGTTGTAGCGCGGTTGGTTGTCCTTGATGAGCTCGTTCTCGAGGATCAACGCGTCGAGTTCGTTGGGCGTGACGATCCACTCGACCGTCGCCGCCTCGGCCATGAGCAACTGGGTCTTTTGACTGAGTCCCTCGGAGCGCTGGAAGTAACTCGGCAGTCGTTGCGCGAGAACACGCGCCTTCCCGACGTAGATGACGGTGCCGTGCTCGTTCTTAAAGAGGTAGCAACCACTTTGGCGCGGGATGCCCGAGGGCTTCGCCAGCATTAGGCCCGACCGTTACCGCTGAGCACCTCTTTAAGGACCGTGCCCGTGGCGGTCTCGAGTTTCGCGATGTCCTCGGGCGTGCCCTCGCCCACGACGAGCCCACCGCGGCGACCGCCTTCGGGACCGAGGTCGATGACCCAGTCCGCGGTCTTGATGACGTCAAGGTTGTGTTCGATGACGAGCACGGTGTTGCCCTGGTCGACGAGTCGGTGTAGTACCTGCAACAGACGGTTGACGTCCTCGAAGTGCAGTCCGGTCGTTGGTTCGTCGAGCACGTAGAGCGTGTGACCGGTCGGTCGGCGCGCCAACTCCGTCGCCAACTTCACCCGCTGCGCCTCGCCTCCCGACAGTGTCGGCGCTGGTTGACCGAGTCGAACGTACCCGAGACCCACGTCCACGAGGCTCTGCACGTGACGAAGGATCAGCGGTTGACGGTCGAAGAACTCGAGCGCCTCGGCGATGGGCATGGCCAAGACGTCGGCGATGGACTTACCCCGGTACAAGATCTCGAGCGTCTCGCGGTTGTAGCGCGCCCCGTCACAGACGTCACAGTTCACGTACACGTCGGGCAGGAAGTGCATCTCGATCTTGATGGTGCCGTCGCCCGCGCACGCTTCGCACCGCCCGCCCTTCACGTTGAAGGAGAAGCGCCCCGGCTGGTAGCCGCGAACCTTGGCCTCCTGGGTCTCGGCGAAGAGCTTGCGGATCTTGTCGAAGACGCCGGTGTACGTCGCGGGATTCGAACGCGGCGTTCGCCCGATGGGCTGTTGATCGACGGCGACGACCTTGTCGAGGTTCTTCACGCCGAGGATCGTGTCGTGCTCCGCGGCCTTCGTCTTCGCCCGATTGATCTGGCGCTCGAGTGAAGACAAAAGTATGGCGTTGATGAGTGAGGACTTGCCCGAGCCCGAGACACCCGTCACCGCGACGAAATCGCCTAGGGGAATATCGACCGTGACGTTCTGCAGGTTGTTGGCGCGCGCGCCCTTGATGGTCAGTCGCTTGCCGTCGCCGAGACGTCTCGTCGAGGGGACCTCGATGGACTTCGCGCCCGAGAGGTACTGACCGGTGAGCGAGCGCTTGTTCTTCAGGAGTGCTTCGTAGTTGCCCGCGTGCACCACCTCACCGCCGAACTCCCCAGCGCCGGGACCGATGTCCACGATGAAGTCGGCGAGGCGGATGGTCTCCTCGTCGTGTTCGACGACGATGACCGAGTTGCCGAGGTCGCGCAGCCGTTCGAGGGTCGCGATGAGGCGCCGATTGTCGCGTTGATGCAGGCCGATCGAAGGTTCGTCGAGCACGTAGAGCACTCCGACGAGGTAGCTGCCGATCTGACTCGCGAGACGGATACGCTGCGCCTCACCTCCCGAGAGCGTCGCCGAGGCGCGACTCAAGGTGAGATAGTCGAGGCCCACGTCGATCAAGAACGTCAGGCGTTCGACGATCTCCTTGACGACCTGGTGCGCGATGGTCTCCTCACGTTTGGTGAGGGTCAACGCGTCGAAGTAGTTGATCGCTTCGTCGATGGTGAAGGAGTTGACGTCGGCGATGTTGCGTTCGTGGACCCGTACGGCCAACACTTCCGGCTTCAGTCGTTGACCCATGCAAGCGTTGCACTCCACTTCGCGCATGAACTGCTCGGCCTGTTCGCGAGACCAGTCACCGTCGGCTTCGTTGCGCTTGCGCTCGAGCCACTCCACGATGCCGTTGTAGGTGGTCTCGTAACTGCGGACCCGTCCGTAGCGGTTCTTGTACTTCACCGGGACCGTCTTCGAGTCAACGCCGTAGAGGACGAGCTTTCGATCCTTGGGTCGCAACTTCTTCCACGGCGTGTCGACGTCGAAGCCGCCGAGGGTCGCGATCCCACCGATGAGTCGCTCGAAGTACTTGAAACGCGCGCCGGCCCAGGGCGCGAGCGCGCCGTCCGCGAGCGACAACGTGTCGTCGGGCACGACGAGGTCGGGGTCCACTTCGTAGCGCGTCCCGAGTCCCGTGCACACGGGACACGCGCCGTAAGGAGAGTTGAAGGAGAAGTCGCGCGGCGCCAGTTCACCGAAACTGATGCCGCAGTCGGTGCAGGCCATCTTCTCCGAGAACTGCACCATCTCGTCGTTGTCCAAGAACAGGAACTTGACGACGCCCTTCGTCAGCTTCAGCGCAGCTTCGACGGATTCGGTCAACCGCTGTCGATTGGCCTTCTTCACCGTCAATCGGTCGAGCACGACGTCGATGGTGTGCTGTTCGTAGCGCGCCAAGGTCAGAGAGTCGCGCTCCGACAGTTCCATGACCACGCCGTCGACGCGCACACGAGAGAAGCCTTGTCCCGCGAGTTCGTTCAACAACGTGCTGTACTCGCCCTTACGACCCTCCACCACGGTCGCCAGCACGAGGAAACGTTCGCCGTCGCCGCGTGCCAAGACCAAATCGACGATCTGCTGGGGGGTCTGACTGGAGATGGGCTTGCCGCAGTTGGGACAGTAACGAACCCCAATGCGCGCGAAGAGCAGTCGCAAGTAGTCGTGGATCTCGGTGATGGTGCCCACCGTCGAGCGGGGATTCCTCGACGCGGTCTTTTGATCGATGGAGATCGCTGGCGAGAGACCCTCGATGAACTCGACGTCGGGCTTGTCCATCTGTCCGAGGAACTGACGGGCGTAGGCCGAGAGGCTCTCGACGTAGCGGCGCTGACCCTCGGCGTAGATGGTGTCAAAGGCCAACGAGGACTTACCCGATCCCGACAGACCCGTGAAGACCACTAACTGGTCGCGCGGGATCTCCACGGAGAGGTTTTTCAGGTTGTGGACCCTCGCTCCCTGGACCCGAATCGACTTAGACATAGGGGGAATCTACCGGTTCTTCGACACTTATCAGGCCGTCGCCCGTGGCGACGAACTGGCGTTGGAGGTTCTGAAGGGTGTCGCGAAGAACGGACGCCTCCTCGAATCGGAGCTCCCCCGCGGCGAGCAGCATCGCCTCTTCGACCCGGGCGATCTCGAGGCTCAGATCGTCGGGTAGGACCCCGTCGAGAGACGAGACGCCGTGGACCTTCGAGGTGACCTCGCGGGGCGCTTCACTGCGCAGGCGATTCAAGATGTCCGCCACGTTCTTCATGACCGTTTGGGGCTCGATGCCGTGTTCTTCGTTGTAGCCGATCTGGAGCAGTCGTCGCCGTTCGGTGAGCGAGATCGACGCGCGCATCGAATCGGTCATGCGGTCCGCGTAGAGGATGGCCTGACCGTTGGAGTTCCTCGCCGCGCGTCCGATCGTCTGGGTGAGCGAGCTACGCGAGCGCAAGAAGCCCTCCTTGTCGGCGTCGAGGATCGCGACCAGCGACACCTCGGGCAGGTCGAGGCCTTCGCGCAACAGGTTGATGCCGACCAGGATGTCGAACTCACCCAAGCGCAGTGAACGCAAGATCTCGATTCGCTGGATCGTGTCGATGTCACTGTGGAGGTACTGCACGCGATAGCCGCCTTTCGTGAGAAAGGTGGTGAGGTCCTCCGCCATGCGCTTCGTGAGCGTCGTGATGAGGGCCCGCTCCCCTCTCGCGATGACGACGTCCAAGCGCGCGCGCAAGTCGTCGATCTGGTTCTTCGTGGGCACCACGAAGACTTCGGGGTCGAGGAGTCCCGTCGGTCGGATGACCTGCTCGACGATCTGGTCCGAGTGTTCGATCTCGTAGGGGCCGGGTGTCGCCGACACGAACACCATCTGGGGGACGAGCTCCATGAACTCGTCGAAGTTCAAGGGACGGTTGTCGAGGGCGCTCGGAAGACGAAAACCGTGCTCCACCAGGGTCAGTTTTCTCGACCGGTCTCCGGCGTACTGTCCTCGCACCTGGGGCACCGCCACGTGCGACTCGTCGATCACGACGAGGAAGTCGTCGGGGAAGTAGTCGAGCAACGTGAAGGGTCGCTCGCCCGGACTACGCCCGTCGAGGTGCGCCGAGTAGTTCTCGATTCCCGCGCAGATGCCGGTCTGCTCGAGCATCTCCAGATCGTGTTCGGTGCGTGATCGCAGACGCTGCGCCTCGAGGAGTTTGCCTTCCTGCTGGAAGATCGCCAACTGCTGTTGCAGTTCCGCCTCGATGGTCAGACCGGCTCGTTGCAGCGTCGCGAGACTCGCGGCGTAGTGCGACGCCGCGAAGAGGGTGAACTCGTTCACCGTTCCGCGACTTTCTTGCGTGATCGGATTGAAGAAGGAGATCTCCTCGATGACGTCGTCGAAGAACGACACGCGCACGGCCTCGTTGCTGTAGGCGGGCTGAACCTCGAGGGTGTCACCCTTCATACGGAAAATCCCGCGGTCGATGACGAGCTCGTTACGCCCGTACTGCATCTCCACCAGGCGGCGAAGGAGCGCGCGTTGTTCGAAGCGCGCGCCCACCTCGAGGGGCAACATGCGTTCGCGGTACTCGAGGGGTGAACCGAGACCGTAGATGCACGACACCGACGCCACGACGATCGTGTCGCGATGCGTCAGCAGCGATGACGTCGCGGCGTGTCGCAGCCGGTCGATCTCCTCGTTGACCGAACTGTCCTTTTCTATGTACGTGTCCGTGCGAGGGATGTAGGCCTCGGGTTGGTAGTAGTCGTAGTACGAGACGAAGAACTCCACGCGGTTACTCGGCAGCATGTCTCGGAGTTCCGAGGCCAACTGCGCGGCGAGGGACTTGTTGGGCTCGAGGATCAACGTGGGTCGCTGCACCCGTTCGACCAGCCACGCGATCGTCGCGGTCTTGCCGCTGCCGGTGATGCCTTCGAGCGTCTGATAGCGAAGACCGTCCTCGACGCCCTGGGTCAACGCGGCGATAGCTGCGGGCTGGTCACCGGCGGGTTGAAACGGCGACTCGACGAGAAAGTCGGTCACCGTACAACCGTGGCGTCGAGCGCCGAGTCCAACTGCGCGAAGAGCTCCTCGAGTGAGCCGTTGTTGAAGAGCACTCGATCAGCGAGCGCCTGACGCTCTTCGTTGCTCATCTGCGCGGCGAGACGAGCACGGGCGTCCTCTTCGTTAAAACCGCGCTGCTCGACCAGCCTCGTCAGAGCGATCTCTGGATCAACGACGACGGCCCACACCTCATCGAGGCGGAAGGCGTCGCGGTGTTCCGTTCGGTACAGCGGCAGCGCGATGAAAACGACGTCCGCGTCCGCGGCGTCGAGTTCGCGAATGATCTCACTGCCGATGTAGCCGTGAGTGACGTGATTGAGGCGTCGAAGAGCACTCGCGTCGTGGAACGCGACGTCAGCCATGAACGCTCGATCGAGTTCACCCGCGGGCGTGAGTACGGCCGTGCCGAACGCGTCACGAAGCGCGACCCATGCGGGCTCGCCCTTCTGCACGACCTTTCGCGCGATCACGTCGGCGTCAATCACGGGCCAGCCCAACGCGGCGAGGCGCTCAGAGAGAATTGTTTTACCCGCTCCGATTCCGCCCGCGAGGGCAACCCTTTTCACAAAACCACGGTACTCATGGCCCGTGACATCCCATCCGGCGAACTCTGAGTGTTACCAAGGAGTAGGGCGACGTTGGCTAATGTCCTAAGAAGTCCCAGAGGGGGAACTTTGGCTCGATATTTAGTACGGCGACTGATCATGCTGATCGTCATCGTCTTCATCATCACCGTCGGAGCGTTTTACCTCATTCACCTTTTACCCGGAGATCCGGCCGTGGTGATCCTCGGTACGGGCGACAGCCCCTCGAACCGGCAGAAGCTCTTCAAAGAGCTCGGCCTCAACAAGCCCATCCTCGAGCAGTACATCGTGTGGATAAAGAACGTCCTGCACGGCAACCTCGGCACGTCCTTCATCTCGCAGACCTCGGTCTGGAGCACGATCAAGACCGCGCTACCCATCGACGTCGAGATCATCGTCCTCAGCCAGATCCTGGCCTTCGCCGTCGCCATTCCCACGGCCATGCGCAGTGCCCGCAAGCCCGACGGCTGGTTAGACCGGATCCTGAGCGCCGGGAGTTTCACCCTGCTCTCGATCCCGTCCTTCGTCATGATCGTGCTGTTGGTCCTCGTCGTCGCCATCAAACTGGGCGTGCCGCACACGGGTCCCTCGTCGTACATCTCTCTCAGCTCCGACTGGATTGGCAACCTGGAGAGCCTCGCGCTGCCCTCGTTCACGCTGGCGGTCGGTAGTTACGTCGTGTACTACCGCGTGCTGCGCAGTGACCTCATCGCGACGCTGCAAGAGGAATTCATCACGATGGCCCGCTCGAAGGGCATCAGCCAGCGGCGCATCATGTGGCGACACGCCTTTCGCCCTTCGACGGTGGCGCTGCTCGGTACGGCGGGCGTCAATATCGGCGGCCTCCTCGCTGGTGGATTCATCGTCCAGTACCTCTTGAGCATCCCGGGACTCGGGTACACCCTGATCTCGTCCATCGGACTAAGTGACTACCTCGTCGTCCAAGGGATCGTGCTCGTCGTGTCGGTCGGGGTCATCCTCATCAACTTCGCCTTTGACATCGTCATCAATATCGTCGACCCGAGGATCAGCCGTGAGTAGCTCCATTGAAGTGAACGAGATGGTCGAAGAGGCGGGTGTCCACGACCGTCCCGAGCGTAAGAAGAAGCTCGGACTCTTGTTCTGGATCTGCGTGGGCTGGATCACACTCAATTTCCTCGCCGCCATCCTCGCCAACGTCTTGCCGCTCCAGAGTCCAATATTTCAGGACTACTCCGCGGTGAACGTGGGGCCGTCGCTGCACCACCTCCTCGGTACTGACGACCTGGGACGCGACATCTTCTCTCGCGTCGTCTACGGTTCGCGCGTCTCCATCGAAGTCAGCCTTGGCGCGATGTTGATCGGTTTCGGCGCGGGCGCACCACTCGGAATGCTGGCGGCGTATCGCCGGGGAAAGTTCGACGCCATCTTGTCCTCGGTCATGTACGTCTTCTTGGCCTTTCCCGCGATCATCGCCACCATTGCGGTGCTCTCGTTTTGGACGCCCCGGTCGCTCTTCAAGATCATCGTCGTGATCGGCATCGCGTCGATCCCCCTCGTCTATCGCGTCATTCGAAGTGCCGCCATGACCGTGGCTACGAAGGACTACGTGGTCGCAGCCAAGGTCCAGGGTGCGACCGACCGAAGGATCCTCATGAAGGAGTTACTACCCAACGTCGCGCCGATCGGCGTCTCGTTCCTGCTCGTGGGTATCGCGACCGTCGTGACGCTCGAAGGCGCGCTCGCGTTCCTCGGGCTCTCGGTGAACGCCCCGACGCCGTCGTGGGGCAACATGATCAACGAGAGTCTCTCGCGCTTGCAGCTCAATCCCTGGCTCGCCGTCTTCCCCTCGCTCGCCATGTGTCTGTTCTTGTTGTGCTTGAACTTCATTGGCGACCGACTGCGCGCCCACTTTGACGTGAGTGAGGGGAAGCTGTGAGCATCGAGCAGAAACTCCTCGTCGTGAAGGACCTCGCCACGACGTTTCACACCCCGTCGGGACCGTTGCCGGCCGTGGGCGGCGTCTCCTTCGACCTCAACCAGAACGAGACGCTTGGCATCGTTGGCGAGTCCGGATCGGGTAAGACGGTCCTGTCGCGGACCGTCATGGGACTGCAACCGCGCGCCAACGTCGACGTGAGTGGATCCGTGCTCTTGAACGGCTTCGAAGTCGTCGGCGCGAGTGAGAAGGAGAAGCGAAGCATCTGGGGACTCGAAGTCGCCATGATCTTCCAAGACCCGATGACCTCGCTCAATCCGGTGATGCGTATTGGCAAGCAGATCGACGAGATCCTGCGGGTGCGTCTCGGTATGGACCGCCAGGCCGCCAAGGCGAGGGCCATCGAACTGCTCGATCTCGTGGGCATCTCCTCGCCAGAACAGCGCTACAGCGTCTTTCCCGGGGAACTTTCGGGCGGCATGCGCCAACGCGTCGTCATCGCGACCGCCCTCGCGGGTTCGCCGAAGTTGCTCATGGCCGACGAACCCACGACCGGTCTCGACGTCACGATCCAGGCCCAGATCTTGAACCTGCTCGAAGAGTTGAAGGAACGCCTGCAGATGTCCGTCGTCCTCGTCACCCACGACCTCGGCGTCGTTGCGACGAGGACCTCGCGGATCATCGTGATGTACGCCGGACGCATCGTCGAGATGGGCTCCACTCGTGACGTCTTCGCTAACCACCGCATGCCCTACACGCGCGCACTCCTGGAGGGCTCGCCAAAGGTCTCGAACCCCTCGCACACCCGTCTCCTCGCGATCCCCGGTCGACCGCCGAATCTGCTCAACCTACCCAAGGGCTGCAGCTTCGCTCCGCGCTGTTCGTTCGCGACTGACAGATGCCGCGAGGAGCGACCGGAACTCGAAGCCGCGAGCGCGCCGGGTCACGCCTTCGCCTGTTGGAACCCCCTACCCGTGAAGGATCGAGTACCCGCGTGAGTGACTCTACCCAGCCGCTCTTGAAGGTCCGCGACCTCACGATCACGTTCGGGTCGCGTCGACGCAAACTGAGCGCCGTCGCCGGCATCAGCTTCGACATCTACGAAGGTGAGACGCTCGGGCTGGTCGGTGAGTCGGGTTGCGGCAAGTCCACGACCGGCAAAGCGCTGATGCGCATCGTCGAACCATCGAGCGGGTCGATCGAACTCGAAGGCATAGAGCTCACGACGAAAAAGGGCAAGGATCTGCGCAACTTTCGAACGCGCATGCAGATGATCTTCCAAGACCCGATCAGTTCGCTCAATCCCCGTCGCCGGGTGAAGGACATCGTCGCGGAACCCCTCGACTGTTGGAAGACCGTCGAAGGCGCCGAGCGCGAAGCCCTCGTCAACGATCTCTTGAGCAAGGTGGGCATCGACCCCGTCGCGTACGGGGACCGATACGCCCGTCAGTTCTCGGGCGGGCAGTGCCAGCGCATCTCGATCGCGCGCTCGCTCGCGATGCGACCGAAGTTGTTGATCTGTGACGAAATGGTCTCGGCCCTCGACGTGTCCGTCCAAGCGCAGATCTTGAATCTCCTCGAAGATCTGAAGGCCGAGTACGGCCTCACGTTGTTGTTCATCGCGCACGACCTCGCGGTGGTGAAAAACGTGTCGGACCGCGTGGCGGTCATGTACCTCGGCAAGATCTGTGAGATCGGACCTTCGGACACGCTCTACGAGTCGCCGGAGCACCCGTACACCAAGTTCCTCCTCGGCGCGGCCCTCGAAGCTGACCCCGATTCACCGGTTCACGGCGACGTGTTGAGCGGCGAACCACCGAGTCCCATGAATCCGCCGAGCGGCTGTCGCTTTCGCACTCGGTGTCCGAACGCCACGGACAAGTGCGCCAACGAAGAGCCGCAACTCGTCGAGATCGTGTCTGGCCACCAAGTGGCCTGTCACTACCCGCTGTCCACGCTCGTTCACAAGTAGTCTTCCGTCACCGAAGGTGGCGCAAGATGATCGCGCGACTCGCTACTCGGTTGGTGCTTCTGCTTCGGCGGCGGTGTCGTCGGACACTTCTACCGTGGCCGTCAACTCGTGGTCGTCACTCGAAGGGGCTTCGTCGGTTGCAGCCGACCCGTCGGCTTCGTCAGCGGGCTTGGGCGTTGCCTCAGTGGCGTACTCCGCCCACGCGGCCTGCGCTTCGGTCTCGGGAGTGAACTCGCCGTACTCGATGGAACCGATGTAGTTCCCTTCGCTGTCGTACGCGTGCGAGCCGAAGGCTTCGCGGTACTCCTCGGAGACCTCACCACCGTCGGCCGCCTGCTTGATGGACAGGCTGATGCGACGTCGCGCGGTGTCGAGTTCGATGATCTTGACCCAGAGTTCTTCGCCAGCGGTGACGACCTGGTCCGGTGACTCGACGTGGTGCGCGGCCATCTCGGAGATGTGCACGAGACCCTCGATGCCTTCGCCCACCTGGATGAAGGCGCCAAAGGGCACCAACTTGGTGACGCGACCGTAGACCAGCTGGTCGACGGCGTGGCTGTCCGCGAAGACCTGCCACGGGTCGGACTGGGTGGCTTTCAGTGAGAGCGAGATGCGCTCCTTCGAGAAGTCCACGTCCAAGACCTCGACGTCCACTTCGTCACCCACGGCGACGACTTGGCTCGGGTGGTCGATGTGCTTCCAACTGAGCTCGGAGACGTGGATCAATCCGTCCATGCCACCGAGGTCGACGAACGCACCAAAGTTCACGACCGAAGAGATGACGCCGTGACGACGCTCGCCGGGCTTCAGGTTCGACAAGAAGTCCCCACGCTGTTCCTTCTGGGTCTCTTCGAGCCAGGCGCGACGCGAGAGCACGACGTTGTTGCGGTTGCGGTCGAGCTCGATGATCTTCGCCTCGACGGTCTTGCCGATGTAGGGCTGGAGTTCGCGAACACGACGAAGTTCGACGAGTGACGCGGGCAAGAAGCCGCGAAGGCCGATGTCCACGATGAGTCCACCCTTGACGACCTCGATGACGACACCCTTGACGACTTCGTCACGGTTCTTGAGCTCTTCGATGTTGGCCCAGGCCTTCTCGTACTGCGCGCGCTTCTTCGAAAGGACGAGTCGTCCCTCCTTGTCTTCCTTTTGCAGGACGAGGCACTCGATGCGCTCGCCCATCGAGACGATCTCCGAGGGGTCGACGTCGTTGCGGATGGAGAGCTCGCGCGAGGGGATGACGCCCTCGGACTTGAAGCCGATGTCGAGCAGGACTTCGTCGTGGTCGATCTTGACGACGGTGCCGATGACGAGGTCGCCGTCTTCGAATTCGAGGACGCTGTCGCCGACGAGTGAGGTGAGGTCGGTGCCGACCAGATCGTCTTCGGTGATGACGCGCGGGATGTAGTTCCCGGATTCATCAAAGGTACCCATTTGTTGGGTGGAGAGGAGGCTCGTGCCGTCCGACATGCGTACTTCTTTCGTTTGACCACACCGGGATCTAACTAGTCGATAGGGCTGGGTCGCCGGTGTTAACCCAGGTGACAACTCTAGCACCGGGCCTCTCAGCCCTTCGCCGCCGCCCAGTTCTCGCCCCAGTGCAGCGACACTTCGAGCGGGACGCTGAGCGACGCCGCGTTCGTCAACGCGTCGATCATGATCTCGCCCACGCGCTCTTGCTCACTCGGCGGCGCCTCGACGACGACTTCGTCGTGCACTTGGAGGATCAGACGCGCTTCGAGCTTCTCCGCGTTCAGCTGTCGGTCGAGGCGCACGAGCGCGGACTTAAAGACGTCGGCGGCCAAGCCTTGGATACCAGCGTTCATGGCCTGACGTTCGGCCGCCTGGCGCTGGGGACCGACGGCCGTCGCGAGGTCGGGAAACGGACGTATGCGCCCGAACTCCGTGCGCGAGTACCCCTGATTGCGAATCTCCTTCACGATGTTGTCCAGGTACTGGCGCAAGCTCGGAAAACCCTCGAAGTACTTGTTCATGATCTCTTTCGCGGCACTGACCGGCACGCCGAGTCGTTGACTGAGACCAAAGGCCTCCATGCCGTAGGCGAGACCGTACGAGACGGCCTTCGCTCGTTCTCGTTGCTCGTTCGTCACCTCGTCGCTTGGAACACCAAAGACCGACGCAGCGATCGTGCGGTGCACGTCCTCGTGTGACGCGAAGGCTGCGAGCAGTCCCTTGTCCTGTGAGAGGTGCGCCAAGATGCGCAGCTCGATCTGGTTGTAGTCCGATACGGCGAGCAACCAACCCTCCGTCGGGATGAAGGCGTAGCGGAGTCGCCGTCCTTCTTTGGAGCGAACGGGGATGTTGTGCAGGTTGGGGTTCTCGGATGAGAGACGACCGGTACGCGCGACGACTTGGCTGAAGGTCGCGTGGATCCTCTCGTCGGGCCCGACCGCGTCGATGAGGGGCGCGCCGTAGGTGCTGCGCAGTTTCTCCACTTCGCGGTAGCGAAGAATCAACGGCACGATGCGGTGTTCGTCCTGGATCGCTTCGAGACTCGTCGCGTCGGTCGAGAAGCCAGACTTAATCTTCTTCACGGCGGTGAGTTCCAACTCAGTGAAGAGGACCGTCTGGAGTTGTTGGGGCGAGTTCACCTTGAACTCGTGGCCGGCGACCTTTTGGATCTCGAGGTCGAGTTCCTTGGCCTCGGTGGCGAACTCGTCCGCGATGGTCTTTAGGAGTGGCGCGTCCACGCGAATGCCTCGCGCCTCCATTCGCGCGAGGACCGCGACGAGGGGCAGCTCGACCTCCTCGTAGATGTGATGGAGTTCCCAGCGATCGATCTCGACGCGCAACACCTCTCGAAGGCGCGCGACGAGTTGCACGTCACTGATCAACGTCTCGTCACTGGTCGCGCTGAAGAGCGATGGTCGCTGGTCGGTGATTGGTTCACCGAGGAAACGATTCGCCACGTCGGCGAGGTCGTAGTGCCCACTGATCGCGTCGACGAGAAAGGCCATGATCGCCGTGTCGTCGGCCGGCTCTCGCATCGTCACGCCGCGCTCGTGGCCGATTCGTAAGAGACGCTTGACGTCGTGTCCCGCGACCGCGGCGTCGCCGACGGCGCCAAAGAACTCCTCGAGGTCAGCGAGGGCGATCGATCCCGACGCCGCGTTGAAGACGACGACTCGCTCGTCGCTGTAGGCGACGACGGGTCCCGACGTTCCCTTCAAGACGACCGCGACCGACTTCTCGTGTCTCAGGGCGGCCGCTTCTGGCGAGGGCACGGTCAACGTCGCGACCTCGCCCTGACTCGCGGGTTCGCCCAGCAGGCCCGCCTTCATCAACTTGTTCATGCGCACGCTCATCGAGTTCATCTCGAAACGCTCGAAAAAGGTTTCCATCTCTTGACGGTTCCAGCCGCCGAGCGTCAAGTCGCCCAAGGTGAAGTCGAGTGGTACGTCGCGCACGAGTCGCATGACCATTTCGTTGTTTCGAGCACGCGTTTCGTACGTCGCGAGGTTCTCGCGGAGCTTGGGGGTGAGGCTCGCGAGGTTGGCGTACAACTCGTCGAAGTCGCGATACTGCGCGAAGAGTTTCGCCGCCGTCTTCTCCCCCACTCCCGGCACGCCAGGCAGGTTGTCCGAGGTGTCACCGCGCAACGCAGCGAGGAGCGGATAGCGCGCCGGTTCGATGCCGCAGCGCTCGAAGATGCCCGCCTCGTCGTAGAGGGAGTAGTCCGACACCCCGCGACGGTTGTAGAGGACCTTGATGAACGGGTCTTCGACGAGTTGGAAGGTGTCACGGTCGCCCGAGACGACGACGACGGGGATCTTCGCCTCGCGACCCCACGTCGCGAGCGTCGCCAAGACGTCGTCTGCCTCGAAATGATGAACGCCGAGAACGGGGATGTGCAGGGTCTCGCACATGGTGCGAATGAGGTCGAACTGGTGCTCGATCTCGGGAGGCGTCTCGGCGCGTCCTCCCTTGTAGTCCTCGGTGAGGGTGTCGCGAAACGTTCCACCCGGGAGGTCGAACGCCACCGCGAGCGCGCGGGGATTCTGGGAACCCACCAGCGAGACGAGCATCGACGCGAAACCGTGCAGGGCGTTCGTGACGACGCCGGTCGAGGTTTGGATGTCGGTGGGCAGCGCGAAGTACGCCCGAAAGGCGAGGGACATGCCGTCAAGGAGAACGAGGGGCCGCTGGTCGGCGACCTCAGCCAACGAACTCACCCTTCAGAATCTGTTGGGCGACGTCGCGCATCCTCGTTCGCGCGCGCATCGCGGACTGCTGAATGACCTCAAAGGCCGCCGGTTCGTCGAGTCCCCGTTCAGCCATGAGCATCTCCTTGGCCTTTTGCACTATTTCGCGGGTCTCGATCTTGTCGTCCGCACTCGGTGATTCGTGCGCGACGAGCGGCTCACTGGCCGTCGGATTGAGGATCGCCGCCAATTTCGGCAAGATCTCACTGCTTCGAAAGGGCTTGACCAAGTACGCAGCCACGCCCGCGTCACGCGCGCTCTCGATGAGCGTACGTTGACTGAAGGCCGTGAGCAAGACGACGACCGTCGATGAGCCCTTCAGCGAGCGCGCAACTTCGACGCCGTCCATACCGGGCATTTTGATGTCCAAGAGTGCGAGGTCCGGCTGGTGCTCTTTGATCATCGCCAGCGCGTCGTCGCCGCGTGCGGCTTCGCCGACCACCAAATACCCGTCGCCCTCCAAGATCTCCTTTAGATCCAATCGAATGATCGACTCATCGTCGGCAATCACCACGCGCTTATCCATTGTCATCCTTCGGTGTCCATTCACGCAGGAGCTCATCACGCGCCGCGAGGAGCTCTCGCACTTCGCCCGATCGACGCACCATCTCGGCGTTTGCCACCATGACGTGACGGGAGAGTTCATCGTATTCCTTCGACTGCAGGGGCGTCTCGGATACCAGTGCGCGAATCCTCGCGTCGTCCAGGGCGTCGTTCCACACTTCGACCTGTTCTTCCAGTACCGCAAGGCTTTCTCGGGCCTGCGCCAACTGGCGTTGCACGTCCACCAGACGGCGTTTCACGAGACGAGATCCCATGTTTTTCAGTCTACGACTCGTTTTCTGGCTCTACCGTTAGCCGTCGAGCGTGTTCGAGCATCGCGCTCGATGGTTCGACACCAAAGCCGTTCGCGACCTCATCGACCTCAGAGATCGCGCTCTCACTGAGTGCCACGTCATCGAGATCGCTCGGTTCGCGAACGCAACTGTTCGCGAGCGACGAATGGACACGTCGAGCGAACGGTGATTCGAAGAACCCGCCGAGATAGGCGCTGAGCCCCAGTTCGTCGGCCCGAGCGAACATCGCTCTCGCGTTCGCGAGTCCCCCGACGCGTGCGGGCTTCACGCAGATCATCTGGCCCGCGCCGTAGTCGGCGATCTGTTTGAGATCGCGGAGCGAGCGCACGCCTTCGTCGAGACTGAGGGGGACGCCCAACTTGAGGGCCAAGCGCGCGTGGTCCGCGAGGTTGCCCACGGCGTAGGGCTGTTCCACGGCGCTGATCGTGGCGACGTCATGGATCTGCGCCACCTGGCGTAATACCTCGTCGTCATCGGTGGCCGAACAGTTGTAGTCGACCACGACGGGGACGAGGAGCAGCGCGAGTCGATCGATCGCGCGCTCACTCAAGGGACCCGGCGCGACCTTCACGCGCACGCGCGCCACGTCGTCGTCGACCAGCCACTCCGTGTCGTCGTCGAGTAGAGAGAATGTCGCCTGGCGAGGCGTTTCGAATCGCGGCGGCCAGATATCGTCTACGCGACTTGACGCCACGCGAAGTTCACGGTCGAGCACCGCCATCTCGATGAGGGCTGACGCCACGTTGCTCGCGGGCGTCAATGACCCCATCCTCGCGACGCGACTCCACGAGGGCAGTGAGCGTTCTCGAACAACAACACCCGCGAGTCGAACGATCGCGAGGCGCGACGCGTCGAGCACCTCGTCGAACCCCGGATCACCGTTCAATGCTTCCGGCTGCGGCGCCACTTCGCCGTACCCGACGACGCCCTCGTGTTCCAGTCGCAGAAAGAGCCTTGAGCGACGGTGATGTTCCTGCGCACTCGCTCGCACCGGACGTTCGAGAACGACGTCTTGTCGGTACACGGTCACCTTCATCTCCGCTACCATACGAGGAACTGCTACCGTGGTCGCCGCAGCCCGGATGGCGGAATCGGCAGACGCGGAGGCCTCAAAAGCCTTTACTCGAGAGGGTGTGTGGGTTCAAGTCCCACTCCGGGCACTGTTACCTTTACAAGATGATGGAACCCTCGAACCTTGCGTTTCGTGATGACGTCGTAGCACTGTTTCCCGGGCAAGGCTCGATCAGCGGAGGCGCCGGAGAGCCGTGGCGATCGTCGAAGCACTGGGCGCTCGTCGAGCGAATCAGTGAGGTCTGCGGCGTCGACGTGTCAGCACTATTACTCACGGCCAGCGACGACGAGGTCGTGCGAACCGACCGAGCACAACTCGCGACCTTCGCGCTCTCACTCGTTGGTTACCACGAGTTGCTCGATCTCGGGATCCGCCCGCGCTTCCTCGTAGGACACAGCCTCGGTGAGTTCTCCGCCCTCGTCGCGTCGGGACTTCTTTCACTCGACGAAGGCGCGCGCCTCATCGGCGTTCGTGGAAGCGCCATGGCGCGAGCGGCGACCATTCAGGAGGGTTCGATGGTCGCTGTCATGGGCGGCGACGACGGTGCGCGCGAGGCGCTCGACACCGTAGCGAACGTATGGGTGGCCAACATCAATGGCACGGGACAGATCGTCGTGAGCGGGACCCGCGAGGGTCTCGACGATCTCCTCTCGCGCCACAAAGAGCTCGGTTGGCGACGAGCGACGCCGCTGCCGGTCGGCGGCGCTTTTCACTCGCCGTTGATGTCGCCAGCCCAAGACGAGTTCGACGAAGCCCTCGCGACGACGGTCTGGGCCACGACCGAGTCGGTCTTGATCTCCAACGTCGACGCGATGACGCACACGTCGGCCGGCGAGTGGCGAGAACTGCTTCGCCGTCAGCTCACGTCTCCGGTCCAGTTCCTGGACGCGACATTGGCGCTCCCTGACAGCGTGCGCGTGACCATCGAGATGCCTCCCGGCGGCGTCCTCACGGGTCTCACTAAGCGGATTCGCGACTTCGACCAACAGATCACGCCGTCCTCACCTCACGAGATTCAGGAGATCTTCCTATGAGCCGTCACGTCATCGTCACCGGAGCGAGCCGAGGTATCGGGGCCGCAATCGCTCAGCTCTTCATCGACCAAGGCGACCACGTCGTGGCACTCTCGCGCTCGGGCCAAGCACCAGAAGGTTGCGCCAAATCTCTCGCCGTCGACGTCGCGGACTCTAAAGCGGTCAACGAAGCCGTCAAGGCCGCCATCGAGGAGTTTGGTCCCGTCGAGGTCGCGGTCGTCAACGCGGGCGTCACTCGCGACGGCCTCGCCATGCGGATGTCCGATGAACAGTGGCACGACGTCGTGAGCACGAATCTCGACGGTGCGTTCTACACCGCGCGCGCCACCATGGCGTCAATGGTTCGCGCCCGTACGGGATCGATCATCTTCATTGGCTCGGTCTCACCCTTCATTGGCGTCCCGGGTCAGGCCAACTACTCCGCTGCGAAGGCGGGTCTCGTCGGACTCGCCCGCTCACTCGCGAAGGAAGTGGCGTCGCGCTCGGTCACCGTCAACGTGGTCGCGCCGGGCTTGATTGACACCGACATGACGACGGACCTTGGCGCCGCGAGGGACACGATGCTCGCGATGATCCCCCTCGGTCACGTCGGCCAGCCCTCCGATATCGCAGGGGTTGTCGGGTTCCTTGCCAGTAACCTCGCGCGCTACATCACCGGTGCCGTCATCGCCGTCGACGGAGGCCTTGCGCTTGGCCTCTAGTGGTCTCTTGCGACAGGTCGATTGAGTACGATGGAGCGAAAGAAAAAAGGGGTTCCACCATGGATCGCAACGAAGCTCTAGCGAAGTTCACCGACGACACGGTCGAGGTCTTGGCCGTCGACCCGGCGCAGGTAACACTCGAAGCTTCCTTCGGTGACGACTTGGGCGCGGACAGTCTCGACCTCGTCGAACTCGTCATGGCTCTCGAAGAGACCTTCGACATCGAAGTTGCCGAAGACGAGCTCAAAGAGATCAAAACGGTCGGCGAGGCCTTCGAGCTGATCTACGCCAAGCTGTAGTGCGCGTTGCCGTCACTCCCTCGGGACCAATACAGGGCCGCCGAGTAGCGGTCACGGGTCTCGGCGCGCTCTCGTGCGCGGGCGAAGGAGTGGACGCCTTATGGGAACTTCTGATGAAGCCCACCGGGCCGACGTCCAAGCGCATTGGCGACTTTGAGACGGCCCACGTTGGCGGCCCCAAGGAACTTCGCCGTCTCGACCCCTTCGCCCTTTACGCCCTGGTCGCGGCCGACGAGGCGTGGAACCACAGTGGGCTCGTCGGGCCACTGACGAACGCGGGCAGCATCGTGACGACCGGTATCGGTGGTCTCCAGTCGACCCTCAACCAAGGCGTCGTGCTCTTGCAAAAAGGTCCCGAGCGTGTCTCGCCGTTCCTCGTGCCCATGATGATGCCCAACGCCGCCACCGCGGCCGTCTCCATGCGTTTCGGCCTGGGTGGTCCCTGTGAAACAGTGACGACGGCCTGCGCCGCGGGCACGCACGCCATTGGTAACGCCGCGCGTCTCGTGTCGTCGGGGCGCTGTGAGGTGGTCGTCGCGGGTGGTGCGGAGGCCGTCATCACCGAGATCGCCGAAGCGGGTTTTCGTAACATGACCGCGCTCTCGAATCAGAATCTCTCTCGACCGTTCGACGTCAATCGCGACGGTTT
>Ga0208589_1000151_pt1 | contig 33115 bp, 32 predicted proteins | sample NGESurshal092012_2_FD_184486 | JGI IMG/M metagenome (GOLD analysis project Ga0208589, IMG submission 184486) | Arctic peat soil microbial communities from Barrow, Alaska - NGEE Surface sample F53-2 shallow-092012 (SPAdes) | ecosystem: Environmental > Terrestrial > Soil > Wetlands > Peat ...
GCTTCCGGTCGGTCATCTCGCATGATGTCGTCCTGCCCAGCTAGCCGACAAGGGTCTTGACCGCGGCCGACAGTTCCGACAGCGCGGTCTTCGCGTCGGCGAAATACATGCTGGTCTTCGGGTTCGCGTAGAGCTCGTTGTCGATGCCGGCGTAGCCGTGGCCCATCGACCGCTTGATCACGATGATGCTCTTGGCCTGGTCAACGTCGAGGATCGGCATGCCGGATATCGCGGTTCCGGCGCGGCGGGCCGCCGGGTTGGTGACGTCGTTGGCTCCGATGACGAGTGCCACGTCGGTCCTGGCGAACTCCGGGTTGACGTCCTCCATCTCCTTGAGCTGCGGATACGGGACGTTGGCCTCGGCCAGCAAGACGTTCATGTGGCCGGGCATCCGGCCGGCGACGGGGTGGATGGCGTAACTGACGTCTACTCCGCGCGACTCGAGCAGGTCAGCGAGCGCGGCGACCTCGTGCTGGGCCTGCGCCGCGGCCAGCCCGTAGCCCGGCACGATGATCACCTTGGAGGCATAGGCCAGCTGGATCGCCGCGTCGTCAGCCATGACGGACTGGATGGATCCGGAGCCGCCCAGGGCCGCGACAGCGACGTCGCCGGTCCCGAAGCCGCCCAGGATGATGTTGGGAATGGACCTGTTCATCGCGTCGGCCATGAGCTTGGTCAGGATGCTGCCCGACGCTCCGACCAGCGCGCCGGCAATGATCAGGGCCCAGTTGTTGATGACGAAGCCAGCCATCGCGACCGCGGTGCCGGTAAACGCGTTGAGCAGCGAGATGACCACCGGCATGTCGGCGCCGCCGATAGGCAGGACCATCGCGACGCCGAACGCCAGCGAGGCGATGATCACCACCACCAGGCCGATCAGGCTGGGCGTGGCGATCAGGTAGCCGCCGGTGCCCAGCACGACGACACCCAGGAGCACGTTCACGATGCGCGCACCGGGGAACGTCACCGGCGCGGAGTTGATCACGCCCTGTAGCTTGCCCGCGGCGATGATCGATCCGGAGAAGGTCACCGAGCCGATGAGCACGTCCAGCAGCGTCGTGACCGTGGTGGAGGTGGCCACGCTGGCGCCGGCGTCGGTAAGCCGCATGTAGTCGTGGATGGCCACCAGCGCCGCCGCCCCGCCGCCGACCGCGTTGAACATGCTGACCAGCTGAGGCATGGCGGTCATCTGAACGGATCGCGCCGAGTACAGGCCGATCCCGGAGCCGACCAGCGCGCCGGCGAGCATGACGGTCCAGCCGGTGGCGCTGACCGCACCGGAGTGAATGACAATGGCCAGGGTGACGGCAATGGCCCCCACCATGCCGGCCACCGACACCTGGTTACCCCGGCGCGCCGTGGCGGGGTTGTTCATCAGGTGCAGGCCCAGCACGAAGCACGACGCCGCGATGACATAGAGCAGCTGAGTGGTCCACAAGAAGGTGCTCACGCGCGCCGCCCGTTGGTCGTGCTGCCGTCCCCGCCAGGCGCGGTGGGCCGCCGCTTGAACATCTTGAGCATCCGGCCGGTCACGACGTAGCCGCCCACCACGTTCATGGCCGCGAAGGCCGCGGCGACGAACGCGATCACGTAGCCCACCGCGTTGTTCGCCGTCACGGCGATCAGCATGGCGCCGGCCAGCACGATCCCGTGAATCGAGTTGGCCGCCGACATCAGCGGCGTGTGCAGGGTGGCGGGAACCTTGCTGATCACCTCGAAGCCCACCCAGAGACTGAGGATAAAGATGGTCAGGTCAGTGAGCAGGGCCGTCGACATCGGCGGTACCTCCAGCGGGATCGGCCGGGCTGGCCGCGGAATCGGCCGGGATGGTCTCCGGGCTGACGGGGGCCGCTTCGGCCAGGGCAGGATGCACGACCCGGCCGTCATGGGTGATAACCACGCCCGCTTGCAGGTCGTCGTCGAGGTCGATGGCCAGTGCGCCGTCCTTGGCCAGATACTGCAGCAGCCCGCTGATGTTCCGTGCGTACATCGAGGAGGCCGCCGCCGGCATCGTGCTCGGCAGGTTGCCCGCGCCGATCACCGTGACCCCGTTCTCGGTCACGATGGTCTCGCCCGGCTCGGAGCCCGCCACGTTGCCGCCAAGCTCGCTCGCGCCCATGTCCACGATCACCGAGCCGGGCGCCATGGCCTTGAGCGCGTGCGAGGTGATCAGCACCGGCGGGCGGCGCCCCGGCACCTGCGCGGTCGTGATCACCACATCATGGGCCGCGATGTGGCCCGCCAGCTCGTCCTGCTGCGCCTGGCGCTCCTCCTCGGTCAGGGCGCGGGCGTAGCCGCCGGACCCGGCGGCCGGGCCGACCGAGGTGAGCTCGATGAACGTGCCGCCCAGCGACTCGACCTCGGCCCGGGTTTCCGGCCGGACATCGTAGGCGCTGACCACGGCCCCGAGCCGGCGAGCCGTGCCGATCGCCTGGAGCCCGGCCACGCCGGTACCGAGTATCAGCACCCTGGCCGGCCGGGCCGTCCCCGCCGCGGTGATCAGCAGCGGGAAGAACCGTCCGTAGGCGGCGGCCGCGATCAGCGCTGCCTTGTACCCGGCGATGTTGGCCTGGGACGACAGCGCGTCCATGGACTGCGCGCGCGGCAGGGTGCGCGGGATCATGTCCATGCTGATGGCGGTGACGCCGGACTGGGCCAGCCGGCTCGTCAGAGCCGGATCGGTCAGCGGTGCCAGCAGGCCGACGACGGCCTGGCCCTTGCGCAGGGCGCTGATGGTCGCCTCATCGGGCTTGCCGACCATCAGGACCACGTCCGCGGCGGCCAGCGCCTCGGCGCGGCCGACGATGCTGGCCCCGGCCTCGCCGAAGCTGTCGTCGTTTAGCCAGGCGCCGTCGCCGGCCCCGGACTGCAGCAGGATCTCGAACCCGGCCGCACGCAACTTAGTCACGGCTTCGGGGACCAGGGCGACCCGCCGTTCACCAGGCGATGTCTCCCTGACCACGGCTACCTTCATGGACGGCCCTCGCTCGGTGTCCAGGGTCACGGCACGCGGCCCCTTGGTCGACCGTGGTCCGCTAGGGCGATGGTACCGGCCGGTCGGCCCGCCCGTCCGCAGGGCGGGGAACGGCGACCGCGCATCATGGTGGAAGGGCCGCAGACGATGGCGCTCCCGCCCGCCGGCGGGCGGCTGAGCTTAGGCCGGCGCGGCGGCGCGCCAGGCCGGTGAGGGGAGACATGACCGACGTCCCGCAGCCAAGTGGCGGGGACAACAGGGCAGCTGGCGGGAACAACGCGGCAGCTGGCGGGGACGACCTGGCCCAGCGGCTGGCGTCGGCTCGGGCGCGGCTGGCCGAGCAGGACCTGCCGGCCGACCTACGGGCGCGCCTGCAGCGGCAGTTCATCGCCGTCTGTGACGCGGCGAAACGCCCGGGCGCCGATATGGGCGCCTGCCAGCGGCGCCTCGACGGGTTCCTGGCGGCGCTGGAAAGCGTCATCGCTAATAAGTCGGGATATAAGAACTAAAAAGATAATTCTCATATAAACGACGGTGTGGCGCCGAGTCATGTTTACCGCCCTCATGCGCTTCGACACGCGGAGATTCCCGGCCCGGTATTTGTGCGACGGCGCTTGATCCCTTAATTTCAGGCACATCAGAGGTCGCGATTGCCGGCTGCCCTGTCCGCGCGACCTCCCGTTGGGGGACCCGCAGGAGTGAGGAAATGAACAAGCGTGACCTGATCGACGCGATCTCTAGCCGGATGGGCGATAAGAAAACCGCGACGGAGGCGGTTAACGCGGTTCTCGACACCATCCAGACTGCGGTCGCGAAGGGCGACAAAGTCGCTATCACCGGGTTCGGAGTATTCGAGAAGTCTGTCCGGCCCGCGCGCACTGCGCGCAACCCGGCCACCGGGGCGGCCATCAAGGTGCCCAAGACCTCGGTGCCCAAGTTCCGGGCCGGCGCGGACTTCAAGGCCATGGTGAACGGCGACAAGAAGACCGCCACGGCCAGGAAGTGAGCTAGCGGCGGGCGGCGCACCACGCCGCCCGCCGCCCGCCCAAGGCGCGCCGCCCGCCCACGGCGCGCCGCCCGCCCGCAACGTGCCACGCCGCCCCGCCAGCCGCCAGCCGCCAGCTGCCACTCGCCCGCGCCCGCCCTCCCGGCTAGCGCAGGCCGCGGTCCTTGCCCAGCGCCGTCTGCAGCAGCCGGTCGATGAGCTGCGGGAACAGCAGGCCGCTGGCTTCCCACATCTTCTGGAAGTACGAGGCGGGTGACAGTCCGGGGATGGTGTTAATTTCGTTAATGAGGATTTCGCCGTCGGCGGTGTAGAAGAAGTCCACCCGCGCCAGTCCCTCGCACGAGACGGCATCGAATGCGGCGCCGGCCAGCCTGCGGATCTCGTCGGCATCTCCCGGCGGGATCGGTGCGGGGATGGCCATCCCGCTGGCCGCGTCGAGGTACTTGGCCTCGAAGTCCCAGAACTCCTCGCCGCCGTCGATCATCAGCTGGCCCGGCACGCTGGTGTCCGGGGGCGTGCCGCCGATGCCCTCCAGCACGGACACCTCGATCTCCGTGCCGTCGATCGCGGCCTCCACCAGCACCTTGGGGTCGTACCGGCGGGCCAGCGCGATGGACTCCCGCAGCTGGTCCAGGTCGCGGGCCTTCGAGGTGCCGATGCTCGATCCGCCCCGCGCGGGCTTGACGAACACCGGCCAGCCCAGGTCGGCGACGTCGTCGAGGATGCGCTTGCGCTCCGGATGGTCGGCCAGGTCGGCCACCTCGCCCGGCAGCCAGCCAGATGGCCAGTCCTGCTCCCGGAGCACGACATACGGCCCGACCGGCAGCCCCCTGGCCGCGAAGATCAGCTTCATGTACTCCTTGTCCATGCTGACCGCGCTGGCGAGGACTCCGGCGCCGACGTAGGGCACTCCGGCCATTTCCAGCAGGCCCTGGATCGTCCCGTCCTCGCCGAACGGCCCGTGCAGCACCGGCAGCACGACGTCGACCTCACCGAGCAGGTGCGGGATCTGGCCGGGCGCGCTGGCCACCAGGCCACTGCTGGCCCACGGCACGACCGCGGAACCGGACTCCGCCATGGCCTCGACCGACGGGAGCTCGCCATCGGTGATGGCCAGCCGGGCGGGCTCGTCGGCCACCTGGACCCAGCTGCCGTCCTGCGTGATGCCGATCGGCACCACGTCATACTTGGCGCGGTCGATCGACCCGAGCATGTTGCCGCCCCCCATACAGGACACGGCGTGCTCGGGGCCACGGCCACCGAATACGACCGCGACCCTGGTCTTGCGCTGCTCGCTCACGTGTGACCCTCCAGGTTTAGACGCCATAACGCTCCGGCTTGGCCGACCGGCTGGCCAGCAGCAGCACGGCCTGGCCCACCTCCAGGCCGCCCTGCAGCACCGCCGTGATGACCTCGGTGATCGGCATCTCCACGCCATGCCGGCGGGCGAGCTCCAGGACCGACTGCGCCGACTTGACCCCCTCCGCTGTCTGCCTGGTACTGGCAATGACCTCATCCAACTGCAGGCCGCGGCCCAGCCGCTCCCCGAACGTGCGGTTCCGGGACAACGGGGAGTTGCAGGTCGCCACCAGATCCCCCAGGCCGGCCAGGCCCGCGAAGGTGTGCTGATCGGCGCCCAGCGCCGCACCCAGCCTGCTGATCTCCGCCAGCCCGCGGGTAATGAGCATGGCCCGGGTGTTGTCACCCAGGCCCATGCCCACCGCGATGCCGACCGCCAGCGCGATAACGTTCTTCACCGCGCCGCCGAGTTCGCAGCCGACGACGTCCGGGTTGGTGTACGGGCGGAAGTAGCCAGTGTGGCAGGCCTTCTGCAGCTGGCCGGCCGCGCTCTGGTCCGGGCACGCCACCACCGAGGCCGCGTGCTGCCGCTGGGCGATCTCCTGGGCCAGGTTGGGTCCCGAGACCACCGCGATCTGGTCCGGAGCGATCGCGGTGACCTGGGCGATGACCTGGCTCATCCGCAGGCAGGTTCCCTGCTCGATGCCCTTCATCAGGCTGACTACCAGCCCGTCCGGCGGCAGCAGGCCGGCCCAGTTCGCCAGGTTGGCCCGCAGCGTCTGGGCCGGGACCGCGAGCACGACCAGGTCGGCGCCCGCCAGCGCGCGGGCCGGGTCGGTGGTCGCGGTGAGCGCCGGTGTCAGCGGGATGCCCGGCAGGTAGTCCGGGTTCTCGTGGGCGCAGGTGATGGTGTCGGCCAGCTGCTGCCGCCTGCACCAGAGCACCGCCGGGGTGCCGGCGTCGCAGAGCACCTGGGCGAACGTCGTGCCCCACGACCCGGCGCCCATGACGGCCGCTCTCACGGCGAGTCGGCCCCCGGCGCGGCTAGGTCGGGCGAGGGCGCCGCTTCACCGTTAGCGTCCTGGAGCGCGTGCAGGTCCTGCCGGAATTTCCGCCGCGCGACCGCCGGGTGATACGGCGCAGGGGGCGGGGTCTCACCGCGCAGCTGGCCGAGCAGGCCGGCCACGTCCGCCATGATCTTGTCGGTGGCGGCCCGGAGAACCTGGCTGGTCAGCGGCTGGCCCTCGAACTCCGACAGGTCCGCCGGGGGTCCGGCCAGCACCTGGACCGTCTTGCGGGGCAGCAGGCGCGGCAGGTAGCTGCCGTAGGGCAGCACGCGCTGCGCGCCCCAGTGCGCCACCGGGACCACCGGGATGCCAGCCGACAGCGCCAGCCGCGCTACGCCCGTCTTGGCCACCATCGGCCACTGGTCGGGGTCGCGGGTGACCGTCGCCTCCGGGTAGAAGATCACGGCCGCGCCGTCCACGCCGACGCGCTCGGCGTCCCGCAGCACCAGCGCCGCGTCCACTTGGCCCCGGTGCACGGGCAGCTGGCCGAGCCGCTGCATGAGCCACCCGAGCACCGGCACGTCGAACAGCGAGGACTTGGCCAGGAAGACCGGGTAACGGCCGCCGCTGTGAGTGAACAGCGACAGGGCCAGGATGTCGGAATAGGACAGGTGGTTGGCGGCGAGGATCATGCCGCCGGAGGCCGGGAAGTTCTGCTGGCCGTCCCAGTCCAGCCGCATGATGGCCCGGATGGTCGGCGGCAGCACGATCTTCGTGAAGTTCCGCCAGGCAGGCGAATAGCTGCCGTCAGCCCGCTGGTCCGGGTGCGCTTTTGTCATCTGGCCAGTCTCCCCGCTCGCGTCGCGCCGTGTCGAGGCAAGATCGGACTCATGGAATCCCCTGTCTCGCCGGCTGGAGCTCTTTCTTCGATTAACGGCGCCTCTCCGCCGGTCACCGCCGCGCAGGCCGGCCGCGGGCCGGCCGGCGGTCCCGGCGCGGCCGGCTGGTCGCTGGTGATCCCCGTCAAGGTACTTGCCCGGGCCAAATCCAGGCTCACCGGCCTGGCGGGGCCGGCCAGAGCCGAGCTGGCCCTGGCCATGGCGGCCGACACCGTGGCGGCCGCCCTGGCCGCGCCAGCGGTGTCCACGGTCATCGTCGTCACCGATGACCAGGTCGTGGGTGCCGAGCTGGGCCGCCTGGGCGCCGTCGTGATCGAGGATCAGCCGGCCGCCGGCCTGAACGCCGCCCTGGTCTTCGGGGCCGGTTACGCCGACGACCGGTGGCCAGGGCGCGGCCGAGCCGCGATGGCCGGCGACCTGCCCGCGTTGCGCCCGGCCGAGCTGGCGCTGGTCCTGCGGGCGGCCGCGACGTCCGGCGAGGCGTTCGTTCCCGACGCGGCCGGCACCGGGACCACGCTGTACGCGGCCGGGCCCGGTGTCGCCTTCCGGCCCGCCTTCGGTCCCGGCTCGCGCGACCGGCACCTGGCCGCCGGCGCCGTCGAGCTGGACCTGCCGGACCTGCGGGGCCTGCGCCAGGACGTGGATACCCGAGCCGATCTGGAGCTGGCCGCCGACCTGGGCCTGGGCCCGCGAACCCTGGCCGCCCTGGGCTAGCCTAGATGTGCACGATCGGGCAGGTCAGGGTCCTGGTGATACCGGATACCGCCTGAATCTGCGCGACGACAAGCTTGCCGAGATCATCCACATTGTCGGATTCGGCGCGGACGATAACGTCGTAGGGCCCCGTGACGTCGTCTGCTTGCATGACGCCCGTGATCTTAGAAATGTGGGTAGCCACGTCCGCCGCCTTTCCGACTTCAGTCTGGACGAGGATGTATGCGTGGACCATGTCGTCCTCCTCGGTCGGATGAGTGAGGACCACGCTACCGTAGAGCCCTGGTAACTGGAGCGGTCGCTGGCCGCCGGTTTTGCCCGCGGGACGCAGCGGGACCGGGGCAGTCCCGTATCGCCTGTCTGGCTGGAGGCTGCTATCACCGTCGCGGAGCTAGGCGAGTTCGGCCTGATCGCGGCCATCCGCGAGCTGCTGCCGCCGGATCGGGCGCCGTTGCTCGGCGTGGGCGACGACGCCGCGGTGGTGAGCGCGCCCGACCGCCGGGTCGTGGCGACGACCGACCTGCTGGTCGAGGGCAGGCATTTCCGCCGGGACTGGTCGAGCCCGCGCGACGTGGGCGTGAAGGCCGCCGCGCAGAACCTGGCCGACGTCGCGGCCATGGGAGCGGTGCCCACCGCGCTGCTCGTGGGCCTGGCCACCCCCGGCGATCTGCCCGTCGACTGGGCCCTGGACCTCATGCGCGGGCTGGTGGCCGAGGGCCAGCGCGCCGGGGCGTCGATCGCCGGGGGCGACGTGACGAGCTCGGGCACCCTGGTGCTGGCCATCACCGCGCTGGGCGACCTGGCCGGCCGGGCCCCCGTCACCAGGGCCGGGGCCCGCCCCGGCGATCGGGTGGCCGTCGCCGGCCCGCTCGGGTGGTCGGCCGCCGGCCTGGCCCTGTTGTCGGCCGGCTACGGCGACCGGGCCGACCTGGCTGAGCTGGTCGCCGCGCACCGGCGGCCGCAGCCTCCGTACCAGGCCGGGCCCCAGGCGGCCGGGCTCGGCGCCACCGCCATGATCGATATCAGCGACGGCCTGGTGCAGGACCTCGGGCACGTGGCCGCGGCCAGCGGCGTGTCCGTGGACATCCAGACGGCCAGCCTGCCGGACACCGGCCCCCTGCGTAGCGCGGCGGCGGTGCTGGCCGCCGACTGGCTGGAGTGGGCCCTGGCCGGCGGCGAGGACCACGCCCTCGTGGCCACATTCCCGGCTGATGTTCTGTTGCCGAAGAACTGGGCGGTGATTGGCGCGGTCCGATCCGGATCCGGCGTGCTGGTAAATTCCCGGCCGTGGGCCGGCCCGGGCGGCTGGAACCATTTCCGCTGACCTCGCCCGGATTAGCGGAACTGATCCAGCCCTGATTACAGTGTTCGCCCTAGCTGTTCTGGCTGCAGCTTGATATAAACCCGGTGATGCCTCGTCATCGCAGGGAGTGCATACCCAAGCACAGGGCGCAGCCGCCGGGTCACAATTCCGGTCGGCGCGTCCAGCTGAGTGCTGCCGTCGAGGCGGCCAGGGCGGCACTCGCGGCTCAGCAGCCCGAGCCGGGGGCCGATAGCCAGGACACCGATAGGCAGGTTCGTGACGGGCGGGTTGCCGCCGCGCAGGCGCGGCGCCGACCTCGGGGTCGCCCCCGCCAGTCCGGCTCTCGGCGCCCGCCCGCGGGCGGGACTAGCCCGGCCCCGCCGCACCGGATGCGCGGACTGCTGGTGACCCCCTGGTTTGCCGCCGGGGCTGGCTTCGTCATCGCGGCCGCCCTGGCCCTGAACTCCCCCCATACGGTGCTCACCTACCGGCCGAACACCACTAAGTGCTCCGTCTGTGTCGCGCGCGGGTCGCTGGCCACCGCTCGGCCCGGCCTGCACTTCAAGCCTCCCCGGCTGGTTCAGCCCGCGCACGCCCGCCGGGGCACGACGGCCGTGGGCGCCGATCCGGCATCCGTCGCCGGGCCGGAGATCGGCTTTCAGGTGGTCGGCCAGCAGAACGGGACGTTCACCGCCATCATCACCGTGCCGGCCGCGCGGGCCCGGCACGGCTGGAAGCTAAGGTTCAGGATTCCCGGGCGGCGGATCATCCAGGTGCTCGGAGCGAACTGGCGGCCGGCGCCGGGTAGCTACGGCGGCCTGGCCAGCATGGAGTCGGCCCAGGGCGGCCTGCCCGGATTTCCCGGTCGCTCCCATTCCCCGGACCCTCCGGGCGCGGGTCAGCTGCCCACTGGTAATTCCGGTGGGTCAGGGCAGCCAGGCTATGGGCAGCAGGGGCACGGGCAGCCCGGGCACGGGCAGCAGGGGCACGGGCAGCCCGGGCACGGGCAGCCGGGGGACGGGCAGCCGGGCGACCGGTGGCCAGGGGCCCCGCTGGCCCTGAGGTTCGTGGTGACGGCCCAGGGTAGCCCGGTGACGCCCGTGGCCTGCGTGCTCAACGGGACTCACTGTCATTTCGGCTAGCGCCCCGTCCGGCCCGGCTGAACGCCCCGCCGTCCCGCTCGGCGCGGCTGAACGCCCCCGCGGCCGGCCGTAGGCTGGCTGACATGGTGCCGACTCCGCCGCGGGTCCTGGCTATCGCCGGCTCGGACTCGGGCGGCGGCGCAGGGATCCAGGCTGATCTCAAGACGATGCTGGCCCTCGGCGTGCATGGCATGACGGTCGTCAGCGCGGTCACGGCCCAGAATTCCGTAGGGGTCCAGGGCTACTGGGAATTGCCCCCGGAGGCCGTGCGAGCCCAGCTCAGGTCCGTGCTCGGCGATATCGGGGCCGATGCCGTCAAGACCGGGATGCTTGCCTCGGCGGACATCGTCGAGGCCGTCTGCGACGAGCTGGCCCAGACCTCGGCGCCGATCGTGGTTGACCCCGTCGCTGTTTCCAAGCACGGCGACAGCCTGCTGTCGGCGGGCACCCTCGAGGCGGTCCGGGAACGCCTGCTGCCGCTCGCGGCCGTCGTGACGCCGAACCTGCTGGAAGCAGAGCTTCTGACTGGCATGCAGATCCGTGACGAGGACGCCATGGCGCGGGCGGCCCGGCTGATCAGCGCCATGGGACCGCGCTGGGTCCTGGTCAAGGGCGGCCACCTGCCCGGAGACCCGGTTGACCTGCTGGTCAGCTCGGAAAGTGCGAGCGCGCACGGCGCCGGCGGGGTCCGCTATCGGGGACAGCGGATCGTCAGCCGGCATACGCACGGAACCGGTTGCACCCTGGCCTCCGCGATCGCGTCCTGGCTGGCGCTGGGCGAGGACATGCCGGGGGCGGTCAAGCTGGCGCGAGAATACGTCACCGGCGCGATCGCGTCGGGTTTCGCGCTGGGGGCGGGAATCGGCCCGGTCGATCACGCCTGGCGGCAGCGCGCCCGGGCATGATCACGGAAGATCAGCGAGGGACCTTGCCCGCCTTGATGCAGGACGTGCAGACGTTCAGCCGACGGGGCGTCTTGCCCACCACGGCGCGCCTGCGCTGAATGTTCGGGTTCCAGCGACGCGGGGTGCGGCGGTGCGAGAACGACACGTTGTTGCCGAAGCCCGGTCCCTTACCGCAGACATCGCAGACGGCAGCCACGGGATCGCTCCAAGGGTGTGAGAGGTGTGCTAGCTAGTACAAGTCATCGGCCCGAACCTGCCGGGACGGTCGCTGAAGGATAACCGACCCAGCGCAGTTCGCGCGAGCCGGGCGCTGCGCGGGGTCCCGCCGACGGCACTGTGCGGGCTCCCGCTGGGGCGCTGGGCGGTCTGCCGGGGCGCCGCTGACGGCGGCTCGGCCTATTCTTCCGGTGTGGTCGCGGCACAGGTGATGGACGGCGCGGTGGTCCGCCGCTGGTGCCATCTGGCCGCTGACGCCCTGGGCCAGGCCAGGTCGGCGATCGACGCGCTCAACGTCTACCCGGTGCCGGATGCTGACACCGGGACCAACCTGTACCGGACGCTGCGGTCGGCGGCCGAGGCGGTGGACGAGCTTCCGGCGGCGGCCGGCCCTGGTGCCGTCTGGCGGGCGGCGGCGGACGGCGCCATGCTGGGCGCCTGCGGCAACTCGGGCATTATCGTCAGCCAGCTATTTCGCGGGCTGGCCGACATCTGCGGCCCGGCGGCCCCGTGCGACGGCCGGGTCGTGGCCCGGGCGCTCGGTCATGCGGCCGAGCTGGCCAGGGCGGCGGTGAGCAGGCCGGCCGAGGGCACGGTCCTGACGGTCGCGGACGCGGCTGCGCTGGCCGCGGCCGCACTGGACGGCGCCCAGCTGGGCGCCGTCGTACTGGCGGCGGCCAGGGCAGCCCGCCGGGCGCTGGACCTGACCACGGACCAGCTGGAGGCGCTGGCCGCCAGCGGCGTCGTGGACGCGGGCGGGGCCGGGCTCTGCGTGCTGCTGGACGCCTGGGCGGCCGCGATCTCCGGGTCGCCGCCCGCCACGTTTGCGGTGCCGGGACCGCGGAACCCGCCGGTCATGCCCCGCGAGCCCGCCTCCCGCGAGCACCAGTCGCTCGGCTACGAGGTCACCTACTTGCTGGAGGCGCCCGGCGACCAGGTAGCCCGGCTGCGGGAGCAGCTGGACTCGATGGGGGACTCGCTCGTCATCGCCGGCGGCGCCCGGTCACCGGGCAGCACGGGCCTGTGGAGCGTGCACGTGCACCTGCAGGACGCCGGGGCCGCCATCGAGGCGGGCCTGCGGGCGGGGCCGCTGCGGCGGATCACCGTGACCTACCTCGGCGCTCGGCCCGCCGGGCACCGGGTGCTCGCCATGTGTGACACCCCGGGCCTGGCCGCGCTGGCGGACTCGGCCGGCGCGGCAGTCTTCCGTTATGACTCGGATTTTCGGCCAGCCGCCGAGGAGGTCAGCGCGGCAATCCGGCCGCTGGCCCGGCACTGCATTATCGTCCCGAACGGACCCGAGGCGCTGGCCGCGGCCACCACGGCAGCGCAGGACCTGGGCGATGACGGGATCGAGGTGCTGGTCGTGGACGTGCGCTCGCCCGTGCAGGCGCTGCCCGCGCTGGCCGTGCACGAGCCTGCGGCGGAGTTCCGGGCCGACGCGGCCGCGATGGGCCGGGCGGCCGCCCGGATGCGCTACGCGAGTGTCGGGGCGGCGGCCGGGCAGCCGGGCCGGGACCAGCTGGCCCGCGCGGTGGCAGCCATCGACGAGCTGCTCGCGCCCGGCGCGGAGCTGCTGACCGTGCTGACCGGGGCCGGCGCGCATCCCCGGCTGGCGGAGCGCGTGCTGGCCCACGTCCGGGAGGTGAGCCCGGCGACCGAGATCGAGTGCCATGCTGGCGTCGCCGCGGGCGTCGTCCTGCTGGCCGGCGCGGAGTAGTGGAGTAGGCGAGGTAGACACAGGGATGGCGATAATCTCCGACCCGCTGCGCCTGGTCATCGGCGACAAGGCCGCCAAGCGGCTGGACGAGGCGTTCGGCATGCGCACGGTGGGCGACCTGCTGCGCCACTACCCGCGCCGATACGCCAACCGCGGTGAGCTGACCAGCCTGACCGGCCTGCGCGACGGCGAGCACGTGACGGTCATGGCCGAGGTCGCCGCCGTCTCGTCCAGGCCGATGCGGAACCGGCGAGGCTCGATCTTCGAGGCGGTCGTTACCGACGGGCACGGACGGCTCACACTGACCTTCTTCGGCCGCGGCCGGCAGGACTGGCGCGAGGACAAGTTGCAGCCGGGCATGCGGGGCCTGTTCTCGGGGCAGGTGTCCAGCTTCCGGGGCAAGCGCCAGCTGGCCCACCCCGATTACGAGGTGATCGGCGCGGGGACGTCCGATGCCAGGGCGGCCGAGTTCGCGGCCGAGCTGATCCCGATCTACCCCGCGACCGGCAAGATCGCCTCGTGGCGGATCGCTGACTCGGTGCGGATCGCGCTCGACGTGCTCGACGTGCCCGCCGATCCGCTCCCGGCTGTCCTCCGGCGCGAGCATGACCTCATCGGGTACGCCGACGCGCTGCGCGGCATCCACCGGCCGGTCGACTTCCCCGACCGCGACCGGGCCAGGACCCGGCTGAAATGGGACGAGGCGTTCGCGCTGCAGGTGGCGCTGGCCCAGCGCCGCCGGGCGGCCGCCGACTACTCGGCCATCGCGCGGCCCCGGGTGCCCGGCGGCCTCCTCGACGACTTCGACGCGGCCCTGCCGTTCGAGCTGACCATCGGCCAGCAGCTGGCCGGGGCGACAATCGCCGACGAGCTGGCCCGCGACCACCCGATGAACCGGCTGCTGCAGGGGGAGGTCGGCTCGGGCAAGACGGTGATCGCGGTCCGGGCCATGCTGCAGGCCGTCGACGCGGCCGGGCAGGCGGTGCTGCTGGCGCCGACCGAGGTCCTGGCGCAGCAGCACTGCCGGTCGATCAGCAGCCTGCTCGGCCCGCTCGGCCAGGCCGGGCAGCTCGGCGGGGCCGAGCACGCCACCCGGGTGACGCTCCTGACCGGGTCGCAGGGCGCGGCGAGCCGCCGCCGGGCGCTCCTGGAGGCGGCGTCCGGCGAGGCCGGCATCGTGATCGGCACGCACGCCCTGCTCGAGGACCGCGTGCAGTTCGCCGACCTCGGCCTGGTGGTGATCGACGAGCAGCATCGGTTCGGCGTCGAGCAGCGCGACGCGCTGCGGGACAAGGCCGGCGACGGGCGGCCCCATGTCCTGGTCATGACCGCTACCCCGATCCCGCGCACGGTGGCCATGACGGTCTTCGGCGACCTGGACGTGTCGACGCTGACGGAGCTGCCTGCGGGCCGGCAGCCCATCGCCACCCACGTCGTCCCGGCGGCGGAGCGGCCGAACTACCTGGCCCGGACCTGGGAGCGGATCCGGGAGGAAGTGGCCAGCGGACGGCAGGCCTACGTCGTCTGCCCGCGCATTGGCGACGGCCCGCCGAGCGCGTCGGCGTCAGCCGGGGCGAGCGGGCGCGGCACGGCGGAGCCGGGCGGGGCCGAGGCGGGCGATTCGGCGGACTGGCTCGAGGACGAGGGCGACGAGGGCCCGCAGCGACCGCCGATCGCCGTACTGGACCTGGCCGCCGAACTGGCCGCCGGACCGCTCGCGGGGCTGCGACTGGGGATCATGCACGGCAGGCTGCCGGCGGAGGAGAAGGACCGGGTCATGCTGGCGTTCGCCGACGGCAGCGTGGACGTGCTAATCACCACGACCGTGATCGAGGTCGGCGTCGACGTGCCGAACGCGACCGTCATGGCGATCATGGACGCCGAGCGGTTCGGGGTGTCCCAGCTGCACCAGCTGCGCGGCCGGGTGGGCCGGGGCAGCCACGAGGGCCTGTGCCTGCTGGTCACCGAGGTGCCACAGGAAGCGCCGGCCCGGGACCGGCTGGCGGCCGTGGCGGCCACCAGCGACGGGTTCAAGCTGTCACGCATCGATCTGCGCCAGCGCCGTGAGGGCGACGTGCTGGGCACCGCCCAGGCGGGTCGCCGGTCCAGCCTCAAGATCCTCAGCGTGCTGGAGGACGAGGACCTGATCGCGGCGGCCCGCGCGGCGGCGACCGACCTGGTGGACGCCGATCCGGCGCTGGCGGACTATCCCGCGCTGGCCGCCGCGGTCGCCGCGCTGGTGGACGACGATCGCGCCGAGTATCTCGAGAAGGCGTGATGCGGCCCCGGCGCCGCCCCCCGCCCCGGCGCCGGCCCCGGCGCCCGCTCGGTGCGGGTGCGCGAGCGGGCCGGTGACGCGGTGACGCGGATCATCGCCGGGCTGGCCGGCGGCCGGCGCCTGGCCGTCCCGCCAGGCCGGTCCACCCGCCCGACCAGCGACCGCACCCGGGAGGGCCTGTTCGGCACCGTCACGGCCATCAGCGGCGGGCTAGACGGCGCGGCGGTGCTGGACCTGTTCGCCGGGTCGGGCGCGGTGGGGCTGGAAGCCCTCTCGCGCGGCGCCGCCGACGTGCTGCTCGTCGAGTCCGACGCCCGCGCCGCCCAGGTGATCAGGAAGAACATCGCGGCCGTGGGGCTGCCCGGAGCCCGGCTGCTGACCGACCGGGTGGAGCGCGTGCTCACCCGCGGTCCCGGCGACGCCGCCCCGCGGGACTTCGTGTTCGCCGACCCGCCCTACGCGACCGGCCACGATGAGCTGGAACAGGTCCTGGCCGCGCTCCTGGGCCAGGGCTGGCTCGGACCCGGAGCGCTGATCGCCGTCGAGCGGGCGACCCGGTCGGGGCCGCCGGGCTGGCCGGCCGGGTACGTAACGGACAGGTGCCGCAAGTATGGCGAGGCCACGCTCTGGTACGGTCTCGCCGCAGGCGCCTAACCTGGGGCCGCAGGCACCGGGGCCTGCGGATCGTCCTCGACGGGAGCGTGAAGCGGCGTGCGGCGTGTGGTCTGTCCAGGATCGTTCGACCCCGTGACCAACGGGCACCTCGACATCATTTCCCGTGCCGCCTCGCTTTACGACGAGGTCATCGTGGCCGTGCTGCGCAATCCCAGCAAGTCCGCCCTGTTCACGGTGGATGAGCGGGTCGAGATCCTCCGCGACGTCCTCAAGGACCAGCCCAATGTCCGGGTAGCCCGGTTTGATGGTCTTATCGTGAACTTCTGCCGCGTCAACGACGTCTCGGCGATCGTGAAAGGGCTGCGGGCCGTCAGCGACTTCGACTACGAGATGCAGATGGCGCAGATGAACTACAGCCAGGCCGGCGTGGAGACGCTGTTCATGACCACCAATCCGCTGTACGCGTTCCTGTCCTCGAGCCTGGTCAAGGAGTTCGCCAAGTACGGCGGCGACGTCAGCGGACTGGCGCCCGAGGTCGTGCTTGACCGGCTCACCACCCGCCTGGCGCAGGCGTAGGTGGCGCGCCAGGCCGGCGGGAACCGGCAAGTTGGGGTTAGCGCAGGCAGGCCGGTAAGCTTGGCCCTCAATGCCATGCCACAACCGCTGTCTGCCATGCCACATCAGCGATCCAAGCACCACAAGCGTGTAGATCCGGCGGGACCGCTTGTCTTTGACATCCGGACCCTCGGACCAGGAACAGCGCGTACCGACCAGCGCACCAGCCCGGCGCCCGCCGATATGGGCGTCGAGATGGTCCGCGTGCCCACCGGTGCCGACCTTGAGCTGGAGGTCCAGCTCGAGGGAGTGACCGAGGGCGTGCTGGTCACCGCCACGGTGACCGCGCCCCTGGCCGGCGAGTGCGCACGGTGCCTGGAGCCGTTCACCTCGGTGACGAAGGTCCGGTTTCAGGAACTGTTCGCGCTGGCGGAGGGGGTCGCGGGCCCGGATGGCTACGTGCTGGACGCGGGCCTGCTCGACCTCGAGCCGGCGCTACGTGACGCGCTCGTGCTGGAGCTGCCGCTGTCCCCGCTGTGCGCGGAGGACTGCCCGGGGCTCTGCTCGGAGTGCGGAGTGCGGCTGGCAGAGGCGCCGCCCGGCCACGGGCACGAGGAACGCGGCCCGATGTGGGCCGCGCTGCAAGGCGTTCGCGTGAGCGAGCCAGGAGCTGGCTCGCGCGAAGAAGGATCGGCACCGGACGGGACAGCCGGACCGGATACGAGCATGAACCGGGCGGGACCCGCACCGGAGCGAGCAAAGGAGCCCTGAGGTGGCGGTACCCAAGCGGAAGATGTCGCGTAGCAATACCAGGTCGCGCCGGTCGCAGTGGAAGGCCACCGCGGTCCAGCTGATGGCGTGCCCGAACTGCCGCGAGCCCAAGCTCCCCCACACCGCGTGCCCGACCTGCGGTCAGTACAACCGGCGCCAGGTAATCACTCCTTCCTGACGCGCTCGTAGCGGGGGACTCGCACGGCGCCGTGCCGTGCGGGGAAGGAGAAGATCGTGAGCAGCTCCGCACCTGATGGCCAGGCCCCGGACGCGGACACCGCCGACCTGCTGGCCGCGCTCGGGGTGCCGCTGGGCGGCGAGCTGCTGGAGCGTGCCCTCATGCACCGGTCGTTCGCCTACGAGAACGGCGGCCTGCCCACCAACGAGCGGCTGGAGTTCCTGGGCGACTCCGTGCTCGGCGTGATCGTCACCGACACCCTGTTCCGGCAGTACCCGGACCTGCCCGAGGGGCAGCTGGCCAAGTTGAGGGCAGCGGTCGTGAACATGCGGGCGCTGGCCGGGGTCGCCCGCGGGCTGCGGCTCGGCTCCTACGTGCGGCTGGGCAAGGGCGAGGAGGGGACCGGCGGCCGGGATAAGTCATCGATCCTCGCCGACACGCTCGAGGCCGTCATCGGCGCGGTCTACCTGGATCAGGGTCTCCCCGCCGCCGATGCGCTGGTGCACCGGCTGTTCGACCCGGTGATCGCCCGGTCGGCCCGGCTGGGCGCCGGCCTGGACTGGAAGACCTCACTCCAGGAGCTCACCGCCGCGGAGGTGCTGGGCGTGCCCGAGTACCACGTCGAGGAGAGCGGCCCGGACCACCAGAAGTTCTTCCGGGCGTCCGTGCGCATCGGCACCCGCACCTACGGTGAGGGCGAGGGCCGGTCGAAGAAGGAAGCCGAGCAGCAGGCGGCCGAGGCCGCCTGGACGGCGATCAGCGCCGGGCTCGCCGCCGACGCCGAGCCCGGGCCGGCCGGCAACAGTGCGGCCGGCAACAGTGCGGTGGGCAACAGTGCGGCCGGCAACGGGGCGCCGATCGTGAAGAACCGGGCGGTCACGCAGAGCGGGCCGCCCAGCGGTGGCCTGCCCGGCGTCTCGAATGGCCGGGGGAGCAGCCCAGTGACGGCAGCTGCGCCAGACGAGGGCGGGGGAGCGTCCGGAGAGCAGCCGCTCAGGGGCAGCTAGCCCGTGCCTGAGCTTCCCGAGGTCGAGACCGTCCGGCGGGGCCTGGCCCAGCATGTCGCGGGCCGCACCATCGACCAGGTCGAGGTGCTGCATCCGCGGGCCGTCCGGCGGCACGCGGCCGGCGCGGCCGATTTCTGCGCCGCACTCAGCGGCCGCGCGGTCGGCGCCCCGCTGCGCCGCGGCAAGTACCTCTGGCTGCCCGCCGAGGGTGATGCGCTCCTGGCCCATCTGGGCATGAGCGGCCAGCTACTGGTCGGCGAGCCGCAGCGACCGCTGTCCCCGCACGTGCGCGTGCGGTTTACCTTCCGCGACGGCGGTCCCGACCTGCGCTTCACCGATCAGCGCACGTTCGGGCACCTGCTGGTCAGCGCGGGCGGGGCGCAGCTGCCCTCGGTCATCGGGCACATCGCTCCCGATCCGCTGGAGCCGGCCTTCGACGAGAAGATCTTCGCCGCCCGGCTGCGCGCCCGGCGCAGCGGCATCAAGCGGGCGCTGCTCGACCAGAGCCTGGTCAGCGGGGTCGGCAACATCTACGCCGACGAGGCCCTCTGGCGAGCCCGGCTGCACTGGGCCCGGGCCTGCGACCGGCTCCGGGGACCGGACGTCCGCCGGCTCATCGACGCCGTCCAGGAAGTCTTCGCCGACGCGCTCAGCGCTGGCGGGACGTCCTTTGACAGCCTGTACGTGAACGTCAACGGGCAGAGCGGCTACTTCGGCCGGTCCCTGGCCGTCTACGGCCAGGCTGGCCGCCCGTGCCCGCGCTGCGGCGCTCCCGTCCGGCGTGACGCCTTCATGAACCGGTCCGCGTTCAGCTGCCCGGTCTGCCAGCCCCGCCCGCGCAACGGCCGGCTGTGAGGATTGCCGGCCATGGAATCAGGGAGGCTCGGCCGGCTAGCGCGCGGTCGATCTGTGACGCATGGTGGTGGAGGAGGCGAAGGTGGCTGATGATGCTCGTCCGCTAGCCCCCGAGCCGCCGGGACCGCCGGCCGGAGGGGGCGACGGCGGCGGCGAGCCGGTCCGGCTGACCGCCTGGGTGCGCGGCCGGGTTCAGGGTGTCGGATTCCGCTGGTGGGTGCGCAGCCAGGCGCTGGCTCTCGGGCTCCGCGGCTGGGCGGAGAACCTGGCCGACGGCCGCGTGAAGGTCGTGGCGGAAGGGCCCCGGGACGCGTGCACCCAGCTGCTGACCCTGCTAGGCGGCCCGGACACGCCGGGACACGTCATTGACGTCACGCACCGCTGGGATGATCCGGCCGGCGGCCGCGCCAGCCCGGCCGGCTTTGCCGAGCTATGATCGTCCAGCGTCGCCTGCAGACCTGTGACCTGGGCGATCTCCCAACTTGACCGGGTGCCCTTGACGGTGGGACCATAGAAGTGTTACCTGCGCGCAACTGCGTGCTCGCGTTTCTGGCGACCGCTTGCGTGCCCACTCTGGTCGCTCAGTGTGGAGGACCTTACACAATGGCGAAGGCTCTACTTGGCCACGTCGGCGGGCCGGATCCCCGCATGGTCTCAGAGATGCGCCGCCTGCAGCAACGAGTACGTGATCTCGAAGCCGCGCTTTCCCGGCTTCAGGAAGAGAACGACGTGCTGGCCGCTGAGGTGGGGCAGGACCTGCTGATTCCGGTTCGCGAATCTGTACTCGCCTAGGCGAGTACAGGCGGCCGCTCTCATGGAGGGGCGCCAGATGGCGTCCCTCTTCGCCGCTCCAGCGGTGCGCGTCACCAGCGCCGACCCCAGGGTCGGCTACGGCGGCGCCTGCCGGGCTGCCGTTTTACCGGCGCTCGAGCGGGTCAACGCAGACTCGAGCGGGTCAACGCAGATAGGTGCTGACAAAGCTCAGCCCGTCCGGCAGGCTCCGGGCCCAGAACGCGCTGTCGTGACAGCCTGCCTCGATAGCTCCGGCCGCTGGCCGTCCGGTCAGCCGGCGCAGGCGCGAGCGAAGCAGCCGCGCCATCGGCTCGAACGGGTCGCTGTCACCGCAGCCGACGTAGACCGGCACGTGCCGGAGGGCGGGCAGCTGCGTGAGCACGTCGTTGCGGGCGAAATCGGCCGGCCCGTCGAACGACCTCGGGTCGGCCTGCCGGGCATCGGCCGCCGAGGCGAAGATGGCCGGCGAGATCGCCGCTACCGCCGCGGCGACCGGCCCGGCCCCCGCCGCAGTTCCCCCGGCTCCCGCCGCGGACCCGAGGCGCGCGGCGAGCAGCAGGGCTCCGTAGCCGCCCATCGACTCCCCGATGATCGCGATCCGCTCGGTGCGCAGGCCGAGCGCCGCGGCGCGCGGCAGCACCTCATGGATGATCATTCCCTGCGGGTCGTCGCCGTCGGCGCGGCGATGCCAGTACGACCGGCCGCCATCGACCGTGAGCACGGCGAACTGGCCGGCCCGGGCCCGCGGGAGCGCCGCCATGGCCAGGGCCAGGGTGCTGGCCGTGCCGATGGCATTGCCGCCCAGGCCGTGCAGGGCTACGACCGCCCCCAGCCCGCGCAGGGAGCGGACACCGGCCGGGATGAGAGTGACCATAGTCACCCGCTGCCGCCGGTAGGCGGACCAGAACTGGGCCTCGTGGCGGCTGGGCCGCGGTCCCGCTGGCGGCGGTGGCGGCGCGCCGCAGGCGCCGAGCAGCCGGGCGAGCCGGTACTTACCGGGCAGGGTTCCGCTTTCCACCAGCCCGTAACCGCCGGCCGCCACGGCCCCGAGCGCTCCCGCGCCCAGCCCGGCCGCCAGCACCGTCCGCCGGGATATCCGCTGACTCGCCACGAACCGTCCTAGATCGGCGCCAACGCCCCCCAGCCGGAAGCGCAATCCGCTGCGCTGACGGTAGCGCGCGGTAGGGTGCGGAAGGACCAGGCAGCCCCGCCACGGCGGCAAGATCCGGCTACTGATCCCAGGGAGGATAGCGCGGGTGTACCTCAAGACCCTCACCCTGCGCGGCTTCAAGTCGTTCGCATCGGCCACGTCGATGCGGTTCGAGCCCGGTATCACCTGCGTGGTCGGCCCGAACGGATCCGGCAAGTCCAACGTGGTGGACGCGTTCTCCTGGGTCATGGGCGAGCAGGGCGTCAAGCCGCTGCGCGGCGGCAAGATGGAGGACGTGGTCTTCGCCGGCACGTCCGGCCGCCCCGCTCTCGGCCGCGCCGAGGTCACCCTGACGATCGACAACAGCGACGGTGCCCTGCCCATCGACTACGCCGAGGTGACGATCAGCCGGCTGCTGTTCCGGTCCGGGCAGAGTGAGTACGCCATCAACGGCGACCACTGCCGGCTGCTGGACGTGCAGGAACTGCTGTCAGACACCGGCCTCGGCCGCGAGATGCACGTCATCGTCGGGCAGAACCAGCTCGGTGAGGTGCTGAACGCCGGGCCGGAGGCCCGCCGGGCGCTGATCGAGGAGGCGGCGGGCGTTCTCAAGCACCGGCGCCGTAAGGAGAAGGCCCTCCGCAAGCTCGATGCCATGCAGGCCAACCTGACCCGGCTGGTCGACCTGACCGGTGAGCTGGGCCGGCGCCTCAAGCCGCTCGGGCGGCAGGCGCAGATCGCGCGCAAGGCGGCCGTGATCCAGGCCGACCTGCGCGACGCCCGGCTGCGGCTGCTCGCCGACGACTACGGCAAGCTGGCGGCCGAGCTGGAGCGCGACGAGGCCGGCGAGGCGGCCAAGGCGCAGGCGCGCGCCGCCCTGGAGGCCGCGCTGAGCCGGGCGCGCGAGCGGGAGGCGGAGCTGGAGGCGGCCGAGCAGCAGCACGCCCCGCGGCTCGCGGCCGCCCAGGAGACCTTCTTCGCGCTGTCCGGGCTGGCTGAGCGGCTGCGCGGCGCGGCCAGCCTGGCCGCCGAGCGGCACCGGCACCTGTCCGCCCCCGAGCCCCAGCGAGCCGGCCGGGACGCCGACGAGCTCGACGCCGAGGCCGCCGGGCTGCGGGCTCGGGAAGACGAGCTCAGCGAGCGCCTCAGCCAGGCCCGGTCGGCACTGACCGAGGTCGTGGCCGAGCGGACCAGGGCCGAGGCCGCGGTCGCCGAGACCGAGCGGCGGCTCGCCGCCGACGCCAGGGCCGCGGCGGCGCGGGCCGAGCGCCTGGCCCGGCTGCGCGGCCAGGCTGACGCGGCCAGCAGCAAGGCGGCCGCGGCGCAGGGCGAGGCGGGCCGGCTGAGCGAGGCGTTCGCGCAGGCCCGCGCCCGCGCCGACAAGGCCCAGGAAGAGTACGCACAGCTGCAGGACCTGGTGTCCGGGCGGGAGGAAGGCCGGTCTGATCTGGCGGCGGCCCGCGAGGCGGCGGCCGCGCGGCTCAGGGAGGCGTCGGCCTCGGTGGCGCGGCTGCGCCGGGCCGAGCACGCCGCCAGCGGCGAGCGGGCCGGGCTGCGCGCCCGGGCGGGCGCACTGGCCGAGGCCGTGACCCAGGGTGCGGACGCGTCGGCCGTGCTGCTGGCCGAGCCCCGCCGGTTCACCGGGGTGCTGGGTCCCCTGGCCGCTCTGCTGACGGTCAGCGACGGCGCTCAGGAAGCCATCGCGGCGGCGCTCGGCGCCGCGGCGGCCGCGGTGGCCGTGAAGGGACTGGAGGCCGCCGCGGTCATCCTGGAAGCGCTGAAGGACCAGGACGCTGGCCGCGCCGGCCTGGTCATCGCAGGCGGGAGCAGACCCAGAGGTAACGCCTCCCCGGCGTTGCCGCCCGGTGTCATCCCGGCCAGGGACCTGGTGCAGGCGCCGGCAGAGCTGGCCGCCGCGGTCGATGAGCTGCTGGCCGGGGTGGTCGTCGCCGACGACCTGGGCACCGGGCTGCGGCTGCTCCGCGAGCAGCCCGGCCTGCGGGTAGCGACCAGGGACGGGGACCTGCTCGGCACGCACTGGGCACGCGGCGGGTCGAGCGGGGAGCAGAGCCTGCTGGGCCTGCGATCCGCCGCCGGGCAGGCATCGGCCCAGCTCGCGGCGGCCGAGGCTAGCTGCCAGGTCGCTGAGCAGCAGCTGGCCGTGGCGATCGAGGACGAGGAGCAGGCCCGGCAGGAGCTGGCCGAGGCCCAGGCCGCGCTGCAGGAGGTAGACGCCGCCGCGGCGCAGACCTCCGGGAAGCTCGGGACCCTGGCCGGGGCCGCCCGCGCGGCCAGGGACGAGGCCAACCGCCTGTCCCACGCGATCGCGGTCGCCGAGCGGGCCCAGCAGCAGAGCCTGGCCAGCTCCGCCGAGCTCCGGGCCAAGCTGGCCGAGCAGGAGGCCCTGGACGCCGCGGCCACGCGCGCGGGCATCCATGCCGGCCTGGCCGCGCCGGGCTGGGCGGATGCCGGCGAGGACCCCGCCCCGGCCGACAAGGAGCAGCTGGCTCAGGCCGCGACGCAGGCGCGAAGCGCCGAGATGGAGGCCCGGCTGGAGGTCCGCACCGTCGAGGAGCGGCTGCGGGCCATCTCCGGCCGCGCCGACGCGCTCGCGGCGGCAGCGGTCGCCGAGCGCAAGGCCACGCTGCGGGCGCAGGCCCGCCGTGAGCTGCGCGCCGCCTCGGCCATGGTGGCCCGGGCCGTGGCCGAGGGCGCCCAGTTCGCCCTGGCCAGGATCCAGGCCTCCAGCGCCGCGGCCGACGCCGAGCGCCGGCATGCCGAGGAGGCCAGCAAGGGGTGGGACGCCGAGCTCAAGGCCGTCCGGGCGCGTATCCGGGACCTGTCCGAGGAACTGGACAAGGTGGTGAACAGCGCGCACGGGGCGCAGCTGGCGCACGCCACCCGGCGCATGCAGCTGGAGCAGATCGCCGCCCGGGTCGCCGACGAGTTCGCTATCGACCCGGACCAGCTGGTGGCCGAGTACGGCCCCGCCGTGCTGGTTCCGCCGGCCGAGGAAGGCCAGCTGGCCGTCCCTTACGACCGCGCCGCGCAGGAGAAGCGCGCGCAGGCGGCGCAGCGGATGCTGGACCAGCTCGGCAAGGTCAACCCGCTGGCCCTGGAGGAGTTCGCGGCCCTGGAGGAGCGCCACGCGTTCCTCGTCGCCCAGCTGGAGGATCTCCGCAAGACCCGGCGCGATCTGCTGACGGTCATCAAGGAGGTCGACGAGCGGGTCCTGCAGGTCTTCAGCTCGGCCTACGCCGACACGGCGCGCGAGTTCGAGCGGATCTTCGCCACGCTGTTTCCCGGCGGCGATGGCCGGCTTATCCTCACCGAGCCGGACGACATGCTGGCCACCGGCATCGAATTCGAGGCGCGGCCGCCGGGCAAGAAGGTGAAGCGGCTGTCGCTGCTGTCAGGCGGCGAGCGGTCGCTCACCGCCATCGCCTTCCTGATCGCCATCTTCCGGGCCCGCCCCTCGCCGTTCTACGTGCTGGACGAGGTGGAGGCGGCCCTGGATGACACCAACCTCGGCCGGCTGCTGGAGATCTTCAGCGAGCTCCGGGAGAGTTCCCAGCTCATCATCGTGACCCACCAGAAGCGGACGATGGAGATCGCCGACTCGCTCTACGGGATCAGCATGCGCGGCGACGGCGTCTCCACCGTGGTGAGCCAGCGCCTGAGGGAGCGCGAGACCGCCTAGCCTGGGCCGTCTGCCAGACTGGGAGGGCAATGGAAACTGACCTCATCATCGCCGCCATAGTCGTCGTGGTCGGCGGCGGCGGGACGGCCCTCGTGGCCCGCCTTCGCTCCCGCCGCCCCTCTGCGCCCGCCGCCCCGGACGAGGCCGCTCCCGGCGGTGCCGTCGGCACGCTGGAACCACCCGGGCAGGATGGGACCAGCGGCGGCACTGGCACCGTCGCGCCGCCCGACAGCCTGCCTACCGAGCCGCCGCCCGTGCGGGCCCGGCCCGTCGAGCAGCCGCCGCCGTCGGCTGGCCGCATGGCGCGGCTGCGCGGCCGCCTCGCGCGCTCCCAGTCGGCGTTCGGCTCGGTCCTGCTGAACCTGCTGTCCACGGGCAACCTGGACGAGCAGACGTGGGAGGAGATCGAGGACACGCTGATCACCGCGGACATGGGCGTGGGCCCGGCCCGGCAGATCGTCGAGCAGCTTCGCACCGAGGTCAAGGTCACGGGCACCCGCGACCCGGCCGAGGTCCGGGACCTGCTCCGGGCCGACCTGCTGGCCCAGCTCGGACCCGACATGGATCGCACGCTGCGTGCCTTGCCGCACGGTGACCGGCCCGCGGTGATCCTGGTGGTGGGGGTCAACGGCACCGGCAAGACGACCGCCGTCGGGCGGCTGGCCCGCTCGCTCATCGGCGACGGCCAGACCGTGCTGCTGGGCGCGGCCGACACCTTCCGGGCGGCGGCCGCCGATCAGCTGCAGACCTGGGGCGAGCGGGTCGGCGCGGAGACTGTCCGCTCGGACCGGGAGGGCGCGGATCCGGCCAGCGTGGCGTTCATGGCCGTCAACGAGGGGATCGAGCGCGGCGTCGACACCGTCATCGTCGACACGGCCGGCCGCCTGCACACCAAGGCCGGGCTGATGGACGAGCTGGGGAAGATCAAGCGGGTCATCGAGAAGCACGGCACGGTGGACGAGGTCCTGCTGGTGCTCGACGCCACGACCGGCCAGAACGGACTGCGGCAGGCGAGGGTGTTCGCCGAGGTCACCAACGTGACCGGGATCATCCTGACCAAGCTCGACGGGACCGCCAAGGGCGGCATCGTGATCGCCGTGCAGCGTGAGCTAGGCGTGCCGGTGAAGCTGGTCGGCCTCGGCGAAGGGCCCGATGACCTGGCTCCCTTCGATCCCGAGGTGTTCGCCGACGCCATCGTGGGCGACTGACCCCAGGCCGCCGCGGCTCGTCCCTCATGCTCCCGCCTTCGGGAATACGTCACCTGACCGATGTCTCTCGCTGCAAGTTGCAGCAGTCTTTGTACTGCAACTACCGAGCCGGCCAGGATCATTCATGACGTGCGACGGCGGGAAGGGCGGGAGCCTTGGACGTGGCCCGGCTGCGGGAGAGCTTCGCCCGTGTCGCCATGCACGGTGATGAATTACCGCTGTTCTTCTACTCCGACCTGTTCATCAAGCATCCTGAGGTGCGGGACCTTTTTCCGATCTCCATGGCGGTGCAGCGCTCCCATCTCGTCGACGCGCTCGTGAAGATCGTCTCCCAGGTGGACAGCGTCAACGAGCTGGCCGCGTTCCTCCAGGGCCTGGGCCGTGATCACCGGAAGTTCGGCGCTGTGGCCGATCACTATGATGCCGTGGGCGCCAGCCTGCTGGCCACCCTGGAGCACTTTTCCGGGCCGGCCTGGACGCCGGAGCTGGCCGCCGACTGGCAGGCCGCCTACGAGCTGATTGCCTCGGTCATGATCGCGTCCGCGCGCGCGGACGAGCAAGAACGGCCGGCCTGGTGGCGGGGCACGGTCGTGGCCTACGAGCGGCGGACCTTCGATGTCTGCGTGCTGTCCGTCCGGCCGGAGCCCCGGATGGACTACCTGCCGGGGCAGTCCGTGGCGATCGAGTCTCCGAGCCGCCCGAAGCTATGGCGTTACTACTCCATGGCCAGCGCGCCGCGCCGCGACGGCCTGCTGGAGTTCCATGTCCGGCTGATCGACGGCGGCGCGGTGAGCATGGCCCTCACCAGCGCCGCGATCGCTGGCACCGAGGTCAGGCTGGGACCTCCCGTCGGGGCCCTCACGCTGAGCCGCCCCGCCTCCGGCCGGGACATCCTGCTCGTGGCCGGAAGTACCGGACTGGCCCCGCTGAAGGCCATCCTCGAGGAGGTCGCAGCTGCGGACCAGCCGCCGCGGGTGGACCTGTTCTTCGGCGCTCGGACCGCCGACGGGCTGTATGACCTGGACAGCCTGGAGAAGATGGCCGCCCAGTACCCGTGGCTGACCGTCACGCCAGCTGTATCGGCCGATTCCCGGTTCGCCGGGGAGACCGGCAGCCTCCCCGATGTCGTGGCCCGCTGCGGCGACTGGTCGCGGCGCGATGCCTACCTGGCCGGCCCGACCGAGATGGTGCAGGAAACCGTCGCGCGGCTGGCGACAGCGGGAATGCCGCAGGAGCAGATCCATATCGAGGATTTCGGGTGGAGTGAGCCTTGACAACAGCATGGTTCGATGAGGAGAGCAGGCTGACTCCCGACGAGTTGCTGACCGTGACGTTTCCCCTGTCGCGGCTGGGGCGGCGCGGTTATGAGGAGGAGCCTGTCCAGGGGTTCCTGCGGGTGGTGCATGCCGAGTTCGTGCGCCTGGTGAACGAGCGGGCCTCCTTGTGGCAGGAAGTCCAGCGGCTGCGCCGGCGGATCCTGTCCGGGGAGGCCGGCGGCGACCAGCCCTCTGTCCTGTTCGGCGAGGCCGACGCCCACGTGCACGCGGTGCGGATCCTGTCCAGCGCGCAGGTCACCGCCGACCGGTACGTCGCCGACGCCCAGGCTTACAGCAGCCGGGTAACCGAGGAGGCCAGGCTGCGCCGCGACGACATCATGCGCGAGGCCCAGCAGCACTCGGACATGATCCTGGAAGAGGCGCACGCCCGGGCGCGCGATGCGGCGGTCACCGCGCTGAACGACTCGACGCCGCCGCAGACCGACCGCGAGCGGCGGGCCGCGCAGGCCGAGCTGGCCTACCTGCGGACCTACAGCGACGTCTACCGGGCTCACCTGCGGGCTTACACCGAGGGCGTCTTGCACAGCATCGAGGAATGGGAGCGTAAGGAGGCAGCCTCAGTCCAGGAATTAGCCCAAGGGAACGATCGCCGGAGCATTACCTGACCTCGCCAGGACGCCAGCTGGCCTGACCGCTCCGGAGGGCGGATCAGGTCCACGGCAGGGCTGTCCCGGCGGCCGGTCCCAGCGCCCGCCTCATCCCCCCGCCCCCGCGGGCGCTGGGCTGGCCGCCGGTTCAGCCCTCTCCGGCCCAACGACCCGCCGGCCCACCCCTTCCGCCGGCCCCACTTGTTCCGCCGGCCCCACTTGTTCCGCCGGCCCACCCCACCCCTCCGCCGTCGCCTCCGCGGGCCCTGGCCCGGACGGTTCGTTATCATGTTGCATTCTGCAAATGGCTGACGATGGGCGGTTGCGAGGCCTATTCTCATGCCCGAGCCCTATCGTGCTCTTTGCCCCGGCTGTAGCGAGGAACCCATGGATACATGTCGCCTGCAGGAGATCAGCTTGAGGTGGCAAGCCGAGGAGAGGCTGACGCCGGACGTCGTCCAGGCCGTCTCCTTCCGCACGGTGCGCCGGGGGCGCCGCGGGTTCGACGAGGAGCACGTCCGGGCGTTCTGCCAGCGGGTCGAGGGAGAGCTGGTCACGCTGCACAACGAGCGCACGGCCCTGCAGCAGGAGATCAACCGCCTCCGGCGGCGGGTGCTCGGCATCTGCGCCGACGATGGCGAAGCGGGCCACCGCCGCGATGACGAGCATCTCCAGGCGGTCGGCATCCTGTCGCGGGCCCAGCAGACGGCCAGCCACTACGTGGCCGAGGCCCAGGAATACAGCCGGCACCTGGCCGAGGATGCACGGCGGCGCCGGGACGAGATCCTGGCCCAGGCCCGCTCGCACGCCGCCCAGGTGCTGGAAGAGGCCCACCACGAGGCCAGCCGCGCCGCCCGGGCGGCCATGGCCGCGCCGGTGACCGGGGAGCCAGTGGCCGGGCCGGTGACCGATCCCGTGGCCGAGCCGGAAGCAGACTGGACGCAGCTGGAGGCCGAGCAGGCCCGCCTGCGGGCCTGCCTCAACACGCGCGCCTAGCGGACGCCGCTGCCCGCAGTGCCGCCGGCGTCCGTCACCGCGGCGGCGAACGCGTCACAGTGGATGCGGCCCAGCGACAGGCCGCTCATGAACAGGGCGCGTCGCATCGACGCGACTACCTCCGGCGCGCCGCACAGGTACGCGCGGGCGTCGGCGACCCCGGGCAGGTCCGCGAGCTCGGCCACCACCGCCGTCACGATGTCCTCCCCGCGCGACAGCAGGCAGGTCCGCGGGCGGATCGGCGGCGGCCATCCCGGCCCGGGCGGCGGCGGGCCCCCGCGGCCAGCGGAGTAGGCGCCCCCCTGGACGGCGATGATCGGGCCGCCGTGCCCGTGCGCGCGCGCGTCCCGGGCGATGGCGGCCAGCGGCGCGAGCCCGGTGCCGGTACCGGCGAGCAGCAGCGGGCAGCCGGGGTCCTCCGGGCGGTAGTGGCAAGAGCCGCCGGGGCGGCCCAGGCCGACCGCGTCGCCGGAGGCAGCACCGGTCAGCCAGCCGCTCATCGCTCCGCCCGGGTACCGGCGGACGTGGAACTCGATGCCCGCCTCGCGCGCCTCGGCGGGCAGGCTCGCGATGGAGTACACGCGGACGATCCCGCCGGGCACCCGCAGGGCCACGTGCTGGCCGGCGCGGAAGTCCAGCCGCAGCCGGGGCCGGACCCGGACCCGCAGCACGCCGCTCCCGGCCGGCTGCACGGACAGCAGCTCGCCGGGCGTGAACGCGTCCGCCTCGGCCAGCGCGACCGTCAGGTCGCCGGCCGGCCGCGCGGTACAGGCCAGGAAATAGCCGTCGGCCTGCAGGACGCCGTCCAGGGCCGCGCGGCCAGCCGGGCCGGGATCCCCGCGCACCACGCGCAGGAGACACGCCCGGCACAGGCCAGCCCGGCAGACCGACGGCAGCTGGATGCCGTGCCGGGCCAGGACGTGCAGGACCGTCTCGCCCCGCTGGAACTCCAGGTCATTTCCGCTGACGGTAAGCCGCATCGGGATCAGCGGTTCAGGACGTCGTCCCGGACGCTGTCGGCCGTGGCGCCCACGGCCGCGATATCGGCCGCCGGCACGCCCAGCTCGCTGAGCGTCTCGGCCAGGTAGCCGATGACCAGGTCGACGTGGTGGTCGGTGAGACCGCTGAGCGGCGCGTGCGCGATGCGCAGATCACGTCCGCTGTAGGCGGCCGGGCCGCCCAGGGCCATGCACAGGAAGGCGGCCTGCTTGGCAACCTGCCCGTCCATGTCGACGTCATCGAAGTAACGGGCGAGGGCCGGGTCGGCTAAGACCTTGCGGTAGAAGATCTCGGTGACCGACGTAATGGCGGCTGCCCCGCCGAGCCGGTCGTAGAGACTGGTTTGTGTCGTCATGGTCTGGTGTATAGCGGCCGACCAGGCTGGTGGCAATAGTCCAGCTGAAAATTGCCGTGCAAGACCCTGGCGGCCGAGGCAGGAAGCGGAGTGGCGAGGGATGGCGCCCGCTACCGGATAGCCTGGGGTGGCTAAGGACGGCCATGAGCGAGGACGGCGGCCATACGTGTTCGAGACACTTTCTGATCGGCTTACCCAGGTTTTCTCGTCCCTGCGAGGCCGCGGGCGCCTGTCGCCTGCCGATATCGACGCAACCTGCCGCGAGATCCGGATCGCGCTGCTTGAGGCGGACGTGGCGCTGCCTGTGGTCCGCCAGTTCATCGCGAACGTCCGGGAGCGCGCGTCTGGGGCTGAGGTATCCGAGGCGCTGAACCCCGCCCAGCAGGTCATCAAGATCGTCAATGAGGAACTCATCACGATCCTGGGCGGCGAGGCACGGCGGCTGCGCTTTGCCAAGGTGCCTCCGACCGTCATCATGCTGGCGGGCCTGCAGGGATCCGGTAAGACCACGCTGGCGGCCAAGCTGGCGCTCTGGCTCAAGTCACAGGGCAACACGCCCCTGATGGTGGCGGCCGACCTGCAGCGGCCCAACGCCGTCCAGCAGCTTCAGGTACTCGGCGAGCGCGCGGGCATCCCGGTGTACGCGCCCTATCCGGGTAACGGGGTGGGCGACCCCGTCGAGGTGGCCCGCCGGTCGGTGGACGAGGCCAGGCGCCTCATGCACAACATCGTCATCATCGACACCGCTGGCCGGCTGGGCATCGACGAGGAGCTGATGCAGCAGGCCGCCAATATCCGGGACGCGGTCGACCCCGACGAGATCTTGTTCGTCGTCGACGCGATGATCGGCCAGGACGCCGTGCAGACGGCGCAGGCGTTCCTGGATGGCGTCGGCTACGACGGCGTGGTGCTGACCAAGCTGGACGGCGACGCCCGCGGTGGCGCGGCGCTGTCGATCGCGCAGCTCACCGGCAAGCCTGTGATGTTCGCGTCGTCCGGCGAGAAGCTCGAGGAGTTCGACCTCTTCCATCCCGACCGGATGGCCTCCCGCATTCTCGACCTGGGCGACATGCTGACCCTGATCGAGCAGGCGGAGCGCACCTTCGACGCCGACCAGGCCGCCTCCATGGCGGGCAAGCTGGCCTCCGGCGAGGGCTTCACCCTGGAGGATTTCGTCGAGCAGCTGGCGATGGTCCGCAAGCTCGGGCCGATCGGCAACCTGCTCGGCATGCTGCCCGGGGCCGCGCAGAACCGCGAGGCGCTCAGCCAGATCGACGACCGTGACCTGGACCGGGCCGCGGCGATCGTGAACTCCATGACCCGCGACGAGCGGCGCAATCCTAAGATCATCAATGGTTCCCGGCGGATCAGGATCGCCAACGGCTCGGGGGTGACCGTCGGCGAGGTCAACCAGCTGATCGTGCGGTTCCTCGAGGGCCAGAAGATGATGCGCCAGATGATGGGCAGCATTCCCGGCATGGGCGGCATGCGCCGCGGCGGGCAGAAGGCCAGGGGCAAGACGAAGAAGAAGGGCAAGGGCGGCGGCCGCCCGGCCGGCGCTCCGGGCAGCCGCGCGGCCGGCCAGCCGGACGGCCAGGCCGCCGGCCAGCCGGGCGACCAGGGCGCGCCGGCCCTGGGCCAGCTGCCGGCCGGCTTCGGCGGCGGTCCCGGTGGCCTGCCCGGCGTCGGCGGCGATGGCGGATTCCAGCTGCCGCCGGGGTTCCCGCAGCAGCCGAACCTGCCGGCGGGACTGCGCGGTCCTCAGTCAGGGCGGCGTGGCAACTCGGGCCGGAAGGGGCGCTAGCCGCTGCCTTCCGACCCGGGAAACCGGGCCGGAAAAGGGTGCCAGCTGCCTCACGGAGCCGGGACTACCCCCGGTGATTACGCACCAGCGGTCCGCGTCTGGCAGAATGTGACAGCTACGATCGGCCGCGCGAGGCCCTCTCTGCTTCTCGCTGAGCCGGACCCATCTGGGCAGCACGTCCGGAACCCCACCCGTTCACGTCCGCTGCCCGACACCGATTCCGCTGGGAGAAGACCACAGCCGTGGCTGTCAAGATCAAGCTGAAGCGCCTGGGCAAGATTCGGGCGCCGTACTACCGGATCGTCGTGGCTGATGCCCGCACCAAGCGGGACGGGCGCGCCATCGAGGAGATCGGCAAGTACCACCCGAAGGCCGAGCCGTCATTCATCGAGGTGGACTCCGAGCGCGCGCAGCACTGGCTGTCGGTGGGCGCCCAGCCGACCGACCCGGTCCGCAAGCTCCTGGAGATCACCGGCGACTGGCAGAAGTACAAGGGCCTGCCGGGCGCCGAGGGAACGCTCCGGGTCGCTGAGCCCAAGGCCGACCGGAAGGTCGCCTTTGCCGCCGCGCTCCAGGAGACCCTGGACGACAGCGGCGCGACGACCAAGCCCAAGTCCCGGGCCAAGAGCGGCGACTCTGCCCCGAAGACCGCCAGGGCCGGCAAGGCCGAGGCGTCCGGCAAGGGTGAGACCTCCGGCAAGGCCGAGGCGTCCGGCAAGGGTGAGACCTCCGGCAAGGCCGAG
>Ga0208589_1000152_pt1 | contig 33096 bp, 35 predicted proteins | sample NGESurshal092012_2_FD_184486 | JGI IMG/M metagenome (GOLD analysis project Ga0208589, IMG submission 184486) | Arctic peat soil microbial communities from Barrow, Alaska - NGEE Surface sample F53-2 shallow-092012 (SPAdes) | ecosystem: Environmental > Terrestrial > Soil > Wetlands > Peat ...
GCCGTTGCCTGTTATCCAGTACGGCGTGTCGCCAGGTTTCTCAATATTTCGGAAAAGAGTTCCCTGTTGCGCATCCCGCGAGGTTTTGCATAACCCTCTAGGCTTCATAGCTTTCGAAGCCCAAGCTTACTATGTGCTGTTCCCTCAAAGTGCTTCAACTGCCGTGACGTGGGCTATAAGCCTCTTGATAACCATCTTCTTGCGGGCTTTTGCGATCAATTGGCCGCGCCTGGACAATGGTGTCTAAACTCGCGAAAGAGGAACCGTTTCACGTTCAGATCAACTACGGCTAATCCCCTGTCCTCCCGGCAGGTGCCGATGTTGCCGTGGAAGATCAGAGTCAAGGTGGAGACATCCTCTGTCAACCCTCTGGCGCCATGATCTGGAATCAGGTGATCGTCTGGCTGCGTGTGGGTCAGGCTGCTGGCACTGTGATCGCGGCGAGAGCCCGGCGGCGGTTGGCGATGTGGACTGTCTCGTCGTAGGGCACGTCGTGGGTGAGGCAGTGCCAGAGGATCTCGAGCCAGCGGTTGCCGAGTGCTCGCAGGGCTGCGTGGTGGTTCTTGCCGCGGGCGCGCTGGGCGTCGTAGAACTCCCTGGCCCAGGCGGAGCGGCGGAGGCTGGCGAACGCCCCCTTGTGCACGGCGTCGGCGAGGTAGCGGTTGCAGGCGAGCCGGTGGGCCACGACCAGGTCGCGCTTGCCGGAGCGGCGGGTGACCGGGGCGCGCCCGGCATAGCATTGCAGGGAGTTCGGCGTGGTGAACTGCTCGATGTGCTCGCCGATCTCACCGGCGATCCTGGCGGCGAGACGGCGACCGAGGCCGGGAAAGCTCAGGTAGATCTCGCCGCCAGGAAACGCTTGCCCCGGCTGGTCCTCCGGCTGCTGGCCGGGGGGGCCGAGCAGGAGCTCGCCCATCTGTTTCTCCCAGGCCCGCCGCTGCGCGTCGGTGAGCAGCAGCTGGCGGGCGGTGAGCCGGATCGTGTCGATCCTGGCCCGGGCCAGGTGTTCTGGTGCGGTGAAGTGGTCTTCGGCGAGCGCTGCCTGGATCTTGTCGGCGAAGCGCTGCAGGTAGCCGGTTCGCTGGGCGCGGCCGAACTCGATGATCTCCTCGCGGCTGGCTGCGGCGAGCGCCCTGGCGGTCGGCCAGCGTTCGAGCAGCCGCAGGATCCGGGTGGCGCCCAGGTCGTCGCCGGCGATGGCCAGCGCGGCGGGGAAGGTGACGAGCAGGTCGGCGCGCAGCCGGTTGAGCAGCCGCCGCTCGTCGCGGCAGGCCCGCTCGTCGTCGCGGGCGATGGACCGCAGCTCGCCGCCGAGCTGACCATGCGGGATCAGCCGCCGGAGCCCGGCGTGCCGGTCCAGGGCGAGCAGGCAGCAGATCCGCGCGTCTTCAGCGTCGTCCTTCTTGCGTGCCGGGCCGCGGCGCCGGGACACCAGCTCCGGGTTGACCGGCAGCACCGTGTACCCGGCCTCGACCAGAGCCTCGACCAGCAGCCCGTGCCGGGTCTCGATCACCACGCGCACCCCAGCCGGGTCGGCCTCCAGCCCGGCGATCCGCTCTACCAGGGCGGACACCGCCTCCGGGCGGTGCTCGACCCGCAGTACCGAGATGATTCCCTCACCCGGGCTGCCGAGCGCTACCAGATGGAACTCTTCCGCCCAGTCGATCCCTACTCCCAGCACATCACCCTCCCTGCCGCTCGTATCCGGCAACATCACGTGCGGGAAGCGCGTACTCAGGCGGCCAGACCGCTGCAGTCCGCGGGAGGCGCCGCGCCGTGCTGATAGACAGTCCTCACAGGACGACAACCTCTTGGGCGTCAGGCCTCCAGGGCCGTCCCCCGGGGACGCCGTCTCCATTAAGTCCTCGAAGGACAAGCGCCCGAAGCGTTCCCCAGGGGAGACCCTCACCAGGAGGGTAGAGGTATCAGCGCCCGCAGCGCAGCGAGGACGTACGACCTTGACTGTGATCTTTGCGCGGCGGCACGATTGCCCGGCGCGGGAGGACCGCCCGGCTGGCTCTTGCAGGCGCGGTCACTGGGGGGTGCGTGACGGCGGGGACCGCCAGCTGGCGGGTGCGGGGCTGACCACGTTGCGGCTGCGGCCCGCGCCGGTGCGCTGCCGCGCGAGAGGCAGCGGGCCAGGCTGCCGCCTGCCAGCGGCGAGTGCCCCTCCCACCCCTGCCCCGGCGGGCCTCCCGCTCGATCATCTGCTCCCCGCTGGTAATCGCGCTCATGCTCAGGGCCCGTGCCGAGGTCGGCCGCCCGGCGCGCCCGTAGGGGCGTGCCCTTGATGACTGTAAAGAAAGTCCTCACGCCTCTGCGGACGGCACACGCGGGCGGCACTTCGCGACTGTGGCGGCTGCCCAGACGTTCTCCGAGGCTATGCCGTGCCAGGCCAGTTGAATCGCGCCCAGATAGTACGGGCGATGTGGTCGCCAGTGATGCCCCAGTCGGTAGCGAGGGCTCGGATGAGGTCCAGGCCGTGATGGCGGTCGGGGTCGGTCGGGGTCGAGGTCCATGGGCCGCCCTTGTCCTCGACTTCGACCTGGACGCTGTGGTCGAGGTCGATGCTGGCGCGGACGGTGAAGGTTCCGCCTTGCAGACCGGACCTGCTGTGCAGCGCGGCGTTGGCCGCCAATTCGGAGCCACACAGGATCACGTCGTCTGCCATCGGGCAGCCACCGAGTAAGACGCGAAGGTCGGCACGGACAACTCTGATCTGCGCGGCTGAGCCTGGGTAGGTGACGGTGCTGGTGCGCAAGGCGAGTGCTCGGGATGCTGGGGTGTGCATAAGAATCCTCGCTGGTCGCGCCTGGTCACGTTCCTGCTGAACAGTGAGCATTACTTTGAATACGTGTACCGTACTATAAGTACGTGCTACTTGGCGTACTGGTATGGCACAAGGAATGCGAGCATGACCCCAGGCGACATGGAGGAAGCAGCAATGTTCGGTCTGTGCGTGCGGTTCACCTGCAAGGACGAGGCCAGCGCCCAGGCGTATGACCAGCTCGTGGCCGAGACCATCGAGGCCATCAAGACCGGCGAGCCCGGCACCCTCGTCTACGCCTCCCACCTGGTCGAAGGCCAGCCGCTACAGCGCATCTTCTACGAGCTCTACCGCGACCGGTCCGCATTCGAGGCGCACGAGGCCGCCCCGCACACCCGCCGCTACCTCGAACAGCGGGACCAGTACCTGTCCAGCACCGAGGTCGACTGGCTGACGTTGCAGGCCGGGAAAGGCACCAGCGGATGACCACACCGGACTACCAGCGGGCGCTAGGCCGGAAGATCGCCGCCGAACGGCGACGACGCGGGCTGTCGCAGCCTGAGCTGGCCCGGATGATCGACCGCTCTGTGGCCTGGGTGTCACAGGTCGAGCGCGGCGCCCGCAAGGTCGACCGGATGTCGGTGCTGGAAACTCTCGCAAACGCTCTGGACATCCCGCTCGCGGAGTTGGCCGCCGAGGCGCCGGTCGTCGCCGCGGTGACCGAGGAAACTCCCGGCGCGGCCACGCTGCGGCTGGTGCTGTCCGGCGTCTACTCGCTGCGCGCCCTGCTCAACGGCCGCCACCGTCCGGCCGCGATGACCAGGCTCAGGACCAAGACCAGCCAGGCGTGGGAGCTGACCCACGCTGGCCGCTACGCCGACCTGGCCGACCTGCTGCGCGGCCTGATCCCGGATCTGGAGACCGCCGTCCGGGCACTCCCCGAAGGCCAGAGGGCCGACGCCGCCGAGCTGCTCGCCACGGCCTACCAGGCGTGCTCGGCCGCGCTGGCCAAGGTCGGTGAGCCGGAGGCCGCATGGATCGCTGCGGACCGGGCGATGGCCGCCGCGGAGCGGACAGGCAACCCGCTGCTGATCGCGGCCGGGGCGTTCCGGCTGGTGTTCGTGTTCCTCGCCGCCCGGCACTATGACCAGGCCGAGGAAACTGCCCGCACCACCGCCGACGCCCTGGCGCACCTGGCCGGTGGCGATGATCTGCAGGCAGTATCGCTGTGGGGCGGGCTGACCTTGCAGCGCGCCATCATCGCCGCGCGGCTCAACGATCCCGACGCGGCCTACGGTCATCTGGAGCAGGCCAGCCAGGCCGCCGCCCGGATGGGCGAGGGACGCAACGACTACAACACCGAGTTCGGCCCGGCCAACGTGGCCCTGCACGAGATCGCTGTCGCCGTCGAGCTGGGCGACGCTGGCCGCGCCCTGCGCACCGCCGCCGCCATCGACACCAGCGGCCTGTCCGCCGAACGGCGTGCCCGGATGCTCATCGACGTTGCCCGCGCGCACGCCCAGCGCCGCCAGGCCAGCGAAGCCATAGCAGCACTCCGCCGGGCCGAGGACATCACTCCTGAGCAGGTCCGCGCACATGACCGGGTCCGCCAGCTCGTCTCCGACCTGATGACCATGCAAGATCTGCCATCGGCGGAGCTGCGCGACCTAGCCGAGCGCGTCGGCGCCGTAAGGTTACCAATCTGATATTTTTAGTACGTTACAAGCACTCTTGGTACGGGTAGCATCAGAGTGCTGAGATATCACCCCGCACAGCGTGGGATCACCGTGTAATCGCCGGGCGGGTGAGTCACCCGGGAGCCCGGTCATGGTGCCACAGCCATACACCAGAGCGCGCCTGAGCGATAGGCAGCCAGGCCACGCGGCAAAGCACCGCCGACCACAGCACCCGATGCCTTACCACCTGACCTGGCCTGCCTCCGCTCGTCCACCCGACGCCCGCAAGGGCACGACGAGAGGAGCACCGCCTTTGTCCGACACCTCCGCACCACTTCCCCCGGTCCGGCACGCAGGAGGGTGCATGCAGCCCGTCCTGATCCGAGGCCGCGTCGACCATATCGACGGAACCACCGGAGAACTGCTGCACCGCTACACCACCGTCCATGAGCCCGGCGGCGTCCTGCCGATCGCCTGCAAGACCCGCCGCGCCACCCGATGCCCGCCGTGCGCTGAGACCTACCGCGCCGACACCTACCAGCTCATCCGCGCCGGGCTCACCGGCGGCAAGGGCATCCCCGTCACCGTCGCCGCCCATCCGGCCGCATTCCTCACCCTCACCGCCCCTTCCTTCGGCCCGGTCCATGCCCGCCGGGAACGAAACGGCCGCATCCTGCGCTGCCGCCCCCGGCGAGCTCCCCGGCCCTGCCCACACGGCGCGCCGCTCGCCTGCGGCCAGCGCCACGGCCGGGACGACCCGCTCCTCGGCGAGCCCATGTGCCGAAGCTGCTACGACTACACCGGCACCGTCTTGTTCAACGCCTGCGCCCCCGAGCTGTGGCGCCGGTTCACCATCACCCTGCGCCGCGCCCTAGCCCGCCAAGCCGGGCTCACCGCCAAGGCGCTGGCCGCACAGATGCGCGTCTCGTTCGCCAAGGTCGCTGAGTACCAGCGCCGGGGCGTCGTCCACTTCCACGCCATCATCCGCCTCGACAGCTCGGCCGGACCCGCCACCGAACCGCCCGCCTGGGCCACCTTCGACCTCCTGGCCGCCGCCATCGCCCAGGCCGCCCACGCCGTCCGCGTCCACATCCCGGCCGTCGGCGGCCTGCCTGCCCGGACCCTGGCCTGGGGCACCCAGCACGACACCAGGCCCATCACCACGACCGGCGAGCTGACCGACCACAACGTCGCCTTCTATGTCGCCAAGTACGCGACCAAGGCCGCTGAATGCACCGGCACCCTCGACCGCCGCCTCACCCCGGCTGACCGCATTGACGGTCTCCCTGTCCGCGAGCACGCCCGCCGTCTCATCGCCGAGTGCATCCGGCTCGGGAAGCTGCCAGCCCTGGAAGACCTACACCTGGCCGCCTGGGCGCACATGCTTGGCTTCTCCGGCCATTTCGCCACCAAGAGCCGTTCCTACTCCACGACCCTCAGCGCGCTCCGGGCCGAACGCGCCGCGCACCAGCGTGCCTATGCCGTCGCCGTCGGGCTGCTGCCCGACCTCCCCGGCGACACGATCCTCGTGCGCTCCTGGTGGAACTTCACCGGCCGCGGGCATCCGGACGCCGGGCACGGAGGTGACGGCCCGTGGATCTGACGCTGTTCACGATCGACGAGGCCGCCGCCCGCCTGCGCGTCAGCCGGTGGAGCGTCTACAACCTGATCCGCTCCGGTCAGCTCCACACGATCAAGATCGGCCGCCGTCGCCTGGTTCCCATGGACGCACTGACCGAATGCCTCGAACGCCTGAAGGAGATGGCCGCCTGATGACCAGAACCGCGATCACCACGCCCGACGAGCCGCAGAGCCCGGACCTACGAGGCGGGAGTCGCAGCAACCCTCGCACATCGCGGAGCCGTAAGCGGGCGAACGGCGAAGGCACGATCTACCAGCGCAAGGACGGCCGGTACGAGGGAGCGGCCTTCGTGCCGACCACCGCCGGGACCGTCAAGCGCGTCCGCGTATACGGGCGTACCCGAGACGATGCGCGCCGCCAGCTCACCAAGCTGCTAGAGCAAGCCGACCAGGGCATCCCGGTAGCGGCCGAGACCTGGACCGTCGCGAAGTACCTCGCGTACTGGCTGGAGCACGTGGTCAAGCCCGAGCGGAAACCCCGCACGTACCAGGGATACGAGGGCGTGGTCCGCCTCTACCTGATCCCCGAGCTGGGCAACAAGCGGCTGGCCAAGCTGGCCGCTCAGGATGCGCGCGTCTTCATCACTCGCCTCCGGGCTCAGTGCCTATGCTGCAAGCACGGCATCGACGCCGCCCGCGACAAGCCGCAGTGCTGCGCACGCCCTAGCGGCGACTGTTGCGAGTCCCGGCTTTCGGTGCGCATGATCCAGTCAATCCACGCGGTGCTGCGAAACGCGCTTGAATCCGCTGTCCGGGAGGAAGTGATCCCGCGCAACGTCGCCAAGCTGGTCAAGGTCACCACGCCGAAGTACACGGTCAACCGCGGGCTCTCCGTCGCCCAGGCCCGCCAGGTCCTCCGGGCTGCGCAGAGCGAACGCCTGTATGCGCTCTACGTCCTGGCGCTGTGCCTCGGCCTGCGCAGAGGCGAGCTGCTCGGACTGCGCTGGGAGGATATCGACCTAGATACGGGCACGCTGGAAGTAGTCCAGACGCTGCAGCGGGTCGGCGGGGCACTGCGCTTCGTCCGGCCCAAAACCGAAGATTCCGCGCGCACCATCCCGCTCCCGCCGCTGTGCACCGGCGCGCTTCGGGAGCACCGCCGCCAGCAGTTCACTGAACGGGCCGACGCCTGGCCGGACTGGCAAGAGAACGGGCTCGTCTTCCCGACCAGGATCGGCACCCCCATGGAGCCCGACAACCTCCGCCGAAGCTGGGGCCGCATCCGCACCACGGCCGGACTGACCGGCACACGGTTCCACGACATGAGACACACCTGCGTCTCGCTCCTACTGCACCTGGGCGTCGCGCCCGACATGGTCCGGGAGATCGTCGGCCACAGCGACATCGAGGTCACAATGACGATCTACGCGCACACCGCGCTGGATGAAAAACGCCAGGCACTAGCCAAGCTGGGCAACGCGCTGACCTAGCCCGAAGGCCGCGGTTGCCGTCACGGTTGCCGTCAAACGCCCCGGTCGGAGGAATCCGCCGGGGCGTTTTGGCTGGTCAGAATGCGTGGTCAGGGGCGGGGTCGAACCGCCGACCTTCCGCTTTTCAGGCGGACGCTCGTACCAACTGAGCTACCTGACCTCGGCCGGGTCACCGGCACCGGATCTGGTACCGACCCGAGCGGTCCTGACGGGATTTGAACCCGCGACCTCCACCTTGACAGGGTGGCGAGCACTCCGAGCTGCTCTACAGGACCATCGTGCTGGCTCTCACCAGCAGTACCTCCGCTAGCAGTATCGCACTAGCAGTGCCCCCAACGGGATTCGAACCCGTGCCGCCGCCTTGAAAGGGCGGTGTCCTAGGCCGCTAGACGATGGGGGCTCGACGGTTACCGCCGCCGTGCCCGTGGCGCCCGCCGTCGGGGGACGCGCCCCAGCATAGGGGACAACCGGTGCCCTCAGCAAAGCGATCAGGCGCCCGGTCGCGTCACCGCACCCCACCGGGCGGTGCACCCGCCGGTCATCCGCCGACACCCCCTGTGGCCGCCGGGATGCCCCTTCACGGGTCCGGCCCTACAGAGGCTGCGGGTCGGGGATGGCGTTACCGCGCCTGGTTCTTGTTCACCAGCCGCTCGACGATCGACTCCTTCTCCCCTTCCTCGGGGATGACCGCCCAGGCGACCACGTACACCAAGACCCCGAAGAAGCCGAAGAACGAGGCGATCACGAAGAGCAGCCGCACGACGTTCGCGTCGATGCCGAAGTAGCTGCCGAGCCCGGCGCACACGCCCGCCAGCATCCGGCCGTCTCGCCTGCGCTCCAGTGTCTTGCCACCGATGTCACTCATATGCCCATGATGCCCTGTCACCCCCGCGAGGCGGCCCGGCCGCCCGGGCGTTTTACGCTAGCGGCAAGCGCGCTACTGGCGCGGAACGCAGGAAGGGACCAGCCATGCCTCACAGCACCGACCCCGCAGCCGCCGTCGACCTGCTCCGCGTCGACGATGAACTGACCGAGGAAGAGCGGCTGGTCCGCGACACCGTCCGCGACTTCGCCGCGAAGCGGATCATGCCCTACATCGCCGACTGGTTCGAGGCCGGGACCCTCCCCCGCGAGCTGGCCCCGGAGCTGGGCCAGCTGGGCCTGCTCGGCATGCACCTGACGGGCTACGGCTGCGCCGGCATGGGCCCGGTCGCCTACGGCGTGACCTGCCGCGAGATGGAGGCCGCCGACTCCGGCCTGCGCAGCCTGGTGTCGGTCCAGGGGTCGCTGGCCATGTTCCCGATCTGGAAGTACGGGTCGGAGGAGCAGAAGCAGGAGTGGCTGCCGAGAATGGCGGCCGGCGAGGCGATCGGCTGCTTCGGGCTCACCGAGCCGGATCACGGCAGCGACCCGTCCGGCATGACCACACATGCCACTAGTAACGGATCGGACTGGGTACTCAACGGCACCAAGATGTGGATCACCAATGGGTCGATCGCCGACATCGCCGTGGTGTGGGCCGCTACCGATGAGGGCATCCGCGGCTTCCTGGTTCCCCGCACCGCGAAGGGCTTCAGCTCGCGCAACATCCACAAGAAGATGTCGCTGCGGGCGTCGGTCACCTCCGAGCTGCACTTCGATGACGTGCGGCTGCCCGCCGACGCGGTGCTGCCCGGCGTCCAGGGGCTCAAGGGGCCGCTGTCCTGCCTGTCGGAGGCCAGGTTCGGCATCATCTGGGGGGTGACGGGCGCCGCGCGCTCGTGCCTGGAGGCCGCGGCCGAGTACGCCCGGACCCGCGAGCAGTTCGGCCGCAAGATCGGCGGCTTCCAGCTCACCCAGGGCAAGCTCGCGTGGATGCTGGCGGACCTGCAGCGGGCTCAGCTCCTGGCGCTGCACCTGGGCCGGCTCAAGACGGCCGGCACGATCACCCCGGAGCAGGTCAGCCTGGGCAAGATGAGCAACGTCCGGACCGCCATCGAGATTGCCCGCCAGGCCCGCACCATCCTGGGCGCCAACGGCGTGACCCTGGAGTACCCGGTCATCCGGCACGCGAACAACCTGGAGTCGGTGCTGACCTACGAGGGCACCGAGGAGGTCCACGCGCTCGCCCTGGGCCAGGCCATCACCGGCATCTCGGCCTACCGCTAGCGCTTCCGGCTAGCGCTTCACGATCATGAGCCAGGCCTATACCGCACGGTGATGTGCTGGAAGCCCAGCGCCCCGAGCATGCCGGTCAGCATGGCCGAGGTGTTCTTCTGCGCGTCGGCGAGCAGCGGCCCGCGCCGGGCCGCGGCCTGGATCTGGCGCTGCGCGTCGATGTAGACGGCTTGCTGGCTGTTGGGGTTGCCGCCGAAGAAGCTGGCCAGCCGGTCGGCCAGGCCCTGCTGCTCGGCGAACACGTAGGACTGCCTGACGTTCAGCACGGCCGGCTCGAGCTGGGGCCGCGGCAGGGTGACGGTCACCGCCGAGCGCTGCTGGGAAACCTGGATGGCCGGTCCCTTGAGCCGCGAGAAATCGACGAAGGCAATATCGCTGCCCACGCCCACGAACAGGGTCTGGCTGCCCACCAGGAATGACGGCAGGAATGACGTTTTCCTGGTCAGGTCAACGACCACCTGATAGGAGCCGCTCGCCGCCTCATACCGGCTCAGCGCGGTAATGGACTTCAGCACGACGGGACCGTTGCGCTCGGTCGTGGTCTCGGTGAACGGATTGCGCAGCGTGGGGAGCAGGTGTACCACCGACAGCACGAGCAACAGGACCGCGGCTGCCACGACCAGCGCCGCCACCGCGGCCAGCCGCCCGGTCAGTCCGCTGCCGGGGATGCGCACCATGACGTTTCTCCCGTTCCCTGAGCGTGCCACGGCGGGCACGCGATTACTCGGCCGGTGACCCATGTACCCGGTGAACCGGCGGCAATTCATCCGTTCACGTTTGCCGTCAGCCGTAAATGGCACCTACACGATGGGAAACCACCCGACGAGGCTGCGGAGGTCGACATGGCCGAGCGCTATGCAGGATCGCCGGCGCGCTGGCGGCGGGCCCGGGGACCACGAGCCCGGCGGGCGAGCTGGAGCGCGGCGCGCAGCGGGCCGGAGGGCCGCCCGCGCTGGCGCTGGGGACGCCGCCGCCGGCGGCACCGGGCGGTCGGCTGCCTGCTCTGGCTGGCCACGCTGCTGCTCGTGCTGCTCGTCCTGTCGCTGCTGTTCGGCGGGTTCAGGCGCGGCTCCGGCACCGGTGACGGCCCGGTGCACGCCGTCCCATCGGCCCTGTCGCAGGCCGCTGCTCGCTCCCCCGGCCCCGAGGTCCTGCTCGTCGCGGGCCGCGGCTGAGGCAGTGCCGCGATTGCGTCAGTGCGAGGATCGGTCTCATGAACGGGGTCCCGGGCGTGACCGACAACACTGAGGCTTCCCGGTTCGAGCTGACCAGCGACGGCCAGCTGGCGGAGCTGGTCTACCGGCGCCGCGCTAACCGGCTCGTCCTGGTCCACACTGAGGTGCCGCCGGCGATAGGCGGCCAGGGCGTGGGCGGCCAGCTCGTCGAGGCGGCCCTGCGCCGGGCTGCGGCCGACGGACTCACCGTCGTCCCGCTGTGCTCGTTCGCGCGCTCCTGGCTGCAGCATCATCCGGATGCGGCGTCGACGGTCACGACCGACTGGGGTTCCCCCGCCTCTTGAGGTAGGCGACCACTTCGTGCTGCCCGTTCGTCTCCGCCCAGCCGGCCGGCGTCGCCTGGTAGGAGAGGTCCTTCAGGGCTGGATCGCCACCGAGCTCCACCAGCAGCTCGACCATGGCCAGGCTGCCGTTCCAGGCGGCCTCGTGCAGGGCGGCGTTACGCGGCCCGGCCCGGCGCAGCGCGTTGACGTCGAAGCCGGCTGCCGCCAGGAGCCGGACCGCGGCCGGGCGGTCCTGCTCGGCCGCGCCGACCAGGGCGTCGGGTTCCCGGGCGACCGCTTCGGCGGCGATCCCCGGATCGGCCCGGCGCAGCGCGCGGACCTGCCGCGCGTCCCCGGCCATGCAGGCGCCGAGGAACGCCAGCGCCGGGTCCGGCTCGGGTGCGGGTACGGGCCCGGCCGTGGCCAGGAGGTCCAGCAGCTGCCGGTGGCCGCCCATCGTGGCCAGCTGCCAGGAGTCGTGGCCGCCGTGCACCGGGTGCTGCGCGCCCCGGCCGGCCGGGTCGGCGCCGTGGGCGAGCAGCAGCGCGATACGTTCGGGCAGGTCCTTGGCCACCGCCTTGATCAGCTCCTCGTCCAGCAGCTGGCGAGGCGAGGGGTGAGCCGGGGCCAGGCGCCGGTGCCACGGGCCGCCGTCCCCGCGGCCCAGGCCATAGCGCAGCAGGAGCCGCAGGTAACCGTCGTCATCGGGCGGCGACTGCAGGCCGCAGTTGTAGAGCGCCTGACTGTCGTTGGCGTCGGCGCCGGACTCCAGCAGCAGCGTGGCCAGCTCGGCCGCCTGCGGGTGAGCTGGGGACGAGCCCTCGCCCCGGCCGAGCGCCCCGGCCAGCGCGGTAAAGGGTGATGGCAGGCCGGCCCACAGATAGCCGGCGTTCGGGTCGGCTCCCGCGGCCAGCAGGTGGCGTGCTGCCTCCAGCGTGGACCGGCCCGGCTGCGGCGAGACGACCCGTGAGTAGGCCGCGTAGAGCAGCGGATCCCAGCCGAACGGGCCGCCCTGACGGCGGCCCAGGCCAGGGTCGGCCCGCAGCAGCGCACTCACCTGCTCATGGTCCCCGGCCGCGGCGCTGGTGTAGATCGAGGCGGGCGCCACCTCGGGATGCCCGGCCAGGATCTGGCCTGCCTGCTCAATCCGGGCCGGGTCGTATCCGTCATAGACCAGGCAGGCGAGCCGGAGGAAGTCATCGGCCAGCCCGGCCATGCCCACCGCCGCGGCGTCCACCGGGCCGCCGGTTGGCTGGACGTGCGGCGAGCGGGAGTACTCGGCGAGGACCGCCAGATGGCGGCGAAGCCGGGGCCAGCTGGGAAATCCGTACTGCCGGGCGATGACCAGCTGCGCGTCGGCGCGGGAGAACGCCGCCTGCCACGGATCGGCCGCCGGAAGCGATCGCAGCCGGGGGTGGAACTCCGCCACGGTGTCGAGCGCGCCGGGCAGCCCGGCCCGGACGAGCTGCTGGAGGATCCTGGCCTGCTTCTTGAGGTTCTCCAGGCTGGGCTGAGCGGGAAGCGGGATGCCGGGCACGAAGGCCTCCTTCCACGATGTCTGCGGCCGGAATCGTCAGGCCGAAAGGAGGTCAGCCACCAGATCGTGCTCACTGCCCGGCGGGCTTAGCCCTTTCCGCGAGCCGGCGGCGCCCTGCGCGCTCCCGATCACGATAGCTCGCCGCCCGCTCGCGGGGCCGGCGCCTTGTCGTGCCTGGCCACGGCCGCAATGAGGTCGGCGATCTGCGCGCGGGCCCCGGCCGCCTCGCCGGCGCGGTCCAGGAGGCTCGCCCGGCAGCCCGCCACCAGCAGCACCTGGGCACCGGCCTCGGCCAGCCAGGCGGCGACCCGCACCACGCTGAGGGGGCCAGGATCGGGGGTCAGCAGCGGCCGGCCTAGCCGGCGCGCAGCCTGAGCGGTCTCGCGGCACCCGTCACCGCTGGCGGGGTCGAGGAGCACGACTGCGTCGGACAGGTAGACCGAGGTCCAGGTCCGGTAGCGGAAACTGGCCGAGCTGAGCTCGTGCAGCGTCGCTCCCCGCAGCCGTCGGCGCCGGGCGGCGGACAGCGGGCCGTCCTCCTGGCGGTAAGCCGCGGGAAAGATGAGGTGCACCCGCAGGCCGGCCGCCAGCGCGGCCTGCGCGGTCCAGGTATCGACTCCCGTCTGCCCGCCAGTCAGCACGCGGAGACCCGGCCCAGCCCGCACGGCTGTCCGCAGCTCCGCCTCGTGCTCGCCCGCAACGCGGGTCCCGTCCATACCGCCCCTCCCTCCCCCGCAGCCTAAGCGCCCCGGCCCGCCCGGCTCGCAGGCCGAGGGCGGCGTTAGCGCGGGGACTTCTCAGCGTTGTCAACTGAGAAGTCCCCGCGCTGATGGGGCGGGCCGGCCGGGCGGGGCGGCTGGGGCGGGCCGGGTGAGCGGCGGCGGGCGGCTAGTCCTCGCCGAGCGCGAACCTGAGATACCTGTCGGCCGAGCGGCGCAGGGCAGCCGCTCCGCCGGTATCCACGTTGCGCCGCCACCAGCCGCCGTAGACGCGGTCGAAGCTGTAGGACTGCATCATCTCGACGGCGCGCCGGATGATCTGCGGCCGTTCCGGGATCAGGTTCGGGTAGCTATACATGAAGCTCAGCCAGCGGCGATCCGGCACGACCGTGAAGATGTCCCCGGTGCACAGCACGCCCGCGCCGTCCTGGCCGCCGGCCCAGTGCAGCACCTGGCCGCCGGCGAAGTGCACGCCCGCGTTCACGAGCGTGACGCCGCCGAGGATCTCGCGCGTCCCGCCCTCCCAGAAGACAATCGCGTCGTCCGGGCGGCCAACCCAGTCGCGGTCCTGGTGGTGGATGTAGACCGGGGCGCCGAAGGCGTGCGCCCACTCGATCACCGAGCCGTAGAAGTGCGGGTGGCTCAGGGCGATCGCGTCCACGCCGCCGAGGTCAGCGACCTGCGCGAGCATCTCGTCATCCAGGTAGGTGACCATGTCCCACAGCACGTTGCCGGCCGGGGTGCGGACCAGCAGCGCACGCTGGCCGATAGCGGTCGGCGGCGCGACGCCGATCCCCGTCACGCCCGGGCCCTCGTCCTCGATGCGCCCCCGGTGGCCCTGGCGGCGCAGCTCGGCCAGTGACGTCCACTGCTGGCCCTCCCGGCCGACGTACTGCCGCTGGTCCTGGCAGATCGGGCAGTCCGGCCGGGCAGACCCGTACTGGACGCCGCAGGTGGCGCAGATGGGCAGATCGAGTTCCATGCTCCAGTCCTACCGCCTGCCAGCGCCCGGCGGTCCTGCCGCCCGGCGGTCCTGCCACCTGGCAGCGCCGGCTGAGCGCCCTGGCCGGCCGCTTACCGCCGCAGCTTCCTGATGACCAGGACGCCGACTAGCAGCGCCGCAGCGGCCGCAGCAGCCATCGCGACTGGCTGACGGTGCTCGCCTACCATCGCCGCGACGCGGCCGGCCTGCTGCCGCGCGGTCCCGGTCACCTTGGTGGCCTTCTGCTTGGCCTGAGCCTGGACCTCCCCGGCCTTCTGCTTGGCCTGCGCCTGGACCTCGGACGCCTTCTGCTTGGCCTGGGCCTGGACGTCGCTGGCCTTCTGCTTGGCCTGCGCCTTGACGTCTGCCTTGGCTGCCAGCGCCTCAACGGTCTCGCCCAGCTGCTCGCGGGTGCGGTCGATATCGTCGAGAATGGCCTCCTTGCCATCACCCGACGCGCTATCGACATTGGGCGGAAGAGAGTTCTCTGCGGTCACCGGTGCGCCCTTTCCTTGATCTCCTCGACGTCAGCCTTCACGCTCTTGACGGCCTGCTCCGGAACTGGCGGGACTGCCTTTTTCAGCTGGTTCCGGCCGATCAGCGCGGCAATTCCCGCCACTAGCAGCAGCGCCGCCCCGACGATCAGCGCGGCGAGCCAGGGGGCCAGGACGAGCGCCAGCCCGGCAATGGCCGACGCTAGCAGGCAGGCCACGCCGAACAGGGCGATTATCCCGCTGCCGCCAAACATCCCGATGCCCTTGGCGGCTCGGGACCCCTTGCTGGCCATCTCGGTCTCGGCCAATTTCAGCTCGTCCCGGACTAGCCGGGAAAGCTGCTCGGACAACTGCTTCACCAGCTCGCCCGCCGAGGCGTCCTGCGGGCGCCCGGCCACTGCGTTCTGCGCGGATTCTGTCATTGCGCGGCCCCTCATTCTGGGTAGAGCGTTCTCTCTACCCAGCAGCCGGGACCCTTAACTCCACCGGGCCAGGTGTCCAGGGCTCGCGGGCCTGCGTCCGGTAGGCCGTCCTGGCGGCCAGCGGACCGGGCGGGCCCAGCGCGTTCGGCCCGCCGCAATGACCGGCTCGCCTACCCGCCGGCGATGGGCGACCGGTACCCTGACGCTTCGGGATACACCGAACGCCGGGAGCTTCTCTACGATTGTTCCGACCGGCGTCCGGCCCCAGGCCGGGGCGTTAGCTCAATGGTAGAGCAGCGGACTTTTAATCCGTGGGTTCCGGGTTCGAGCCCCGGACGCCCCACCGAGACATCGGTACCCCATGCGATCGCCCTGAAGTGCTAATCCGCTGCCTGCTGGGGATACCGATCGGGCGGCGGACCGCGGATTCGGGATCAGCCGCTCGCGGCTGCCCCTCCCGGCGCTGAATCGCCTGCTGCCCGGCGAGGTTGCGCGTGGAGAGGCGCAGGCCGTCCGCGCCGCGGTGACCGCTTGCAGGGGGTGACGCGGGGGCCGACGGTGGTGTCGTCCATGGTGCCGTTCTCGAAGGCGGTGAAGTACCGGTCGATGGCGGCCTGCCAGGCGAGGGCTGAACCGCCTGCTGCCCGGCGAGGTTGCCCGTGGCGCAGGCCGTCCGCGCCGCGGTGACCGCTGCCTCGGGCCGGGCGTACGGCCGCCGCCTTCGTCGCTCACTGTGATCACTGAGATACTCTTCGATTAAGGGGATCTCGGCCGACGGGGGACAGCGCATGGCCGCAGCCAGGACGCGCGCGGATGGGACGAGAACGACCCGGGACGGTGCGGCACGGCCGGCGAGGTGCGTGCCTGGCGACTGCCGGCGGCTCGGCTCCCTGGCGTGCCTGCGCCGTCAGCAGGCCGTGCGGGCGGCGTCGCGAGGTCTGGCCGCGCGTGAAGTTCGAGATCCGGCTGGAGCGGCCTTCGCAGCTTTTCGTGGCTGACGGGGTTCCGCCGACGTCGGCGTTCTACAGCGAGTACACCGTCCGGCCGGCGATGGAGTCAGTGCGCGCGCGCATCTGGGCGTCGCGGCGGGCCGGTCCCGTGAAGCTGACCGTGTTCCTGCCGCCCGCGGAGATCCGCCCGGGGCTCGGCGAGGAGCTGACGGCGGCGGCACGCCGGTGGTCTGGCGTGGTCGATGAGTCACGGCGCATTGACGCGCGGATGGCCTCGGCCGTCGGCCGTCGCCTGGTCCTCGCGGTCCTCGTCCTGTACGTGATCACGATGGCCGCGGGCATCATGATCATCAGGTGGGGCAGCGGCGATCAGGGCCCGTGGGTGGAGACGGTCGGGCAGACGCTCGTGGTCGCCGCGTTCGTCCTGATCGGGTACCCGCTGGAGCTGGCCCTCCTGCAGGCGATGGAGCGGCGTACCCGCAGCCGCCGCACGGCGTGGCTGACGGACATTTCGATTCGTGTCGAGGCGGATGCTGATGCTGGCCAGCAGGTAGCTCCGCCGGGATGCACCACAACCGGGGGAGTCATGAGATGAGCGCTCAGTCGTACCTGCTGCGGGGCGGGCAGGTCTGCACCATGGACCCGGGCCGACCGTGGGCCCAGTGTGCCGTCGTGCGGGGGAAGATGATCACGTATGTCGGCCCGGAGGCGGGGGCGGCTGCGTTCACCGACCCCGGCACCGAGGTCATCGAGGTGGACGGGGGCATGGTGCTGCCCGGGTTCATCGACGCCCATAACCACCTGGCCGGGTCCGGCGCGATGGCGAAGCTCGGCGTGGACCTCAACGGGCTTTCCGACCCCGCGGAGATCCTGGCCAGAATCGCCGGCTACGCGGCGTCATGCCCCGGCAGTGCCGTTATCAGGGGCTCCGGCTGGATGGCCGCATACTTCGAGAACAACTCCCCTACCAGGGAGATGCTCGATGAGGCGGTCAGCGACCGGCCGGCGGCGATCCTCAGTTCCGACGGACACGACCTGTGGTTCAATACCGCGGCCATGCACGCGTGCAGCCTGGACCGCGGCACCGAGGACCCCGACCCGGGCGCTTAGTACTACGTCCGCGACGCCGCGGGATGGCCAAGCGGCCACGCGGTCGAAGTCGCCCCGATCATGACCATGCTCGCTGCCCTGGGCGCGTTCACCAAGGAAGGCATCCGCGACGCGCAGGAGCTCACCCTGGCGCCCGCGCCGTCGTGGGGAATCACCGGCTACCTGGAAGCCGGGATACTCCTCGGCCCGAACCAGAACTCTGAGCCTGTGTACGAGGACCTGGTCGAGCGCGACAACGCCGGGCAGCTTCCGGTGCGGATCGTGGGCACCGTGTGGACACGGCAGGGCGACGACGACCCGGCCTCGGTGGTCGCAACGCTGAGAGACTGGAACAAGCGGATAAAGTCCGAGCACGTCACGATCAGCGTGCAGAAAATGTGGGCCGACGGGACGGCCTTCAACGGCGGCGCGCTCCTCCTCGCCCCGTTCGAGGACAGCAAGGACGGATCACCCGGCCAGATGACCTTCCCCCTGATCACATCGAGCGCCAGGTCGAGCTGACCCAGCTCGCCGGCTTCGACAGCCACATCCACATCGACGCCGACGGCTCGGCGCGGGTGGTCCTCGATGCCATCGAGGCCGTGCAGCGCCGCCACGGCCGCGGGACAGCCCGCCACACCGTCTGCCACAACACCATCGTCCCACCCGGCCGACGTGAAGCGGTTCGCTGAGCTGGGCGTCATCGCCAACTGCACCCCGCTGTGGGGCACCGACTACGACGGCACGTTCTACGACACCTACCTCGCCAAGCTGGGCGCTGAGCGAATGGAGGAACGCCTCTACCCCTACGGCGACCTCGTCCGCTCCGGGGCACTGGTGACATACGGCTCGGACATCCCCGGCGTGCGGATCAGCGAGATCGCACCGCTGACCCAGATCGAAGCAGCGGTTCGGCCCACCAGGACGAAGACCTGCACGTTTGCGGACACCGCCGAGCCGATCGATGAAACCACCGCCGATAACGCCGCAAAGGTGGCGCTCGCCGCCGCACGCGCCGGCGCACTCAGCTCAGCCCCCGCATAAGGCACCAGTGAGCAACGCGGGGAAAGGCGATGCCACAATCTCGATGCCGTCCACCGACAGCGGGACCGCGTGTACCTGCCACTCGGTTCACCATGCGCGGCGGCCAGCAGTCGCATGTGGCGGTAGCTGATGCCGGGCGGTTCACCGCGCGCGCTTCGCGGCCCGTGACCTGCGCAGGCGTACCGGCAGCGGGCCACCTTCGATCAGGACTTCGCGGTTCGTAGGCTGGCACGGTCGGCCCGCCAGTTGGCGACATCGGTAACCCCTCGACCGCTCCTCGCCTCTGGTAACGCTCTATGCCGGGGATACCGATCAGCGGGTCCGCCACTCTCAACTGCGGCTGTCGGTGGTACATGGCACCCTGTCCGACATGAGAAACACGCAGAAAGCAGGCCCTAGCTCCGTAGTGTCGCCATGGTCGCGCCTAGCGCACGAAGGATTAGGCATGCCCGTGCCGGCGGTGTACCTTCCGCAGCGGAGCCTTCCGCCGGACATCCGCGGCATGTGGGGATTCGAGCCGATCGCGACCAGGCACGGTGACAAGGCCATCCCTTATGCGACCCGCGATGGGCTCACCCTTGCTGCTGACATCCGCGGGCGGGATGCCATGGACCTGCTTATCGTGCCTGCGGCAGCGTTCACCGGAACGGGTGAAGCCGCGAGGATAGACGACCCGCAGTTGCTGGCAGTCGGCCGTTTCCCAGAGCCGCATCCACCGGCCTGGAAGGAGGCCGCCTACGCTGCCGAGTCGCTGCTGGCGGTCATCGGCCCCGACGACCTTCCGGCGCTGGATCCAGCGCGGACGCGCGAGAACCCCCGTCAGGCGCTCGCCGGCCTGTGGCTCTTCAAAGCTGCGATCGCCGCCGTTCATCTCGTGATGCCAGGGCCACTCGCTCAATCCTGATGGGATGATGGCCAGTTCAGCAGGCTAGGGACCGCCGCCAAAATATGACAATAGGACAGTGGCTTGTAGCTGTCGCGCGCGCAAGTGGGGCAGTCACGCGGCAATCTCTGATGTATAATGTGGTGTATGAAGCGGACGAACATCTACCTGGATGAAGGCCAGTCTGCAGCCTTGGAGCAAGTGGCGCGAACGCAGGGCATCTCGCGCGCCGAGCTGATCCGGCAGCTCATCGACCGGAGCATCAGCGCTTCGGGGGCGGCTGATCTGGACGCGGACCTGGCTGCCATCCGGGACTCCTTCGGCATAGCTCGCGGCGAGGACATCTCCTTCGGCCGTGGGCCCGACGAGCGCTCTCGGCACCTGGACCGCATGGCTGAGCTGTGATCCTGGTCGACAGCGACGTCCTCATCGCGAACCTCCGCGGCATTCCCGCGGCGCAGGACTGGCTCCTGGCCACCCGGCGCGACACCGGCCCTCTCGGCATGAGCGTCGTCAGCCTGACTGAGGTGGCCGGCGGCATGAGATCTGCGGAGCGGCGGCAGGCCAGCCGCCTCCTGTCCAGTCTCCGCGCGTTCCCGGTAACCGAGCGAGTAGCCTGGCGCGCCGCGGAGTTCATGCGCGAGTACCGGCGCTCGCACCAGGGAATCGGGCTCGGCGACTACCTGATCGCGGCCACCGCAGACGTGGAAGGGCTCGACCTCGCCACCCTCAACATACGTCATTTCCCGATGATCAAAGACCTCCAGGCCCCGTTCCAAGTCTGAGTCGCTTCTCCGGGCAGCGCCGCGTCTGGCCCGAAGACCGACTGCCTGCGCGGCTCATCGTGCCGCTTTCCTGACTGTCGGCTTAACCAGACGTACCGGCAGCGGGTCACCTTCGACCAGCACATCGCGGTTCGCATGCTGGTACCTTCGGCCCACCGAGACATCGGTACCCCGTTTGATGGCCCGCAGCTGGCACTACGCGACCTAACGGGGGTACCGATCGGTCGGCTCGCCACAGGCAGGATGCGGTTATCACCCTCGGTAGTCCGGCTTGACCGGCAGACCCAAAGTGGTCATACTTATGGTCATGAGCGAGACGATGCCGCTGGCTAAGGTGAAGGCGCACCTGTCTGAGGTCGTTGATCGAGTGACAGCCTCGCACGAGCGCATCAGTATCACCCGTCACGGGCACCGCGAGGCCGTCGTGATCGCCGCGGACGACCTCGATGCCCTAGAAGACACCCTGGACATCTTGTCCGACCCCGCCGCCGTCCGCGAGATAGCCGAGGCTCGGCAGGCGGCGGTGCGGGGCGAGGGCCTGGATATCGCTGCAGTCCGTCGGCGCTACCTGAGCCATGGCGCCTGAATACGGACTGCTAGTTACGCCTCCGGCACAGCGCGCCATGGACCGGCTACCAGAGCGGGTTGCCGCCGCGATCGCTGAGCTCCTGATTGGCGACCTGCTGGCCGCGCCACGCCGGGTAGGTAAGCCACTGCGCCGCGAGCTGTCGGGACTCTGGTCCGCACGGCGCGGGTCTTACCGGGTGATCTATGAGATAGACGACGAAACGCCAAGGGTCGTCGTCCTCAGGATCGACCATCGGGCCGACATCTACCGCCCTTGATGGCGTCGGACGGGATCCGCCGCACCGGTTCACCCAGATGACCGCGCATTCGCGGGCAATCCAGGACCTGGGCTAAAGCGACGATAGCCCGGTCTGTCCCTATCTCCTTGTCTTCTCGGTCCTGGCACATCCACCTTGATCAGCGTCTTGGCGGCTTGGCGCAGTGGCTCATTGCGGCGCCATTCTGGTTTCGACCTTCGCGGATGCACCGGCAGGGGATTACCGGCGATCAGGATGTCGCGGTTCGCATACTGGTGCGTTCGGCCCACGGAGACATCGGTACCCTGGCGATGACCCTTACCTGCTGCGTTACCCCAGCTCAGGGTACTGATCGGGGCTGGTTTCGCCGCGTTAGAGCTTGGCGCCGGTCTTGTCGGTACTCGTCGCGACAATCACGGGTATGAAGCTGCGGCTGCTACGTCTCGGTGATCATCTCGACGAGGACACCGTTCTCGTGCGTGGCGGTGAGCTTGATCCGGAGGTGCTCAGGGCTGATGCGCGGCGATATCACGGGGCGTACGGGACCTACGGGATCTTGGTCTTCGCCGTGCGTGGCATGGCTCTGGATGAGACGGCACAGCAGGTGCCGCTGATCCGCTTCCGTGGCCTGACGCTGACCAGGGCCGGGGAGCTGATCGGTTCCGGCTTGCGCTGAGAGCCCACTGGGCGGAATCCGCGACTACACAGTTGGCTTTGACGACCTGGGTCAGGGCGTGAAGGTACTCACTGACTGTCGGCATGAGGTCATGACCAACCCGTATTACGGCTTCACCCTCCTCTCGCGCCCGCGCCATGGTCCCGCAGCTCGCATCCTTGCTCATGGCCCCAGATAACACTGAGACTTACCGACCGCTGGGCGTCGAAGAAAAGCTCGACCGGTATGACCAACCCGACCCGACGCTGACCCCGGCGGAAGCCAGCGCACTCGCCGCTCTCAAGCTCACCGAGGAAAGTATCTGCGCACCGAACAGGAGCGGATTCCCATAAGCGACGCCGAGCACGCCCTCGAACACGCCCGGAATCTCCTGCAGCTCAATGCCATCGACGTCCTGCGCTGAGTGGCGAACCGCTAGGTCCCGCTCCCGGCGGGACCTGCGATCCGGTGCTGGCGCGGGTCATCGCACCGCCTTCCGGGCCGGTGACCTGCGCAGACGTACCGGCAGCGGGTCACCTTCGACCAGCACGTCGCGGTTCGCATGCTGGTACGTTCGGCCCACCCACTCGGCAGGCTCGTCGCCTGCGAGTTCTCCCGTGCCGGACGCTCACGTGGGTCGCCCGGCCAGTCAGGGGCGGACGGCGCAGGCGTAGCTGATCCACGGGTGCAGGTCCCCGCTCCTGGCCGGCTCGAAGCCCGCCTCGCGCAGGATCGGCTGCAGCGCCGCGACGGGGGTGTGCTGCATTTCCGAGGTGGTAACGGCGGCCGCCAGATGACGCCCGATGCTGCTGCGCGGCGGCCTGAACTCGGCGATGAGGACCCGGCCGCCCGGGGGCAGGACCCGGTGCATCTCGGCCAGCGCCTGCCCGCGCAGCTGCGGCGGAAGGTGATGCAACATGAGGCTGCTGGTCACGACATCGAAGGCGCCGTCCCCGAAGTCCAGCCGTTCGGCCACGCCGACCGCGAAGGTACATGCACCCGATGACGCCTGGCGGGCCCGCTCCACCATCGCGGACGAGGCGTCGACCCCCGCGACGCTCCCGCCGGGAGTGACAACGGCAGCCAGGCGGCGGGCGAGATAACCGGTGCCACACCCCACGTCCAGTACGCGATCGCCGGGGCGCGCTCCGCTCAGGACCGCGAGGCGGCTGAACACCCGGTTGCGCCGGCCACCGAAGAAGAACGTGGCGAACAGGTCGTAGCTGTGGCCGTGTTCCAGGGTGATACCAGGCGTCCCGGGGTTGTGCGCGCCGATCATCAGCCGTCCGAGTGGCATCGCGGTCCTCCTACTTAGTCGCGACTAATAATAACTTCAACTTAGTCATGACTAAGCTGACTGTCAACGGCCGGTAGCATGGGGTCGTGCCCAAGCCACCCTCGAGCGCCGCCAGCGCCAGCACCGGCGACGCCGTCATCCCCGGCACTGCCGCCAGCCCCGCTGGTGGCGACGGCACCGTCGGTGGCGACGGCACCGTCAGGGGCGACCGCGGCGCTGGGCGCCGGCACCGGCTGAGCCCGGCCGAGCGGCGCGTGTCGATCGTGGCTGCGGCCACCGAGGTCTTCGCGCGAGCCGGCTACCAGCGGGCGAGGATGTCCGACGTGGCGGCGCGCGTCGGAGTAACCGAGCCCGTCATCTTCCAGAACTTCGGCTCTAAGGCATCCCTGTATGCCGCCGTCCTGCTGCAGGCCGGCGAGCACGCCCAGCAGGTGATCGGGGAACTCGCCCGGCAGGGCTCCAGCGCGGCGGACGTCCTGGCCAGGGTGCTCTCGCCCGGGCACATGGACGAGCTGCATGCCGGCGATCATCCTGGCGTGATCTTCGCCGACGCCATGAGCCTGACCACCGACCCGGAGATCGGCGCGGCCGCCCGCAGCGCCGTCACCGCTTTGGCGCAGACCCTGGCCGGACTGGTGGCCGAAGGTCAGCGGGCCGGCGATATCCGGGCCGGAACGAGCCCCGAGGCCGCTGCCTGGTCTGTCCTGTCGCTGCTGGCCTCCCATGGGTTCCGGCGCGCGGTGATGCCCGACCGCGAGCGACTGGAAGGCCAGGTCTCGCAGACGTTCCTGGCTGCCCTGGTAGATCCCGCGCACCGGGGCGGCCAGGCTTAGCCGCTGGCAGCGGCGAAGCCTGGCCGGCCGTCGCTCAAGAACTGCCCGATCCTGGCCGGACCGGGGCGATGGTCAGCAGCGGAACCGGCTTCTTGCAGGCCTGCGTGGTGGAGGCCACGTAGGTCGGCGTGGTCTGGTTCGGCGGGTAGACCTGCAGGTAATGCGCGGCGACCGGTCCGCACGTGGACGGCGGGTAATTACCCGCGTCGGTGATCTTCAGCAGCGCGTTGGCGACCGCGTGCGGCGCGAGGGTGATCAGTTCCCGTGCGCTCGTGTGATCCTCGACGGCCGCCAGGCCGATCTGCGTGACGGGCTGGCCGCCGGCCAGCGACGCTCCGGGATAGCCGTACAGGCTGCAGGTCACGCTGGAGATGTTGACGAAGTCGATGGTGGTGTACACGCTGCCGGCCGTACCCTGCGAGACGCCGAGCTTGACCTGCAGCGACCGGGTCGGGCAGGCGGGGACGCCGGGCGCCGCCGGAGCGGCCGAGGAGGAGGCAGCCGCGGCCGAGCTAGGCGCCGCCGTCGGGGTGGCCGTCACCGTGACCGTCGAGTGGGCTGCACTGGAGGAGCTGGCCGCGGCGCCGCCGGAGGTGCCGCAGCCCGCGATGAGCGCCGCGGCGCCGGCCAGGCTGGCAGCCAGGCCGGCCCTGGCGGTTGCCTTCCGGGTGATCTGTGCCCTCCGGCGGGCCCGGGCCGGTCCGGGTGCAGGTACGGGTGCGGTCATGGCGGTGGTCCTTACTCCCCTGGGCGGCCCCGATAGCCGCGATTGCTAGGACGCCGGCCGAGCCTTCCTGGTTGGCCAGGACTGGCGCTTTTTGTCCTCAGCCCAGCGCCGCGCTGGCCCACAGCTCGTCGGCGCTGGACTGGCCGGCGGCAGGCCGCCCGGCCAGCGCCTGGGCGACCAGCAGCTTGCCGGTGTGCGCGATGTGGCGCGCCATGGCCTCCCCGGCCGCGCTGGCGTCGGCCGCGGCGATGGCCTCGACGATCGGCACGTGCTCAGCGGCGATGTCGTGCAGGCCCCGCGAGGTACCGGCAGTCGAGGCGCCCAGCGTCCGGGTGGCATCCCGCAGGTTGCCGACCAGGGCGGTGAGCCGGGCGTTGCCCGCCGCCTCCAGGATCAGCCGGTGCAGCCGCTGATCATGGCGCATGAACAGCGCCTCGTCGTGACCGGCCGCCGCCGAGCGCATCTGCGCCAGCTCCGCCTCCAGGTCCGCGACCAGGCCCGGAGGCGCCAGCCGCGCGGCCCGACGGGTGGCCGGCACCTCCAGCATCAGCCGGAGCTGGAACATCTCGGCCACGTCCGCAGCGCCGGGGATCACGACCCGGAAGCCTCGGTTCCGCTCGAAGGCCACCATGCCGGCCTCGGCCAGCCGCATGAGCGCCTCGCGGACCGGGCTCCGGGACACCCCGAGGTCACTGGCGACCTGGTAAGCGGAGTAGAGCTGGCCGGCCTGCAGCGTGCCATCCCTGATCGCGGCCCGGATCGCCGCCACGGCCTGATCGGCGAGGGAGTCCGCCGGGCCGGCCAGCCGGCCAAGCGGGGCGCCGTGCTGCTCGGGGGACATGCAGTCACGATAACGCGCCAGGCCCTGGCTTGACACGTAACATGCGACATGCGACATTAGAGGATATGGCGACAGAGGATCGGCGTCCGGCAGGCGGCAGGCAGCGTCCGGCAGGCGGCGTCCGGCAGCTTGCACCTGCCCGCCGTGACGGGACACCCCGGCGCGTCTCGATGGGCTCGGGTAGGCGATGACGGCGGAGATTACCGCCGCGCTCCGGCGCGCCGGAGTCGGGGACCTGAGCGATTCCACGCTGCGGCGCGCGCTCTACTCCAGCGACGCGTCGCTGTACCGGGTGGTGCCGGCCGTGGTGGCCCACCCGCGAGACGCCGACGAGGTGGCCGCGGCGCTGGCCACCTGCGCTGCCCTGGGCGTACCGCTGACCTGCCGTGGCGCCGGGACTTCAATCGCCGGCAACGCGGTAGGGACCGGCGTGATCCTGGATTTCAGCCGGCACATGAACCAGGTCGTCAGCCTCGATCCCGAGGCCGCGACCGCCACGGTCCAGCCCGGCGTGGTGCAGGCCCGGCTGCAGCAGGCCGCGGCGCCGCACGGGCTCAGGTTCGGCCCTGATCCGTCGACTCACGACCGCTGCACCATCGGCGGGATGATCGGCAATAACTCCTGCGGCTCGCGCTCCCTCCAGTACGGGCGCACCTCCGACAACGTTGCTGCCCTGGACGTGCTGACCGGCACGGGCACGCGGCTGCGGCTGACCGGGCCGCCCGAGGCTGGCCGTCCAGCCAGCGGTGATCCGCAGCTGGCCGCGCTCGGCGCGGTCGTGGCCGACGGGCTGGCCACCATCCGGACCGAGCTGGGCCGTTTCGGCCGGCAGGTATCTGGTTACGCGCTGGAGCATCTGCTGCCCGAGCACGGCTTCGACGTCCGCCGGGCGCTGGTGGGCAGCGAGGGCACGCTGGCCGTCGTCACCGCCGCGACGGTCGGGCTGGTCCGCAACCCGCCGCACCGCGCGCTGGCCGTGCTGGGCTACCCCGACATGGTCAGCGCGGCCGACGCCACCCCGGAGCTGCTGCCGTTGCGCCCGGCGACCTGCGAGGGCATGGACTCGCGCCTGGTCGACGTGGTCCGCCAGCGGCGCGGCGCAGGCCGCCTGCCCGACCTGCCGCCGGGCTCCGGCTGGCTGCTCGTCGAGGTCACCGGCCAGACCCCCGACGAGGCCCTGAGCCGGGCCCGAGAAGTCCTGCGGACGGCGGGCGCGGTTGCGGGCATGGTGGTGACCGACCCGGGCCACGCCGCCGCGATCTGGCGGATCCGCGAGCAGGGGGCGGGGCTGGCCGGGCGCACGCCCGCCGGCGCGCCCGCCTACCCGGGCTGGGAGGACTCCGCCGTTCCGCCCGCCTCGCTCGGGCGCTACCTGCGTGACCTGGATGGCCTGCTGGCCTCTTACGGGCTATCCGGGATTCCGTACGGTCATTTCGGCGACGGGTGCCTGCACCTGCGGCTGGACTTTCCGCTGGACCAGCCCGACGGCCAGACCGTGCTCCGGGAGTTCCTGCGGCAGGCGGCCGAGCTGGTGACTCGCTACGGCGGGTCGCTGTCGGGCGAGCACGGGGACGGCCGGGCCCGCAGCGAGCTGCTGCCGGTGATGTACTCGCCCGCTGCGATGGCCCTGTTCGGCCGGGTCAAGGAGGTCTTCGATCCGGCCGGGGTGCTCAATCCCGGCGTCGGCGTCCGGCCGCGGCCTCTGGACGCCGACGTCCGGGCGGCCCAGCTGTACCTCACCGCCGGGCCCGCCACCGCGGGGTCCCGAGGCACGGGCCAGCTGGCCAGCTTCTCCGCGGCGGTGCACCGCTGCTCGGGCGTCGGCAAGTGCGTGGCCAGCACGGCCGGCACCACCCGCGTGATGTGCCCGTCGTACCAGGCCACCAGCGACGAGAAGGACTCCACCCGGGGCCGGGCCCGGGTGCTGCAGGAGATGGTCAACGGAACCCTGGTGACCGGCGGCTGGCGGGCCCCCGAGGTCCGCGAGGCCCTGGACCTGTGCCTGTCCTGCAAGGCCTGCTCCTCCGAATGCCCGGCCGGCGTGGACATGGCGGCCTACAAGGCCGAGGTGCTGTCCCAGGCCTTCCGGGGGCGGCTGCGGCCCCGCAGCCATTACTCCCTGGGCCAGCTGCCGCGCTGGGCCCGGCTGGCCTCCCTGGCGCCCGGCCTGGCCAACGCCGCGCTCACCTGGCCGAGGCTGGGCCGCGCCGCTCGGCTGGCCGCGGGCATCGACACACGCCGGTCGCTGCCGCCCTTCGCCCCGGAGTCGTTCCGGTCGTGGTTCCGGCGCCAGGCGGCGGCCGGGCCCTCGCCGGCGGGAACACCGGTCCTGCTGCTGGTGGACACCTTCACCAACTACTTCACGCCGGAGATCGGCCAGGCCGCCGTCGCGGTCCTGGCCGACGCCGGGTTCAGCGTCACGGTCCCGCGGCGGCCGACCTGCTGCGCGATCACCTGGATCAGCACCGGCCAGCTCGGCGCGGCCCGGCGGATCCTGCGCCGGACGGTCGCGGACCTGACCCCGGCGCGGCAGGCCGGGATGCCCATCGTCGGGCTAGAGCCCTCCTGCACGGCCACGCTGCGCTCCGATAGCGCCGACCTGCTGGAGACCGCGGACGCCCGGGCGCTGGCCGACTCGGTCCAGACCCTGAGCGAGCTGCTGGCCAGCACGCCGGGCTGGACGCCGCCCCGGCTGGACGGCACCACGGTGGTAGCCCAGCCGCACTGTCATCACAGCGCGGTCATGGGCTGGGAGGCTGATGCGGCGCTGCTGCAAGGGGCAGGCGCCGAGCTGACCCGGCTAGGTGGCTGCTGCGGCCTGGCGGGCAACTTCGGGATGGAACGCGGACACTACGACGTGTCGGCCGCCGTGGCAGGCACCGCCCTGCTCCCGGCGGTCAGCGCGGCCGGGCCGGACGCGGTGGTGCTGGCCGACGGATTCTCCTGCCGCACCCAGCTGGCCGACCTGTCCGGCCGGTCGGGCGTTCATCTCGCGCAGCTGCTGGCCGGCCGCCGCACGCCGGCGGTCTGAGCCCGGCGGTCTGAGCCGGCGCGCGGCCGGGCCGGCGGACCTGAGCCGGCGGGCGGCCGCGGCCAGCCGCCGGGAAAAGGGCCTGTAGCCATTTCCCGGGAAGCGCGCATGTGGGTAGCTGGTGGGCAGCTAGCATGATCGGCCATGCGACTCTCGGGCAATTTGGGCGTCATATCGGCTGTTGTCGCTGCTGGGGCGGTGTTGTCGGCCTGCGGGACGGCCAGTCCGGCCAGCACGTCGGTTCAGCAGGCTGCGGCCGCTGGCCCAGCCGCCCAGTCCGCGGCCGGGCTAGCGGGCTCGGCGGCTCCCGCCGCTGATGCCGCCTCCGCCGCGGCGCCAGCCGTCGCGACCCCGGCGCCCTCGCCCAGACCGACCGCTCCGCCCAGCGCCAGCACGTCGCCGCCTGCCGCGCACCTGCCGCCCGCGGGTAACCCGACTGGACACGCCTACGTGCCGCCAGCAGCACGGGCGGTTAATACTTCGCACCCGACGCACGTGATCGGCCGCGGCACCCCGGCCAGCTGTACCTCGGCAGCGGTCGTCCGGGCCGTGGCCAAGGGCGGCGTCATCACCTTCAACTGCGGTCCGAACCCGGTCACCATCACGATGCGGGCCACCGCCAAGGTGGTCAACACCAGCCAGCGGGTCGTCCTGGACGGCGGCGGCAAGGTCATCCTCAGCGGCGGCGGACAGCGCCGGATCCTCTACATGAACACCTGCGACCCGAAGCAGGTCTGGACCACCTCGCACTGCCAGGACCAGGCCACGCCACGGCTGACGGTGCAGAACCTGACGCTCGAGAACGGCAATGCCACCGGCTCGGACATCACCGGCGGCAGCGGCGGCGCGGTCTACGCCGAGGGCGGCCTGTTCAAGGTGGTCAGCTCGCGGTTCATCAACAACCGTTGCTACCCCAAGGGCCCTGACCTGGGCGGCGCCGCTATCCGGGCCTTCGAGGAATGGCAGGGGCGCCCCGTCTATATCGTGCACAGCACGTTCACCGGCGGCGTGTGCTCCAACGGCGGCGCGCTCAGCAGCATCGGGGTGTCCTGGACCGTGCTGAACAGCCTGCTGGCCCGCAATCACGCCATCGGCTGGGGGGCCAACCCGGCCAGCGCGGGTGCGCCCGGCGGTGGCAGCGGGGGCGCGATCTACAACGACGGCGACGCCTACACCCTGACGGTGGCCGGGACGATCATCCGGCACAACCACGCCCGCGAGGGCGGCGGCGCCATCTTCTTCGTCAGTAACAACCTGACCGGCACGCTGCACATCTCGCACTCGGTGCTGCACGACAACCCGAGCGCCGGCTTCCACAACTTCCCCGGCACGATCTTCTACCTGGGCCATGGCCAGCCGGTCGTGATCGACTCCCGGCTCGACGGCTGACCTGGCGCTCCGTCAGGTAGCGCCGGGGCGGTCGGACCGCAGCCGGAGCATGCTGACGGTGATCGGCGCCATGCCGCGCCGCTCGTAGAAGGCAATGGCGCTGGCATTGCCCACCACCACCTCGAGCATCACGTCGTAGGCGCCGTGCGCGGCGAGGTGCGCCTCGGCGGCGTCCAGCAGCAGCGTCCCGATGCCGCGGCCCCGCTCGGAGGCCAGCACCGCCAGGGATTCGATCTCGCCGATGACCTCGCCGGTCGGCCAGGTGTCGTCGGCGCCGTGCCTGACGTGGGCCACGCAGTAACCGACCAGCCCGGCCGGGCGGCTGGCGGTGACGATCGTCGCCTCGGGCTCGCTGAGCAGCCCGGCATAAAAGCTGCGGCGCCGCGACCAGGACAGGTCCCGGCTGACCACGGGCAGCCCGGCGGCCCCGATCTCGACGTGATGGTCGAGCATAGAGAGCCAGAGCGGCTCCAGGTCATCGAGCACGTCGTGCCGCCCGAACCGCAGCTCGACCCCGGCCGAGGCGGCGCGCCGGTTCAGGTCGGCCGCCTCCGCGAGCTCCTTCATCGCCAGCCCGCCACGACGGTCCCCGTGAGTAGTCCCATGGCCGAAAGCTAGCTCATCACCGCGCCTGCGGCGCCCCACGCGGCGACCAGCACCATCCGGACACATATCTTGTTCGCACGCACATAAATCATGGTTGAATACTCACCATGCATGTGCAAAACCGGCGCCGGGCCCTCCTGGACGCCCTGCAGCGGGACGGTTCCGTCCAGGTCCGGCAGCTCGCGGCCGAGCTGAGCTGCTCCGAGATGACCATACGGCGGGACCTGGACGTCCTGGAACGCGACGGGGTCGTCCGCCGCGTGCATGGCGGGGCCATCCGCGTGCAGCTGCGGCGGGATGAGATGCCCTACGCCGCCCGGGTGTTCGAGGCGACCGAGGTCAAGCAGCGGATCGGCCAGGCCGTCGCCGCGCTGATCGATGACGGCGAGACCGTGATCCTGGACAGCGGCACCACCGTGCTGGAGGTGGCCCGCGCGCTGCGGGGCCGGCCGGTCACCGTGCTGCCGCTCGGCCTGCGGGCCCTGCTGGAGCTCGCCGACGACGACGCCGTCAGCCTCATCAGCCCCGGTGGTGACGTGCGGCCCGGTGAGCTGGTCGTCACCGGCGACCTCGCCGAAGTCGCGTTCGAGCGGCTGCGTTTCGACACCCTGGTGCTGGGCTGCTGCGGCCTGCACGAGCAAGAAGGAGTGACCACCCACGTGCCCGCCGACGCCCGGGTCAAGCGGGCCGCCCTGCGCGCGGCCCGCCGCACCATCCTGGCCAGTGATGCCACCAAGATCGGGCAGGTGACATTCGGGCACGTCTGCCCGCTCGCGGCGGCCCAGCGGCTCGTGACCGACGCCGGCCCCGAGCTGACCAGCTCGCTCGAGGCGGCCGGCCTGCTGGTGCAGCGTGCCTGAGCAGCCACCCTCCCGGCTGCGCCGGCCGGCGATCATCATCGTCTTCGTCCTCCTCGGCGGCGCGGAGGGCACCTGGGCGGCCCGGATCCCGGCCATCAAGAGCGGCCTGCACCTGTCGGCGGGGACGCTGGGCCTGGCCCTGCTCGGCCCGGCGCTGGGCTGCGTGCTGGCCATGCCGGCGGTCGGCGCGATCCTGGCCTCGGTGGCGCCGCGGCGCGTGGTCCGGGTCGGCCTGGTGGCCGTGGCCGGCTTCCTGCCGCTGACGACGATAGCCACGTCCGCGTGGCAGCTGTTCGTCATCCTCACCGGCTGGGGCGCCGGCATCGGCATCGTCGACGTCGGGATGAACACCGAGGCCGCCGCGGTCCAGGATCAGCTCGGCCGCCGGGTGATGAGCGGCTTTCACGGCGCCTACAGCGTCGGCGGCCTGGTCGGGGCGGGACTGGGCGCCATCGCCGCCGCGACCGGCGTCACCGCCCGGACCACCTTCATCATCGCGGGCGCCCTCATCGCCGTGGCCGGCCTAGTCAGCGCGCAGGCGTTCGCCGCGCGGCCGGCGCCGCATGCCGCCGGGCCGCCAGGCCACCGGTCCCGCTGGCCCAGGTGGTCCTGGGCGCTGCTGGCCCTGGGCGCGATGTCGTTCGCCAGCTTCCTCGGCGAGGGGTCAGCCAGCAACTGGAGCGCCGTTTACCTGCATTCCTCGCTCGGCGCCTCGCCCGCGCTGGCCGCGCTCGGCTTCACCGCGTTCTCCACCGCGATGACGGCGGGCCGGCTGAGCGGTGACTGGCTGGCCGACCGTCTTGGCCCCGTGCGCCTGGTCCGGCTGTCGAGCGCGGTAGCCGCCGTGGGCTTCGGCGGAGCGCTGCTCATCGGCCACGTGTGGTCAGGGCTGCTCGGCTTCGCGCTGCTCGGCGGCGGCCTGTCCGTGGTCGTCCCGCTGGCTTTTACCGCGGCGGCCGGCCTCGGCCGGCCGGGACCCAACCTGGCCATGACTACCTCGGCCGGGTACCTCGGATCGATGGCGGGACCGCCGCTCATCGGCGGTCTCGCGCAGATCACGAGCCTGCCCGCGGCCCTGGGGGTCGTCGCGGTGCTCTGTGCCATGATCGTGGTCCTGGCGGGCGCCATCCGGTCGCGCACCGCCCAGTCCGCGCAGGCACAGCCGGAGCCGCTGACCCCCCTCATCCCTTAGGTCCCGCTGGCCGGGCCGGCCCGCGGCAGCCGCCGGCGCCACCCACCGGTCCCGTTGGCCGGGCGGACTGGCCGGGACGGGAGGATTCGGGAACAATGGCGCAGTGTCGACAAACGGGACCGATGCCTACCGGGACTTCCGAGACCTGCCGCCGCTGGTCGAGCGGGCCGTCGCCGCCGCCCGGCAGGCGGGCTTCGGCACCTCATGCCTGCCCTCGCACGGCCGCCTGCTGCAGCTGCTGGGCGGCGGAGTCGGGGACGGGATCATCGGCGAGACCGGCACCGGGTGCGGCGTCGGCCTGGCCTGGCTGGCCAGCGGGGCGCGGACCGGAATCCGGCTGATCAGCATCGAGCACGACTGGCTGCTCGCCGACGTGGCCCGCGACGTCTTCGCCGGGATGCCGGCGGTCACCGTGGTGCACGGCGACTGGCGCGAGCTGCGCCAGTCCGGTACCTTCGCGCTGCTGAGCCTCGACGGCGGCGGCCAGGGCAAGGGCAGCGAGCCGCCCGTCTGCCCGGGCGAGTGGATGACTCCGGGCGGCACGCTGGTCATGGACGACTTCACGCCCAGCGCGGCCTGGCCGCCGCTGCACGACGGGCGGCCCGACCTGGCCCGTCTCTACTGGCTGCAGCACCCCGACCTGCTGGCCGCGCAGATCAGCATCCAGCCGGATGCGGTCTCGATCGTGGCGACCTTCAAGGGCTGACCTGCCGCCCGGCCCGGCCCGCCGCACCGCCCTGCCCCGCCGCACCGCCCGGGTCGTCTCC
>Ga0208589_1000153_pt1 | contig 32968 bp, 42 predicted proteins | sample NGESurshal092012_2_FD_184486 | JGI IMG/M metagenome (GOLD analysis project Ga0208589, IMG submission 184486) | Arctic peat soil microbial communities from Barrow, Alaska - NGEE Surface sample F53-2 shallow-092012 (SPAdes) | ecosystem: Environmental > Terrestrial > Soil > Wetlands > Peat ...
GCGGCCACCGCCAGGACGAGGATCACGCCCGACCAGGACCAGGACGCGGCGAGCACGGACAGCGGGGAGCTCGTGCTGGCCACCGGCGCGAGGGTGGTGCCCTGGATGCCGCTGCGGTAGGCGCTGCCGCCGGCCAGCAAGCCAGCCACGACGAGCACGGCCAGCACGGCCAGCAGGGTCGTGGCCCGCCGGGCCGCCACCCTTCCGCCATCCGGGACCGCGGTGAGGATCGCGAGCAGCAGCACGAGCACGTCGAACAGGGCCGACGAGTATGCGGCCGCGTTGGCCAGGGCCAGCGCCGCGCCCGCCGCGACCATCCAGCCGGTCGCAGCTCCCGGCCCGGCTGGCCGCGTCACGCACCAGGCCGCCAGCGCGACCAGGAGCAGCGACATGGCATCGTAGGTGGCGAACGCCCCCAGGTGCAGCGTCGGGCCCAGCAAGGCGAACAGCGCGGCGGCAAAGAAAGCGGCCCGCCGGCCGTACAGCCGCCCGGCGACGCCCCACACCAGCGTGGTGGCCCCGAGCATGAAGACCAGCGACAGGATCCGGGCCCCGGCCAGGCCGCCGACGCTGTCGGCGATTGCGCCCACCGGCGGGTAGATGACCGGCCCGCCGGAGAAGTAATACGCGAACGCCGGGACCGGCGTGCCGTGCAGCCAGTGCGCCCACTGCAGATGCCCGGCCCACAGGTAGAGGGCCTCGTCCTGGAACGCCGTGTCAGCCCGCACCAGCCGCAGCGAGAGAACAGCCTGGACCGCAAGCACCAGCAGCAGCGGCCAGCTGGGCGGGACGCGACCTAGCAGGGTCCGTCGCTGCCGGTGCGAGGGCGGCCGCGCGGTCACGGGCGCGGGAGTGGCGGCTGGCGGGTTCAGGGTCCCTGGCGGTGCGTCAGCATTCATGGGCCAGCTCTGTCTCCCGTTCGCGCGTAGCTAAGACAACCGCCGACCAGACTTCCCGGCGCACCTGGGCCAGCCTAAGCAGCGGGGAGCACCGGGCGCAGGTGACTGGACGCATAGGAGACCAGGGCGCCCGTAACCGGCGAACCGGAGCAGCCAGAAAGGTCCTGAGGTTGAGCGGGATCATCGTGCTCTACTTGCTCAACCCGGCCGGGAGCCATGCTGTACGCCCTAAATCCGCCGGCGACGCCTCCCGGGTGTGACGGCAGCGGCGACCACCGCGGTCTTAGCGACCGGCGCGCCGCGCCCGGGGGTTACGGCAGCGGCCACTACCGCGGTCTTAGCTACGGGCGCGCGGATGACGCCTACCCGTCCGACACGCGCTGGCCTCAGTGGCATTGTCAGTCTCCTGCCTTCGCGGTTGCTTCGTCGGCCTCGATCGAGGCGATGATCGCCTGCAGGGGAATCCGCCCGTCGGCGATCAGCTGGCCGCCCGAGCGGCGCGCCGCCGATGCGAAGGGCGCGGCCCACAGGTTCTCCCAGATGAGCACTCCGGCGGTGCTTCCCGGTTCCATCGCAGCTGCGAGGTGAGCGACGTCGTCCGCGGCCAGCAGCTCCGCAAGCTCAGCCTCGATAGCCTGCAATTCTCCGAGCTCACCAACGTCGGACAGCTCGGTCGCCTCGACGCTGCCGTCCGCGGCCTTGGTGAGTATCAGTACATCGATCACCCGGATGGTCCGGGAGTCGACCAGCTTTCGCAGTTCTGCAGCCATCTCACCAGTGAAGTTGGTCGCCCCTGCCGGAAACTCGACGACGACGTAGTCAACGGGACCCAGTTCGTCCAGGGATACTTCGGTCATCATCAGTCCGTTCGTTGGGCCGAGCTGAGCCGGCGCGACGCGGAGTCCTCGCGTCCATTCCTCAATGTAGGCGGGCCGCCGCTACGGCCGCATCACCTGCCACGGGTGAAGACGCCAGGAGATCGATGAAGAGCCGCCGTACCACCCCGGCGCCGCCGAGCCGCTGGCTCAGCGGTCATGGTCAGCGCAGCCAGGACCTGGCCTGGACGACCGGGAGCGAGGACCATTTCCGTCCGAGGTACCCGGTTCCCCATGCGGCCAGGGCGCCTAGCACGATGAGGGCGAAGATGTTCACGATGTGCTCGTCCACGATCGGGTTGGTGGACCCGCTGGGCTGGCCGCCGGCGACCTTGGCTGGCACCCATACTGCCGCCCACATCATCGCCAGCATCAGCGCCCCGGAGAACGCGGCCGGGCGGATCGCCACGCCCAGGATGAGCGCGAGGCCGATGCCCAGGAGCCCGATCATGAACAGCCAGTCAATCCCGGGAACCCCGGCCAGGGACCGGAAGATTCCCTGGAACGGCCCGACGTTCGCGCCGGACAGGAATCCCTTGGTCGGCGACCCTCCGTGAATCCAGGCGCCCTTGGCCGGCGTCGAGTAGCCGAGCCCGAGCAGCTTGTCGAAGAACGCCCAGAGAAACTCGAACCCGATGGCCAGCCGCAGGCCGGCCAGCCCGATCACCGCCCACCGCGACGGCACGAGCCCGCTCGCCGGTGCCTGCGACGGGGCCAGGACCGGCGGTGACACTGCCTGGTGACTGGCGGCGGCTACGGATTCAGCTGGCCTATGGGTAACAGGCACTTTTTCACGTTTCCTCTTGTTAGCCTCGCACGGTTGCTTAATTCCGACAATAACGATGACCACTGAGCCGGCAGCAGTGCCAAAAGTCCCAGGCGGAAGGGATGAAAGACCGCGAGGTGACCGGCGCTGCGCCGGACAGGACGGGCCTCGTTCCGGAGCACGCGGGTTGTTGGGACGACAGGGCATGTGGGGTCGAACGACCCTGGCGGGACGTGCCCCGCGCCGATTTCGCCGGCTTTCACGAGCCCGGCTGGGGCAAGATCGCCTGCAACTTCACCGTCCGCCCCTACGGCAGTGACCGCACACTGCTGACCTGCGAATGCCGGACCGCTACCACCGATCCGGGATCCGGGCGCAAGTTCGCCCGCTACTGGTGGCTGGTGCGGCCGTTCGCGGCTTACATCATGCGCGCCGCTCTGGCCGCGATCGCTGCTGGCGCTGCCCGGTCCCGCGCCGGACAGTCCGTCGTGGTCGGGGAAGGACACCCTGACCGGCCGCCGGCGATGCCTGTGCGGCAGCTATGAGCCTGCCCGGAGAAAGACCAGGCAGTGTCGCCGCGGATGCGGCACGGGATGATCCCCGCATGGCGCCGACGACGTCCGCGGCCGCGTTCTCCCTGGCGATGCTCAATGGCCTGCCCGAGCCCGTCCGGCGGTGGCTCACCCATGCGATCGCGCCCGGCACGCCGCTGTGCTGCTCCGCGGTGTTCCGCCAGCACGGCCAGATCAAGGTGGGCTTCTGGCAGCGCTACGAGGCGGACTGGGTGCTCTGTCCGCCGCACGGGTTCGTGTGGGCGGCAGCCACCCGCCTGGGTCCGCTGCCGGTCAGCGGATTCGACCGTTACAGCCGATGCTCGGGCGAGATGAGCTGGCGGCTGTGGGGCCGGATCCCGCTCGTTACCGCGCAAAGCCCCGACGTCACGCGCAGCGCGAGAGGCCGCCTCGCGGGGGAGTTCTGCTTCGTGCCGGCCGCGGCACTGGCCACGGGCGTCAGCTGGGAGGGCCTCGACCACGACCGGGCCGCCAGCGTCGATATCGACGGCCACGCCAGCCAGGTGACCATCACCGTGGGCGAGACAGGCGCGCTGACCCGCGTCGACGTACCCCGGTGGGGCCGGCCGGACAGGAAACCATTCGGGGAGCATCTCTTCACCGGCTTGCTAGACGGCCCGTAGGTCCGCTTCGGCGGATTCACCATCCCGGCCTCCGCCCGCGCCGGCTGGTGGCAGTGCCCCGACCGGTGCGCAACCCAGGAGTTCATCCGCTTCACCATCGAGCAGGCGAGCTACCGGTAACCACGACAGGGCCGATCCCCGCGCCAGGCCGCAGCGGCGCCAGGATCGGCGGAGTCGCGCGGTGCTGCGGCTCAGGCCCCTGGTTCGGCCGGCGGCCTCTTGTCGCGCTGGTGATAGCCGGCGGTCATGCCGCCGTCGACCAGGAGCGACGTCCCGGTGATGAACTCCGCCTCGTCGCTGGCGTAGAAGACCGCCGCGGCGGCGACATCGCGGGCCTCGCCGATCCGGCCGATCGGCGGGACCGGCCAGTCGCCGCTCTCGGGCCGGTCTTCCTGGCCGGGCGGCCCCATGTGCCGCATCCCGGGCCAGATGTCTCCTGGGCACAGGATGTTCGAGCGCACGCCGTCAGGGCCTCCCTCCAGCGCCAGCATCTTCCCCAGCATCACCACCGCCGCCTTCGACACCGAGTACAGCCCGATGGACTGCTCGCCCCAGACGCCCGCGTCGGACGCGAGGTGGATCATGCAGCCACGGCGGCTGGCCAGGTACGGGTACGCGGCCCGCGCGTACAGGAAGCAGCCCCGCACGTTCACGTCCATCACCTTGTCGTAGTCCGCCAGCGGCGTTGCCAGCAGGCCCGCCTCCACCCCGATCCCGGCGTTGTTGACCAGCACATCGACGGTCCCGAGCTGCTCGACGGCCAGTTCCACCGACCGTGTCACAGCGCCAGGATCGCTGGCGTCAGCGGCCACGAACCAGCACGGGCCGGCCTCGCGGAGCGCCTCCTCGGCGCGCAAGCCCTGCTCCTGATTCCGCCCGGTCACCACCACCCTCGCGCCCTCGCGCAGGAACCTGTCGGCAATGGCAAAGCCGATGCCGGTCGTGCCGCCGGTGACCAGCACCTGCTTGCCCTGCAGCCGACCCGTGCCGGCGGTCACGTCCATCTGAGCAACTGCCTTCCGTCCATGAGGCTGCCAGGCCCGGAAACTGCCGGGGCGCTAGGCTATCGGTGTCACTGTCGGGGCATTCGCTGCCGGGCCGGGCCGGGCTGGCTGGCGCTGCGAGCAGCGGGGAAGGCACTGGTGGCCGATAACGAGCCCGACGGCTGGCTCACTTCCGGACCGGATGATGGCCAGCGGGCCGATCGTGCTCGCGCACGCCCGTGCCCTGCTCACCAGCAGCCCGGAAGGTGCGACTACCTACATTGAGGCCGATCTGCGGGATACCGGCAAGATCCTGCAGCAGGCGGCGCAGCTGCTTGATTTCAGCCAGCCGGTCGCGGTGATGCTGGTGGGAGTCCTGCACTGCATCCTGGATGCGGATGACCCGGCTGGAATCGTAGTACGGCTGCTGAACGCCGTGATGGATAGCGGAGTCACCCTTCGCAGCCATGCTGAGGTCAGCCGGTTCCTGGCTGGCGTGAACCTGACTGACCCCGGCCTGGTGCAGTTGCACCGCTGGCGGCCCGGTCCAGCGGGCCCGGTCCCTGCCCACGAGCTGGTCAACTACGGAGCGGTAGGCGTGAAGCCCTAGCTGGATCCGTCGGGCGGCGCCGGCGTGACGAGGTCGTGGTCGAAGGCGAATATCACCGCGGCGGCGCGGTCGCGCAACTGCAGCTTGGTGAACAGGTGGTTGATGTGCGTCTTAACGGTTCCCTCGCCGACCACCAGCTTGGCCGCGATCTCGGCGTTGGTGCTGCCCTGCCCGATGAGCGCGAGCACGTCGCGCTCGCGGCTGGTCAGGGCATCGAGGTCCGCGTCTCTTCCACCCGCTGGCCGGGGGGCCGACCGGTAAATGGCCAGCACCCGGCCGGTGACGGCCGGGTCGAGCCAGGCACCGCCGTCGGCCACCACGCGCACCGCCCGGTGCAGGTCCTCGGCGGGCACGCCCTTGAGGATGAAGCCGGATGCGCCGGCTCGCAGCACGCCGGCCAGCACCTCGTCGTCGTCGAACGTGGTGAGGGCCAGGACGGGCGGCCCGCCGCCGCGGCGGCGCAGCTCGGCCGTCGCACGCACGCCGTCGACCAGGGGCATCCGCACGTCCATCAGCACAACGTCGGGCGCCAGCGAATCGACCGCCGCGCTCACCTCGCTGCCGTCGGCACATTCGCCGACGACCTCGAAGCCGAACTGAGTACGCAGGATGCCGCGCAGGCCGGCTCGCACCAGTTCCTGGTCGTCGACCAGCAGCACCCGGATCATGGCGCGCCCACCCGCCGCCGACTGGCGGGGAGGGGAAGCGTGGCCTGCACCAGCCATCCCTGCCCGCCCGGCCCGGCCTGGCAACTGCCGCCCAGCGATTCAGCCCGCTCCCGCATGCTGAGAACGCCCAGCCCGGTGCCGGCGCCTGGCTTGGCCGCGGTATCGACAGCCAGCTCTACCGCGTTCGCGCCGACGTGCAGGCCCACCGCGGTTGGCGAGCCGGGTGCGTGTTTGACCGCATTCGTCAGTGCCTCCTGCAGGATTCGGTAGACGGCCAGGCCGGTGGTGGCAGGCAGCCGGCCGCAGTCACCGTCGATGGTGAGGGCGATGTCGGCGCCCGCGGACCGGAAGCGCTCCACTAGCGCGGGCAGGTCGTCCGCGCCGGGTAGCGGTGCGCTGCGGGCGGCGTCGTCGCGCTGGTGCAGCATGCCCACGGCCAGGCGCACCTCGGCCAGGCTCTCCCGGCCTAGCCGCTCGGCCTCGGCCAGCGCGCGCACGGCGTCGTCGGGGTCGTGCTCGACGGCCAGCCGGGCGCTGCTGACGTGCAGCAGGGAGATCGTCAGGGTGTGCGCGATGACATCATGCAGCTCGCGGGCGATGCGGTTGCGCTCCTCGGCCCTGGCCCGCTCAGCCAGTCCCGCCTGAGCCGCCCGCAGCTGCGCGACCAGGTCTATCTCGTGACGGATCAGCAGTCCGGCCAGGACGGTCAGCGTGACGCCTGCCATCCACGCGCCCCAGCCGGGATCAGGCTTGACCCAGAGCCATTCGACCGCGAACAGGGCCAGCGCGCCCGCCCCGTACACTAGGCCGTCGCGGCGCCCTCCGATCAGCACGCACCAGGCGCCCAGCAGGCAGACCGCGAACCAGCCGATGTTGCTGGACATGCCATGTCCGAGGACGGCGATCCCGGCGGTGGCCACCGCGGCATAGACGAGCAGCGGCCGCCGCCAGACGAGCAACGCAGCCGCGCCGACGGCCAGGATCGCCGCGCCGGCCGCCACAGGCGGGCTGGGGTTCAGCCGTCCGAGCCCGATCCCGACGAACACGGCAAACACGGCGAGCGCCGCCCACCTCGCCCAGCCCGGCAGCGATTCGCCTGGACGGGACGAGGCCGCATCCCCGGTCATGTCTCGGATGCTACGACGGCCGGCCCGGCTGGCCGTTCGCGGGGGCGAGTCCGCCCGTTACTGTGCGGTCATGGCCGGGTTGAGCCGGACGAGCCGCACTGGGTTTGTCTCGTCGAGTTCGGCAACGGCATCTCGTGACTTCACGAAGTCCGAGAATGAGCGATAGCCGAGGGCCCTCTCGCTGAAAGACGGGTCCATGCGCCTCATCTGGCTCTTCACGGCGGAGCTATGCAGCCAGTCCGCGTCATCCTTTTCCTGGCCGAGTCGAAGGGCCCGTTCCAGGAGCCTGGTCGCCAGCTCCTGCGGGTCTTCGGAATCGGAATCGGAATCGGAATCGCTAACAGGATCAGGGTCGTCGGTTACCGCAGCCGCCGGCCGCCTGGTCCGTCGCGAGCCCCTCGCGGGCGCCGCGCTGCCGGGCTCCTCAGGTTCGGCCTGCGCGCTGATCGTCGGCGAGGCGGGCAGCGGGGAGGCGCCGGCGGGCGTAACGCCGGGAAGCGCGTCGTAGGTGACGAGTTCGTCGCACGCCGCCGCGAGCGATCTGCTGGTCGATCCTGCCACCCCGACACCCACGACGTAACGGCCCAGGCGCCTGCACCGCTGGGCGAGGGCGATGTAGTCGGAGTCCCCGGCCACGATCACCACATGGGTCAGGTCGGGAAGGCGGAACATGTCCTCCACGGCGTCCACGGCCAGCCTGATGTCGGCACCATTCTTGGCGTAGGCGGCGGCGGGAAAAAGCTGCACCAGGTCCACGGCGCGGCTGACGAGCTGACCGCGGTAGTCGGCGTTCACGGGGGCTGACCAGTCCGCGTAGGCGCGGGTCAGCACGAGGGTGCCGAACGATGAGGCGAAGTCGATGATCGCGCCGACGTCCACGGTGGCGCGCTGGAGCTTGTCCGCGATGTCGGGATCGGCCGATCTGCCGTCCCTGCTGAACCCGCGCACCTTGTCACGCTGGAACTGGCCCCGGCCATGAACCTGGTCGTAGCGTGAGATCACGATGTTGTCGAAGTCGATATAGACGGCGACACGGGTACCACCAGCGTCGTTCACAGCTGGGCCTCGTAAAGCTCGTGGAGGACTTCCCAGTGCCGGGCGTCCGCTTCCGCGTCGTAGGTCGGGTTGTCGGGCACCGCGAATCCGTGGCGCCCCGGGTAGATCTCGAGGGTGTGGTTAACGCCAGCCTCAGTAAGGGCGCTTTCCAGGAGCTCAGCCTGTTCCGGGGTGAACGAGCCGTCGTCCGTCGCGCCGGCCACGTAGACCGTGGCGGTGATGCGATCCGCGGCGAGGTGAGGACTCGACGGGTCGCCGCCGACAGCTAGCCTGCCGCCGTGGAACGATGCCGCCGCGGCGATCTTGTGATCGAGCCCGCCCGCGGCGATCAGCGACATGCGTCCGCCCAGGCAGTACCCAGTGATGCCGATCGCGGATCCCGTCACTTCCGGCCGTGCCAGCCGGAACGTCTCCCGCGATCCGCCTGCGTCGGGAAAGACCAGCACGCCCGGCCACGACCCAGTGCCAGCAGGGACGTGCAGTGTCCCGTTGCTGTGGCCGTCGGGGGTGGGGATCTGAACGTCCAGGCGCCGCATGACGCTGCCTCCACCGGACTCGCGAAGCTGATCGCCCGAAGGTATCACTTGGAGCCCGTCGGCTCCTGCGTGCTATACATGTGGATAGCAAACTGTATCTCTGTATAGCGCAGCGACCGGAAGGCGGCCGTCCGTGGCAGCTACGGCGATCCGCACCGAGGGGCTGACCAAGCGCTACGGGAATGTCGCAGCCCTGGATCACCTCGATCTTGAGGTCGCGCCGGGGGAGGTGGTCGGCTACCTCGGCCCGAACGGCGCGGGTAAGACCACGACGATCCGCCTGCTGCTGGGACTCATCAACCCGACAGGGGGACGCGGTGAGATCTTCGGCCTCGACTGCCAGCGCCAGCCCGTCGAGGCCCACCGCCACCTTGCTTTCGTGCCCGGGGAGGCGAACCTGTGGCCATCGCTCACCGGCGCTGAGACCCTGCACCTCCTCGGGCGTGTCCAGGGTCATGTCGACGAGGCTTACCGGGACAAGCTGGTGGCCCGGTTCGACCTGGATCCTGCCAAGAAGGTTCGCGCCTACTCCAAGGGCAACCGGCAGAAGGTCATCCTGATTGCCGCGCTGATGACCCGCGCCGACCTGCTCGTCCTCGACGAGCCGACGAGCGGCCTCGACCCGCTGATGGAGCAGGCGTTCCGGCAGAGCATTCGCGAGGCGCGCGACCGCGGCCAGACTGTCTTTCTCTCCTCGCACATCCTGAGCGAGGTGGAGGCGCTGTGCGACCGGGTGGGCATCCTGCGGGAGGGAAAGCTCGTGGAGATCGGGACGCTGGCGCAGATGCGGCATCTCAGCGCACTCACCGTGGAGGCGACCTTCACCGGCCCGGTCCCCGATCTTTCCCGCGTGCCCGGCGTGAGCTCGGTGCAGGTGAACGGGCGGGTGGTTCGCTGCCACGTGCGTGGTCCGGTCGCACCGCTGCTGAAAGTCCTGGCCAACGCAGACGTCACGCACCTGGTCAGCCGCGAGCCCTCGCTCGAGGAGCTGTTCCTCGCCCAGTACGGTACCGACGGGCAGGATCGGGACGCGCGGCATGCTGCACGCTGAGACCGCGGCCCGGGCCCAGGGCCGGGTGCGGAAATCGCCCGGCGCCGTCGTCGCCCGGCTGACCGCCCGCAAGGCGGCCCGTTCCGGGGTCATCTGGGGCTACATCTTCGGCATCGCCATCGCCTCGTCGGCCATCAGCTACACCAGGATCTACAAGACCCAGGCCCAGCGAGAGGCGCTGGCGGCGGCCTACGGGTCGAATAAGGCGACAGGCGCCCTGTTCGGGCCGGCCCCGCAGCTCCAGACGGTCGCCGGCTTCACCGTCTTCAAGATCTCCATGACCCTCATGATCCTCGGCGCCGTGTGGGGCCTCCTGACCAGCACCAGGCTGCTGCGCGGCGAGGAGGACAGCGGGCGCTGGGAGCTCCTGCTCGCCGGCCAGACGACCCGGAAAGGTGCCGCCATCCAGGCCCTCGGTGGCCTAGGAGCTGGCGCCTTCGCGCTGTGGGCGCTCACCGCCCTCATCACCGCGCTCACCGGCCTCGACTCACAGGTCGGCATCGCGGCCGGGCCGGCGCTCTACTTGGCCCTGGCCATGGTGGCGACCGCGGTCATGTTCCTCGCGGCCGGCGCCCTCACCAGCCAGCTCGCGGCGACCCGCCGTCAGGCAGCCGCCTACGCCGCCTGGTTCCTCGGGGTCAGCTACGCGGTCCGGATGATCGCCGACGCGGGAGTCGGCCTGCACGCGCTGGTCTGGGTATCACCGCTGGGCTGGGTGGAGGAACTGCGGCCCCTGACCGCGCCCCAGCCCCTGGCCCTGCTCCCGATTGCCGTCTTCACCGCCGGGCTGGCCGCCGTCGCTGTCCGCCTGGCCGGCGCTCGCGACGTCGGGGCGAGCATCGCGGCGGACCGGGCGACCAGCCGGCCGCACCTGCGGCTGCTCGCCGGGCCCACGGGCCTGGCCATCCGGCTCGTCCGGTCCGCTGTCGTGAGCTGGTGGGCGGCGATCGCGGTCTCGGGGCTGCTGTTCGGGTTCATCGCCCGATCGGCTGGCGGCACCCTCTCGGGGGCGTCCGTGCAGCAGGTGCTCTCCAAACTTGGCGCACCGGGATCCGGCGCTGACGCGGTACTCGGCGTGTGCTTCCTCCTGCTGGCGGCTCTGGTGGCCTTCGCTGCCGCCGGGCAGGTCACCGCGGCCCGCTCGGAGGAGTCCGGAGGCCGGCTCGATCATCTCCTGGGCCGTCCCGTTGCTCGTTCGCGGTGGCTCGGCGGGAGGCTTCTGGTGGCAGTGGCCGTCCTGCTGGCCGGCAGCGTGGTGGCAGGGGCATTCGCCTGGCTCGGCGCGGCTAGCCAGCATGCTGGCGTGAGCTTCCCCACGCTGGTGGAGGCGGGCGTGAATATCGTCCCGCCGGCCATCACCATCCTGGGCATCGGCGCGCTGGCACTCGGGGTGTGGCCCCGGGGCACGTCGATCGTCGTCTACACATTGCTGGGCTGGTCGCTGCTCGTCGTCATCATCGGCGGGATCGGCGCCGTCAGCCACTGGATACTCGACACCTCGGTGTTCCATCAGATGGCGTCAGCCCCCGCCGTGTCGCCGCACTGGGCGGCCAATGGCGCCATGGTCGCCATCGGCCTGGCGGGCGCCCTGATCGGCGGCATCGCGTTTCATCGACGGGACCTGCGAGGAGAATGACCACCGATCACCCGTCCGAGGATCTCACCGCTCGGGCCCGGATCCGCGAGGCAGCCCTCAGGCACTTCGCCGAAGAGGGGTACGAACGTGCCACCATCCGCGCCATCGCCCATACCGCCGGGGTGTCGCCCGGACTGCTTCGTCACCACTTCGGGTCAAAGGAGGAACTGCGCCAGGCGTGCGATGAATACGTGTCCGGGGTCCTGCATCTCATGAACGCCCAGCTCCTCGGTGATGCGGCCGATGCGGCCAGCGCCCACCGCGCCTCCAGGCGGTTCCAGCGGTATATCGCGCGTGCTCTGGTCGACGGGTCGGCCACGGTCGGACCGATCTTCGACGAGATGGTGACGCTGACTCAGCAGTGGCTCGCCCGTGCCGACGAGGGCCGCCCCGATCCGCCCGCCGTCGACCAGAGGATCCGGGCCGCGCTGGTCACGGCCATGGCGGCCGGCATCCCGCTGCTCCACGAGCACGTGTCCCGGGCGATAGGCACCGACGTGTTCGCGCCCGCAGGTGACCGGCTGGTCGCCCTGGGCCTGCTTGACATCTACTCCCACAACCTGATCAGCGAGGAGACAGCCTCCGCCGCAGAGGCCGGGTTCGATTCGCCGTCGGACTAGACTCCGGCGGCAGGCATCACCCGCCGGGGTGGGCTACGCCGTCTCGAGCAGGCCCCGGAGCTTGCGGAGGTCCTTGCGGTTGGCGTGCCTGATGGCCATCGCCATCACCGGCGCCGCGACCTTCGAGAATCCGGCTGGCTCCCCGCGGTTCCTCAGTGTCATCCGGGTCGCGCTGTCGTCTATGGGCTGTCAGGTGTAGGTGGTTTCCACGGGGAAGGGTCCCCGCGCCGTCTGCATGACGAGCCGTTCGGCCGGGGTGAAGTCGGTTATCTCGTAGATATAGGCAAGCTGCCTGCCGAGAAAAACGGGCGGTAAAGACCACCCGGGATCCGCTTGAAGCGGCGGGGCGGTTTCCCACCTGATGGACGTGATGTTCGATACCAGGCCGGCGCGTTCGACGGATCGGCAGCGTAGGATGCCACGATGCTGGCCGGCCGGGCGATCACGATGTCGGTCAGGATGTCAACGGCCATGGCATCTCCAACTCCTCAGTCCTCTGCTTCCGCGCTGCATCACCTGGTGCCGGTGACCAGGCGCTCGCGGTCGAGGGTCGCCGCGGTGACCCGCCAGCCTAGGCGGTTGAGGACCAGCAGCACCACCGCGCTGCCGATGGCCAGGCCGAGCGACACGGGGATCACGTTGAACGCGATGAGCGAGGTTACGGCGACCGACGGGAGGCTCGCGAGCATGCCGAGCTGCTGGGCGACGCGGATGTCGCGCGCCCGGCTGGAGATGGCGATCCCGACCCAGATCGACCAGCCGGCCAGGAGCGGGGTAAACAGCAGCTGGGCCAGTATGCCCGGGCCCTGCAGCAGCGCCGACGCTATGCCCGGCTGCGCGAACAGCGCCACGGCGGCGAGGAAGAAGGCGTAGACCCCGTAGGAGACGATCAGCGACGGGACCAGGACGGCCAGGGCCTTGCCCAGCAGGAACTCCTCGCGGCTGATCGGCGTGCTGAGCACGGGCTCGAGGGTGCCCTGCTGCCGCTCGCCGACGACCGAGTGGGCGGCGACGTACGCCGGCACGAGCGCCGGAATGGCCAGCAGGTACAGCAGCGGGTCCTCGCGGCTCACCGGGGACGCCGCTGACGCCGGCAGCACGAGGATGTCGATCAGCGGCTGGATCAGGAAGAGCAGCGGGAGGATGGCCATCGAGATCACGATCTGGCGGTTGCGCCGGTACTCCCGGAGCTCCTTGCGGAAAATGGCCCGCACGCGCCGGGTGCTCATGCTCATCGCCGGCTCGCCTCCTCTTCTTGGCTGATCAGCTCGAGGTAGACGTCCTCGAGCGAGTGGCGTGACTCGCTGATCGACAGGACGTCGGCTCCGGCCGCTACCAGGGCCCGGGTGACAGCCGGAACGGCGGCTGCCGGGTCGGTGACGGCCAGCACATAGGTGCCGGGACGGCCGGAGTGCCAGCTGTCGACGGCGGGGAGGCCGGCGAAGGCCCGGTCCGGCTGGGCGAGCTGGCGGGCGGTCCTGACCGTGAGGGTCCTGGCGAACAGCCGGTCGCGCAGTTCGTCGGGTCGGCCGATCGTGCGCAGCGTCGTGTTCAGGATCGCGACGCGGTCGCAGAGGCGCTCGGCCTCATCGAGACGATGCGTGGTCAGGAAGATCGTCACGCCGCTCTGGCTCAGCGTGGCGATCAGCTCGTGGACATCGTGCGCGGCAACCGGGTCCAGGCCGGAGGTCGGCTCGTCGAGGAACAGGACCTCCGGGTCGCAGAGCAGCGCCCTGGCCAGGGCGACCCGCTGGCGCAGGCCCTTGGACAGGGCGCCGCAGGTGTCGTCGGCCCGGTCGGCCAGGCTCACGGCCCGCAGGGCCCGGTCAATGCGATCAGCAGGGTCGGGCGCCTCGTACAGGCCGGCGAAGCATTCGAGGTTCTCGGCCACGCTCAGGCGCAGGTACAGGCCCGGCGCCTCGGGCACGATGGCGATGCGCCGGCGAATCTGTGTTCCGTTCTCCGGCGCGAGCGGGATTCCGGCGACCGTCGCCGCGCCCGAGGTCGGGGCCACGAGCGTGCCGAGCATCCGCACCGTCGTCGTCTTCCCGGCGCCGTTCGGCCCCAGGAACCCGAACACCTCGCCTCGCGCGACGCTGAAAGACACGTCTTTAACGGCCGCCCGCCCACCGAAGTCCTTGGCCAGGTGACTGACCTCGATGGCCGGCCCGCCGGCGCGCTCCTGCCGCCCAGCCTCAGCACCGGCCCGGCGCCCCAGGCCGGCCAGGATGGACCCACTGTCGTTACTGTTCACGCGTCCGCCTTGCCGAGCTGGGTCGCGATGCCTGCCACGCGCGCCGCGCCGGGGCTCTTGCCGAACTAAATAGATATCAGTATGCTAAGCACGTGTTATCAGGTCCGTCAAGCCGAGGAGCCCGCGATGGTGACCCAGGATTCAGCTGCAGGCCCGGTACTGCCAAGCCCACAGGTGACCGAGTACAAGGCCCGGTTCTGGCCCGGCCTGCGCATGCTGGTGGCGGGCATCGCCGCGCTGCTGGCCGGCGTGGCGGTGCTCGTGCTGGCCAGCCGCCAGGGTCACGGCGCCGCCGTGGCGCTGACCCTGGCCGGCGTCCTGATCCTCATCGCCGGCTCCCTCGCGCTGCGGGGCCTGACCCCTGTCGTCCCCGGGCAGGCGCGCGTCGTCCAGCTGTTCGGCCGTTATCGCGGGACAATCCGCGACCCGGGCCTGCAGTGGGTGAACCCGTTTACCCGCCGGATCGCGGTGTCCACCCGGATCCGCAACCAGGAATCAGCGCAGGCCAAGGTCAACGACGCCGACGGCAACCCGATCGAGATCGCCGCCGTGGTCGTCTGGCAGGTCGCCGACACCGCCAGCGCCGTCTACTCCGTCGATGACTTCACCCAGTTCGTCACCATCCAGACCGAGACCGCTGTCCGGCACATCGCCTCCAGCTACCCCTACGACAACCGGGGCAGCGGCGCGCTGTCGCTGCGCGACAACGCCGAGGAGATCACCGGCAGGCTCTCCGCCGAGATAGCCGCCCGGGTCGCCGCGGCGGGCGTGCATATCATCGAGTCGCGCCTGACCAGGCTGTCGTATGCCCCGGAAATCGCCCAGGCCATGCTGCGCCAGCAGCAGGCCAGCGCCGTGGTCGGCGCCCGGCAGAAGATCGTGGAAGGCGCGGTCGGCATGGTCCAGCTGGCCCTGCAGCGGCTCCAGGACGAGGGCGTCGTCGAGCTCGATGAGGAGCGCAAGGCCACCATGGTCTCCAACCTCCTCGTGGTGCTGTGCAGCGAGCAGGCCACCCAGCCCGTCGTCAACACCGGCACCCTCTACCAGTAACCCCCGGGCCCGGAGACTCAGTGACTGACCGCAAGAGCGTCCTGCTGCGGCTGGACCCCGCCGTGCACGATGCGCTGGCCAGATGGGCGAACGACGAGCTGCGCAGCACCAACGCCCAGATCGAGTTCCTGCTCCGCCGCGCGCTCGCCGAGGCAGGCCGGCTGCCCGGCCGCGCCAGGCCGATGCGCCCCCGCGGGCGGCCACCCGCCGCCAGCCAGACCGAAACCAGCCCGCCGCCGCCCGGCGCCGACGACCGGACATGATCCCGGTCACGGCCCGGATCGGGAAAACCGGGTGGAGGACATCGCTGTTTCCCAAAGACGGGCGTTACATCGTCCCGGTGAAGGCGGGAGTGAGCACGGCCGAAGGACTCGAGCTAGGAGACATGGTCACGGTCCGCCTGGTTGTCGATCCGGGCGGTTCCCGTTCGTCGTAGGTATAGTGCGAGCCGCCACCCGGCTGACCGAGGCGCGGGACCGGCGGCAGGACATCGAGGGGGGGATCGGGATGAAGCCTGAGCAGGCCTGGAAGCACATCCACGCCGAGCGGGCAGACCTGGCGGAGACCTGGGCCGGGCTGTCTGCCCGGCAGTGGGCGGCTCAGTCCTGGTGCCAGGGCTGGTCGGTCCAGGACACCGCCGGCCACGTGCTGGCCGCCGCCGAGCAGACGCCGCTGAACTTCTATAAGGAGCTGACGTCAGCCGGCTTCAAGTTCAGCGTCTTCACCGAGCGGGGAGCCAGGCGCCTGGCCGCCATCGGCCCCGAGGAGCTGATCCGCCGCCTGCGGGCTCGTACCACGACCACGAACCACCCGCCCGCTCCGGTGACGGCCATGCTGGGCGAGATCGTCGTGCACGGACAGGACATCCTCCGGCCGCTCGGCCTGAAGCACCAGCCGCCGCAGGCCGCCCTGGTGGCCGTCGCCGACAGCTGGAAGAACTCCAACCTCCTGATCGGAGCCAAGCGGCGGATTGCCGGCCTGCGGCTGCAGGCCACCGACGCCGAGTGGGCCCACGGCGATGGCCCTGAGGTGTCCGGCCCGCTGCTCTCGCTGATCCTGGCCATGACCGGCCGCAAGGCCGTCCACCCCGACCTCACCGGGGAGGGCGTCGCCGAACTCGGCCGCCGGCCGTAGAGCCGGCCCAGCAGCGGATAGCTCCGGCTCGCAGGAGTACTGGGCGTGCTTACCGGCTGGCCTCGTTAGCCAGAGCCACCGGGTTACCGTCTGGATCGGCGATCGTGGCAATGCGTTCATTCCACGGCATGTCGGCGGGAGCTCGCAGCACCGTGAACCCCTCGGCCAGAAGGTCTGCCAGCAGTTCATCGACATCATCAACGTAGACGAACATCTCGAACCGCGGCCCGTCTCCTAGTGCCAGGCCGTACTGCTGCTCGGACCACCGTGAGTCCACGACCGCCAGCTCCGAGCCGCCCCGCCGCAGGCCCACGTAGCCTGGCTCGCCGTCCGCCGGAAGCTCAAAGAACCGGGCAAAGCCCAGACGCTCCCAGAACCGGACCGTCTCCCCGACGTCGGTCGCGTACACAACTGGGAACGCTCGCGTGGCCACGCCCAGAGGCTATCCCGCGAGCCTCCGGCCGAACTGGTTACGACGGAGGCTCCAGCCGGTAGATGGCACCGGCGGGGTCGCCGCTGACATACAGAGCACCGTCTGGTCCTGGCACGGCGTCGGCGGGACGGTCCCGCGGCGGCCCGTCAGCGTTCTGGAATCCGGTGACTAGGGTGACCGCCGGTTCTAGCGTGTGTCGGGCCGAGTCCCAGGCCATCCAGAGCACCGCGGGGAGCGGGGGCGGCTCCCGGTCCCACGAGCCGCGTACGGCGACGACGGCGCCCCGTGACCACGGGGCCGGGATGGCGGCGTGCTCCAGAAAGGTCAGGCCGAGCGGGGCGCGGAACCTGGATGAACGCGGCGAGTTCGCCAGGGAGATCAGCGACCCCGCTCGAGTCAGGAGGCAGCGGATTGTCTACTTGTAGTGGAATCGGGCTTGGAGGATGACAATGTCATCGCCGTCGACCAGGTAGACCAGCCTGTGTTCCTCGCTGATTCGCCGGGACCAGGCGCCCGCGAGCAAATGGCGGAGGGGCTCGGGCTTGCCGATTCCGGCGGCAGGGTCACGCAGGGCGTCATCGATCAGCCGGTTGATCCGCTTGAGGGTGGCCCGGTCGGCGGCGAGCCAGTAGCTATAGTCCTCCCAGCCGTGGGGAGTGAAGACGAGCCTCACTGGGCCAGGTCGTGCTCTTCTCGCTGGCCCGAGCGGGCCTGGTGCAGGCTCTCGATGAGGCGCTTGGCGTTGGCCGGGACCCGGAGCAGGTGGGCGGTCTCCTCCAGGGCCTCGTAGTCCGCGCGAGCCAGGAGCACGGCGTCACCGTGCCGCGATGTGATCTCGATCGGGGTGCGGTCGTCGTTGACCTGCTCGATGAGCGGGAACAGGTTCTTCCGCGCCTCGCTGGCGGTGATTGCCATGGACGGCCTCCTTGCGTACCGGTACCAAACATTGTACCAGTCTGAGTGCCTGGCGGCTAGGCGGGCGACGGCGGTGACACGATCACCGTGACGTGAAACACCATGGACGTGCCGCACCGGCGGGTAACTGGCTGACACCCCGACCGGGCGGAGCTGAGGTCTGCCGTGCCCGCGTGAACCGCGCTGAAGAATGCCCCGGTAACGCCCAGCATCAGTGCCAGTCGTCCGTCGGCCGCCGGGGTAAGCGCGGGAGAACTAGCGTGAATGGGCGGCGGTCTCGCATTAGCGGCTGCCCTGACCCTGACTGCTGGCACCCAGGCCGCAGTCGTCGGGGCGCAAGCCGCTACCTCCGCCACGCCCGTCGGGCAGGTCACTAATCCCTATTCTCCCGCCTATCACCACAGCTACCGGCACGGCGTGGTTCCGACCATCGGGACCGAAGCCAAGATGCGCAGCTGGAGGGCGGCCCACCCTAGCGACGGCCAGGCCTCGGCCAACGATCTTAACTATGGCGGCGGTATCGACGGGATCGGCATGACTACCGGCCACGAGAAGGTCTGCCTGGTCTTCTACGGATCCCAGTGGGGGACTCAGGGCACCGATGGCAGCGGCAACGTGACCTTGTCGGGCGACCCCTCGGGGGAGGCTCCCTACGTTCAGAAGCTCATGAAGGGCCTCGGGACGAGCGGCGAGCTGTGGTCGGGCGTGATGACTCAGTACTGCGACGGCGTGGCCGCCGGCGCCCAGAGCTGCCCGGCCAGCAACGCCTCGCACGTCGCCTATCCGACCGGCGGCGCCTACGCCGGGGTATGGGTGGACGAGAGCATCGCGTCGCCCAGCCAGGCGACCGGCCATCAGCTGGGCGTCGAGGCCGTCAATGCGGCCGCCCACTTCGGGAACACCACCGCGGCCGCCAACCGCGACGCCCAGTACGTCATCCTGTCGCCGACCGGCGCCAACCCCGACGGATGGCTGTCGAACGGCTTCTGCGCCTGGCACGACTACAACGGCGACTCCACTCTCAGCGGCGGCTCGGTGTCCTCGTCCTACGGGGACATCGCCTTCACCAACCTGCCCTACATCACCGACGCGGGCTCCTCGTGCGGCCAGAACTTCGTTAACTCCAACGGCACGCTCGACGGAGTCTCGATCGTCGAGGGGCACGAGTATGCCGAGACCGTCACCGACCAGAACCCGCCGGGCGGCTGGACCGACTCCAGCGGTTCCGAGAACGGCGACAAGTGCGCCTGGATCACGCCGGGCACCAGCGGCGGCTCGTTCGACCTGTCCGTGTCCACGGGTACCTTCGCCATGCAGACCACCTGGGCCAACGACGGCTCGGGCGGCGCGGGCGCATGCGAGGCCAGCCACTCCATCGTCAGCAATCCGGGGGGGCGGCAACACGGTCACCGTGACCAGCCCCGGTAACCAGACGAGCCCGGCTGGCTCGCCGGTGAGCTTGCAGATTCACGCCAGCGACTCGCAGTCGGGCCAGACGCTGACCTACAGCGCCACGGGCCTGCCCGCCGGCCTGTCCATCAACTCCGCCACCGGCCTGATCACCGGGACTCCTACCACCGCCGGGACCTCGCCGTGGACCTCCACCGCGGGCGTCCTGGCCAGCACCGCCGACGGCGTTCCGGCCCATTCTGGCTCCTGGCTAGCGTGGCTGGACGGCTACGGCGGCTCGCACACCGACACCCTGGCCCAGACCGTCACCATCCGGTCGGGCTGCAAGAACGCGACCCTGTCGTTCTGGCTCTACATCGACACCACTGACCCGACCAACCGGGCATCCGACACGTTCAAGATCCAGGTGCTCAGCTCCAGCGGTACCGTGCTGGCCACCCTGGCGACCTTGTCCAACCAGAACTCGACCGGAGGCTACAGCCGGTACTCCTACTCGGTAGCCCCCTACATCGGCCAGAAGATCACCATCAAGTACACCGGAACGGAGACGCTCGGCGGCCGGTAAGCAATTCACGCAGCCGCAGATACGCACTTCTGCCGATCCGGCCGGGCCGCCAGGCTGCGCATCCTGGGCTTCATCAGCCCGCTGACTCAGCAGGATGCGAAGGAGTCACCATGAAGCCGTCCGCCCCCGTCGCGTCGGCGCTCGGCCGCTACGCGGAGAGCCAGTCCAGTTTCGCCATCCTGCCGGAGCCCGTCCGCCATGCGGTTCTCGAGATGGGCGACCGCATGCAAGGACTCCGGGAAGCGCTCCGCCCGGTCGAGCCCGGCTGCGATGGGGACCCGGGAACCGACTCCGCGTCCGAGTCGATGGTCGTGCCTGCCCTTCGCGAAGTCCTCGATCCGCGCCTTAGCGCGCTCGGACACGAGATCGGCTTCGCCGCCCCTGCCACGTGGCGCGTCGCGAGCCGGTACTTCCATGAGCGCTTTGGCCCGCTCATCGACCTCTCGCCATTCGCCGCGCGCTGCTTCAGCAAGCCGCTCGGCTACGCGGGGGACTTCGAGATGATGAACATGATCTACCGCAACGAGAGCCTCGGCCGCACGATCTTCGGCCGGTCGCTGAGCCGTCTCGTCCTCGACAGCGATGCCGGGCGGGCGGTCCGCCACCGGGTGCAGTACCTGGCGGACAAGATCGAGGCAGCGGTCACGCGGAGTGAGCAGCACCGGCCAGCGCGCATCCTGTCGGTCGCCGCCGGGCCGGCGATGGAGATCCAGCACCTGCTCCGGAAGGATCCTGCGCTGCTGAGGGCGGGCTGCACCGAGATCTCGCTGATCGACCAGGACGCCCGTGCGCTCGGGCACGCACGCGAGCGGATCGAGGCCCTGGCGGCGCAGGCCGGCGTCGAGGTGACGCTCAGGTGCATCAACACCTCGATCAGGGCAGTGATCGTGGAAGGTGTCGACGACTCCTACGACCTGGTCTACTCGGCGGGACTGTTCGACTACCTGAAGGATCGCGCGGCGCGCGCGGCCGGCGCCCGGCTCGTGGCTGCTCTCGCGCCGGGCGGTCACGCGGTGATCGGGAACTTTGACGTCGTGAATCCGACGCGCCCGTTCATGGAGCTGGTGCTGGACTGGCCGCTCTATCACCGGTCGGCCGATGACCTCCGCTCGCTGTTCGGCGATCTCGGCAGCGGCATGGCCGTCGAGCGAGAGGCGGCCGGCGTCAACTTGTTCGCGGTGATCGGAGCCGACGGGGGCCCGCGCTCAGCCCACGGCGAAGCCGGCTACTAGCGCGGTGAGGGCATCACGCCAGATCCGCATTTCGGCGCCGGGCGGCATCAGGCCGCGCAGCTCCACTGCCGCCAGCCCCTCACAGAGGGCATGAAATTCACAAGCTGCGTCGCGTACCGTGCGACTGCCGAGGCGCCCAGCGGCCTTGACTCGTGTCATCCTCACCTCGAGGCCGCCGAAGGCCTGCGTGGCGGCCCGGGCGAAATCGCTGGCCAGCGCAGGAGAGCCCGCCGTTTGCTGGACCCCGATCTGGAACAGCGACGGGTGCCCGATCGCGAAACGCCGGAACACGGCGGTGCCGGCTTCCACGAGGTCGGCGGCGGGATCTTCGGTGGCCGGCAACTCTGCGATGGCTTCGCCGAGCATCGTGAAGGCCCGGGTGCCAAGGGCGACAACCAGGCCGTCCTTGGAGCCGAATAGCGTGTAGACGGCACGGGTGCTGGTTCCCACGTCGTCGGCCAGCTTTCGAACCGACAGCCCGTCCAGGCCGGTCGCCTGAGCGGTTCGCTCGGCTGCTTCGAGGAGCGCGATCGCGGTTGCCTCGTTGTGTTCCCTGGGCCTGCCCATCTTGACATCTTACCGCAACGTCGTTACGTTACGTTGTATCGTTATTTGGCAGAGCGGGAAACGGGGCAGGTCATGGTGCCGGTAACAGCGCATGAGGGCACGACCGCGAGGACCCTCGCCGGACTCGCCGGAGACGACTACGGCCAGTCCGATGACCGGCCCCCGCTGGTGCTGCTGCACGGCCTGACCTTCGATCGCACCATGTGGCGTCCCTTGCTCGCCGAATTGCGCCGCCTCGACCCTGGCCGCCGCATTGTCGCCCTCGACCTTCCCGGTCACGGCGCGTCCCCCGAGTGGCCGTCTTACGACACGGAGAGCGTTGCCGCCGGTGTCCACCGAGCCGTCGAGGAGGCAGGGCTGCACGCGCCTGTCGTGGTCGGGCACTCCATCGCGGGGGTCATCGCGACGGTGTACGCCGCCCTGTATCCCGCCCGCGGCATCATCAACGTGGACCAGCCGCTGCAGGTGGCCCGTTTCGCCGCCCTGGTCCGGTCTCTCGCCGACGAGCTCCGCGGACCCGCCTTCCCCGCTGTCTGGCAGATGTTCTCGGCCAGCATGCACGCCGAGCTTCTTCCCGAAGCGGCACAGGACCTCGTGCGGTCAAGCTGCCAGCCTCGGCAAGGGCTCGTTCTCGGATACTGGCGCGAGCTCCTCGAGCGGCCGGTCAGCGAGCTCGCCGACCTGGTCGGCGCCACGCTTGCGGCGGTGGGCGCCTCCGGCGTCCCCTACCGCGTCATCGCCGGCGCCGACCTGGAGCCCGACTACCTGACGTGGCTGACCACGATGCTCCCGCAGGCTGCCGTTACCGTCTGGCCAGGAAGCGGCCACTTCCCGCACCTCGCTCACCCCGGCCGCTTCGCGAAGGTCCTCATCGCCGCCACGCCCGGCGCCTAGTTATCTGTCCGGGCTAGGTAGCCGGGCCCGGCTGGCGCCTGCAGCTTGCCCCATCCCGGCGGTGGCCAGCGCGAGCGTGGTCATCGCCTGGACTGCCTCGGTGTCGGACAGGTGCTGGTCCAGGCACAGCGATCGCCAGGTCCAGAACGACGCAGCATGGCCGATGATGGCGCGCAGCTGCCGGCGGCGCGAGCCCCGGACGGTGAACGCCTGCAGCAGCACGGCGCCGTAGGACGCGTCGATGGCCTCGGTCCGCTCGCGCAGCTGAGCGGGGATCGCTGCCTGGTCGCGCCGGACGTTGGTCAGCATGGGCTCGGCGCCCCGGTAGAAGCGGTACAGGTCGGACAGGCCCGCCCGCAGGCGCTGCGCCGGGTCAGCGATCCGGCTCCATGCCTGGGGGTCGGGCATCACCTGGCCTGCGGCCCAGTGTGCGCTGCAGGCAGCGAACAGTGCCAGGTCGTCGGGGAAATGGCGGTAGACCGTCAGCCGGGTCACCCCGGCCTGGTCGGCGAGCGCGGAGATCGTCGTCGCGGCCGGCCCGATGGTCCCGTGCAGGTGCACGGCCGCCTCGACGATACGTCGGCGGGTCGCTGCGACCTCTTCGGCTCGCTTGCGCATCCGGTAGGTCCGGGCGCCGGCCGAATGGTCCTGCTCGCTCACGTGCTGGGATCCAGCCCTTCGTGGAGGGGGCGGATATTTTCATGGTACAGTACTGTTCACTGATTATAACGAGAGCAGGCGAGTCGACATGACCACAACCAGCCCTCCGCCCCTGACAGTGATCCAGCCCGGCGACGGGGCAACCGGCTTCCTGGGCTCCATCGGCGTGAACTTCAAGCTCTGGGGCCACGATACGGGCGGGGCCATGTCCGTGGTCGAGCATCCGTTCCCAGTCGGGGCACTCGTGCCTCCGCACCTGCACACCCGCGAAGATGAATACTCCATCGTGACCGAGGGGCAGATCGGCTTCCGGTCCGGCGACCGCGAGGTCATCCTCGCCTCCGGCGGGTACATCACCAAGCCCCGCGGTGAGATGCACACCATGTGGAACGCCGGCGGCGTCCCGGCCCGGATGATCGAGATCATCAGCCCGGCAGGCTTCGAGCACTTCTTCCGCGAGCTGGCCAGCCTGATCTCTGCCGGGCCGCCGCAGGCCGGCGAGATTCCGGCACTCGCCGAGCGCTACGGCCTCCAGTTCGGCCAGCCCGCATGGCTGCCGGAGATCATCTCCCGCTTCGGCCTGACCGCCCCGAGCTAGGCGCCGGGCAAGCCCCGGCTCGCCGGTACGTGCTCCATCAGGCGCATGAGGGGCAGGTCGGGCAAGTGGTATGTTCGGGCGACACATAGGGCCACATAAGACCTGGGATGACCGACAAATCCGCATCGCTGGGAGCGCGGCTGCGTGCCCGCCGCCAGTCGTCTGGGCTGTCGCAGCAGGAACTCGCCGAGCTGTCCGGGTTGAGCGTCCGCGCGATCAGCGACTTGGAGCGAGACCGCACCCGGTGGCCCTATCGTGACTCGCTGCACCGTCTGGCCGATGCCCTGGATTTGCGCGGAGCGGCCAGGGCCGACTTCCTCGGCAGCGCTGACCGGAGGCTGGGGCGATCTGCCCCCGCCGCGAGCGGCGGGCCAAGCCCAGGTTAACCAGGGCCAGGTGAACGCCGCCGGGCCGGCCGGGGGCGGGTCGTGCCGCGGTGCCTGCCCGCCGCCGTGCCCGCATTCGTCGGGCGGCGGCCCGAGCTGGATGCGTTGTCCGGGGTGCTGCACCAGCCGGGGGGAACCGCCGTGGTCTCGGCGATCGGCGGCATCGCGGGGGTGGGCAAGACCGCGCTGGCGGTGCACTGGGCGCACCAGGTCGCCGGGGAATTCCCCGATGGGCAGCTGTTCGTGAACCTGCGGGGCTTCGACCCGTCGGAGACGCCGTTAGCCCCCGGCGATGCTGTCCGGATGCTCCTCGATGCCTTGCAGGTCCCGGCTGACCAGCTGCCCCGGACGGTGGAAGGACAGCTGGGCATGTATCGCACCCTGCTGGCCGGAAAGCGGATGCTGGTGGTGCTGGACAACGCGCGCGATGCAGCGCAGCTCCGGCCGCTGCTGCCTGGCAGCCCCACGTGCCGGGTGGTCGTCACCAGCCGCAACCAGCTCACCAGCCTGGCTGCGATCGAGGCCGCCCGCCCGCTGGCCCTGGATGTCCTGACTGACAGTGAAGCCCGCCAGCTGCTGCAGCACCGCCTGGGCGCCGGCCGGGTCACCGACGACCCCGCCGCGGCAGCCCAGATCATCGTGTCGTGCGCACGGCTGCCCCTGGCGCTGTGCACTGTCGCGGCCCGCGCCGCGATACGGCCGGACGTACCGCTGGAGCGGGTGGCCGCCGACCTCGTGGGAAATCCGAGCCTGGACGCGTTCACCGATGGCGGTGACCCGGCTGCGGATGTCCGAGCCGTGTTCTCCTGGTCTTACCAGCAGCTGGCGCCCGCCGCCGCCCGGGCCTTCCGGCTGGGAGGCCTGCACCCCGGCCGGGACCTCGAGCATTATTCGCTGGCTGCCCTCACCGGCGTGAGCGCGGAGCACGCCGGTCAGCTGCTCGACGGGCTAGCCCGCGTGTGCATGGTCCAGGACGCCGGCCGGCCCGGTATGGCATGCATGACCTGCTGCGCGGATACGCACGTGAGCTCGCCGCCGGCGACGGCGAGGGGGAGCGGCTGGCTGCGCTGACCGGCTTGTTCGACTACTACCTCTATACGGCGGCGACCGCCATGGACATCCTGGTCCCCGCCGAGCGTCAGCGCCGGCCCCGCATACCGGTACCACCCGGGCCCACTCCGGTGTTTCCTGACGAGGCTGCGGCGCAGGCGTGGCTAGATGCTGAACGGGCGAACCTGGTCGCGGTCATCGTGCATGCCGCCGGGCACGGCTGGCCCGGCCATGCCATCCGGCTGGCCGCCACGTTGTTCCGTTATCTCGATATAGGCAGCCACTTCCGGGAGGCGGCCACCATGCACAGTCATGCCCGCCGCGCGACCCGGCAGATCGGCGACCGCGCGGCCGAGGCGGCGGCCCTGGCCGACCTCGGCGGTGTTGACCTGCGGCAGGGCCGCTACCAGCAGGCCAGCGGCTACTTCCAGCAGGCGCTGGACCTCGATCGCGAGACCGGCGACGGGGAAGGGGCAAGCCCGCGCGCTCGCCAACCTTGGCCTCACTGCCTTGCTGCAGGGCAACCCCGAGCAGGCAGTCGGCTACTTCGAGCAGTCGCTCGCCCTGCACCGTCAGGCAGGGGACCGGACCGGTGAAGCCCGCGCCCTGGGCAACCTTGGCTTCGCGGATCTGCGGCGGGGCCGTTACCAGCAGGCCGTCGACCACCTCCGGCAGGCCCTGGCCCTCTGCCGCGCGGTAGGTGACCGGACCAGCGAAGCCGACATCCTGGCCAGCCTCGGCGCCATCGACCTGAAGCTGGGCCGCTACGAGCAAGCGACTGGCCACCTGCAGCAGGCCCTGGCCCTGTGCCGCGAAGCCGGCGACCTGTCCAGGCAGGCCCTCGTGCTCAACGGCCTTGGCGAGGTGCTCCTGGCCAGGGGACGCTTCGCCGACGCCCGCAGCGAGCACGCCGCCGCACTGCGCCTGGCGGCCCAGTCCGGGGAGACATATGAGCAAGCCCGCGCGCACGACGGTCTAGCCAGCAGCTACCAGGCCAGCGGCGCCCCAGCCAGGGCGCGCCGCCACTGGCACGAGGCCCTGCACCGCTATGCCGATCTCGGCGCCCCCGAGGCTGACCACATCCGGGCCAAGCTCGGGCAGGCGGCCATAGCCCCGGCAATCCGTTAATGCTAGGGCTGGCCGCCGGCCCCGGGACTGCTGCCAGCTGTCGCGACCGGCATGCACGGTCAGGTGTCGTAGTCGACGGTGACCTTCGCTGACACCGGCAGCGACTGGCACGTCAGCACGAATCCGGCCTCGACCTCGTCGTCCTCGAGCGCGAAGTTACGGCGCATGGCCACCTCGCCGTCGGTGATCCTGGCCCGGCAGGTGCCGCACACGCCGCCCTTGCAGGCGAACGGCAGGTCGCCGCGGACCTTCTGCGCGGCGTCGAGCACCGGGACGGTGCGCGGCAGGGTCAGGCTGGTCGACCGCCCGTTGAGGACGATGGTGACCTCGCTGGTCTCTCCCGCGACGATGTCGGCGTTCTCGTCGCGGTGCAGCTCCGGTGGCGGCTCGTCGACGTAGAACAGCTCGCGGTGGACATGCTTCCGGTCCGCGCCGAGGCCGGCCAGGACCGCGGCGGCGTCTTGCGTCATGCCCAGCGGGCCGCACAGCCACCAGTGGTCGACGTCGCGGACGTCGACCAGCAGCGTGAGCAGCTGGCGGAGCTTGCCGGCGTCGAGCCTGCCGGTGCAGATCTCGGCCTCCATCGGCTCCCGGGACAGCACGTGCAGCAGGTGCAGCCGCCCGCCGTACAGGTTCTTCAGGTCCGCGAGCTCCTCGGTGAACATCACCGTATCGGTGCGGCGGTTGCCGTAGAGCAGGGTGACGCGGGTGTCGTCGTGCGCGGCCAGGACCGACGACGCGATGGACAGGACCGGGGTAATGCCCGACCCGGCGGCGATCAGCCCGTGGCGGGTCCCCTGGTCGAGGTCGGGGGTGAACGAGCCGGCCGGCGCACTGACCTCGACCTCGTCGCCGGGCCTGAGCTTCCCGACCAGCCACTGCGAGAACAGGCCGCCGTCGACGCGGCGTACCCCGACTCGCGGCGGCGAGCCGGCGGCCGCGCAGATCGAGTAGGAGCGGCGCTCCTCGCCCGCCGAGGTGTGCTGCCGCAGCGTCAGGTACTGGCCGGGACGGAAGGCGAACTCGGCCCGGAGCTCGTCGGGAACTTCGAAGCTGACAGCGACGGCGTCCTCGCAGAGCCGCTCGACGCCGGCGACCCGCAGCTTGCGAAAGCCGCTGGTCCGCGCCCTGGCCCTGTCCGTGACCACGTCGGGGGGCATGTGATCAGAGTTCTTTCAGGTGCTCGAAGGGCTCCGCGCAGGACGGGCAGCGCCGCAATGCGGTGCAGGCGGTGGGGCCGAATCGGGAGAGCTCCTCGGTGCCGGGCGACCCGCAGCGGGGGCAGGGCACCACGACGGGCGCCGGGCTGAGGGTCAGCGGGATCGGGCCGGCGGCGCGGGGCGCGGCGGGACCGGGCGGGGCGATGCCGGCCTCGGCGAGCTTGCGCCGGCCGCCTGAGGAGATCCAGTCCGTACTCCACGCCGGCGAGAGCACCGTCCGCACCTCGACGCGGGGGTAGCCGGCCTGGGTGAGCGCGGCGCGCAGGTCATCACGGATGGCGTCCATCGCGGGGCAGCCGGAGTAGGTCGGGGTGATCGTGACGGTCACGGTGTCGCCGTCGACCAGGACGCCGCGCACGACTCCGAGGTCTTCCAGGGTGAGCATCGGCATCTCGGGGTCGACGACCTGCGCCACGACCGTGCGGGCCGCGGCCTGCTCCATGGTCACCACGTCGCCCCCGGGTGCTGGCGGGCCATGCTCTGCAGCTGGGCCAGCACGGGCCCGAGGTTCTCGGTGTGCAGGCCCTGGCGGCCGCCGCGGCCGGCGATCGTGCCGGCCGGCCGTCTGTCCGGCCGGGTCAGCGTGGCTTTCGCGAGCACCTCGCCGAGGACGGCGTCAACCTCGGACCGGATGCCGGCCGGATCGACCGCGACTCCGGCCTCGATCAGCCGGCGCTCCTGCTCTGACGTGCGGAACAACTCCTCGACGTAGGGCCACATGGCCTCCAGCGCGGCCTGCATCCGGCGGCGTGACTCGTCCGTGCCGTCACCCAGGCGTAGCGTCCAGCGGGCGGCGTAGTCCCGGTGGTAAGTGAGTTCCTTGACGCCCTTGCCCGCGACGGCGGCGATCACCGGGTCGGCCGAGCCGAGCAGCCGGTGCAGCAGCGCCAGCCGCCAGGAGGAGAAGATCAGCAGCCGGGCGATGGCGCGGGCGAAGTCGAGCTCGTCGCCCAGCTCGGCCAGCCCGACGTTGCGGAACTGCGACTCGGTGCGGGTGTAGGCGAGCGCGTCCTCGTCGCGGCCCGCGCCTTCCACGTGCCCGGCGCGGGCCAGCAGGACCCGCGCCTGGCCGAGCAGGTCGAGCGCGATGTTGGCCAGCGCGACGTCCTCCTCCAGCTCCGGTGCGTTGCTGACCCATTCCGACAGGCGGTGGCTGTAGATGAGGGCGTCGTCGCCGAGCATCTGGCAGTAGGCGGCCAGGTCCGCGGCGTCGGCCCCGGCCGGGACCGCGGCGGTGATCTCGGCCGCCGCGTCCTCAGCACCGGTTCCGAACGCCCAGCGCGGGTCGTCGTGCCCGGTGGTCTCCGCGAGCGACTGGTAGGCGTTGGCCGCGTCGTGCTCCCCGGCCTCGGTGCCGTGCCTGCTCACAGGTGCGGCACCTCCTCGGGGATGACGTAGAAGGTCGGGTGCCGGTAGACCTTGTCTCCGGCCGGCGCGAAGAACGGGTCCTTCTCCGCCGGGCTCGACGCCGTGATGTCATCGGCCCGCACCACCCAGATGGAGACGCCCTCGTTGCGGCGGGTGTAGACGTCGCGCGCGTTGTGCAGGGCCATCTCGGCATCGGCGGCATGCAACGAGCCGACGTGCACGTGGTTGAGCCCGCGCTTGCTCCGGACGAACACCTCATACAGCGGCCAGGACCGGCGCGGCGGCTGCTCGGCGGGGGTCATGCCGCCGCTCCGGCCTGCTTGTCGGCGAAGGCCTGCGCGGCCTCCCGGACCCAGGCCCCCGCCTCATGGGCCCGGCGCCGGTGCGCGAGACGCTGGGCGTTGGCCGGCCCGGCACCGCCGACAACGGCCTTGAACTCCGCCCAGTCCGGCTCGCCGTAGTCGTGGGCCTGCCGTTGCGGATTCCACGCCAGCGCGGGGTCGGGCAGCGTGATGCCCAGCGCCGCGGCCTGCGGGACGGTCATGTCGACGAAGCGCTGGCGCAGCTCGTCGTTGCTGTGCCGCTTGATTCCCCACGCCATCGACTGGGCCGAGTTCGGCGAATCGTCGTCGGGCGGCCCGAACATCATCAGCGAGGGCCACCACCAGCGGCCGACCGATTCCTGCACCATCTGCCGCTGCCCGTCGGTGCCGTGGACCATCGCCAGCAGCAGCTCGAAGCCCTGCCGCTGGTGAAAGGACTCCTCCTTGCAGATCCGCACCATCGCCCGGGCGTAGGGGCCGTAGGAGCATCGGCACAGCGGCACCTGGTTGCAGATCGCCGCGCCATCGACCAGCCAGCCGATCACCCCGACGTCGGCGTAGCTCAGCGTGGGGTAGTTGAAGATCGAGGAGTACTTCTGCCTCGACTCGATCAGCATCTGCGTCAGCTCCGCGCGGTCGACGCCCAGCGTCTCGGCGGCGGCGTACAGGTACAGGCCGTGCCCGGCCTCGTCCTGCACCTTGGCCAGCAGGATCGCCTTGCGGCGCAGGCTCGGGGCGCGCAGGATCCAGTTGCCCTCAGGCTGCATTCCGATGATCTCAGAGTGCGCATGCTGCGCGATCTGCCGGATCAGCGTCCTGCGGTAGGCGTCCGGCATCCAGTCCCGCGGCTCGATGCGCTGGCCGCCCGCGATCGTGGCGTCGAAGCCCTGCTCGAGATCCGCCGTGCCCGCGAGATCCGCCGTGCCCTTGGCATCCGCAGTGCCCTGGAGATCCGCGCTGGCCACCGCAATCCCTCCTGTAACCGAATGTTCGTTCGTCTCATCTTCGCGCACAGGGCCGGTGATCGCAACAGCCAGCGCGGCTCAGCCCGGGGGCAGGATGCCCTCGAACACCATGCGCACGACGTCCTCGGGCAGTCCCTCCGCGCCGGGCCGGCCCGGCCGGTACCACTCGGTGATCGAGTTGACCGCCCCCGACAGCAACCGCGCCACGAGCCACGGCTGCACGGTACTGCGGAGCTGCCCCTCGGAGATGGCATCCGCCACCAGGGACGCCACCGTGGCATCGAACGCGCGCCGGCGGGCCAGCGCCCACCGCTCGGTCTCGGTGTTGCCGCGCACCCGCAGCAGCAGGGTGACATAGGGCAGCTCGCCGATCAGCACCTCGACCTGGCGGCGCACGATGTGCTGCAGGCGCTCCAGCGGCGGCCCGTCCTGGGCGGCCCGCTCCTCCAGAATGCCGAACAAGGCGTCCAGGGCCCGCTGCAGGGCGGCGCGCAGGAGTTCCTCCTTGCCGCTGACGTGGTGGTAGAACGACGACTTGGTGATGCCCGCCGCCCGGGAGAGATCCTCCATGCTGGTGGCGTCGTAGCCGCGCGTGTTGAACTCGGCCACCGCGACCGCCAGCAGGGACGACACGTCGTAGGCCGGACGGCGCGCGGCACCGGTGCCGCGGCCAGGCCGGGTCCGTGCCGGCCGGGGCGCCACGGCAGGCGGATCAGCGGGTGCGGCGGTCATGCCTGCTCAGCTCTCAGCTCCGGCTCGCTCACCGCCTCATGGTAGCGTGCCCGCCACCTGGACGAACGAACGGTCGGTTAACGAAGGGCCGGGCCGGCAGCCGTATTCGGGCTGATCAGCAGCTCACGCAGACTGCTCGGGTACCGCGGATGCAGCCGTTACCGACGGCCGCGATGAGTTCAGGCTCGTAGCGGAGTCTGAAGACGTGCATGACGCCCGCACCGCCCGATGCTGTCAAGGAGATTCACGATGCCTTACCAATCTGTGGTCGTAGGCCTGCCGATAGCCGACCGGCGGGCCTCGTTTGCCTTCTACCGTGACGGGCTGGGCTTCGACCCGGTCGGCGAGCCCGCGGAGGACGGCGTTCCGGAGCCGTTGCAGTTCGCTCTGAACGACGGCGTTCGCGTCATGCTGATACCTGCCGACGGGTTCGCCTGGGTCATTGGTGATCACGACGTCGCGCCGGGCGGCTCCAGCGAGTGCGTGCTGAACCTTGGCACCGAGACCGACGGGGATGTCGATGAGATGCTCCGGCGGGCTCGCGAGGCCGGCGCGCAGGTCGTCACGGAGCCCGGGAAGCAGCCATGGGGATACCTGGGCGCATTTGCCGACCCGGACGGACATGTCTGGATGGTGAGATCGGAGGCGCCGTGAGAATTCGTCGCTATGTCCCGTACTGTCCCCGGTACCGACATCGAGGCCTTGCGTGGTGTTCAGGAAGCCGCGTTCGATCACGACTCGAGCAGCCCTTATGACAGGTGAAAGCCATCCGGGGATCGCATCCTCTTCGAGGCGGAGGCGGCCCGGATCAACGGCCGAGTGACCGCCTCAACCACGCAAGACGAGGCCTGATTCAGAGCATCGAGTTCTCGTAGGCGAGCACGACGGCCTGGACGCGATCGCGGGCGCCGAGCTTGGCCATGACCCGTGAGACGTGTGTCTTGACCGTCGCCTCGCCGACAAAGAGCTGGTCGGCGATCTCGGTGTTCGACAGTCCCCTGGCCATCAGCTGCCACACTTCGCCTTCGCGCGGGGTCAGGCTCTGGGCGCCCGCAGCGGTGCCGCCGCCCGGCGCCCGCCGGGTGTAGGCCTCGATAAGGCGGCGGGTCACGGTCGGCGCCAGCAGGGTCTCGCCGACAGGCTCGGGTCCGGCTCGGCCTGCTCGTCGGCTCGCAGCCGTACCAGCAGGCCACGCATCTGCGTCAGGGCCCCGCACGCTGGTGGCCATCCACCGTGCGCCGCCGATCCGGCGCCGCGTCGATGGTCGGCATGTTCGCCGCGCTGACCGTGTCCAGCCTGGTCGACCCGCTTGGCACCACCCATGGTCCGGCCGCGGAACTGCGCAACGCGACCGGGCATCTCGGCGCGCTGCAGGCCGCCAGCATGCTCGAACTGCTCGCCGCCGTCTTCGCGATCGGCACCATCGCTGCCTTTCCTGGCGTCGTGCGCCAGCGCGGCGCCGCCCTGGCCAACGCCGGCGCGGTCATCGGCATCCCCGGCTGCGTAGGAATGGCACTGATCGGGGCGCACGGGCTGTTTCTGCATGCGCTCGTCAGCTCGCACTCCAGCGATGCCCGGCATATCCTCAGCCAGCTCAACACCGCTGCCGGGCCCGTCCAGATCCTGTTCTTCGCCATGCCCGTCGCCAGCGTCCTGCTAGTCGCAGCGGTTGTCCGGGCCGGGATCGCGCCCAGGACCGCCCTCGTACTCGCCGCCCATTCATCGTCACCGATTCGATCCCCGGACTGCCCGGCGGTGAGCCTGTCGCGCTAGTCGCCGGACTGATCACCTTCAGCTGGATCGCCCGGCGCGTCGTGGCGCTCACCGAGCCGCGGCAGCTCCGGACTCCGCTGACAAGGTCGGCTCCACGCCGGAGCGGACGCCCGTCCAGGGCCACGTGGCGTGACACAAGTTCCAGGGACAGCCGACACGAGCAGGCCCGTGTCGGCCGTCCCTACTCCGAGCGTCCTCAGGACCTGATGAAGTTGAGCAGGTCGGTGTTGAAGGTGTCCTTGTAGGCGGTGGTCTGGGCCAGGCCGTGCGGGGCGCCGGGGTAGACCTT
>Ga0208589_1000155_pt1 | contig 32693 bp, 29 predicted proteins | sample NGESurshal092012_2_FD_184486 | JGI IMG/M metagenome (GOLD analysis project Ga0208589, IMG submission 184486) | Arctic peat soil microbial communities from Barrow, Alaska - NGEE Surface sample F53-2 shallow-092012 (SPAdes) | ecosystem: Environmental > Terrestrial > Soil > Wetlands > Peat ...
GCTGAGGAGGAGCAACGAAGCTCGCGGCCAAAAGACACGAGCATGGACCGCGAGACTTTTGCCACAGGCTGCTAGCCAATCTTCTTCAAAAACTCCGCCAGGCGATCCAAGCCCTTGTCAATCTGCTCCATGCTCGTAGCGAAACTAAACCGTACATGGGTATCGAATCCGCTGTCATTGCCGGGCACCACCGCCACGTGATTCTGCTCCAATAACGCCGCCGCGAACGAGACCGCGTCAGTGATCTTGGCGCCGAAATACGCGCTGACATTGGGGAAACAATAAAACGCCCCCTGCGGCTTCACGCATTTAATCTTCGGCAATGCGGTCAATCGCTGCCACATGTGCTTGCCGCGCTTGTCGAACTGAACGCGCATGTCTTCGACGCTTTGCGCCGCGCGAGGATCGGTCAGTGCGACGATGGCCGCCTGTTGAGTGAAACTGGTGATGTGGCTGGTCATCTGGCTCTGGAGTTTATTGATTCCGTCAATCGCCGGCTTGGGGCCGCCGATGTAACCGATGCGCCAGCCGGTCATGGCGAACGTTTTGCTATGGCAGTTGAAGGTCAGAGTTCGCTCGATCAATTGCGGGGCAAGCGTGGCAAAGCTGACGAATTTGAGGTCATCGTAGACGAGCTTTTCGTAAATCTCGTCGCTGAAAACGACCACTTGCGGATGCCGCACGACCACGTCCGCCAGGGCCTTTAACTCCGCGGGTGAATACGCGTGGCCGGCCGGGTTGCTGGGGCTGTTTAGAACCAATACGCGGGTCCTTGGACTGATCGCTTTCTCAAGCTGGGCCGGCGTGATCTTGAAACCGTTCGATTCTTCGCCGTGGATGATCTTATTGACGCCACCAGCCAGCTTGACCTGCTCGGGGTAGCTCACCCAATACGGCGCGGGAATGATCACTTCATCGCCGGGGTTAAGAATCGCCATAAATGCCATGTAAAGGCAGTGCTTTCCGCCGGCGCCGGTGGTGATGTTCTCAGGCTTGTAATCCAGCCCGTTTTCGCGCTGGAATTTTTGGGCGATGGCCGCCTTCAATTCCGGGATGCACGGCGTCGGGGTATATTTGGTCTTCCCCTGATCCAGCGCCAGCTTGGCCGCGTCCTTGATGAAAGCGGGCGTATCAAAGTCCGGCTCTCCCGCGCCGAAGCCGACGACATCTATGCCGGCTTTCTTCATTGCGTTGGCTTTGGCGCTCACCGCCAGTGTGATCGACTCACTTACAAGGTTCATACGGTCGGCTAATGGAAACATAAGTCCTCCAAGGGGAGCAGACGCTATCGGGCATGAGACATGTTTTCAAGGGACGAAGAGAACAGAAAGCGAGTATCATTCGGTTTAAGGGATTAAGGGCCTTTTAGAAATGCAGTCCCTTGAGCCATTAAACTTTCCCCGCCTCGAAGAGGCGGCGGCTTTGCAGAATGGAATCGGCCCCTATAATGCGAAACCGGCCGGACGCGGTTTATTGGCCGGCGAATAAAGGAGCTTTGTCCATGGCGGACGAAGAGCAAGTTTTCAGAGGCATCAACTGGCGGCAGGCACTGCCGTTCACCCACCTGTTCCGTACATTCCGGATCGCCATCCACCCGTCCAAGCTGGTTCTGGCGCTGGTGCTGGTGCTGGCGGTTTACCTGGGGGGCGTCGGACTGGATGGTGTGTGGCCGAATCAATATCGGGCGGTTCCGGATGAAGTAACCGCCTATATCACCCTGCCGCTGGATGATTTCAGCCAACTCATTCGGAATACAACCGACCGTCAGGGATTGTTCAGGACATTCTTCAATTTTGAATCGCACGAGTTCGTCGGCGTGGTGAACGGTGTCATCGCCAATCAGTGGTTTGAGAGTTCAGACACGCCGGGCGTCGTGGGGCATATTGGGAATTTCGTCGTTCATGGGCCGTTGTGGCTGATGCGGATGCACAGCCTCTTCGCGGCGACGTTCGCAATTTTGTTTTTGTGCGCGTGGTCGATATTCGGCGGCGCGATTTCACGGCTGGCGGCGGTGCAGGTGGCGCGGGAGGAAAAAATATCGGTTCGGCAGGCGATATATTTTTCGTCGGGAAAATTTCTTTCGTTCGCCAGCGCGCCGATTATTCCGGCGATGATCGTGGCGGCAGTTGGATTGCTGCTGGCGGCGGCGGCGCTCCTGGGGAATATTCCGTTCCTGGGACCGATCGCGATTGGGGCGGGATTCTGCTTTGCACTTCTGGCTGGACTGGTGATGACACTGGTGATTCTAGGCGGAATCGGTGGGTTTAATCTGATGTATCCGACGATCGCCGTTGAAGGATCTGATAGCTTCGACGCCATCAGTCGAAGTTTCAGCTATGTGTATGGCCGGCCGTGGCGAATGCTATTTTATACGGCGGTGGCGGTGGGGTATGGGGCGCTGACCTACGTTTTTGTGCGCTATTTTATTTTACTCATGCTGATATCAGCCCATCATTTCGTGGCGATGGGGATGTTCAGCGGGGATACGATCGGGCGGCCGCTGCTGCCGGTGATGTGGCCCAGCCCGGCGTCCACGGGACGATTTACCTTCACGCCGGATTACGCGCACCTGACCGGAGCGCAGAGTATCGGGGCGGGATTCCTGGTCTTCTGGATTTATCTGGTCATCGGATTTTTGGGGGCATATGCGGTCAGCTTTTACTTTTCGGCCAATACGATAATTTATCTGCTTATGCGGCGGGAAATCGACGCGACGGAAATGGATGAGGTCTATCTCGAGCAGGCGGAAGAGGAATTCGGCAATCCCGTTCCAGGCGGCGAGCCTGCGGTTGACGGGGAAATGGTGGTGGTTGAAGCCGTGGCGACTCAGACAACATCACAAAGCCCGCCTACGGATAAGGGCGCGGGAGACATGACGTAAGGGCATGGGAAGGTTTTTTGTGGCATCAGAGGGGAACCCCCACCCCAACCCTCTCCCAGAGTACCGGGAGAGGGGGAAAGAGGGAACATGGGATTGCCCTGGGGTAAAGGGGCTGCTATGAAACATGGCCACACAATGAAGTAAGGGATTCCCGGTGGTCAAGATTGCATTGATCGGCGCCGGCAGCGCGGTTTTTTCCAAAAATCTGACCGGCGATATTCTGTCTTATCCCGAATTCCGCGACGCGCATCTGGCGTGCATGGACATCGATTCCGTGCGGCTTGAAGTGGCGGAGAAAGTCTGTCGGAAAATCGCGCATGGGCTGGGGGCAAATCCGACCATCGAAGCGACGACCGACCGGCGACATGCGTTGGCCGGCGCGGATTTTGTCATCAATATGGTTCAGGTGGGCGGGCACGCGAGCACGCTGGTCGATTTTGATATTCCGAGAAAATATGGCTTGAACTTCACCATAGCCGACACCACCGGTCCGGGCGGACTGTTTCGGGCACTGCGAACATATTCGGTGCTGGAGGGAATCTGCCGGGACATGGCAGAGGTCTGCCCGCGGGCGTGGCTTTTGAATTATGCCAATCCGATGGCGATGAACATGCGGGCGGTGGCTTCGTTCGGTTGCGAGCGTGCCGTCGGGCTGTGCCACAGTGTGCAGGGGACGATTAATCATCTTTGCTGGTATCTGGGGATTGAGTCGCGGGAAGTGGCGTTTTTGTGCGCCGGCATCAATCACATGGCTTTTTATCTTCAGTTGCGCCATCGCGGGGAAGACCTCTATCCGCGGCTGCGCGAGCTGGGCGGGCGCTTCGATATTTACAACGACAACAAAGTGCGATTTGAGTTGATGAAGCGGCTGGGCTATTTCGTGACGGAGTCGTCGGAGCATAACGCGGAATACTGCCCGTATTTTATTCCACACGGCCCGGAAATGATCGAGCGGCTGGGGATTCCGATTGATGAATATCTGCGGCGATGCCGGCAAATGGGCGAGGAATTTGAAGAGTTGAAGCGGCGGGTGGATGGCGACGAAGCGGTTGAAGTCAATCGCACGCAGGAGTACGCGGCGCCAATCATGCACGCGATGGTGACTGGCGAGCCGGCGGCGATATACGGCAACATGCCTAATCATGGGAGCATCACCAATCTGCCGGCTGAGGCGGTGGTGGAGGCGCCGGCGATGGTGGATCGAAATGGCGTTCGGCTGCTGGCGGTGGGCGAGTTGCCGCCGCAGGTGTTGGGGTATATTCAGCCGCATGTGGTGCAGCAGGAATTATTTCTGCGGGCGGTCACGGAACGCAGCCGAGAGCGGGTGTATCAGGCGGGGATGTTTGACCCACTGACGGCGGCGACGCTGACACTGGACCAGATCGTGCAAATGTGCGATGAATTGATCGCGGCGCACGGTGCGCTATTGCCGGAATTGAAATCACTATGAATCCACAAGAAATGATCCAGGCCGCCCTCAAACACCACCAGGCCAACGAGCTGCAGGAATCCGAGAAAATCTACCGCGATATTCTCGTGGAGTTCCCCCGTCACCCGGATGCGCTGCATTTGCTGGGGGTGGTGGCGTACCAGACCGGGCGGTACGAAGAGTCCGTCGAACTGATTCAGCGGGCACTGGCGGTGAATTCAACGACGGCGGAGTATCACCGCAATTACGGCCTGGCGCTGGCGTCGCTGCGGCGGTTTGACGAAGCGGCAGTGTCGTATCGAAAAGCGCTGCAGATCAAGCCAAACTATCCGAAGTGTTTTCACAATCTGGCGGCCGTGCTTCAGCCGCTGGGGAAACTCGATGAGGCGATTGCCTGCTGCCGGCGGGCGATCGCGCTGCAGCCGAATTATCCGGAAGTTTACAATGCGCTGGGGGCGTTGATGTTCGCCAGGGGCGATACGCCGAACGCGATCTTTGCGTATCGGAAGGCGATCGAGCAGCAGCCGAATTATCCGCAGGCGTATTTTAATATTGGGATCGGATTGCAGCAGCAGGGGAATATGGATGCGGCCGCCGAACACTACAGCATCGCGACGCAGCAGCGTCCGACGTATGCGGAGGCGTTCACGAATCTGGGCGTGGTGCTGAAGATGTCCGGCCACCTCGACGAGGCAATGAACGCATACCAGAAGGCGCTCGACCTTCAGCCGGGGAATACGACCGCGCACAGCAATCTGATTTATCTGTTGCAATTTCATCCCGATTTCGGGCCGGCGGAGATCTTTGCGCGGCAGCAGGAATGGGAGCAGATGCACGCCGTTGCGCTCAAGGCGGTCATCAAGCCGCACAACAACGATCGGAATCCGAATCGGCGCATCAAGATCGGATATGTGTCGCCGGACCTTCGGCATCATGTGGTGGGGACCAATCTCCTGCCGCTGCTGCGCGAACACAACAGCGTGCGCAATCGCGGCGAGAAGGACGGGCAATTCGAGATCATCTGCTACGCGAGCGTTGAGAAGCCGGATTCGATGAGCCAGCGATTACAATCGTTCACGGACGGCTGGCGCGACATTTCCAAAATGAGCGACAGCGAAGCGGCGGATTTGGTTCGGCGCGACCAGATCGACATCCTGGTCGATCTGACTCTGCACATGGCCGATAACAGGCTGCTTTTATTCGCGCGCAAGCCGGCGCCGGTGCAGGTGAGCTATCTCGGCTACTGCGGCGGTACGGGCCTGACAGAAATCGACTACCGCATATCCGATCCGAACATGGACCCGTCGGAAGACGATTTGAAATATTACAGCGAGAAGACGGTGCGGCTGGCGAATTCGTACTGGTGCTACCAGCGGCCCGACCCGGCGCCGCAGACCATGCCGCCGCCGGTATTGAAGAACGGGTATGTGACGTTTGGGTGTATGAATAACTTCGCCAAGGTGACGGCCAAGACGCTCGACACCTGGGGGCGGATTCTGGGGGCCGTGCCGAATTCAAAGCTCATAATTCATGCGCAGGAAGGCGGGCATCGGCAGCGGGTTTGGGATCGCATGGCGGAGATCAGCGGGCGAAGCCTGGAGACCATCAAGAAAGACGTTGAATTCGTTGGCAAGCAGGATTTTTGGAAGTATCTGCAAACATTTCATCGGATTGATATCGTGCTCGACCCGTTCCCCTACGGCGGCGGGATCACCACCTGTGACGGCCTGTGGATGGGCGTCCCGGTGATCACATTCAGCGGCAACACGGCCGTGGGGCGCGGCGGCCGGAGTATTCTCACTAACATTGGATTGCCGGAATGGGTGGCGTATTCGACCGACGAATATGTGCAGAAGGCGGCGGAATTGGCGAGCGATTTGGGTCGGCTGAAGAATTTGCGGGAGACGATGCGGGAGCGGATGCTGCGATCGCCGCTGATGGACGCGGTGGATTTTGCGCGGGAGGTGGAGAAGGCTTACAGGGAGATGTGGGGGAAGTGGTGTGAGGGCAAGCCAAAGATTTGAGGGAAACGGCAGATATTCCGCCGCGATTTGCCCATGCGAAAAGGCATGCTACGATCAGGATTCGAGGTGCAACAATGACCATTTCTCTCAGCCCCGCAACGCAAAAGCGCCTTGAGGATCAAATGAAGAAACAAGGGGATATCACGCTGGATGAAACGGTGCGCATTGCCCTGCAGCGACTTGAAGCGGAAGTAGGAGAGTTCATTGAGGATCTCGATCCGGCAATACAGGCCGCGCTGGAACGGGCGTTTGCCCAATCCGAACGTGGCCAATCGAGACCTTGGGATCAGGCGCGACGTGAGCTTGACTCAAAGTTTCTGAACAAATAAGCCCTCAAACCGATGCCTGATCGCTACGAAGTCAACATTCTGGATGAGGCGTGGACTGGCAATTCAAAGTCGGCGACGCCCGCGTCAAACTGAAGTCCGTTTACCCTGAAATCATTGTGTGACAATGCACTACTCGGGTTTTGGACCAGGAAACCGCCGCCATCCGCCGGCAATGCGGAAAATAATGCGGAAAATTCTGAAATGTCATTCAAAGTGCGAAGGTTGGGCTGGCGCCGTTCGATGGCGTTCGGATTTGTCCCGATTACCCGCGGTAAGCCTCGTCACCGGCTCGAACCCGCTGACAGGCTATAGCCGGACAAGCGTGCCCCCATCCACCCCCGCGCGTGGGCGGCAGAACCTCCGGCCGACGATCCAAAATCTCAAGCGGTGGGAACCACAGAAGACCCCCCCCCACCCCGACCCTCACCCTGAGTACATGGAGAAGGGCAAAGAGCGGCCGGGCACGCGCCTAAACAACGTCGCGCTGACCACATGCGTCAACTTTGAGCTGCACCCCGCGTCCGATTCTCTCGAGCGGCGGAGCGCGAATCGGTCAGATTGTGACCCAACTCCGCCACACTCCCTGCTAACCAATGTTGAATGAAGCCGACCGGACTTTGGTCAGCGTTCCATCCTTGGCCTTGAGCATATACGCGCCCGCTTCACTCAACGTGATGTCGCTGAACATGGCCACGCCGTTCTGCGCCAGCACGGTGACGGTGCCGCCCAGGACGGCGCCGTCGGGGCCGGTGCCGGGCTGGATGGCCAGCGTCACGGCGGTGTCGTTGTTGATCGCCACATTTCCAAACTGATCTTCAATATCAACCGTGATCGGCGGCGAGATGGCCGTGCCGGCGGTCGTGGGAGTGGGCGGCTGACCAAACGCCAGCATCACGGGAGTCGTGTGCCTGACGTTGAACGATGCCGAGGCCGCGGAGGCGACCCCGCCGTGGACGGCTTTGAGCGTGTACGTGCCGGCCACGTTCAACGTTACGTTATTGAAAGTCGCGACGCCGTTGACCGACAGCGCTTGAATTGTGCCGCCCAGAACGGCGCCGCCAGGACCACTGACAATCTGAAGATTGACCTTGGCGCCATTGACCGGCTGGTGCGCGGAGTCGGTCACGGAAACAGTGATGTTCGGCGAAATGGCGCGGCCCGCCACGATCGTTGCGGTGGGAACCTGCGTGATGGCCAGATTGGCCGGCTTGTCGGCGGCGACATTGACGTTAAACGTCGCGCTGGCCGTGTGGCCGGCCGGATCGGTTACGCTCGCGGTGATCGTTGTCGAGCCGGAGACCGAGTTATTGACGGGCGTAACCACCAATTGGCCTTCGATAATGCTGACGGTCACGAGCGCGGTGTTATGGCTGACGGCGGAGTATTTGGCAACGGCATTCGCCTTGGAAACCCTGACGATTTGGTCCGTGACCAGGTTATTTTGCGGGACGCTGGAAGCGGTGCTGGGGCCGGAATAATTGATGACGGGGAGAGCGCCCCAATTGAAGTTCTCCGCGGAGCCATCGATGATTGGCAACGCCGCGATCTGATTCGCGATCGCCATTCCGTTGTCGATGATATTCCCGAATACAGTGAACGGGCCGCCGTCCATGGTTCCATCAAGGAATGGGTTATTGGCAAGATTGATGAACCACTGGTTGGTGCCGCTGTTGCGTCCAGCGGAGGTGAGGGCCATGGCGATCGTGCCCTTGGTATTGAGGATGCCGGCCTCGGTGCTTAGGGTTTGGACAGGGTTATTCTCAGCGCCGCTGGGTTTGGTTCCGCCGCCCTGTAGGACAAAAGTTGGCGCCGATCGCTGGATGATCGTTGGCTGGTATTCGCCGTTGTTGATGTAAGTCTTGAAATTGGCGACGGTATTGGGCGTTTGGGAATCGGTGAGCTGGAAGAACATATTGCCAAGCGGCGTTTCCATCTCGATGACCGTGCCGCCGGTAAGCTGGGGATCGTTGAGGAAGGAATTGAGCGTGATCTGCGCAAAGTTCTGCCCGGCCCCGATGTTTTGAGTCGGAATCGGCGAGAGCACCGTTGCCGAAAGCAGCCGCCGGTCTTCGAGCATCTCAAGAGTTGGGGACAGCGAACGCTTGCGATTAAAAGACTTCATGATTTCTCCCTTACTAATGGGTGTAGCCACCGCTGGGATTGTGTTACACCTAATCCAGGCTCAACGATAACGCGGATTGCATTTTGGGCAAGGGGCGGGGCCATCGCCTTTGGCGACGGAGTGTGAAAAGTGTGAAAGGTTTGAAAAGTGTGAAGGTTCAGACAACGGATGGGCGCAAAAAAAACGCGCCGCGCTCTTCCCAGCGCGGCGCGTTTTCGAGATTCGAGTTCATCGCCCAATAAACATAACGTCGAGCAACTGCGGCCCACCGCCGCCGCGGCCACCCCGGCCGCCGCGACCACCACGGCCGCCACCGCCGCCGGCATCTTGCGGCGCTGGAGCGGGGGCCGTTGCCGGCGCGGCTCCCGGAACCGGCGGAACGGCTTCGCGCGTGATCACGATCACATGATTGTTCACCACGTCCACCGTGCAGGTCTTGCCGCCGGATTTGGTCGTTACGGTGTCTTCCATCACGAAATCCGTGGGGCTGTTTTCCTTGATGACGCTCAGTGTGCCGTTGCCATGCGAACTGAAGGCCTCCATGGTGTTGGGATTGAAGGCTCCGCCGTCGCTGCTGCCGGCCAGGGGAAGGGTGGTGATGATTTTGCCATCGACAGCGCTAAGGATGACGCAAGTCGGCCCGCCACCGGCGCCACCGCGGGCGCCGCGGCACATCGCAAAAAGAATGTGGTTCTTGGCGTCAATCGCCAGGCCCGCAGGGCCGTTGCCTTTATCACCGAGGTCGAAATGCCCGGTCACTTTCATGGTTTTCGCATCCACCACGGCGACGTGGTGCGCGTTGGACACATCGAAATAGAGATGTCCCTCGCCGTCGCTGGCGCCTTGCTCGACGGCGGCATTGGCGCCGTCCGGGCCGATGGCGTCAGCGGTGCCGACAGCCGAACCATCCTTGGAATCATAGAACTGAAGGTTGGGCGCGCCGTGGCTGAGAATCACGAAGTGGTGGGTAAAGGAGTCGAAGATATAGCCATCAGCGCCGCGCGCCGGAACGGTTTTGATCGCCTCGAGGGTCTGCGTGTTAAAGAAGGTCGCGGGATTGCCGGAGACCAGGCCGGTATGGTTTTCCGGGTCGAGCGCGACGCCATGCCCCGACGCTTTGGGCAGAGTGCCCGCGAGCTTGTAGGTGTCGAGGTCGAACACACTGACCGCCCCGCCGCAGGCGACATACACGCGCCGATTCACGCTGTCCGCCGTAACGTAGTCGATCCCGCCGGCGGCGGGAATCTGCGTGGTGGCGAGAATCTTGTACGGCCCATCAGCCGCCGACGCGGTTTGAGCCAGACCGAAAAACGCCGACAGCCCAAGGGCGGCCGCGAGAAGTGCGCTGGAGTTTTGGTGGTGTTTTTTCATAGGTACGAAATGGTATCACTCACCAGTGCACCGTCCAGAGCCGGCGCATGAAAAGCAGATGAAAATGCGTTTTGTGGGATCGCGAGTGCCGAGAGTGCGGCTGGGGGAAGAGCGGAAGAGCGGCCTGGCGCGCGGCCCAAGGCCCGCCGCTAACCAGCAGTATTTTCAGTTTTCACCTAAAGGCGCGGATAGGTCTTGTTTAATCCGAAAATTAAGAACCAAAACCCCCTCACCTTGTCACCCCCTCACCTTGTCACCCCCTCACTTCCCCGACATCAACCCGCGATCGGCGAGCCACGCGACAAAAACCTCCGGCCAGTGACTCACGGGCTTCACACTGTTCGGGCGGACGCCGAAGCCGTGGCCGCCGCTGTTATAGATGTGGATTTCCGCCGGAATGTTCGCGGTCTTTAATTTCGCGTAGAGCAGTGTGAGGTTGATCGAATTCACCGGGCGGTCATTGTAGGCACACGACAAAAACTCCGGCGGCATGTCCTTCGGCAATGGCTCGGTTTCGTATTTGTTCAGGCTGCCGGGGTATAGGAGTGCGGCGAAATCCGGCCGGCAGTTCAATTTGCTGATGGCGTCGTCTCGCTCTGGCACGGGCGACGAGTAGCGCGTGGCGGCCAGATAGGCGAGTTCGCCGCCGGCGGAGAAACCCATTACGCCGATTCGGGTGGGGTTGATATTCCAATTGTCGGCCCTGGCACGGACCAGTTTTATGGCACGCTGGATGTCCATGAGCGAATGGACTTCGAGCTTGTATGGCGAATTCGGTTCTTTCGAAAGGCGGTATTTCAAGACGCAGGCCGTAACGCCTTGCTCAGCCAGCGCGCGGGCGACGGCGTACCCTTCATGCTCGATGGCGAGAAATTGATGGCCGCCGCCGGGGGCGATGATGACAGCGCAGCCGCGGTTAATTTTAGGGTCGGGGAAATAGACCGTCAGCGATGGCGTGTTGATGTTAGTGACCTTGGCGAAGGTGATGGCTTCAACGTAAGCCGAATCGGGTTCGACTTGCGTGCCGTTCACTTCCGGCGAGGTCTGGCCTTCGGAGCCGGGGGCGACGCCGGACCATAAATTTATCGGAAGCTCCGAAACCGGATAGTTGGCGTGGCATCCCGAAAGAACGGCGAGTAGCGATAGTAGAATGATGTGTTTGATCACATAGGCGTTTACCCGTTGGCAAGTGGGGTGTTGAGGGGTTCGATTTAATCATTGGTGAAAATACGGAGTTTTCAGTTTTCAGTTTTCAGCTAAAGCGCCGCTGTCCTAGCTGAAAACTGAAAACTGAAAACTTCAAACTATCTTCATTACCCCTGTCTACGAACTTCTCGTTGTACAATTCTGGACTGAATCCCGGCGTTGCTTACAATCACGCGCATGATCGACGGCCTTAAGCGACTTATCCGTGACGTGCCGAATTTTCCGAAGCCGGGGATTCAATTCCGCGATATCACCCCCCTGCTGGCTGATCCGGCGGGGCTGGGATTGTCAATTGAATTGCTGGCCAATCCGTTCCGCGGCAAAGGGATTCATCTGGTGGTTGGAGCGGAAAGCCGCGGGTTTATTTTCGGGGCGGCCGTCGCGTGCTGTTTGTCGGCGGGGCTGTGTCTGGTGCGCAAGCCAGGCAAACTGCCCTTCCAGCACATCTCAACCAGCTACGATCTGGAGTATGGGAAGGACACGCTGGAAATGCACTCCGACGCCATCGTGCGGGGCCAGCGCGTTTTAATTGTCGATGACGTCCTTGCGACAGGCGGAACCATGAAAGCGTGCGTTGACCTGGTCGAAAACCTCGGCGGCGAAGTCGCGGGAATCGCCGTGTTGATCGAACTGGCCGGGCTGCACGGGCGAAATCGCGTGAAGCCGCACGAGGTGCATTCGGTGCTGGTCTATTAAGAAGTGTTAAGGGTTTGAAGAGTTTGAAAAGTGTGAAAAGCGTTGAGAGAAGGCTGTGGTCGTCACCCTTCTCACCTTTCACACTTTTCACACCTTTCAAACTTTTCACACTTTCGCCCCGAAGGGGCAGTCTATGGATGACACAATCTTTTGGAGCCGCCTCCAGTTCGCCTTCACGATCAGCTACCACTATCTCTTCCCGCAACTAACCATGGGGCTGGCGTGGATCATCGTCTATTTCAAATGGCGGCATCTGCGCTCGGGCGACGAGCGGTTCGGCAACGCAGCCCGGTTTTGGGCGAAAATATTCGGACTTAATTTTGCGGTCGGCGTGGTCACGGGAATTCCGATGGAATTCCAATTCGGCACGAATTGGGCCGGCTTCTCCAAGTTTTCAGGCAACGTGATCGGCCAGACTCTGGCGATGGAGGGGATGTTCGCGTTTTTCCTCGAGAGCGCGATGATCGGGGCGATGGTGTGGGGCGAGAAGCGGCTGGGGCCGCGGAGTCATTTCATCGCGACGGTCGGCGTGGCGCTGGGGAGTTGGATTTCCGGCTTTTTCATTCTCACAACCAACGCATTCATGCAGCATCCGGCGGGGTATTCAGTGGCGGCGGATGGATCGCTGCGCCTGGGAAGCGTCAGCGAGTTTTTATTGAACCCATGGGGCATGGTCATGTTCGCGCACAATCAGTGCGCCGCGCTGGTGACCGGATCATTCGTCGTCGCCGCGGTGGGCGCGATGTATGCCCTGCGGGGCCGCCACGCGGAATACGCCTCGATCTTTCTAAAGACCGGCACGTTGGTGGGGCTTATCTGTAGCTTTCTGGTCGCGTTCCCGACGGGCGACCGGCAGGCGAAAATGGTGGCCAGGTATCAGCCGGTGGCGCTGGCCGGGATGGAAGGGCATTTCCATAGCGGCAATTACGTCGAGTTGAATTTCATCGGGCAGCCGAACGTGAAAGAGCGGCGGCTGGATAATCCGATTTACATGCCGGGCGCATTGAGCATGCTCGCGTTCGGTTATCGCAGTGCCTACGTTCCGGGGCTGGACGCCTTTCCGGAGGACCAGTGGCCGACGAACATCGACCTGCTCTATTACGCATTTCATGTCATGGCGGGATTGGGAACGCTGTTCATTCTTTTGATGGGGCTGGCCAATATTCAGCGCTGGCGGGGACGTCTGGAAAGATCGCGGCGGCTGCTCTGGGTATTGATGCTGGCGTTTCCATTTCCGTTCATCGCCACAACGGCGGGCTGGATGACCGCGGAACTCGGCCGCCAGCCGTGGCTGATTTTCGGGATTTTCCGAACCAACCAGGGCGTCAGTGATGTGGTCAGCGGGGGCAACGTATTGTTTACACTGATCGGGTTTACCGGCCTTTATTTTGTACTGGGCGTGCTTTACCTCTTTCTGATCGGGCGTGAGATTGCGCACGGACCGCCGGAGGTGTCGCATGGTTGAAATCTGGTATGCGATTGTTTCCTTCATGCTGCTGATGTTTGTGGTGCTGGAGGGTTTTGATATCGGCGCGGGGATGCTGCAGTCCGTTGTCGGAACGACCCAGGCGGAGAAGCGCACGGTCATCGCGGCGATCGGGCCGTTGTGGTCATGGCACGAAGTCTGGCTGGTGGCGCTTGGCGGGACGCTGATGATGGCGTTTCCCGCGTTTCTCGCGGATTGGTTCGCGGGGTTTTATCTGGCGCTCTTTCTCTTGCTGTGGACTTTGATTTTGCGCGGGGTTTCCATCGAAGTCAGCGGGCATATCGCCGATCCCATGTGGCGGACGGCATGGCATTTTTGCTTTGTGGCATCGAATGTGCTGCTGGCGATTCTCATCGGCGCGGCGCTGGGGAATGTGGTGCGCGGCGTGCCGATCGGCGCGGACGGCAAATTTGCTCTTTCGTTTTTCACCAACTTCAGCCCGCGGGGAAATGTCGGAATTCTGGATTGGTATACCCTTTCGGTGGCGGTCTTTTTCTTGGCGACGTTCGCCGCTCATGGAGCCAATGGTTTGGCGCACCGCACCGACGGGCCGGTGCATGACCGCAGTCTGCGGTTGGCCCGGCACTTGTGGCGAATCGTTTTGGCGCTGCTGTTAGTGGTGACGGCGGAGACCTGCGTGGTACGCGGCGAATTGTTCGCGGGGATGCTGCATCAACCGTTCGGCGTGCTTGGGCTGCTGAGCGTGGCGGGCGGATTGGTCGCGGTCTTCGCGGGCCTGCGCGGCGGGCGCGGGTCTTTGGCGCTGGTTGGCTCAAGCGTGTTTATCGGCGGGTTGATGATCGCGGGGGCGGCGGGTGTGTTTCCAATCATGTTGCATTCGACGCTTGCGCCCGAATTTTCAAAATCCGCTTATCAGATGGCGGCGGCCGGGCATGGGCTGGCCATCGGTTTGGTCTGGTGGCCGCTGGCGCTGATTCTGGCGGGCGGTTATTTTGCGTTTATTTACAGGCATTACAAAGGGAAAGTGAAGCTGTCGGAAGATACACAGATTCCGTATTGAAAGTTTAGGATTTTCCACATGAAAAAGTCCAGGAAACATCCCATCAAACCGGCAAAACGTCTCGGGCTTCGAATCCTCGACGCGCTGCATGAGCGTCGCGAAGCAGTGCGATCCGGCGAACCACTCGGCAATCGCACGACAATCAAAACATCGCACCGTCCATCGAACGCGAAAAGACCCTCACCCCAGCCCTCTCCCTGATTACAGGGAGAGGGGGTAAGAATGTGCCGCGTCATGATTGTTCACTCAGGGCGCGTCGTTGCCTGATCTTCTTCCCAGCCCCCGCCAAGCGATTTGTATAGCGCGACCAGATCAGTTGAGACGGCCCGGTCGCTCAGGGCCAGCGAATCCTGCGCGGTGAGGAGCGATCGCTGTGTATCCAGCACGGTCAGAAAATCGGTTACGCCCTGCTGATATTGCTGGCGGGCCAACTCCAGGGCCTGACGGCTGCTTGTCACGGCCTCGGCGAGCGACCGCTGCCGCAATTGCTCGGTGCGGTAGGCGGAGAGTGAATCTTCCACTTCTCGCAGAGCCGACAGAACCGTCTCCTGATAATTCAAAATCGACTGTTGCTGTTCCTCGTCCTGGACCTTGATCTGGCTCTCGATGCGGCCGGCGCTGAAGATTGGCCACGTGACGCCGGGGACGATTGAATAATAACGGCTTGAATAGTTGAACAGGTTTTTGGGCTTGGTGCTGTCGAGGCCCAACATGCCGGTCAGCTCGAACTTGGGGAAGAGATCGGCGGTGGCAACGCCGACGCGCGCCGAAGCCCCGGCGATCTGCCGCTCGGCACGGCGGATGTCGGGGCGGCGACGCAGCAGATCGGACGGCAGCCCCACCGGCACGGTCGGCGGCGGCGGCGGGATCGGCTGCTGATCCGCCAATTCGGTTTCGAGTTCGTCGGGATCCTTGCCGAGCAGCTCGCCGAGGGCGTGAATACGCTGGTGCGCTTCGTATTCCAGCGGTGGAATTCGCGCGGCGGTGGTGGCGACTTCCGCCGTCTGGCGGGCGACATCCAGTTGGGTGGCAAAGCCGTTTTTGTAGCGGGATTTGGTGAGTTCCAGCGTGTCCTGCTGAATGCCGAGATTCTCGCGGGCGATTGAATCCTGGCGCTGGATGCCGCGCAGCTCGATGTAGTTTTGCGCGACTTCAGCCATGAGGGAGACCAGAACCGATCGTTGATCTTCCTGGGCCGCGGAGACATCCGCCTGAGCGGCTTCGACGCCGCGCCGGAGTCCGCCGAAGACGTCGATCTCCCACGAGGAGTCGAAGCCAACCTGGTAAACGTCGGTGGTGACGCCGGGCAGACCGCCCTGACCGAGTGGACTCAGCGGGCCCAGTCCTTTGGCCGGGGCGCCGATGGCGGCGCTGCCGCCGCTTGAAGCGCCGCCGCTGCCGGAGGCGGGGGTGATGACCAGTGCGTCGGCAGCTTGCGGACCGCGCGTGCGAACCGCGGGCGCGGCTGCGGGAGCCTTTGGCGCAGACGAGCTGCCACCTCCACCAAATGCGCCGGCGGGGATGGTAATATTTTTGCTGCCGCGCGCGTGGTTGTAACCGCCATCAACATTGAGGTCCGGCGATAGCCGCGCGCCGGCGATGATCGCGCCGAGGCGGGCTTCGCGCAGGCGCGATTCAGCCACCTGCAAATCCAGATTGCCGGCGACAGCGCGGTCGATGAGCCGGTTGAGTTCATCGTCATGAAACGTGGTCCACCACTTCCGCGGATTCGCCGGCTCGGCGACGACCTGGCTGGGCTGCGTGGCCGTGGGGATCTCACTGAACGACGGGCGCACGTTTGGTTTGGGCGGCTGGTAGTTCGGGCCGACTTCGCAACCGGCGAGAACTAGTGCCAGTGCATATAAGAATCGCCGATTTTTTCGGTTCATGGAAAACCTACTTTGTCGCAATTTACAGCCGGAACCCTCAACCCCCACCCTAACCCGCCTCCAGAGTACATGGGGAGGGGGATCGGGGGGACTGCCCGTGATGGGTTCACCGGGTTTCACTTGAGATAGGAATGAAAAAGACTGGACCATGTTTCCCGCGGCCGCACCTTTATCTTTGGAATCGCTGACATGCCGGGGGCGAGCAGGTGCTGGGCGTCATCGGTCTGGCCGGGATCGAGAACGATCTTCACCGGGACGCGCTGTACCACCTTCACGAAGTTGCCGGTGGCGTTTTCCGACGGCAGGAGCGCGAACTTCGAGCCGGTGCCGCTTTGAATGCTTTGGACGGTTCCCTGATACGGATGCTCGGGATAGGCGTCGATGTCTATCGTAACCGGCTGGCCGACGCGTATTGCATCAAGCTGCGTTTCCTTAAAATTGGCCGTGACCCACACATCGGTCGGCACGATGGAGAGCAGCGGCTGGCCTATTGATACATACATTCCAAGTTCAACCGCCTTTTTGGTGATGCGGCCGTCGCTGGGAGCGGTGATGGTGCAATACCCAAGCTGAATTTCCGCCTGACGGGAATCAACGGCGGCTTTGTTTGCATCACTTTCCGCGGTGCTGACGGATGCCTGTGCGTCGGCGACTTTCGCCTGCGCGGCGGCAACCATCGCCTGCGCTTCATCAACCTTGGACGCGCTGGAGCGCTGGGCGGCGGTGGCGTCGTCCATCTGCTGTTGCGAGCGGGCACGCGGGTCGAGGGTGGTCATGCGGCTAAGGCTGCTTTGCATGTTGTCGGCGTTGGTCTGCTCGACATGCAGCGCCGCCTGAGCCTGGCCCACTTGCGCTTTCACCACTTCGAGTTGTGTCTTCGATTGAGCCAGCCGGCTTCGGGCGGCGGCTTCGGCGGCGCGCTTTTGATCCAGCACGATCTGGAAATCAGTGGGGTCGAGTTCGACGAGCAGATCGCCCTGCTTCACAAGCTGGTTGTCGATCACATGGACAGACTTGATGCGGGCGGAAATCTCCGGGCTGATGGGGACGATGTGGCCGTCGACAAAGGCGTCGTCGGTGGATTCGTATTGGTGGGAATCCATCCAGACATTTCCGCCGATGTAGCCGACGCCGGTGAGGATGGCGAGGAAGATCATTAGTTTGATGAACCGCCAGGCCCAGCGCGCGGCGGCATTTGGTTTGGCCGGAGCCAGAGGGACGGCGGCGGCTGAAGGCGCGATTATGGGCGCATTCGCGGGGGCGACCGGCGACGGCTCGGGGACTCGCTTGATAACTCTACGTTCTGTCTGCTCACTCACACTCATCGGAACTACATCCCTTCACCTGAGCTAACGAATAAGGGCGCGGCCATGTTTTGCCCCAATACACGAAGAACCCTCACCCCAGCCCTCTCCCTGGGTACAGGGCGAGGCGGAAGGAATGGGTCTTTGCCACAAAGCATGGCCACCTTTAGCCCAAAGCACTCGCGTAACAGTAGCGGAGAAAACGCCCGTCGGCCACTTCAAAATTCGCCGCCTTACCATTTTGAAAAATCCTGCGCTTTTATAATTCCGACTCTCTTTCATGAATGGCATAATCTCTGCTATCCTCAAACCAACCAAGGAGCAGCCATGGGCCTTTTTGACAAACTGCGACACGAACTCGTTGATATTATCGACTGGACCGACGATTCGGGCGATACGCTTGTCTGGCGATTTCCACGATACGAGAACGAAATCAAATATGGGGCCAAACTCGTCGTGCGCGAGAGCCAGGCGGCCGCGTTTATAAACGAGGGCAAACTCGCAGATGTCTTCCAGCCCGGCACTTACACGCTTCAAACCCAGAATCTGCCGGTCCTTTCGACGCTTAAGGGCTGGAAGTATGGGTTTGAGAGTCCTTTCAAAGCGGAAGTATATTATGTCTCCACGCGAACGGTGACGGATCGGAAATGGGGCACAAAGAACCCCATCATGATGCGCGACGCGGAATTCGGCGTGGTGCGGCTGCGGGCGTTCGGCACGTTTGCCATCCGTGTAAGCGAACCGGCGGCGTTTCTGCGACAGGTCGCGGGAACCGAAGCCCGGTTCACCGTCGAGGAGATCGAAGACCAGCTTCGTGATCTGGTGGTGGCGCGATGCGCCGACGCGATTGGCTCGGCGAAGATCTCCGCGATAGACCTGGCGGGCAACTACGACAAGATCGGGCGGGTGATCGCGGCGCAGATTCAGCCGGATTTCACGAACTTCGGGTTGCAGATTGTCAATCTGCTGGTCGAGAACATTTCGCTGCCGCCCGAAGTTGAAGCGGCCATCGACAAGCGCTCAAGCATGGGCGTCATTGGCAATATGCAGGCATATACTCAGTACGAGGCGGCCAGCTCAATACCGGTCGCGGCGGCGAATCCCGGCGGACTTGCCGGAGCCGGTGCGGGACTGGCGGCGGGTTTCAGCATGGCCAACCAGATGGCCGGAGCCATGAACGCGGCACAAGCTGCTTCGCCGCCCCCATTGCCAAGTAACGCCGGATTCTATATGGCTATTGAAGGAAAGCAGGCCGGCCCGTTCGCGGCGGATCAACTGAGCGCCAAAGTGGTTGCTCGTCAACTGACCGCCGACACGCTGGTCTGGAAACAAGGCATGAGTGCCTGGCAAAAGGCGGGAGCAGTCGCCGAACTACAGGACGTTTTGGCGTCAGTGCCGCCGCCATTGCCGGCTTAGGAGAAGAGGTTTTTAGCCACAGATAAAAAGGCAGATGAACACAGATAAGAATTTAAAATTCGATCCGTTTTTGGAAATTCAAAATATCTGAAATTTGAAATTTTGAATTTCTGATTTGAATGATCTGTGTTCATCTGCCTTTTTATCTGTGGCTAAAATTGTCTTTATGAGCAGTTATCAACTTACCCATCTGAAACAGCTCGAAGCCGAGAGCATCCACATCATTCGTGAAGTGGCGGCGGAGTTTGAGAAGCCGGTGATGCTTTATTCCATCGGCAAAGACTCTTCGGTGATGGTGCGCCTGGCGCAAAAGGCGTTTTTTCCCGGGCGACTCCCCTTCCCGCTCCTGCATGTCGATACCACCTGGAAATTCAAGGAAATGACGCGCTTCCGGGACGAATTCTGCAAAGTCAACAACTTCGACCTGATCGTTCATACCAACCAGGAAGGCGTCAAAGCCGGCATTAACCCATTTGATCAAGGCTCAAATAAATACACCGCGATTATGAAGACCGATGCCCTCAAGGACGCGCTATCGCTGCATGGCTTTGACGCAGCCTATGGCGGCGCCCGCCGCGATGAGGAGAAGAGCCGGGCGAAGGAGCGGGTCTATTCGTTTCGGGATAAACGTCATACCTGGGATCCGAAAAACCAGCGGCCGGAATTGTGGAACCTGTACAACGGCAAGGTAAGCAAGGGCGAATCGATCCGCGTGTTTCCACTTTCCAACTGGACTGAACTGGATGTGTGGCAGTACATCCACCTGGAGAACATTCCCATCGTGCCGCTCTATTTCGCCGCGTCGCGGCCGGTGGTAGAGCGTGATGGGGCGCTGATAATGGTGGATGATGAACGAATGCGGATGTTGCCGGGAGAGAAGCCGCAGATGAAGGTCGTGCGGTTTCGGACGCTAGGGTGCTATCCGTTGACCGGTGCGATTGAGAGCAATGCGACAACGCTGCCGCAGATTATTCAGGAGATGTTGGTGGCGCGGAATTCGGAGCGGCAGGGCCGAATGATCGACCATGATGAGTCGGGGTCGATGGAGCAAAAGAAACGCGAAGGGTATTTTTAGGCCGCCGTGAATGAATTAACTGAACATTTTCACCAGCGTCCGGGAGAGGCTTTCGCCGGTGGCAACATCCAAGTCGCCCAGGCGCTTGAGAAGTCGGGAGCGGTCTATCGCTCGAATCTGGTCAAGTGCGATTTCACCAGACCGGCCGGCGAATCTACATTGAACGCGGCTGGGATAGTGACGGGCCGTGGTAGTCAGGGGAGCCACGATGACCGTGCGAAGAAACTTATGAGAAACCTCTGGAGAAATGACGACGCAGGGCCGCGTCTTCCTCATCTCCGACCCGACGGCCGCATCAAGCGGCACAAGGTACACGCTGAATCGCTTGATCGGCGCAAATTCGACTACCACGTCCATTCCGTTTCGTCGAATTCGTTGGGGAAGTCCAAAAACTCGTGGTCGGGCTCGTCAAGTCCGTACTTTTCGATTGCCTTACGAAAAGACTCTTCCCAACCGGCGCGCGGATCGGTCTCGGGCTTACTCAAGACGATCTCATCTCCGCGAATTTCGATGTCTACCTTGTCGCGCAATCCGGCCTGCTCGATCAGGCTCTTGGGGAGGCGAACGCCCCGCGAATTGCCAATTTGAATGAGCTTGGCTTTCATAATTACATTGTAATTACTATTCTGGCTGTAATCAAACGGAAAACCGATGCAAGAAAATGCGGCAATTTCGGACGAGGATATCGAAGCTTTCCTGGCGCGCAATCAACAAAAGGAACTGCTTCGCTTCTTAACCTGCGGTAGCGTCGATGACGGCAAATCCACCCTCATCGGCCGTCTGCTCCACGACACCAAGATGATCTACGAGGATCAGCTTGCCGCGGTACGCCGCGATTCCGTCAAATTCGGCACGACCGGCGAAGTCGGCGGCGTTGATCTGGCACTTCTGACCGACGGCCTAAAGGCCGAGCGCGAGCAAGGCATTACCATCGACGTGGCCTACCGATATTTCTCAACGGATAAGCGGAAATTTATCATCGCGGACACGCCGGGCCATGAGCAGTACACCCGCAATATGGCCACCGGAGCCAGCACCTGCCAATTGGCCATCATTCTGATTGATGCGCGCCATGGCGTGATGACGCAGACTCGGCGGCATAGCTTTATTGTCTCGCTGCTGGGGATTAAGCACATCGTCGTCGCGATCAACAAGATGGACCTCGTCGGCTATTCGCAGGAAGTTTTTGAAACCATCAAGCGCGATTACACCGGGTTTGTCGCCAAGCTGGGGATTCCCGATGTGCAGTTCATTCCGCTCTCGGCGCTCAAGGGCGACAACGTTGTCGATAAGAGCGAGGCGATGCCCTGGTATCAGGGGCCGCCGCTTTTGAATCAACTGGAGACGGTGCATATCGCCTCCGACCGCAACCTGACGGAAATGCGGTTTCCCGTGCAGTATGTGTTGCGGCCGAATTTGAACTTTCGCGGGTTCAGCGGCACCGTCGCCAGCGGAATTCTACGGCGGGGGCAGGAGATTGTGGCCCTGCCGTCGGGACGAAAAACGAAGATCAAATCCATCACTACCTACGACGGCGAACTCGAAGAAGCATTTGCGCCGATGTCGGTGACCGTGACGCTGGCCGAGGAGATTGATGTCAGCCGCGGCGACATGCTGGCGTACCCTGACGCGCCGCCGCATGTTTCGACCCAGGTCGAAGCCATGCTGGTCTGGCTGGCGGAAAAGCCACTGACGCCGGGGCGGCCGTATTGGATCAAGCAAACGACGCGGGTGGTGACAGGCGAAGTCGCCGACATTCGATTTGCCGTGGATGTGAACACATTGGCGCAGAATTCAGCGCGAACGCTGGCGATGAATGAAGTCGGGCAGGTCCTGCTGAGTTTGAACCAGCCGATTGCCTGGGATTCCTATAAGCTGAATGCTTCAACCGGCGCGTTCATTGTGATTGACCGGCTGACCAACAATACCGTTGGAGCCGGAATGATTCTGGAATCGCGCGACGCCAGCGCGGATCACTGGGCAAGGCCCCCTGCCGGGAAACTACAGGCACGCCATGGGCAGGTCACTCTTGCCGAGCGGCAAACGCGGGCGGGACACAAACCGGCGACGATCCTCCTGACCGGTCTCACTGGCAGCGGCAAGGCGACTATTTCCTATGCGCTGGAGAAACGTCTGTTTGATATGGGTTGCTCGGTCACGGTTCTCAATGGCTCGAACATGCGGCTGGGATTGTGCCGCGATCTGGGGTTCAGCGCCGACGAGCGGTCCGAGAATCTGCGGCGCGGCGCGGAGGTGGCGCGAATTCTGAATGACTCGGGCTTGATCTGCATCGCGGCCTTTGTAGCGCCTCATGCGGCGGTGCGCGAGAAGGCGAAGAACGCCGTTGGGCAGGAGCGGTTTATCGAGGTTTATCTCTCCGCGCCGGTCGAGGTCTGCCGCCAGCGCGATCACACCGGCTCTTATGCGATGGCGGACAAAGGCGAGATCGGGCAATTCCCCGGCGTGAGCGCGGCGTTTGAAGCGCCGACGAACGCGGATTTGGTTTTGCCGACGCATGAGGTTGGGGTGGAGCAGTGCGTGGAGAGGATTATTAGTATCCTTAAGCAGCGTCAAATTATTGGTGGGCAGAGATAGGAAACAAAAGAATCGATTGCCCCGGCAACGAATATAGTATATATTAAAGGCGTTAAATGCGAGTTTATTCCTGGGACGATTGGAATGTCGAGCACATTGCCGAACATTAGGTTTCAGGCGGAGAAACCCGCCATGTAATTGAACATACTCGCGCCCCTTTTCCGGAGTGAATTGGAAACGGTAAATGGCTGGTTCGGGGCCGCACCGATGCGGGTCGATGGTTGCAGGTCATTTTCGTTTATCTGGAAGACATTGATGTCCAAGTCGATTCCCTCTCCCCGGCCGATCTGCTTGCGTTTAGTCAGGGAAGAATGCGCGTTATCTATGTGATTCACGCCCGGGAACTCGAACACACAGAAAAGCGACGAACTCGCAAACGAGGATGATTATGGTCGCAAAAAATCCCAAACCATGGACGAAGATGACGACGCGCGAATTGGCGGAAGCAACCAAGGAATACGACCGGCCATTTCGCCCGCCAAGCGTTCCGCCAACAAAGAAGGAACTTGCAAAGCATCGAGAAGCGATGCGACCGGCCCCTCGCCGCCGCGGCAGGCCGGCGCTGGGAGTTGGCGCCCAACGAGTCCTGTTCACCATAGATCCGGTACTTTTGGAGCAACTCGACATTTTCGCGCGTAAACATGGAATGAAACGATCGCGGATGCTCGCGGCAAGCGTCGTGGAGTATATGCACAATCATGCCGACGCGTCCGCCCGAAGTAAGAGGAACCCAGTCTCCTCGTCCTACAGCCCAGCTGCATAATTCGAGTTACCGCACCCCCATCAACACTTCCATCGTCAACTGATCCAGCCGCTCATACGGCAGCGGCGATGTCGCCAGTTGCACGCGATCCAGCGGCGCGGCCAGCAGTTTCTTCGCGTTGGCTGCGGAGAATTTTCGCGTTAACTTTGCCAGCCCGGCATCCTGGACATTGATCGTAGTCACTAATTGCTGAATCTCCTTGTCGGCGTTCCAGCGCTCGGCTTTTTCCTTCAGAATCATGTAGGTGCGCATCGAGCCGCGGGCGAACGCCTTCACGTCTTCGTGATCGCTCTGGCGATAGGCGTGGGCGTCAAAATGGCGCGGGCCGTTGTATTTAAAATCCTCCAATAATTTCACGAGGAAAAAAGCATGTTTGGGGTTGGCCGAACCAAACCGGAAATCCTGGTCGAAGCGGCCGAATTCCTGGTCGTTGAGGTCGATGTGAAAGAGCTTGCCGACCTCCAAAGCGGCGGCGACCTGATGCACGAAATTCAAGCCGGCCATGTGCTCGTGCGCGACTTCGGGATTCACGCCGCACATATCAGGATGATCCAGAGTGGGGATCAGGGCGAGATAGCTGCCGGTCACGGCGAAATAAATGTGCCCGCGCGGCTCGTTGGGCTTGGCCTCGAACGCGAATTTGTAGCCGAATTGTTGATCGATGTTCCACTCACAAAGGAAATTGATCGCCTCGCGGAATCGCTTGACGGCTTCGACCGGGCATTTCGTGGCATCCGATTCCGCCCCTTCGCGCCCGCCCCAGAAAACGTAAATCTTCGCGCCCATTTCAGCGCCGTATTCCATGGCTCGCATGGTTTTCTGGATGGCATAGGCGCGGATTTTAGCGTTGTTGCTGGTGAACGCGCCATCCTTGAAGACGGGGTCGGAGAAGAGATTGGTCGTGGCCATCGGGACTTTCAGGCCGTTATCGGCGACCGCTTTTTTGAAGTCCCTGATAATTTGCGCCGCTTGCTCCGGCGTTGATTCGATGGGGATGGCGTCGTTGTCGTGGAAGTTGACGCCGTACGCGCCGACCTCGCCGAGGAGATCGCAAATCTGGCGGACGGACAGTTTGGCCCGGGTCGGCTCGCCGAACGGGTCGCGGCCGGGGTTGCCGACAGTCCAAAGACCGAAGGTGAATTTCAGTTTGGGATCGGGAGCGTAATTTGACATGCCCGCCAGCATATGCGCCCGGTGGCCGCAATCAAATGCGGTTGTCCACGAAGGATTCAAATCAAGCAAAGAATTTGATCCACGAATGGACACATATTCACACGAATAAGAAATCGCATACAAAAAGGCGGTTGCGAACGCCCACTCTCTTACTCCCTCGCCCTGTACTCAGGGAGAGGGTTGGGGTGAGGGTTCTTCGTCCTTCTTATTCGTGATTATTCGTGTCCATTCGTGGATCAACTCTTTTGGTTTGCTTTAGGCCCTTTGCGACCTTCGTGGATCATTCATTGTTTGAGCCACTGGACAATTTTGCGGCTGGATCGTGCAATGGGATTGTGAATGTTGATTCGACGATATCAATCCAGATTGACCCGCAGCGCGTGCGACAGAACGCCGCCGACATTCGCAGCCGCGTCGGCGTGGCGGTTCATGCGGTGGTGAAGGCAAACGCCTACGGCCTCGGCGTGGCGCGGATCGTGCCGGCAATCAAAGATGTGGTCGATGGGTTTTGCGTTTTCGATCTTCACGAGGCGCGCGAAGTACGGAAGCTGACGGAAAAGCCGATCTTGTGTCTGGGACCACCAGGGGAATTCACGGCCAATGATTTTCTGGCGATCAAAGCGCGCCCCGCCGTTTCGACGGTTGACGAAGCCAAACGCCTTGGCAGCGCGTCGTGCGTGCTCTGTGTCGATACCGGCATGCAACGATTCGCCTGCCCTGCCGAACTCGTCGGCGAGGCTGTCGCGGCGGGAAACATCGGCGAGGCGTTTACTCATGCGGTGCGGCCTGAGCAGGTGAAAATGCTGCTGGATATTCTCGGGCCGCTGCGCGGATTGATGAAAGTCCATGCCGCGGCCAGCGCGCTGCTGGCCGACGCGAATTATGCGTTGGATGGCGTGCGGCCCGGCCTGGCGCTTTATCGCGGCGCGGTTCGGATTTCCGCCAGGCTGGTCGAGGTACGGGAGACGCGCGGCCCGATTGGATACGGGAGTTTTTCCGCGCCGCGCGTGGGGGTGATTCTTCTGGGGTACAGCCACGGCCTGCGGCCCGGGCCGTGCCTGGTGAATGGCAGCGCGTCGCGGGTTTTGGAGTGTGGGATGCAGTCGTCGTTTATCGATGTGATTGCCGGCGACCGCGTGGGCGATGAGGTGGTGCTGCTGGGCGACGGCCTGGAGGCGGAGCAGATTGCGACAGAGTGGAAGACGAGTGCGCAGGAAGTATTGGTGAGCCTGCTGAGAACGAATCGTGTGCTATGATGGATCAAAACATGGATTACGTCACAGTGATTGAAAAGGCAGCGGACGGGAGTTATTCGGCGTATTTGCCGGACCTACCTGGTTGTGTTGCGTGTGGAGATACTGTGGAAGAAGCGACGCAGTTGATCCGGGAGGGGCTTTCACTACATATCGAGTCGCTGCGTGAGCATGGAGAATCCATTCCTGAACCTGCGGCGGTCGCGGATGTCGCGCATGTTTGAGTAGATATTCTGTATTCCCGACGTCATTTACAACGGATGGGTTTGCGGCCGTTCAAAAGCCCGGCGTGTATTCACGCCGGGCTAATTGTTTTTATTCGCCTACATCCACACCCTTAAATTCTCAAACTTCACATTCCACTTCCCATCCGCCGGGAAACCCGGGCACGAAGTCTTCGGCCCATCCGTCCATCCCGCGCACATCATCGCGGTCGCCGAAAGCAAACCGCCATTCCCCGGCAAATACGCCGCCAAATTCGGCCGCTGGTAAACGTGGCCGTTGGGGTGATAGCGATTTTTCACCGAATCGATCAGCAGAGCCTGTACGGCCAATTCCGGTTCGCCCGATCGCGCGGCGGCCATGGCGGCCATGGGGAAATCCCAGCCCCAGGCGCGGTCCCATTGCCAGACTTCCATTACTTTTTTTATCGTAGCCCGCATGGTTTCTTTGTCGGCGCCGATGCCGGGTTGCGCGCCGAATGCACCCAGCAACGCCGGGTGTTCCCAGTTCCATTTCGTATAGGTGTCGGTCATGCCTTCCTGCATGAGGTACATGCCGTCTTGCGTGGGGAGCGGGGCTAGTTTTGATAATACGTCGGCCCAGGTGGGGTCGGGGGAAAGGCCTAATCGCTGACGCCAGAGTTGGGCAGTTTTTAAGCCGAAGCGCCAGTAAGCGAGTTCGTAGGTGGGATTCATCGACGTGTTGGTGTCGGCATTCTCTGACACCGTTTTCATCGGCGGGCCAAGCACATACTGGCCGCGCTTCTCATCCAGGAATGCGTAGCTGGCCATAAATTCTGCGCTTTCGAAAACCACGTCGCGCCAAGTTTCCAGCGTCGATTGCATGGGATTCTGCCGGTACGCGAGTTCCGCATAATAAATCGGATGCGGCTGCTGCCAGATAAGCAGCGGCGCCACCGGCGACGGGGAATCGCGCCCGTCGGGGCCAACCATCTTGGGCCAGCGGCAGCCTTTGTACCCCTGGCGGGCGGCGGTGTCGCGGCCGACGTGCATGATGCGGTGGTAGTACTCGAGGCTGCGTTCCAATTTCGGGAAGCGATTCCAGACGGCAAAATGAGCGGCGTGCCACCAGTGCATTTCCAGGTGAAACTTGCCATACCAACTGTTGTTGAGCAGGCCGGTTTCGGCGGGCGGCATGGGGCCGCAGCAGTGCAGGGCCGTATTGTATTGCGAAAGTACGATTCGGCGTTCGAGTTCGGGGGCGCGGGAATCGGTGCAGCCGCCCAGATCAATGCAGCCGCCATCGGACCAGAAATTCTGCCAGTAGGCGTCGGAAGCGGCGCGGGTCTGGCCGGCGGTGGGAAGGGCTTCGCTTATTGGGGTCGGCGAAAACTGGGCGACGAATTCGAGGATGCCGCCGTTGGGATTGGAGAAGAGGATTTCGTGGGTCGTGCGCTGCTCGACGATGCCGTCGGGATAAACGACGGCGACGTTGTAGTGGGTGTCATCGACGGTGCGGATGATCTGCGCCCGCCGGCCGGCTACGACGAGTTTGGTTTGATGCTTGTCGGTGGAACTCCAGTCGGCCATGTCGAGATTGGGGGTGCCGTAGGGGAAGGCGAAAAGGATGGAGAGTTGGCCGGTGGTAACGAGCGGGGATTCAACGGTCACCGCAATCGCATCGACATCGGGATGGCAGGTCGTCTGCACGAAGACGGGGCGGCCTTCGACGGTGAAACGGCTGCTGAGCTGGCCGGTCCAGAGGTTGAGTTCCTGGCTGATGTCGCCGAGGTCGGCGAGCTGAAGCGAGGCGCCGCTGGATTTTTTGATTTCGAAGCCGATGCGGCCGAGATGAAGTCGATGGGGGTTTTCGCGCAGCCAGTTAAAAAGAGGAGTCTGGCCTTTGGAGTCGGTGGCATAGCCGACTTTTCGGCCGTGAACATCGTAATCTTTGTATTGAAATTTTTCGGGATCGACGCCATCAGGCATGGGGAGGCTGTGCCAGCCCCAGTGGCTGGCGGTGCAGAGGGGGAAATCGGTTTTGTAATCGTCGATGAAGGTTTGCAGGCCGGTGACATCCGAAGTGAAGGCGAAGTTGCCGTTGCCGACAGTGAGGGCGGAGAAGGGGTCGGGCTTGGTGATGCGCGGATTATTGCGCGTCACGACGGATTGGCGGTCGATTGAAGGGAGTGTCTGGGCGCGAGAAAAACGACTGCCGGCCAGGGCGACGCTGGTCGCCGCGGAGAGTTGGAGAAACCGCCGCCTGGTGAGATCGGACATGGGGCTGCCTCGTTAATTCGCCATTCGTTCGGTCACATTTTGTGACAATCAACAGAAAGAACTCCCACCCCGCCCTCCCCCTGGGTACAGGGAGAGGTGGAAAGAGGAGGGTTGTCGCATTGCGCATTACCAACGGAATTTGGACAGATCGACACGGCCGTTTTTGACCGCGACACCCTCGGCTTCGAGCATTTTCGTTTTCTTGGCGAGGCCGCCGGCATAGCCGGTGAGAGAGCCGTTGCTGCCGACCACGCGATGGCAGGGAACGACCGGCGCGTAGGGGTTGCGATGAAGGGCGTTGCCGACGGCGCGGAAAGCGCGGGTGCCCAGGCGATCGGCGACGTCGCTATAGGTTGCGACGCGGCCTTTGGGGATTTTTTTGGTGATGGCCCAGACTCGTTCACTGAATGTCATGTTGCCTCCGGTGGAGAAATCATTGTGAGAATCATTGCACGATTTGAAAAGTGCGAAAAAACCCCACCCCAACCCTCCCCCGGAGTACGAGGGGAGGGAGAAGAGGGGAAAAGTTCTATTTCAATGGAAATCATTTCAGTTCAATTCCCATTGGCATCCGCTATTCGCGCGGGAACCACGGGCGCATCGGTTGAGAATAATCGCTGTGCCGCGGCCGCCGCGGTGTACCGATCGTACCCGCCGCGCGGGAGGGGATCGGTGGCGCCGAGCAATGATACCGCGATGCTGAAGGCAAGTAGAAGTCCGGCAGCGCTCCAGGCGAAAATTCCGTGGGGGCGGCGCAGCCACGCGCCCATCCAGTAGAGCGTGAGGGGGAGAAAAACGATGAACCAGCGGTTGGCAAACATAGCCCCGCGGCTGTCGGCGCGGGTGAGGGAATAGGCCACGACAACAGAGACAGCGCCGGCGAAAGTGGCAATGGCGAGACATTTGGTGGTCATCGGCCAGTGGCGGCGCGAGACGGAGGCGATGCCGAGAAACCCCAGGATTATCGCGGGGAAATGGAGCAGCAGGCCGTGCGGGCCGAAGAGGCTTTGGAGAAAGCGAATGCCCGGTGGGATGTAGGTATGCCAGTCGGAGTACGGCGTGGAGTCATCTTCGGAATCGGCGGGGGGCGAGGCGGGGACGAGGCTGGCGCCGATGTTCGGCCAGACGGCCAGATCGGCGCGGTCGCCGATGCGGGTGAGCATGAGTTCACGATGCAGGATCGCGGGTTTCCAGTCGCCGGTGATGGGATAATTGAGAGCGAGGTGGAGGTAAAGCGGGGGTATGGCCCCTACCGCGATGAGGGCCATGCCGGCGACGCGGCGCGGAAGCGGCCAGCGCATCGCCATGACCACCAGAATGAGCGGGAAGAGAAACATCGCGGCCGGCGGGTCGAGGACCATGGCGAGGCTCACGCATACGCCGGCGATGAGGAGCCACCAGATATTTCGCCGCGGCTTGGGACTGTTGGCGACGTAAATAATCGAGCCGACAGCGCCGAGGATCAGGGCGGCAGCCAGCGCATGCGGATTGAGTACGACGCTGTAGCTAAATAGCCCGCTGCCGAAGACGACGAGGGCGGAGAGAAGACAGCGGATCGGGCGTTTCAAATCAAACAGGCGGCCCATTTTGTAAACCAGGCCGGCGGCTCCGGCAACGGGTATCGTCACGCAAATGAGTGTGAGGAGAAACGGCGTGAAAATCGGTGACGACTCAAATGTAAAATGGAAATGGGCCAGCACCCAATAGGGGCCTGCCAGGAAGACGGCCATGGCCGGCGGCTGGGCGCTGTAAATGTGGCCGTGCGATCGGACCAGGCCGGTGTTGGGGAGCGGCACGGACGAGCCGAGGTTGAGGTTTTCCAAGGCGAGGGTGTGATGTTCGACGATTGCCGCGACGGTGGCGATGCGGGCGGCCTCGTCGTCGCTGATTTGATTCGCGTCGGGATGACGCAAGGGACGCAAAAGCGGCAGCGCACCGATCAAGACGAGGATCGGAACCAAAAGCGCCCAGGGTCGGAGCAAACGCATCAATGAGAATGATAGTGGATTTTGGGCGGGGAATGAATGGGAGGTGGGGAAGGAGTTTTCAGTTTTCAGTTTTCAGTTTTCAGCTAAAGGCGCGTGGTCTTAGCTGAAAACTGAATACTGAAAACTTCAAACTGATTCTTCTTCAGTTCCCGATGCTTCGATGCGGTTAATATGTTTTAGTGAACTGCACGAAGTTTTTGAGAATCCGTTCGCCGAGGCGGGCGTGGCGGAGCATGTACTTTTCGGTGTCGGCGCGGAGCTGCTTTTCGGCGTCGGGACCGGCGGAGGTGAGCAGGTCGCGGGCGGAGGCCACGATGGCGTCGATGTCGGGAGCGGTCAGCTCAAAATGATATTGAAAGCCGAAAAGACGGGTCTTGAAACGGAAGGCCTGATTCTTGCACGCCTTCGTGGATGAGAGGAGTGAATTTCCGGACGGAGGCGGTGGCGTTCCCGGCGGAGGCGGCGTTGCGGGGGCGGGAAGGCGCGGGAGATCGAACATGTCCTGGTGCCAGTGAAACATCGGTGAGCCGTCGGGGAGGCCCATGACCATCGGTTCGGTTCCGCCGGGGAAGGGGAAATTCACGCCGTGCCAGCCGAGTTCGGGGGCGGGCAAGGGATTGACCTTCGCGCCGGCGGAGTGGGCGAGAAGCTGGGCGCCGAAGCCGACGCTGAGAACGGGGCGATCCCAGGCAATCATTCGATGAAGCAACGCGACTTCCCGGGCGAGGAAGGGGAATTCGGATTTGGCCACGTCGGGGATTCGCTGAGAGCCGCCGAGGAGGACGAGGAAGCGGATGCCGTCGAGGTCGGTGGGGACTTCGTCGCCGGCGTAGAGCTTTCGCCATTCGCAGGGGATTCCGAAATCGCGGAGCGTACTGGTAATGCGGCCAGGTCCGAAGGCGGCCGAATGCTGAAGTATGAATGCTTTGCTCATGAGGTCCGAGATGATGCGTTGCGTTGAACCGCCTTGTCAAGCTGTTCGCGGACGGCGGCGGCAAGGCGATGGCGCGGTTCGGCCTCCGAAAGTCTGAACTTGAGGCGATACCAGCGTTTTCCATCGCCGTTTGGATTGGGATAAATCTTGCGGATGACGTCCATGAGTTCGGCCAGGGTCTGGAACCCGTCGGCAACGGCGTCGGCGTGGGTGAGGGAGGCGAGTTCCACGGTTTCGGCTTTTTCGATGATTAGAGTTCCCAAGCCCAGCACGGTGACCTTTCCGCCGGGGCGAAGATTGCATTTTCGCCAGCGGCGGACGGTGGTGGTCTTCCGGCCGGCAAGGATGTCCTGGCGGAAGCGTTTTTTGAACAAGAGAAGGGGCAAGGCGTTGGCTCCGTCTTAGTGATTAGCCACAAGTGTAGATGGGATGGAGGGGGAGGTCAATTGTGAGGGGGTGAGGGGGTGACAAAGGAGTTTTCAGTTTTCAGTTTTCAGTTTTCAGCTAAAGATAAATGCTTGCCTTGTATTGGCTGAACACTGAAAACTTCAATTATTCGTCAGAGCAAATGAAGCAAATGAAGGAAAACGACGACTACGAATAAGCCGCCGAAGACGCAGGATATGATGATGAGGCGTTTTTTTTCCTTTGCCTTGGCTTCGGGATCGTCCTTTAATTTGGGCTTGTACTTGGCCTTCATGTGATTGGGGAGTTCGTCCTGCTCGACGCGGCACTTGGCGCACATTGCGTGGCCGTGGACGGTGGTGATGGTTTCGGCGGGGACCATGCGGCCGCACTCGGGGCAGCGGAGGCGGGGTTGGTCGCCGAAGCGCTCTTTGCGCAGGTCGGAACGGTGACAGTCGTAACACCAATAGCCGCGCGAGTCCTTGGCACGCTTGGCATTGGTGACGTCCTTGCCGCAGACGCAGCAGACTTTTTTGGCTCCGCCGGCGGCAGGCGCGGTGGGAGCGGGCTTGGTTTCGGCGGCGTCGGAGGGCGGCTGGAGTTCGACCTCAGTGTCGTCCATGCCCAATTCGGATTCGCACTCGCACTTGCGACGCGGGTCGTTCGGTTCGGCGTTGATCGTTCCGCCACAATCGGGACATATGATTTCGGTGGCCATAGGGTTCTGATTCTAGGGGGAGAGGGATTGAGGGTTCAAGGGAGGGAGGGGTTACGGGTTCGAAGGTTTGAGGGTTTGGCAGCCTGTGGCAAAAGTCCCGCGCGGCCAGGCGAAGTGGATTTTGGCCGCGAGCGAGACGCGACGACGAAGCGT
>Ga0208589_1000156_pt1 | contig 32424 bp, 25 predicted proteins | sample NGESurshal092012_2_FD_184486 | JGI IMG/M metagenome (GOLD analysis project Ga0208589, IMG submission 184486) | Arctic peat soil microbial communities from Barrow, Alaska - NGEE Surface sample F53-2 shallow-092012 (SPAdes) | ecosystem: Environmental > Terrestrial > Soil > Wetlands > Peat ...
CGTATTTGGCTGCAATACGCTTCGTCGTCGCGTCTCGCTCGCGGCCAAAATCCACTTCGCCTGGCCGCGCGGGACTTTTGCCACAGGCTGCTAACCCTCTCCCAGAGTACCGGGAGAGGGGACTAGAGAAGTACTCATCCTATGCGATTGCCCTGGACTTCGCGGCGCACCGGAGCACCGCAATACAGCGCAATTCTGTTTCCCCTGTAACATACGTTTCCCAGAGGCGTCATAAGGGTAGGTTTCGTCGCTTCACATGCTTACTTTTGGGAATTCAAGATGCTGCGTCACCAATTTCAAAGCCAAATCCGTCGTCATTCGCGATCGAAAACCGCTTCCCTGCATCTGGCGGTGGTTGAGACGCTTGAGCGGCGGGCGCTGCTGGACGGCGTTCCCGTCCAGCCCTATGTCGGCGTGCCGGTGGGGGCCCAGCCGGATTCAATTGCCGTTGCCGACTTCAATGGCGATGGAAATTCGGACGCCGCGACCGCAAATGACAATGGCACCGTCACGATTCTTCTCGGCAACGGCGCGGGTTCATTCACCGCGACTCCGGCCTTTTCTGACGGGCTGGCCGATGGATCGGCGCGGATCGTCATTGCCGATTTGAATAATGACGGTTACTCGGACATCGTCGTCGCCGGCGGCAACCAGATCAGCGTAATGCTTGGAAATCCCGACGGTACATTCCAATCGCCGCAGTTGATTACGCTGAACGTTGGGATTGCATCGATCGTCGCTGCCGATGTGAGTGCCGACGGCCAGACCGACCTGATCTGCGGCGACGAGAACGGCACGGTCGCCGTGTTGCTTGGCAACGGCGATGGTTCGTTCCAGGACGCTTCCTATATCCCGCTGATGCATGCGAACGGCGCCACGCAGATCGCGGTTGGCGATTTCAATGCTGACGGCAACCTCGACATCGCCGCCGCCAACAGCCAGTACGGCACGGCCAGCATTCTTGTCGGCGACGGCGCAGGCAACTTCTCTGCGCCGACGGCGGAGTTTTCGGTCGGCGCCGATGTTCAGCAGATCATTACGGCAGACGTGAACAGCGACGGATATTCCGATTTGGTGGCGGTGAATGGGACAACCGACGCCGGGCAGAATGGGGCCGTTACGGTGCTCTTAAACAACGGCGATGGCACCTTTGTTCCGTCGACGACCGCGGTAACCGGCTCGCCCTATTCGGTGGCGGCGTATATCGTCAATGGCGCGGATTACGGTCTGGCGGTCAGCGCGCAGGCAAGTAGTGGCGGTGAGATCGAGTTGCTCGCGGGCAATGTGAATGGAACATTCGCCTCGCCGACCGGCCTTTTGCCGGTCGGAGCCAATCCGAAATCCGTGGCGATTAACTTCCAAAGCAATCTCCTTGGACAAAACGGCGAGGTGAACGGCGGAGTTAATCTAACCAACCCACTCGACATTCTTACGGCCGATTTCGGCTCGGGCGACGCGGGAGTGGCAGCGAACCATAACCCGCCAGGATCGCAGGGCGGCGGCGGTACGGGTGTTGTTCCGATCATCTTTACAAGCGGCGAGGACGTTCCAAATTCGGGCGCCGCGACGTTCAAGCTCGGAGCCGATGGAAGGCTGACGATCCGCGGCACTTCCGGCAATGAGACCGCCAGCGCGAGCGTATCGGGAAATACGCTGATGGTAGACCTTGATGGCGCGATGGACCAGGTTGCCCTTTCCAAAGTGACATCGCTTCGCTTCAAGATGGGGGCGGGCGACGATTCGGTGTCGATCGGCGCAGGGGTGCCCTCGACGATCGTCATCGGAGGCGGCGGCAATGACAGCATTGCCGCGAATAACGTTGCGCCAGACACTCTGCGCGGCGGGCGCGGCCTCGATTCCATCGACGGCGCGAACGGCCTCGTCGACGGCGGCGACGGTGCGGATCACCTCACCCTCTCCGGCGGCGGTACCGTTTTGGGAGGCGGCGCCAATGATTCCATCCGCGGCGGCCAGGATACCTGCCTCCTCGACGGCGGCCACGGCAACGACACCGTCATCACCGGGTCCGGCGGCGGAACCGTCCGCGGTGGCGCGGGCAACGACAGCCTCGCCGGGCCGGTCATCGGCATGGGCGTGCTTGCGGCCCGCTTTAGCCCCGTCCTGTTGGTCGGCGGGGCCGGCAATGACACTATTACCGCCGCCCCCAATGGCGACGATACTCTCCTCGGCGGTCGGGGAGCGGATTCGCTTTCCGGCGACAACGGCGGGGCTGATGTTCTCAACGGCGAGGGTGGACATGACACCCTTGTCGGAGCGCTACACGGCGGCGGACACGATACGCTTTACAATACCAGCGGCAGGGACAGCGTTGATCCCGGGCCGAATGATATTGTGATAATAGCTGTGAATGTGAACGAGAACTTGCCGGGTGGTATACCGCAGCCGGTCTTTCCGGATTGACCTCGTGTGGAATAGGAGATTCTCGCCCTCGGCCTCTCCCGGCATACCGGGAAAGGGGAACAGAAGTGCGATGCATGGCAATCGCGAATGAGCGCTGCTTGGTGCACAACAGCCACCCTCGCTCTCCCCGTGAGTACATGGGGAGGGAATAAGAGGGTTGTTTTCACTCAGATGCGATTGCCTTGGCGCTTCTCCCCTTGGCTATTTCCCCTTCAATTCTGTAATATCTTCCCGCATAGACCAAGGAAGGTCATGCAGGCGATTTGCGATCATTTCTATTGGCTGATTCTCCTCCTGGCCCTGTGTCATTTGTTCTGTTTTCACTGGCTCTGGCGTGAGCGAACGCGTCAGACACAGTGGCTGGCCGATCATTTATCCAATCTGCTTCAGGGGTTTTCCAGCCGCGCCGATCGGGACCCGTATGCGGGCGTGGATGAGCAGATCGACGCATTCCTGGCCAATATTCAGGAAACGCTCGATGATCCGGCGCGGGGCGAAGACCGCCGGCGACTGCATGATCAGCTCATCGCCAAGGACGAAACCAAAAAATATCTGCGCGGGGCGAAGTTTGAAACGCTGTACAGCCTGGCGCGCACATCAATCGAAATGTATCCGATGCTGGGAATCATGGGGACGGTGCTGGCCATTGGGCTGGCCCTGAATTCGCCGCAGGCGGGCGCCAATGCTTCGATGGCGACGGAACAGATCGTGCGCAATTTCGCCGGCAGCATCTGGGCGACGCTCGCCGGCATCGGCTGCGGGATTACGCTGTTGCTGGTGAACGCTGCGATTGAGCCGGCCTTCTCGCGGCTCTTGGAACATCGCTGGCTGGTGCGCGAGGCGATCGCCGCGGCGAAATCACAGATGGGGGCCCGTAACCAGGCGTCATGAATCGCTTTCGGAAAAATCTTCGTCCGCTCGCCCCCCGGCCGGGTGTATTCCGGCGGCGGATGATTTTGCAACTTACTTCGCTGCTCGATCTGCTGTTGATTATCGTCTTTGTGCAATACCTGGAGATGCAGCGGGTATCGGCCAACGAAGCCGACCATCGACGCGATGTGGAGGCCCAGCGCGATCGACTCCTTTCCGGTGAGCGACACGATTTGTACGAAGTTTGGCAGGTACACATCAACGGCAACAAAAGCGTCTACCCCGACGGGTCGGCTCTAATCACGTCGGCCACCCAGAAGAAAGTCATCACGCCGCGCGACGCCGCGGATTTTTTGAGTCAGCTTAATGACGTGATGAAATACTCGCCGCGACCAACTGGGACGTGCATTCTGCTTCTCACCTGGGATAACGTGCGACGGGATGCGCTGGAAACAATTCGCTCTGATCTGGGAGCGGCGGCGAACAATCCGGAATTGAAGAACGCATGGGGCGGAACGCCGGTTCGGTTTGAAGTCGTGGAAGGTGGATTTCTGCCGGAGTCGCAGCCATGAGCGAAGACGAGAAGCCGACGTGGCTGCAACGCCGAATGCGCAGGCTCATGATTCGCGCCGGAGCCATCGGCCTGTTGGTGATTGTGATGGCGTGGATTCTGAGTCATTTCCTCGGCCATGGCAACGGCAGCGGATCGGGAAGCGGCAGTGGGATGACGACGTCCACTCAGCCCGCCTCAACCGCGCAGGGCGTCATACAATCCGCCGAGCCGCTGGAAGTGGTGATTCATGAGGACCGATACGTTTCCGATGGCAGGGAGATGACAACGGCCCAGATCATCGCCGGCGCCGCGGGACACGCGGCGCCGGCGGTTAAGATTATCAGCGGAGCCGATTCGCGCCTGGGTTCGCAGCGCGATTTGGAGAGCGCGCTCGATGCGGCACATGTCTCCTGGGCGATTGAATCAGAGCCGGTGTCGGCCCCGTAACCAATCAAGAAGAGGGCGCGGATGGCGATGAATTACGGTCAAACCCTGGCGGCGGCGATGAAACTCGTCGGCGCGCATTCCGGCGGCGGCGCGAAGCTCGTCGTGCGATCACCCATTGACGGCCGACTTCTGGCGGAAGTGTCAACTTCCACAACCGTTGAAGTAATGGCGGCAATCGACCGCGCGCACGACGCCTTTCTAAAATGGCGGCTGGTCCCCGCGCCGCGGCGGGGGGAATGGGTCCGCCTGATCGGCGAGAATCTGCGGCGGCATAAATCCGAACTGGCGGCGCTGGTGAGCTGGGAAGTCGGAAAGATCACGCAGGAAGCGCTCGGCGAAGTGCAGGAAATGATCGACATGTGTGACTTCGCCGTCGGCTTGTCGCGGCAGTTGCACGGATTAACCATCGCCACCGAAAGGGCCGGTCACCGGCTCATGGAGCAGTGGCTTCCGCTGGGAGCGGTCGGCGTCATCACGGCGTTTAACTTTCCGGTCGCGGTGTGGGCGTGGAACGCGATGCTGGCGCTGGTATGCGGTGATGCGGTGGTGTGGAAGCCGTCGGAGAAATCGCCGCTGTGCGCATTGGCGTGCATGGAATTGGCGCGCGAGGCGATGAATCAGATTCCCGAAGCGCCGGCGGGTTTGCTGAGCGTGGTTCTTGGCGATGCTTCGGCAGGCGACGCGCTGTCACAATCGGAAAAGCTGCCACTGATTTCAGCGACCGGCTCGGTGCGAATGGGCCGGGCGGTGGCGACCAGCGTCGCCGGACGGCTGGGTCGAACACTTTTGGAACTGGGCGGCAACAACGGGATGATCCTTACTCCATCGGCGGATGTGGATTTGGCGCTGCGGGCCATCACATTCGCCGCCGTGGGAACCTGCGGCCAGCGCTGCACCACGCTCAGGCGTCTGATCGTGCATCGCTCCATCGCAAAGTCGGTGGTCGAGCGGTTGAAGGCGATTTATGCGCAGTTGCGTGTGGGGCATCCCATGGAAGAGGGCGTATTGGTCGGCCCGCTGATTGACGCCGCCGCGGGAGCCGCGATGCAACGGGCGCTGGTCTCGGCGACAGCCGCGGGCGGAATCGTGCATGGCGGGCAAAGTGTTACCGACACAGTCCTCGCCGGCGGCGTGTATGTCAGGCCGGCCATTGTCGAGATCGATCACGGCGCGGCGATTGTTCATGAAGAGACGTTCGCGCCGATTCTTTACGTTTCGGTTTACGATGACCTCAACGACGCCATCCGAATCCACAATTCCGTGCCGCAGGGATTAAGTTCCAGCATTTTCACAAATGACCTGGGCGAGGCCGAACGGTTTATCTCGCCCGACGGCAGCGATTGCGGGATCGCCAACGTGAACGTGGGAACCAGCGGCGCGGAGATTGGCGGCGCGTTCGGGGGCGAGAAGCAAACCGGCGGCGGCCGCGAATCCGGCTCCGACTCCTGGAAAAACTACATGCGCCGGGCAACCAATACGATCAATTATTCGCGCGAAATGCCGCTGGCCCAGGGGATTCAATTCGGCTGATCCCGAAAATCCAGGAATCACCGCCCGCGAGTACGCTAGAGGCGCGGAGGACGCAGTGGACGGAGAGAGGAAATTAGCCACAGATATAAATCAGATGAAAATACGGATGAATTTCAAATCTCAAATGCCCATCTGTGTGCATCTGATTTATATCTGTGGCCAAAACTCTTCTCCGCGTCTCTAGCGTACTCGCGGGCGGTGAATAATTCAGGCTGATTGCGCCAACTTTCAATTCTTCCGAAACTTCTGGCGCGACATGTCAACTCGATTTTCCAACAGTATAATCCGCAGCACGATTCACGTCGGAATCGCTTTTTTGGGAGGCGGGTGGTCGCAAGGATTGCCCGGCAAATATGAGCGCTGCGTTGGCAAACCTCGATCAGTGCATCGCGGCTGAGTTGGCCGCGGTGGATGAGATATTCGCCCGCGAACTCGCCAGCGATCTGGCGTGCGTGAACGTGCTGGTCCGTCATGTCGGCCGGTTCCGGGGCAAAATGCTCCGGCCGTCGCTGCTGCTCCTGAGCGCCAAAGCGTGCGGGCCGATCACGCGCGACCATCACGTCCTGGCGACGGTCGTCGAGATGGTTCACATGGCCACACTCGTCCACGACGACGTGCTCGACGAAGCCGAACTGCGGCGCAAGGGCGCCACCATCAATCATCTTCGCGGTAATGAGGCGGCCGTTCTGCTGGGCGACTATCTCATCAGCCACAGCTACCATCTTTGCAGCAGCCTCGCTTCACAGGACGCCAGCCGCATCATCGCCGCCACAACCAATCGCGTCTGCGAGGGCGAACTGCTTCAGATTGATAACCGCAACAATTTTGATCTCGACGAAGAAACCTATCTCCAGATCATCGAGCGCAAGACCGGTGCGCTGTGTGCGGCGTGCTGCCTGCTCGGCGCGAAATTCGCCGGCGCGGACGAGGCGACCTGCCGGCGGCTTGAGCGTTTCGGTCTGGCTTTGGGAACCGCATTTCAGATTCAGGACGACCTGCTCGATATTTTCGGCGATGCCGCGCAGGTCGGCAAAACACTCGGCATCGACATCAACAAGGGCAAAATGACGCTGCCCATGATTCACTTTCTGCGCACCGCGCCGCGCGAGCACCGACACTTGCTGCGTTCATTGCTCGAAGGCCGCGAAGCGGACAAGATCGACCGGATCGTGAGCCTGATCGCGCCAAGCACGTCGTTGGCCTACGCCCGCCGCAGGGCGCTGGAGATTGCCAACGCCGCCCGCGCTGATTTGGCGGAAGTGCCCGCCAGCCCCGCGCGGCAGGCCTTAGAACTCATGGCGGAATTCGCGGTGACGCGTCCGGTGTAGAAAAAAGAGATGAGGACTGAGGACTGAGAGGACGTTTGAAGTGTTCAGTTTTCAGTGTTCAGCTAAATGCGGTCTGGCCTAGCTGAAAACTGAAAACTGAAAGCTAATTCCCCTCCGCGCGAAAAGCCCTGAATTCCCATTCGTTTGCCTTGATCCTCACGTCAGCTTAAACTCTCCCGCCTATGAAATCACAGCGGCGGCACGACTTAAAAACCAACACTCTGGCCGAAGCTCTGGCCAATCTTCCCAATACGCGATGGAAGAACTTCGCCACCACGCTTACGGTTGCACTGGCCTGCATACTGGTTTTTCTGCTGGTTCGATATCGGATGACGGTTTCGGCCGATCGCCAGGTCAAGGCGGTCGACAGCCTGGCCCAGGCGCGAATGTCGATTGATGAACTGCGCAGCCAGAACATGATCGAAGCCGATCCCAGCCAGTGGCAACTGCGTTTTGAAGACACCAGCCGACTGCTCGACGCGGTGCTTGCCTCGGCGGGCGACAGTAATCCTGAACTGGCCGCCGAAGCGCTGATTGCCCGCGGCGATCTCGACTGGTCGGTTTCCAACCTGGCATCAAGCACCACGCAGCCTTCCATGCACGCCCAGAGCGCCGGCGATCTGCTGAAGGACTCGCAGGCCGCCTACGCGAAAGTCGTTGCCGCCTATCCGGGGCAGAGTTTTTCGGTGTGCGCCGCTCATTTTGGGCTGGCGGCGATCGCCGAAAATCAGGGCGAGTGGGACACCGCCCGCAAGGAATACCAGGCCGTGATCAACGACGCGCAGTTGGATGATTTGTTTCACTCGCACGCGAAAGTAATGCTATCGCAGGTGGATAAATTGACGCAGGCTCCCGTGATCGGCAAGCCCGTTCCGCCGGCGACGCTGCCGGCCGTTTCGCCGACGATCGGCCCGGCGCTGCCCACGGGAATGCCGGCGACGCTGCCGACGACACGGGGATAATTCTCACGCCAGTGAACCCATGCTATTGGGGATTCTCAGCGATACTCACGACAAGCTTGAGCCGACACGGGCCGCTTTGAAGGCGCTGCGCGCCGCCGATTGCGAATTCTATATTCATTGTGGAGATGTCGGCGGCGAGCGTATTTTTGATTTGCTGGCGGGGTTGCCGCTCGCGTTTGTCTGGGGCAACTGCGACTTTGACCGCCTCACTTTGAAGGATTACGCGGCGTCGCTGGGGATTGCCTGTCATGATGAATTTGCCGATTTGGATTTGGGCGGCCGCCGAATTGCGGTGACGCACGGCGATGATGGGAACGTGATCAAACAGATCATCGCCGGCCAAAAACACCAGTATCTATTGCACGGCCATACTCACGTCGCCCGCGATCAGACGATTGACGGGCTGCGGTACATCAATCCCGGCGCGGTGCATCGCTCGCCGCGCCCGAGCGTTGCGGTGCTGGATACGGCGACGGATTTGTTGCGGTTCATTCACTTCAAAATGCCGGGGTGAGGTGAGTCGCTCACCCCATCAGCGAATCAAGGCCGGCGTCAAATTCAATAATATCAGAGAGCGGATTGGCGATTCCAGAATACTGATCCGGCAGCCCATCCTGCAGGTAGAGCGCGACCGGCTCGGCGTTCACTCGAACCGAATCACTGCCCACGCCGCCGACTGCAATGTCGCTGGCCCCGCCCGTGGAGATGGAATCGTTTCCCGACCCGCCGGAAATGAACTGGCTTGGGTTGACGACCGTGATGGTGTCGTTTCCGGTTCCGCCCCAGATGGCGGAAATGTTGGAATTAATCTGATCGCGTTCGGAGGTTGTCAGATTGCCGCTGTCGGGTTGGCCGTCGTCGATGAGGTGGAGGTCATCCTCGCGGTGCGAGAAATCGGCGATGGAATAACCCGATCCGCCGTCGATCGTGTCGCTGCCATGGCCGAGGGGGCCGTCGACGAAGTTGTTGCGAAGTTCACCGATGAGCAGATTGGTTCCCGCGCCGCCGACGAGTGAATCGCTGTTGCCGCCGCCGATGAGGACATTATCCGATCCGCCGCCAACGAGCGTATCCGGCCCGCCGCCGCCGAGCAGCGTGGCTGGCACGAGCACATCGGGATCGACCGAAATCGAATCGCCGGTAGGTTCGCCGTTGATGCGAATGCCCGCCACGTCAACAAGTGGGAAGGAGCTGATGACCGTGCCGGCCGAGCTGACTTGAAGACTGGCGCCGGAACCATCGAGGCCTACGGAAATAGTATCGGCGCCATTGGTGCCGACGACAAGTAGTTCAGTTCCCTGCAGGCTGGCGGTGACGGATACGGCGGCGGCGGCCGCAAGATTTGCCGCCGCGGCCGCGACGCGGGCGGGCGCATTGGCCGGGCTGCTCGACACCGGCGGCGTGGGGTCGAAGACCTCGAAGATATTGGTCATCACATCGTTGGGATTGTTCTGGGCGAAGCTCAGACCGCCGGCGCCGCCGTCGATGGTGTCCTTCTTTCCTGAGCCGTTGATGAAGAGATTATCGCCCGGCCCGCCGCGCAGGGAATCATGACCTTGCGAAACGGCGATCGTGTCGTTTCCACCACCGCCGACCACGGTGTCTTTCTTCGCGTTGGCGATGAGCATGTCGATCCCGGCTCCGCCCTGGAGCGACGACGATTCACCCATGCCCAATACCGTGTCGTTTCCTGCGCCGCCGAAGAGCGCCTGATTGGCGCCCGTCCCCTCGACAAAATCCTGGCCTCCGCCGCCGTTGACGGTGTCGCCGGCGCTGTTCATGGCCATGATGGTGTCGTTGCCGCCGCTTCCCTTGACGCTGACCGCGGGAACGCCGGCGCCGAGCATGACGTTGCCGTTGCCCGTGCCGAGATGAATGGTGATCGTCGAATTCGCGGCGAAAGTTTCGGACTGGCCGTCGAGATTGAGAATAAGCTGGCCGGCGGAGTAAGTAACGGCGGCGGAATCCGAGCCGGAGCCGGTGGCGGTTACAGCGCTTCCGCTGGTGGTGATTTTGGCCGGGGCGTTGCGAAGGAAAATGCTGACTCTGTTGGCGGTTGAATTAAATTCGGCAATGTCGGGGTTGCCGTCATCGTTGAAATCCACGACAGCCAGACCCAGGTTTCCCTGAGAAAATCCGACCGGAGCCGCTGCAATAGGCGGGCCGAATGTTCCATCGCCATTTCCGAGTAGAACATGGACTTCGCCGACCGAATAGGAGCCGTTTTCCGCATCAATGGCAACGATGTCCTGCTTGCCGTCGCCGTTGATATCGCTCAGAACCGCAAACGCGGGGTTGCCGCCGATCATGAATTGCGTGGCGGCGCCAAACGTTCCATTTCCATTATTGATCAATACGCTCGCCGTGCCGTTGTTATTGGCGGTGACGATATCGGGATGGGTGTCGCCGTTCAGGTCGGCGACTGAAACAGAATTGGCGGTCGTGCTAGTGCCAACCGGTAATTGCTGTGAGATTGTAAACCCGCCGGATCCGTTGTTGATGAAGGTATCCACATTGCCAAGGGTGTCGATGAAAACTAAATCCGGATGGCTATCTCCGTTCAGATTGGCCGCAGCCACGCTGTTGGCTGGGTTGTTGGAGCCAAATGTGCGCGGCGACGGCTGAAAGGTTCCATCGTTATTCCCTACAAGTAAAGCGAAGCCTCCGTCCGGGAAGTAGGGAACGACCAGATCAGGCTTGCCGTCGCCCGTGAAATCCGCCAGGGCCGGCCCGGCGCCGGCCGCGAAACTGATATTGCCGGCGACGGTGGTGGTCTTAACGGGTTTGAATGTGCCATTGCCGTTGCCGAGAAGAACTAGAATCGAATGGGTCTGGCTGTTCGTGCAAATGATGTCAGGATTGCCGTCGCTGTTGATGTCACCCACGATGATATTGGTGGCGGAGGTGTGGTAGACCGTTGGAACAGAGAAAGTTCCGACGCCGTTGCCGAAGTAAATGGAAATCGAACTGCCGACGACGACGATATCCTGATGGCCGTCCTTGTTGAAATCGCCGGTGGCGATGGCCTTCGACTGACTGGCGGTGGCAATATTCCCGTCGGGCTTGAAGAACAACCCGCTGCTCGTGTTGATCAGGACGGAGACCTCGGCGGTCCTGGAATCAATGACAACCACGTCGGGCTTGCCGTCGCGATTGAGATCGCCGACGACCATGTCTTCCGGGGCCTGCGTGACGTTGTAAGTGAATCGCGGCAGGAATGTGCCGTCGCCGTTGCCATTCAGAAAATTCACCTGGTCCGCGCCACCGGAGTTGTAGCCGGTGGCGATGGCAAGATCGGTCTTGCCGTCACCGTTGAAATCGGCCGCGACAACCGTGCCGGCCCCATTTCCGGGCAGGTCGATCACTTTCGGTGCGCCGAACATCGCGCCCGGCCCAATCGCCAGCAGCACGGCCACCGTGGCGGTTTGGCCGGGGTTGTCATAATTTCCCGCGTCGGCCACGGCCATGTCGGTCAATCCGTCGCCGTTGAAATCGCCGAACACGATGGACGACGGACGATCACCGACTTTAACCGTGCCGTTGCTGACGAACGATCCATGGCCGTTGCCGAAGAAGAATTGAACGCTGGCCGAATAACGGTCGGACACCGCGAAATCGAGATTGCCGTCGCCGTTGATATCGGCGATCGCGACGGCGCTGGGATATGAGCCGGTCTGATAGGCCTGAGCGGCTTTGAATGTTGCATCGCCGTTGCCGAGCAGGACTGAAACGGTGTCGGTGTTGGCGAACGTGGTGAGGATGTCGGGGATGCCGTCGCCATTAAAATCGCCGGTGGCGAGGGTCATCGAGTTGCCATAATTCCCTTGGGTGGTTCCGACAAACAAAGTGGTGGCGGCCTGGAAGGTACCGTTGCCGTTGCCTTGGAGAATGGAAATGGAGTTGGTGCCGGAATCGGCGACGAGAATATCGGGGTGGCCGCCGGAAACGAGAGTCGAAATCGCGACTGAGTAAGGGCGACTGAATCCGCTAATCACATTGGCGGGCTGGAAAGTGCCGTCGCCGTTGCCCAGGAAGATGGAGATCGCGTTGTCGGATTGGTCGGCCACCACCATGTCGGGAATGCCGTCGTTGTTCAGGTCACCCAGCGCGACCGCCCTGGGCTTGTTGCCGGCAGGGAGGGTCGCCGGCGACTGAAACGACGTTCCGCCGCTGGGCGTTGAATGCAGCAGCACGCTGACGGAATCGGAAGCGTAATTAACGGTCACTAAATCGGACTGGCCGTCGCCGTTGAGATCGGCGTTAAGCACATATTGAGGCGAGTTGCCCGCTGAATAGCTGACCACGGGAGCGAAGGTGCCGTCTCCGTTTCCGGCGAAGAAATCAACCTTGTTGACGTCGCCGAACACCAGATCTGGTTTGCCGTCGCCGGTGAAATCACCGATCGCCGCGCCGTAGGTGCCGGATGGGAAATTATTGACCAGGCCTTTGTGAAACTGCCCGTTGCCATTGCTCAGGAGCGCGACCGTATATCCCGATTTCTCGCCGACGCCGATGTCTTGGAAACCGTCGCCATTGAAGTCATCTATGCCGAATCCAAACCTCGGGTCCGAGGAATGGAATACGGAAATCGGCGTCGGGATAAACGTGCCGGGGCCGTTGGCCATTAGCACATCAATGTTTTGGCCGGCTTTGTCGACCGCGACAAGACTTTGAAGCCCTGAATCATTGAGATCGATCGTCTGAAGCTGGGAGATCGGGCCGCTGGCGACGGAGTAAACGCCGCCGGGGTTTAAGCCGGAATAGCCCTGGATGAAGGTGGCAACCTGTCCATTGGAATATCCCACGGCAAGATCGGCATTTCCGTCGCCGTTGAAATCGCCAGACGCGGCAGAGTAAACCGGGTGGCTGAAGTTCATGGACGTGACCGCCAGTGTTCCGTCGCCATTGGAGGAGATGAGTTCGACCGTGTTCGTATCGTCGAAAATCAGCAGACCGGATTTGTCGTTGTTGTCGGAATTGCTGCTGATGAACCTGCCGACGATCGCGCTGGCCTGTGAATTAACGGGCGCGCCGTCGGACACGCGAGTTGCCGGCTTGAAGGTGCCGTCGCCGTTGCCCTGGAGAATGCTGATCTTGCCGGCCGTGTCGATGGTGACGATGTCGGGAATGCCGTCACCGGTGATGTCGCCGATGACGGCGTCGGAGGGATGGCCGCCGCCGACGGTGTAATCAACGTGTGGCAGAAAGAGTGGCGCGGCGCTCAGAAGCGTGCGGCGCTCAAGCGACTCGCAAGCGGCGTAGAGCTGCGCGGATTTGCGATTGGATCGGGATCGATACGAAAAACGGCCGGGCAACATGCGCGATGCGGACATGGACCTCCCTGTCAATTCTCAAGAGGTTAGCCGGAAGGGGGGTGAAAGCAAGAACGCAGCGTGACAAAGCAGCGTGACGAGGTGACTGGGTGACATGACGGGGTGACGGGGGAGTTTTCAGTTTTCAGTGTTCAGTTTTCAGCTAAAGACGGGGGGAACATGTGAAAAGTGTGAAGGGTGAAAATTTGGGGGCGGGGTTGATCCACCGCTTGGGATTTTCATTTCGTCAGCCGGACACGTCGTCGCCACGCGCGGTGGGGGATGGCGGTTCGCTTGTCTGGCTCTAGCTCTGGCAACGGGTTCGAGCCGTTGGCAAAGCGTACAGCGGGTAATGGGGATCAATCCGAAGCCTTCGAACGCGGGAGACTCGCGAGCAATCGCCGGAGGTTTTTAGCCACAGATGAACACAGATTCACACAGATAAAGCAGGGATAATTCCGTTTGAATTGAATGATCCGTGTGCATCTGTGTTCATCTGTGGCTAAATTCGGATTGTCCTCGTTCTGCTTTGATCCCACGCAATTGCGCAGCCGGGCGCAAGGTGAACTGAATCGTGCGAGGGAAGCGGAACCGGCGCTCGTCAGGTTTGGCTTGAGTCGATCAACTCGCCTGACTGGTTTTGGGAGTGGGCGAAACTCACCGTCGGGGCAACACTAAGGTTGCCGGTCGCTCAGTCACTTGGAGATTTAATTCTCCGCGGATGGCTATCCGTGGGCTTCCTAGTGATCGGACTGATGCCGGTGAGAATTTACGCGCCGGCCCGTGGCTGCGCCGTGCAGAAGATTTTTAACCACGGATGACACGGATGGCGCGGATCAATGCGAATTCATGAGAATTCGTTTTTATCTGTACGAATCTGTGTTCATCTGTGGCAAAAGCTCTTTGGCGCGGCGGCTGGGGACTTTGCAACCGGGGACTTTAACGAAAAAAGTAAGTCCCTCTATTTCTTAGCCGAAATTATTCCATTGCGGCTGTGGATTTTCAGCCGCGGGGAATATTGGAAAAAATAAGTGTCCTCCTCTATCTACTGACACGGAATATTCCACGCCATTTTGGCAGGAAGGAGCCATAGAAGAAATACTCCTCCTCTACTACTACGGATGGAATATTCCTTGCCTGATTTGGCGGCTGAGGTCGGCTGTTGCGGTGGAAAACGAATTCGTCGGCTTCAAATTCTCACTTGGAATATTCCATCGGGGCGTTTTTTGTGGCCAGCTTTTCGCGCCTGTCTTCTTCGAATTGGTGGATGTCACCTTTGCCGCTTCCCTGATTTATGCCGGGATGTCGCAATCTGATCTCGCCAGAAGGGCGGTGGTGCGGCCGCGCAAAGCCGACCCGGTATGGAATCGGTTCGATCTCGCAGCGGCGGCATCACCCGCCGGCGGGAGACGTGACGGGCGCGGTCTGCTGCATTTGCGGCATGTGCTGCATATGCTGCAACTGATCTTGCTGGAAGCTGTGAATCTTGCTGCCGAATATCGTCAATCCGACGATCGCCAGGGCGATGAGAAGAGCGTCAATGGCAAGGGCAATGATGGAGCAAATGATGCCGGCTTTGGCCATTTCCGCGCCGCCGGCCTCACCGAGCCTGGAATTGCCTCGGGCGATATTGCCCAGAACGATGCTGATGATGGCGCAGGGGATCGAAATATACCAAACGCAGAAAAGAACGAGGGCGATGATTCCGAGCACCATGGCGGCGATCGCCATCCCGGATGAAGGCTCGCCACGGGGCACGCCGGTTTCAGGGAATTGTGTCATATGCGGCTCCTTCAGATTTGGGAAGATGTTCCCATGAGCATTATTTTGAGATGAGCGGGGGCAAACGTCAAATTGTGATGCCCGGTGGGGGCGTGCCCGTAATTTGTGGCAAGCCGTCCACCTTATCTCCCTCTCCCTGTACCTAGGGGGAGGGTTGGGTTGGGGGTTCTTCGGTCTTGCCACAAAATACGGCCACACCTCCGGTGGATTGGGAGATACGGACTCTCCGCGCACGTTAAGAAGAAGTAGGCGGTGACCGTTTTACGTTCCTTGATTTATCTGCAATTTCTCCGCGCCTTCGCGCCTTCGCGCGCGAAGAATTGAATGTTCTCGCGCGAAGGCGCGAAGGCGCGGAGATATCAAAACGAGCCGCCCGGATTCTTCTCGCTCTTGGCGTCTTGAGCCGCGGTACGCTGCGGCGGGCGGTGAATATTTGATTTATGCCGGGATGTCGCAATCGGAATTGGCCAGAAGAGCCTGCGGGGCTGACGGGATTCTTGACATTCATATCATAACCAATACAATTATGACATGGAAGTGGAACTCACCGCCGACGCGGTGATGCAACTTGGCGAATTGCCCAGCTATATCGTCGGGCGCATTGAGGCGGTGGTAGGCCGCCTGCGTGATTGGCCAAATGTCAGTGGCGTGAAACCATTGAGTGGCGGATTGAAGGGCAATTTCCGTATCCGAACCGGCGATTACCGGGTCATCTTTCGCTTGGATGGACGCCGGATCATTGTCTGGCGAATCGCCAACCGCCGGGATGTTTACGAGGATTAAGGCGGATTACGATTTTCAAGCATAAAGGAGAATGCAATGGCTGTTCAGACACTTAAGATTTCTGGAAGGGAATTCGCCCTTCTGCCCATGCGGGAATTCGAGGAAATTAAAAAACGCGCCAGCGAACCTGCGATGCCTCGAATGCCTAATCCGCTGCCGAATGGCAATTACCCGGCGGTCGAAACGATTCGTGTCATTTACGCTCGCAAGCTGATCCAGGAGCGCGAGGCGGCGGGGATGTCGCAATCGGAACTCGCCCGAAGGGCGGGGGTGCGGCCGGAGACGATTAACCGATTGGAGAAGGGGAAGCATTCGCCGGATACGGCGACGCTGGCGAAGATTGGCAAGGCGATGAGAGGAATGGCTGGTAATGATTGACGTGAGACTTAATCGACTTTGTGTCAGATTTTGAATTTAAATCAGCAGGCGCTATGGGTTGCGTTCCGGCCATCCTCCGCTTATGTTTTTCATTGGTATCTGTGCTTCTGCGAGTGTGGACCATGGGCTGGAAAAGAGGGCGATTATGTGCCAACGGCTGGGATTTTTTGCGGGGCTTGTTGCATTGCTCTTCGTCGATTCCTTAGTTCGCGGGCAATCCGCCGATTATCATTTGTTTTCAGCGAAAGGCGCTGTGATCGAAACAAGCGATGGTTTCGTCCAATCCGTGCCTTGGGATCAGCTTCTGAGTTCGAATCCCGGCGCGACATCTAAATCGCTGGCTGCGTCGATGGCAACTGTGAGAAGTGCTGCGCGGCCAGTTCTTCGCGGGGTTCCGGCTGCAAATGCGACTTCTGCCGAGAAATCAATTGCTGCCGCAGACCGGCAAGATAAACTCATGGATTTGTTGAAGCCGATTCCCGGAACCTCAACGACTGCAAGCATAAAGGTGTTGGATGTAGTCGACGAAACGCAGGTTTTTGTGAAGCCAGATCAAGATGCTTTTCGCGGCAAATACCTCGTTATTGGTGAACTCCAACCGCTGCAATTAGTTGATTACACTGCTGCCGAACGCCAGGAAATCGCCCGCATAAACCAATACTGTGACGATCAAATCAAATCTACACGATTTTCGCAGCAGTCATCCCCCTCTACACATACGCAGCTATGGGCAGATGGCGCTATTGCTGCTGCTCAGACCTATCGACGGACTCAACTTTCGACCCTGCACGACATAGCCGAGGTGAGGTCGTGGGTTGTCGTCTTCTGTTTTGGAGATGACGTGTCCGTATTGGCTTGGCACCGCGCTGAGACTCGAATCATTCGCGGTGCGGTTCAGAAGGTTGGCGCATTTGTTAACATTCCAAGAGGCCCGAACGGTGGCGGAATGCGTCGCTCTGGAAATGGCCAGAATTTCACCGCCGATCAGGCGAAGGATGCCTCGGTTTCATTTGAAGTCGTTATAAAGGCGGTTGATGCCGCGTCAGGGTCGACTAAGCCTTCCAATCCAGCGGATGGCAAACTTCCGGCCGAAAATGGCAATTGACCTGAATCTTGCATTTCCATGGTGACGCAACGCAAATGATCCTTTTAACCTACGTTCTCTCCGTAATTGAAAAATGCCATATCAGCGACTTTCCCCGCAGGATATGGAGTTCCATTTTCACGGGGCGCGTATAGATGCCAACCGTTTTCGTGGGCGAGGACGGCGATATAACGCAGAAAACTCCCTTCAAATTGGCCGCCATAGCGTGGGTTGGCCCGATGCTCATTTTGGAACGCGTTGAAACCCAAATTGAAATATCTATCGCGCGCCGGACATTGCCCCCAGGCACCAAGAAGCACCTTGCCGACGATCAAACTTGTGTCACCCTGGCCGATACTGGTCCTCAAGAATGCGCGGAGTCGTTTTACGACCTTGTCGAAAAGTATGGCTGGCTGGTCCGCGCATCTGAAATGATCGAGCTCAAGTTCCCAGAACTGCTGCTCGGTGCGACCGAATAATTCCTCCGCTAGGGCCTCGAAAAAGCGCAGGTTTTGACTTCTCAGCCTCCCTTTGCGAAACATTCCCCAACTTGCAAGGAAAAAACCGAGGTGAAGAGAGGTGAGTTCGCGATTCTTACCAGTGATCAGTGAATTCCTTCCATCGGGCGTGCCTACATTAGGATGAACATAATCCCAAAGGTAGTCCCAACTTCGCTCGCGAGGAAATTGTCCTTGGGCTGGCGCTCTTGCTGATTCTATGTATTCTTGCCATGAAGCATTGAAGTCGAAGGGCATGTTAACCTTCCGCGTTGTTAGACGTCATTATAGCAAAACTCGAACGTGCGACTGAGAAAAATGATCGCGGCGTGATTCGCCGCCGGACGGCGGATCAGCGGTGTCCTTCCGCAAAGCCGAGTGCATACCAGAAAATGTGAATTATGATGGTTTTCATCGAGTGCGTTACGCCACTGCGGCGCGACTCTCACCCCCACCCTCTCCCGGCGTGCCGGGCGAGGGGGGTCAGAGGTCGGAACCGGCCAGAAGCGCGGCATTTGTCAGCGATTGGTTTCCCTCCTTGTCATCCCCCCCGCGCGCGGTAACAATGCCACTCACTTAACAAAAAGGGCAGGACACATGGCATCCATCACGCACTCGGAAACGTGGAAGGCTCTGGACGCACATCATAAGGAAATGTCGGGCACGCAGATGCGCGATCTTTTCAAAGCCGATCCGCAGCGCTTCGATAAATTCCATCTCAACTTCAACGATATCCTTTTCGACTTCTCCAAAAACCGCATCACCGACCAGACCCTCGGCCTGCTCCGCAAGCTCGCCGGCGAGGCTAATGTTCTCGGCTGGGCCAAGCGCATGTTCAGCGGCGAGAAGATCAATATCACCGAAGACCGCGCGGTTTTGCATATCGCTCTGCGCAATCGCAGCAACACGCCGATCTATGTGGACGGCAAGGATGTCATGCCGGAAGTGAACGCGGTTCTGGCTCACATGCGCGAGTTCACCGAAGCCATCCGCTCGGGGGCGTGGAAGGGATATACCGGCAAGACGATCACGGATGTCGTGAACATCGGCATCGGCGGGTCCGACCTGGGGCCGGTCATGGCGACCGAGGCGCTGAAGCCGTATGGCAAGCCGGGGCTGCGGGTGCATTTTGTCAGCAATATTGACGGCACGCATATCGCCGAGGTCTTTAAGAAGATTCAGCCGGATACGACGGTTTGGATTGTGGCTTCAAAGACGTTTACCACGCAGGAGACCATTACCAACGCGACGACGGCCAAGGATTGGTTTTTGAAGACCGCGAAAGACCCGGCGCATGTGGCCAAGCATTTCGTGGCGCTTTCGACCAACGAGAAAGAGGTCACGCAGTTTGGCATCGATAAAAAGAATATGTTCGCCTTCTGGGACTGGGTCGGCGGACGGTATTCGCTGTGGTCTGCCATCGGGCTATCCATTGCCGTCTTTATCGGCATGGACAATTTCGAGCAGATGCTCAGCGGCGGGCACGCGATGGATCAGCATTTCCTGAACACGCCGCTGGAGAAGAACCTGCCGGCTACGCTGGGGTTGATCGGGCTTTGGTACAACAACTTCTTCGGCGCGCAGACGGAAGCGATCCTGCCGTACGATCAGTACATGCACCGATTCGCGGCGTATTTCCAGCAGGGCGATATGGAATCGGACGGCAAGGGCGTCGACCGCGAAGGCAAGAAAGTTGAAACCCAAACCGGGCCGATTATCTGGGGCGAGCCGGGAACCAATGGGCAGCACGCTTTTTACCAACTCATTCACCAGGGAACGAAGATTATTCCGTGCGATTTCATCGCGCCGATTTTGTCGCAGAACCCATTGGGGCAGCACCATGACATCCTGCTGAGCAATTATTTTGCCCAGACTGAGGCCCTGATGAAGGGCAAGACGCAAGCCGAAGTTCGCGGTGAACTGACGGCGGCGGGCATGAGCGGGGCGAAGCTGGAAGCGCTGATCCCGCACAAGGAATTTCCCGGCAACCGCCCGACCAATAGCATCATGTTCAAGAAGCTCGACCCGTTCACGCTGGGCTGTCTGATTGCGCTGTACGAACACAAGATCTTCACGCAGGGCATCGTCTGGAACATCAACAGCTTCGATCAATGGGGCGTTGAGCTGGGCAAGCAATTGGCCAAGGCGATCCTGCCTGAGCTTCAGAAGCCGGGAAGCGTGACGAGCCATGATTCGTCGACCAATGGGTTGATCAATTATTATAAGGAATATCGGAAGGCTTAGAGATTTAGGACTGAGGACTGAGAGGATAGACAACACGGCGGACAGAGCCGGGCCGTGTCGGCCCGATTTGGATACGGACCCTCACCCCAGCCCTCTCCCAGAGTACCGGGAGAGGGGGAAAACGCGCCTGGCTGCGCGAGTCCTTTGAATCATGGAATTCTGGAAGCACCTTCAAGATACAAGCGGCATGGGGCCTGATGGTCTCCTGTGGCTGACGGCCTGCTTCTGCGCGGCGTGCGTGGTGGTGGCGATTTTTCTGCCGGGGGATCGCAACCGCGTTCGCGCGTCGGTCATCATTTTCGGCCTTTCCATCCTTGGCCTGCTGCTGGCGGCACTGATTCCCAATAGTGTAGACACCGAGGGAATGGACAAAAATGTCTATTTCCATTGGACGAAAATCATCTCACTGTTTCTGCTGAGCGCGGCAATTGTGACGATTTCCGGGGCGGTGGTCTTTGATATTCTGCTGCCGGCCGTTAAGGCCCGTCCGGCGACGATTCTTTGTGAATTGATCCTGGCCTTTGTCTATATCGCGGCGGCACTGCTGCTGCTGTGGCACGCCAAGGTGAATGTAACGGGCGTGGTGGCCACCAGCGCCGTGGTGACGGCGGCCATCGGTTTGTCGCTACAGGGGACGCTCAGCAACGTGATGGGCGGAGTGGCGATTCAGTTGGATCGCACCATCGCGGTCGGCGATTGGATTCATGTCGGCGACTCCACCGGTGTCGTCAAGGAGATTCGCTGGCGGCAGACCAGCATTGAAACTCGCAACGGCGACACGGTTCTGGTTCCCAACGGCATGTTGGTCAGCGGCAATGTCGCGGTGCTGGGCAAGCGATCCGGCTCGCCGCGGCAACATCGGCAGTATGTTCATTTCAATGTGGACTACCGCTTTCCGCCGACGCAGGTGATCGCGGCGATTAATGAGGCGCTCACCACCGAAACGATTGCCAATGTTTCGAGTACGCCGGCCCCGCACTGCCTGTTGCTGGACTTCAAGGACAGTTATGGGGGGTATGCCGTTCGTTACTGGCTGACGGATCTCTGGCAGGACGAGTCGACGGATTCGCTGATTCGCTGCCGCGTTGTCTTTGCGCTGAAGCGGCGGGGGATTTCGATTGCGATTCCAGCGTACCGCACGTTCCAGACGGAAGAGGATCAGGAGCGGCGGCGGCGCATCATGAACGAAGACCTCGATCGCCGGCTGGCGGCGCTATCGCGCGTGGATATTTTCTCGACGCTCAATGACGAGGAGCGCAAGTGCCTGGCGGCGCGGTTGCGCGTCTGCCCGTTTGCGGGAGGCGAATCGATGACGCGGCAGGGCGAGGATTCGCCGTGCTTGTTCATCATCACGCTGGGCGATGCGGAGGTGAGGGTGGCGGTGGATGGGCACTGGCAGCAGAAGGCGGTGGCGCATTTGAAGGCGGGCGAGTTCTTCGGCGAGATGGGTCTCCTGACCGGCGACGTGCGCTCGGCAAGTGTGATTGCCATGAGCGATGTCTCCTGCCTGCGCCTGGACAAGGAAGATTTCGTGGATGTGCTTCAACGGCGGCCGGAGATTGCGGAGTCGATCAGCCAGATTCTGGCGCAGCGGCGCATGGAACTGGAAGCGGCCCGCGATCATCTCACTGGCGAAGCGCAACGGGAACGATTGAAGAAGACGCAGGGCGATCTCTTGCAGCGCATTCGCAAGTTTTTCACGATTGAAAGATAACACTTTACCCGCCGCCAATGAGCCAGCCTTCTTCAACGCAATCGCCGATCCTTGTCGCCACGGGAATGACCAAACGATTTCCCGGCGTGCTGGCGTTGGATGGCGTCGATTTTTCGTTGAATGCGGGGGAGATTCACGCACTAATGGGGGAAAACGGCGCCGGCAAGAGCACGCTCATCAAGGTTCTCACCGGCTTTTACCCCGCCGATGAAGGCAGTCTGGTGCTGAACGACAAGCCGATTTTTTGTCGCACGCCGATGCAGGCGCAGGCGGCGGGGATCAGCACAGTTTATCAGGAAGTGAACCTGGTGCCGCATTTGAGCGTGGCGGAGAATTTGTATCTCGGGCGGCAGCCGATGCTGTTTGCGGTGAAGGTGCGGTGGGGAAATCTTTACGAGCGGGCGCGGAAGGCAATGGACCGGCTCGGCATTGAGCTGGATGTGCGGCGGCCGATTTCGAGCTACTCGATTGCGATACAGCAGATGGTGGCGATCGCGCGAGCGGTGGATGTGCAGGCGAAGGTTCTGATTCTGGACGAGCCGACGAGCAGCCTGGATACCAAGGAGGTGGCCAGCCTCTTTGATGTGATGCGGCGGCTGCGCGATCAGGGGCTGGGGCTGGTTTTTGTCACGCATTTTCTGGATCAGGTTTATCAGGTGACCGATCGGATCACCGTTTTGCGCAATGGGAAGCTGGCGGGTGTATATGCGACCAAAGACCTGCCGCGACTGGGATTGATTAGCGCCATGATCGGGCGCGATGCATCGGCGATCATGCAAACGGCCGCGACGCGCGGCGAACTTGCCGAGCGGGATAAGAAGCAGATGCCGTTCATCAGCGTGCGCGGATTGGGGCGGAAAAATGAAATTGCGCCGTTTGATCTGGATATTTTCGGCGGCGAGGTTGTCGGCTTTGCCGGGCTGCTGGGGTCGGGCCGCAGCGAATCGGCGCGATTGCTCTTTGGCGCTGAACGCGCGGATCATGGCAGCGTGAAGATCAGCGGCGAATCGCTCCGATTGCGCCAGCCGCGGCAGGCGATTTCGCGCGGGATCGGGTTCAGCGGCGAGGATCGCAAGATCGACGGGATTATTCCTGACTTGTCGGTGCGCGAGAACATTGTGCTTGCCCTGCAAGGCAGGCGCGGGTGGCTGCGGCGGATCAGCAGTCGCCGGCAGCAGGCGCTGGCCGAGCAGTACATCAAGGCCCTGCGAATAGCGACCTCGTCTGCAAGCACGCCGATCCGAAACCTCAGCGGCGGGAATCAGCAGAAGGCGTTGCTTGCGCGCTGGCTGGCGACTGAACCCAGGCTGCTGATTCTCGATGAGCCGACGCGCGGGATTGATGTGGGGGCGAAATTTGAAATTGCCGCGCTGGTCGAAGAGTTGTGCAGGAAAGGGATGGCTTTGCTGTTCATCAGTTCGGAGCTTGAGGAAGTGGCGAGATTGTGCCATCGCGTATTGGTGTTGCGCGATCGCAAGGTGATTGGAACACTGGCCGGGGCGAATGTAAGCGAGCACAACATCATGGCGACGATTGCAGGCCCCATCGCCTCCAATACGGCATCCGCGATTTCCCCCTCTCCCGGTACTCTGGGAGAGGGCAGGGGTGAGGGTCTTCATCCCAAGCCGCCCACCCAGGCCGACAGCGCGGCTGAGAAGGGCGGCGGCCATGAGTGAATCCCGCCGCCTCATCTGGCCGCTGGCGGCATTGGCGCTGCTGATGTTGGTTAATGCGATTTTTAACCCGTCGTTTTTCCATCTGGAATTCCGCGACGGGCATTTGTTTGGATCGATGGTCGATGTGCTCAATCGCGGGGCGCCGGTGATGCTGTTGTCGCTGGGGATGAGCCTGGTCATCGCAACGGGCGGGATCGATTTAAGCGTCGGCGCGGTGATGGCCATTACCGGCGCGGCGGCGGCCGCTTTGATCATGCGGCAGAGTGATTCGCCCCTGGCTTGGCTGAATCTGCACGGGGTTACGGCCGCCATCATCGGCACGGCGCTGCTCTTTGCAGTCGTTGCCGGGATATGGAACGGAACGCTCGTGGTGTTGCTCGGATTGCAGCCGATTGTAGCGACACTGATTCTGATGGTCGCCGGGCGCGGCGTGGCGCAGTTGCTCACCAATGGGCAGATCATCACGTTTGATAATCCATCGTTCTCGTTCATTGCACGCGGCTGGTTTCTCGGATTGCCGTTTCCAGTGACGATTGTCGCGGTGGCCGCGATCATCATTTCGCTGATTGCGCGTGGGACGGCGTTGGGATTATTTGTTGAATCGGTTGGTAACAATCCCACGGCCAGCCGTCTGGCGGGGCTGCCGGCGGGGTGGGTGAAGCTGGGCGTCTACACATTATGCGGCCTGTGCGCGGGCCTGGCCGGATTAATTACCACCGCCGACATTCAGGCTGCCGATGCGAATAACGCCGGGCTGTACCTGGAACTGGACGCAATCCTGGCAGTGAGCCTGGGCGGGGCTTCACTGAATGGCGGAAGGTTTTCACTGCTGGGGTCGCTGATCGGGGCGGTGTTGCTGCAAGCGCTGACGAGCACGATCCTGGCGCACAACGTGCCGCCGCCGCTGACGCTGGTGATTAAGGGATTGGTGGTGGTGGCGGTCTGTTTGCTCCAATCGCCGGTGTTCCGGGCGAAAATGCGGCGGATTCTGCCGAAATCGGCGGGGCCGGTAGCGCATGTTGTTTCCAAGTAGGGGGCACCGGGGCACATTGGGCATGTTCCATCGACGCACTCTCTCGTGTATCCTGCCCATGCTTAGGACATGGCCTCCACCCCATACAAACCCGGCCTCCATCGCATCGCGCTCCTCACGGCGGCGGTGACATTTCCGCTGATCTTCGCCGGCGGGCTGGTTACCAGTAAACAGGCGGGGCTGGCGGTGCCGGATTGGCCTAACTCATTTGGCTACAACATGTTTCTCTTCCCGCCGAGCAAATGGGTGGGGGGGATATTTTTTGAACATGTTCATCGGCTGATGGCCACTGTAGTCGGAATGTTTTCGATGCTTCTTTGCGGGTGGGCGTGGCTGACGCCGCAACGGAAGACCGTGCGCTGGACGGCGACGGCTGTTCTCATCGGCGTGATCTTTCAGGGCGTCTTGGGCGGCTTGCGCGTGGTGCTGGTTAATCTCGACCTGGCCATTGTGCATGGCTGTTTCGCGCAGGCGTTTTTCTGTCTGGCGGCGTTTATGGCGGTCATTACCAGCCGATGGTGGAACACCGCGCCGGATTTAACGCGGGCGGACGATGCGGGGCATGGCCGCCGGCTCGTGATCGCGGGTCTGTTTACCGTCGGCTGCATTTACTGCCAGCTTATTGTGGGAGCCGTCATGCGCCACGAGCAGGCAGGGTTGGCGGTGCCGGATATTCCGTTCATTTATGGCAAGTGGGTTCCGCCGATGACGCAGGACCAGCTTAACGCGGTCAATCAGTTGCGGGTGTGGAAATTGGATTTGCCGCAGGTCACGATGGCGCAGATTTGGCTGCATTATGCCCATCGAATTGGGGCTTTAATTGTAAGCATCGCGGTTGTGGGGCTGGCGCTGCATGTGTTTCTGTTTCATCGCCATCGGCGTGAGTTGAAATGGCCGGCGGGACTAATTGTCGCACTTCTGATTGCGCAGCTTGTGCTGGGCCTTGCAACGGTGTATTACCGCAAGCCGGCGGACGTGGCCAGTTCTCATGTGGCGGTCGGCGCGCTGGTATTGATGACCAGCTTTGTACTGACCGTGCGGGCGAAACGCCTATACTGGCCGCATAAGATCGAAACCACTGGATGGACTCCCTCTCAGTCCTCAGTCCTGAGCACTCAGTCCTAATGTTAGAACCATGACGACAACGACCCTTGCCATCCCGACGCGCTCCAAGGCAGCCGATCTGATCGAGCTGGTGAAGCCGCGCATGAACATGCTCGTGTTGGGAACCACGATGGTCGGGTTTCACATGGCGGCCAACTGGCCGAGCGATGCGGTTCGTCTTCCCGGCGCGCTGGTCGGTACGGCGCTGTGTGCGGCCGGGGCTGCGGTATTGAACCAGGTGATTGAACGCCGGCGCGACGCGGAGATGGTGCGCACGCGAAATCGGCCGCTGCCGGGGCTGCGGATTCATGCGTCGGAGGCGCTGGGTTATGGGTTGGGATTATCCATGGCCGGCGTGAGTGTATTGCAGTTCATGGTGAATCCGGTCACGGCGATTCTCGCGGCCGCGACCATCCTGAGCTATGTGCTGATCTATACGCCGCTGAAACCGCGAACATCTTGGAATACTCTGGTCGGCGCATTTCCCGGCGCGCTGCCGCCGCTGATGGGATGGACGGCGGCGCGTGGGCAGATTGAGTGGGGCGGCATCGCCTTGCTCCTGATCCTGTTCGCCTGGCAGATTCCGCATTTCATGGCCATCGCGATTTTGTATCGCAAGGATTATGCGGCGGCGGGGTTTAAGATGCTGCCTGTCGTGGACAATGCGAAACTCGCCGCCACGGGAAGGCATATCAATATGTTTTCCATCGCGACGCTGGCGGCCAGCGCGGTGCCGTTTTTCATGGGGATGTCAGGGATCGTTTACCTGGCGAGTGCGGTGTTGCTGGGCCTGGGATATTGCCTGATCGGGCTGAAATGTGCCCGCGATGGTTCACGCCAGAATGCCCGCAAGTTATTCGTTTATTCGATCATCTATTTGCCGGTGCTGCTGACCGTTCTGATGTTTGACCGGATTTGATCAACATGAACGCTTGTGTGAAGACGACGGGGTTGGATTTGCGAATCGAAAAAGCGAATTGCGCGATAAGAAGCCCACGGATGGCCATCCGCGGGCTTTTGGTTTTGGCGCTGCTAGTCATCGGTGGTTGCGGTAAATCTGAGCAGGTTAACTCTCCTTCGCATCCCGCTCCGGCCGGCGCGGGGACGATTCACGGGCAGGTGATTTTCGGCGCTCCGGTTCCGGCGCCCAAGGTGGTGTCGCCGTCGGATTTGTGGACGAAGGTGATGGATGAGTCGGTGGTGGTGAATCCCAACGGCACGCTGCGCAATGTCCTGGTTTACCTCAAAGACGCCCCTTCAGGGGATGGCGGCGGGCCGCCGGTGACGCTGGATCAGAAAGACGCGCAATACCATCCGCATGTGCTGGCGTTGCAGGTTGGCCAGGCGCTCATCATCCGCAACTCCGACGCCCATATTCACAATGTTCACATCAACAGCACGGTGAATCCGCCGCAGAATTTTTCGATGGTGAGCGTCGGGGCGCATGATCCGATTTCATTTACCGCGCCGGAGTTTTTCAATATCAAATGTGACGTGCATCCGTGGATGGACTGCGAAGTCGGCGTGTTCGATCATCCCTGGTTTTTCGTGACCGGCGATGACGGCGCCTTCACGCTCAGCAATGTGCCGCCGGGAAACTACACGCTGGTGGCGCGGCACGAGCGCTACGGCGAGTTGTCGCAATCGGTCACGGTAACCGACAAGCAGACCACCGATGCGAGCTTCACCTATAAGATGCCGTAAGATGGGCTTTAAGTGCAAAACAACGCCGATCAAGTCGTGCAAATCACCGGCCTCACTCACCGCTACGGGCGGCGGACGGCATTGGAAAATCTCAGTCTGTCGGTCAATGCCGGCGAGATTTTCGGCTTCCTCGGCCCCAACGGCAGTGGCAAGACAACCCTCTTTCGCATTCTCTGCACTCTGATTCCCGCGCCGCCGAACACCGTGCGCATGTTGGGAATGGATATCACCGAAGAGCGCGACGCGCTGCGGCGTCAAATCGGTGTGGTGTTTCAATCGCCGAGCCTGGATAAGCAGCTTACCGCCGAGGAGAACATCCGCCACCACGGGCATCTCTACGGCCTTCACGGGCGGGAATTGCAGGGGCGCATTGATGGTCTGCTTGAGCGATTGAAGCTGTTTGATCGGCGAAACGAGTTGGTGAGCCGGTTCAGCGGAGGAATGCGCCGACGCGTGGAATTGGCCAAGGGTCTGCTCAATCGGCCGCGAATTCTATTGCTCGACGAGCCGAGCACGGGTCTGGACCCGGGCGCCCGCATCGACCTGTGGAAATGCCTTGGCGAGATTCAATCGTCCGGCGAGACCACGATCCTTCTCACGACGCATCTCATGGATGAAGCCGACCGCTGCAACCGGCTGGCGATTCTTGATCTGGGCGTGTTGACCGCGTGCGATGCCCCGTCGGCGCTAAAGGATCGCATCGGCGGCGATGTCATTACCCTCACCACCCGCGACCCCGCGGCGGCGGCGGCCGCCATTCTGGCGCGATTCAATTTGAAGGTTGAGCAAATCGATTCCACGCTCCGATTGGAGCGAGCCCGCGGCCATGAATTCGTGCCGCAGCTTATTGAAGCCCTGCCGGGATTGGTGGATTCGATTTCAGTGGGCAAGCCGACGCTGGAAGATGTGTTTATTCGCGTGACTGGTCATGGATTTCGCGATCGGGAGTCGGAGAAGGCGCAGGCGTGATGGAGAGGGTCAGGGCAATCGCATATGGCAGATTTTACTCTGGTCCCCTCTCCCGGTACTCTGGGAGAGGGATAGGGTGAGGGTCTTTTTCTTACAATCAACTGGATTTGACATTGGGAAGAACCCTCACCCCTGCCCTCTCCCAGAGTACCGGGAGAGGGGGAAATACCAAAAGGGATTGCGCTGGGAGGGGGCTACATTGTTTAGAATGTAGCTTTGAAATTCAATCTTTTCTGGGGAATATCTGCACCGAGAGCCGCTCCAGGTTCATTTGCAGCACTTTGGAGTCGGCGATATCGAGCGTGCCGTTCAGCGCGTAAAAGACCTGCTTGCCCTTGCGGTGGTTGGCGATGACATTGCGAATGCGCAGCAGCCCCAGGTGATGGCTGACCGTCGGCTGTGGCAGGCTCAGCGCCTGGCAAAGCGACGTCACATTTCGTTCTCCCTCCGCGAGCAAAAGGAGAATGCGCAAGCGTGTCTTGTCAGAAAGAAGTTGGAAAAGGGCGGTAAGCTGATCGAGGTCTCGATCATCTACTCCAAGACTGGTTTTCCCCATCGAGCTACTCCTGCAACTAAATTGGAGCAATCCCGTCGTTACGGATTAGAACAACTTTCTCCCGAACTCGCTCAAACCGCGGAAGGTAAAAAATGCCCACCTGCCATGGCATCCATAAACGGGCCACACTTCCGCTCGACCCACTGGCGCGAATTTAGCTTAAACTCGCGGGAGGCTCAACCCCTCAAAGCAAAGAATTTATTTTCCGATGGCAAAGGTAACTATATTGGCCATCAAACTGGTCGCGATCTGCGGCGAATAGCCGTAGATTCCGTCAATCGGCTGGCCGACGAGGCCCTCGGTAAGATCCTCGGCACTGTAGAAGAGCGCGGTTCGGCCATGCAAATCCAAACCCTGCAATCGAAATTCATCGGTCTCGCCGATTCGAATGCGGGCGTAGCGCCGGTAGAGTGCCCGCCGCAATCGCTCGCCCGCGGAGAAGACGCCGTGATCGCTGGGGAGAAGATCGGGGGAGGGGTCGGGAACAATCGCCTTGATCTCAGCCTGGGCGGCGGTGTCAAAATTGCTGCTGCCTCCGGCGGCGTCAATCACAACTGTTCCGCCTTGTTCAATGTACTGGCGGATTTCAGCTTCGGCGGCTTCGGATAGATGAAACATGGCCGTGCCGGTCAGGTGGGCGACTTTGAATGATTTGTCGAGCTTGCCATCGCCCGGCCGAACGGTCTGAACGGTGAGGTCGATGCCGCGGGTGTTGTGCATGAAGGCGGCAAGGCGCGTCCACCCGCCGGGTTCGGGGTTCCAGTTTCCGTCGTATTGGAGACGCGCGATTTTTACTTTGGTCTTCACATGCGCGCCCGGATCGGGACGGATCATATAGGTTTCGCCTTTGAATCGCATGGCGTCCTGATCCACGGTGTAAAAGCAGATGTCACTCATCAGTTCGTATAAAGACTGGCGGCCGCCGACCTGGTGGAGTTGGAAGAACCGGGCCGGATCGTCGTCGGGTACGAGCAGCATCAAATCGCGGGCCCCGTTGTTCAGTTCCATCAAGCGCGGCTGGGGCTTCCAGCGCGTGGCGCGGTATTGCTCGCCGGTGAATATGACGCTGTCGCGCGGCGCGACGCGGAATTCGTAGGCGGGAAACATTTGCTGGCCGAGCTTGCGGAAGCCGTCGGAGAAATCGCGGTTGGCGCAATCGGCGTTGCCGACGACGGTGCCGCCCTCTTCGATGAATCGCTTGATTTTGTCCCGGTCGGGCATCGTCAGATTGAGAGGCTGATTGCCGGCGATGTAGAGGATCGAGGAATCATGGAGTTCATCAACGGAGCCTTTGAGGTCAACGGTCTGCCAGTTGAATTCACGCTCTGATTGGCGGCCGATCCACTCCGACAGGCTCGACATGTCGCGGGGGCGAAGATTCCAATTCGCCGCCTTGGGCGGCCCGCTCGGCGGGGGCGGCGCGGGGCCTCGTCGCGCCGCGCCTTGTCGGGCGGTCGGACGCTGGGGCGGAATGATTTCGTATTGAAGCTTATTAAACAAAACCGGATTGCGCCCCCGCGTCAGGAAGAGGACGGCGAAGCAGGTGTCAGGGAGATTCTCCCAGCCGCCGCCGACGGTTTGCGAGGATAAGAGCATCCGGGCGCCATCCTGATACCAGTCGCGGTTGCCGAAGTATTTGCGCCCGCTGACGATGCCGATCCGCGCGATGGCGTAGAGCGCGTAGTTACGCAGGGTCACGCCGCCGATATCGTGCGGCTCGCGCGACTGATCGAAATTTGAATCGATCCAGGTGAGTCCCGGGTCGATGTAGCGGTCGGCCGGGAGCGGTCGGCAATCCGCCGGTTTTAGCGCCGCCAATTCATCGTCCATTGCGTAAAGCACGGCAACTCCAGCCGCCGTCATGGCCATGGTCTTTTCCTGCTTGGCGGTGGGGGAGATATCAAAGACCCAACTGCCGTCCTTCATCTGTTGCGTGCGCCAGGCGTGCTGAACCGCCAGCCAATAGTCCGGGGGGACTTCGAGCCCGGCGTCGGCCAGCGCCTTAACGCCCATGGCGCCGTAGAAGCTGACGGAGTGGTCGGCGTATTCCGGCTCGTTGGGGTAATCGGTGTAGTCGGTGCGGAAGGAGTAAAGGCCGTGGGTACGGCCGCGCGCGTGCATTGCGCTCACGAGGGTGCGCAGATCGTCAGCCATCTGCTGATGAATCACGGGCGTTGGGTCAAGTGACGGCAGCACGAACGCGCGCATGCCGATGGCGTAGACGCCGGTGATTTTGTTGCTGCTGACGAGAAAATCAACGGCTTTCTGAATGCGCGGATCGCGCTCGTTTTCGCCGGCGGCGATGAGCGTGCGCACGGCCAGCGCGGTCTTGAAGCCGAACTGGCCCTGATCGACCAGATCGCGCTGGGAGCCTGCGGGTTCCTGGTCGGCTTCCCAGGTGCCGAACTCGTTCTGCTGCTGATAAATCCAGGCCACCGATTTGGTGATCGAGGCGCTGATTTGTTGATTGGAGACCGCTGGCTCATCACCCCACGCGGAGGTGAACGCGCCGGCGAGTAAACTCAACCCGGCAAGAAATGCGATGCCTGGTCGTCGTGAACGCATAAGGAAATGACCGCTTCAGGCATCCTACCACAAGAGATGCTGCCTGTTGAGCAATATCGGCGTTTGAAGGGGGCGGAATTCTAAATCAGGTGGCCGGGATCAAAACCGCTTCTTTTTGCGTTGGAACGATCTTAAGGATGCGGTCCAAACGCAAAATTTTAAGTAGTTCCATGATTTTCGGCGGCACGCTGCACAGAACCAGCTTGCTGTGAGTGAGGGCGGCCAGCTTCTTGTTCATGTGAATGACGATGCCGATGGCCTGACTGGAAACATACTGAACCGATTCGAAATCGAGAATGACGTGCCTGCGGTCTTCAATTTCCACGAGGCGTAGCAGATCAGCCTGGATGGTCTCCAGGGCGATCGGGTCCATCAGGTTCGGCGTGCGGAACTCGATGACCGTCCATTTATCGAACTTGTTGTGGATGAAGTTCGGATTCATGCTTGATTCGGATGATATCCGCTGGCTAAGCGGCTGGCTACTGCAAAGTCGGGGCAATTTATGGATTTTCAGTTTCCATGAAAGGTCGGATGCCGGTCGGATGCAGGCTGGATGCAGGGATGGCGTCGAGAGTTGTGCAAAGTTAAGGCGTGGGCGGACGGCTTTGCCGCTGAGAATGTGGCGGGACTGATTAGACCGCCGTCATCGACGGCTTCACCATCACCGGAGGCTGGGATGCCGATGTTTTGGGACGCATTGGTTTTGGCCGAATGCCCTGCGCGATCGCGGCATGAAGCAAGAAATTGCTTGAGTTGTGTTACTCGCGTGGTTAGAATTCAGATGTTCAGTGAGATGTTCAGTGGGCAGGTGCGGAGGTTTGTTATGAGATTTGGGGTTTTTATTCGTCGAGTCGTCGCGGCTTTGCTGGTCGTCTGTGTTTCAATCACCTCGGCCGCGCGGGCGGCGACGCT
>Ga0208589_1000157_pt1 | contig 32314 bp, 26 predicted proteins | sample NGESurshal092012_2_FD_184486 | JGI IMG/M metagenome (GOLD analysis project Ga0208589, IMG submission 184486) | Arctic peat soil microbial communities from Barrow, Alaska - NGEE Surface sample F53-2 shallow-092012 (SPAdes) | ecosystem: Environmental > Terrestrial > Soil > Wetlands > Peat ...
CTGGAGGTGGTGGATTTGTAGTGAAGACTTTTTGGCAAAAACCGCCGCGGCGCCGTCGACAAAGGCGTTTTGGTCATTGAACTGCGGAAGTTGGGCTAACCGAGCGGAGATAGCGCAACTTTTGTTTGGGATCCGTGTCGTCGAATGCCTATTTCACGCCATATTTCGCGGGATCAGCCGCCACCATCCTGGCATATTTGGCCGGGTCCTTCTCGAAATCCTTGTGGCAATCTTCACAGCACATGTGATAGACCTTGCCGTCGTATATCTCCACCAGACTGGACGTCCCAACCTTCTCTCCGCTGACGGGGCAAACGGAATTGCGCAAATCCACCCCCGAGGTTGGCGGGGCAGCCGGTTGCGTCGCCGGCGCTGAAGAGGCGTCCATTTTCGCGCCGGACATATCATCGGCGGCGTACACACCCGCGAAGCTCAACAAAACGGCGGTGCAAAGAAGAGCGAACATTTGACGACGCATAATTTGCTCCTTTTCATTTTTATCCAAACGCATCTTTACAGAACGGCTTAATAAAGCCACAGGACACTGAGAACACAGAGAAAATACCGGCTGATTTTTCATCCAGGCTTTTCTCCCGATGACTTCACATTCACATCAATCCCATCCCGTCGCAGTTCATCAGCCGTCGCGGCGACGGACACGGTTCCCGGCGGGAATTCGTAGTTGCCGGGGTCGGCGTAACCATTCAGGTTCTCGCGCACTTTGACGAGTGTGAACATGCCGCCCATATCGATGGTTCCGAATCGGCCTTTTCCGTTGAGCATCGGGATGCTGTTCTTCGGAACGGGCATGCCCATGTCGGCCATATCGCCCATGCCGCTTGTACCCATGGTCATGTAATTGGGAAGAATCGGTTGGACGGCCTTGTCGATCGCGTCGCCATTGGCGCCGACGATGTTGGGAATGTTGTGGCCCATTTGATTCATCACATGATGGGTCATGTGGCAGTGGAAGGGCCAGTCGCCGGGACTGTCCGCGACGAATTCCACGGCCCGCGTGCTGCCGACAGGCACGAGGACTGTATTGCCGGCGAAGCGAGCGGCATCGGCGATTTGGCCGCCGTCGCTTTCGGTCAGCGTCATTTGAAAGCCGTGCAGATGGATCGGGTGATGATCCATGGCGCTCAAATTCCCGAGGCGGATTCGGATTCGTTCGCCGAGTCTGGCGACGATGGGTTCGGTGGCCGGGTAAACCTTGCTGTTCATGGTCAGAATATTGAAGTCCGTCATTTCAGTCGTGACCGGCCGGCTCGCGCCGGGATCGATCCGCCATTCGGAGAGCATGATGACGAAATCGCGGTCGACTTCTGTTTTCTCACGCACGCGCGGATGAGTGATGAACATGCCCATCAGGCCCATGGCCTGCTGCGTCATCTCGTCGAAGTGCGGGTGATACATGCAGGTGCCGGAATTCGGCACTAGAAATTCGTATTTGAATGTCCCTCCGGGCGGGATGGGTTCCTGCGTGAGGCCATTGACGCCGTCCATGCCGTTGATGATGCGCACGCCGTGCCAGTGGACCGTGGTAGGAGCCGGCAGGCGATTGGTGACGTAAATGCGCACCCGGTCGCCCGCGACAACCTCAATGGTTGGCCCCGGCGTGCGGCCGTTGTAGCCCCAGCAATGCGCCGTCAGGCCGGGCGCGAATTCATGCTCGATTTCCTCGGCGATCAGGTGCATGACTTTCACGCCATCCACAAGCTTGTAGGGAAGGGTGACGCCGTTCAGCGTATGAACCGGCGTGTAGTCTGGCCCCGCCTCGCCGGGCGGCGAAGGCGGCGCGGATTCCGCCGCCTGTTGTGCCAGCGCCGGCGTGCTTAGCCCGGACAGTTGGCCAAGGATGGTTGCACCGCCGGCGATGGCCGCGGTATTGATGATTTCTCGTCGTGTCATCATGGCTTTTCTCCTGTGGGATGTGTGCTCGGAATATTTTCAAGCCGTCCCCCGACCGCACGCTGCAATTCCGCGACCGCGATCCAGTAGTCGCGCAGGGCTTCGATGGAGTGCCGCGCCGCGTCGATCTGATCGCGTTTGGCTTGTAGTAGTTGGAAGACGCCGATGTACATGCCGTTGTAATGAAGCTGGCTTTGCCGCAATACTTCCTGCTGGATGGGCAGGACTTCATCGCGGTATAGAATCACCTTTTCCCGCGCGTGAAGCAGGCGTGTCCGCGCCGCCCGCACCTGCGACCGCACGTCCACTTCAAGTGCATCGAGGCGCTGCTGGCATTGGCGGTTAACCGCGACGGCGCGCGCGACCGTTGCCTGACCCTGGTCGAACAGCGGAATCGGCATGGACAATGTAGGTCCGATCCGCCACTGACCATCAGTTTCTCGCTCGGCTTCCGGGCCAAGATTGACGTTCTGAAAAAAACGGTATTGCCGGGTCAAGCCAAGCGTGCGGGCCTGGATTGCAACCTCTTTCCGGGCGACAGCCACGTCCAGCCGCTGGCGCAGAGCGACGGATTCCAAATCATGGAAATTGATCTCGATAGGGGGAATATCCGGCATCCTTACAACGGCGGTCCATTGTGTCTCCGACCCGGCCAATCCCATTGCATTTGTCACGCGCTCTCGGGCTTCGTCCGCCTGGGCTTGTGCATCGGCCAGGTCCGCTCGCGCCTGAGCGTCTTGCGCCCGCCGTCCGGCATACTCCAGATCGTTCTCATTGCCCGCATCGTGCAGCTTTCCGCCCACGTCGAGCGAAGCGGCCGCGGCTTGCGCAATGGCCTGATCAAACTCAACGGTCTGCCTGGCGGCTTGATAGGAATAAAAAGCGGAACTGGCATCGGCAACGAGCGCAAGAACATGGCTCGTCACACGCGCCTTGGTCTGCTCGAATTGTTCCGCCGCCAGTTGCTTGCGCGCCGGCAGCAGCGCCACATCGAGAAAATCTTCGGCGACGCCGATGTCGAGATAGGTTCTTGGCGGCGACCGGTCGGGAAATCGCACGCTCAAATCAAACACGGGGTTTTTGAGCAAACCGGCCTGGACGAGGTCGGCCTGGGCGATTCCCAAATCCTCGAACGTCGCCTGCAAATGGCGATTGTTCAGCAACGCGATTTGCACCACTTCATCGGCGGTCAAATCCGTGGCGAGCATCGCCGAAATTTTCGCGGCGACGGCCTGGTCGTCGGTGGTACGGCGATTCCACTGCACCAGCCGTCCGGTGCGATCAAGCACCACGCTTTGGACCTCGCCAAAGCCCGCGTCCCTGGGGACTGAGGCGCAGCCCGCCAGCCAAAGCACGCCAAATCCCGCCACGAGTGTTCGCGATTTCATGCGAACCTCCCAGTAATTGTCATTTTCTAAATCAACTGCCCGCAGTCGGATGGTTTTTCAATGGAGATCGCGATTCCGATTGCGCTGCATCAACAGGCCATTCTTGCGGCGCGGCCGAAGAAAAGCATTCAGACATGCGCAGGGAATCAGATCAGAAGCGCGCAGTGCAAGCTCAGAAGCGAGCCGGAATGAATGGGCGGGGATAGACCTCCCACGACAAGGGGCGAATGAAGCCGAAAATCGCCGACCCGGTTGAATTGGGGAGCGGCGATGAATTGTGGCTGCAATGTAATATGTGAGAGTGGTGAACTTATCTTTAGAATGGAAGTTTCACTGGCTATCGCCTGCTGGCAATGGGCGCAAGACCTGTCACAAGGTTTGGAACCGTGATGTTCGCCCGCCTCCTGATCCTTGCAGCCGTCATCGTCCCGACATTGATCGGTTTCGCGGCAGTCCCGCTGGCAACAGGAGAAAATCGCAACAGAATCAGATCGAGCCGGACTGGCGGTGCAGGCGCAGGCGGCGTTCAGGATGAATACCGCCAACGTCGTGACGACGGCGAGAATGCGTTGAACCGCGAGCGGCATAGCGCGGATATGCTAGGTAGAGCTGGGAAGGCGGTCAACGTGCTGGTGAGCGAAAACGCCGCCCGAGAGAAGACGTCTAGACGTTCGATGCCGCTCAAAGACAGCATCCATAACTGTCTCGCGCTCACGGTTTGGGCGGCCGTTGCGCGATTGCCGCTGCCCCATCCAGGCCGGCGCCGGTGACGTTGTCTGTCGAAAGCAGGGGGCCGCTGAATCCGGTTAGCTTGATGTCGGCGAGCGTCACATTTCGCATGTTGGCCAGGACGATTCCATGCTGACATGTGCCGGTGACGTTGGTCAGCGTGAGGTGATCGACTGGCTTTTGGGGCGACGTATAAGTCGCGTTGACCACATAGCCCGTCCCGTTCACACGCACGTTATTGAAGGAAATATTGCTGCACAATGCCAGGCCCTCATTTCCGGCGACGCCGACGGCATCGGCGATTCCCTTGTCCAGCAGGTCGATTCCCAGGAAATTCCGCGTGGCGCCGCAATCGAGGTCGTCGCCGCTGACGTTCATGATGTACCCGCCGCGCTCGGTGCTGCTCTTGAGATAAACGGCGTTGGCTCCGTGCGTGAATGTGCAGTGGTTTACGTAAAGGTTAAAGATGCCGGCGGTCATTTCCGTGCCGACGCCAATGGCGGCGAATCCGCTGCCCATTTTGCAGTTGGTGACATACAGGTCCTGAGTCGGCCGGGCGATGCGCAGGGCGTCCATGCCGCGGCCGGATTTAACGGCCACGCAATCGTCGCCGCTGTCAATGTCGCAATTCTCGATGTGTACGTCGCGGCTGGAATCGACATCAAACGCGTCGCCGTTGCTGCGCGTACTGCGGACGGTCACGTTTCGCGCGACAAAACCATCGCAGAACAGCAAATGAATCGACCACATCCCGGCGTAGTGGGTGGTGATTCCGTCGATCAGCACGTCATGGCATTCCACCGGCTCGAACAAGACCGGCGCGCGTGCCCGGCCGGTATAGCCGGCAACGGGGCCGCCGACCTGCGCCACCAGATTCGGCTGGAACGGATCAAATCCGAGGTTTCGCGTGGAAGGCCCCGAGACCGGCGGCGCGCGAAGGCCCGCCAGGCCGGTGGGGCCGGAAATGGTTCCCGGTCCGATGATCGCGATGTGGTCGGCATGATCGGCATTGATGATGCCGCGATGTCCCGGCACCCAATGTCCCTCGAAGCGCGACCAGACGATCGGGTAATCCGCCGCGTCGGGGCTGCCCTGGATGGTGGCGCCGGCCTCCAGATGCAGGGTGGTTTTCGATTTCATCTCGACGCTGCCGATGAGGTAATTTCCAGCCGGCGCCAGAACCTCGCCGCCGCCGGCATCCGAGCAGGCGTCGAGCGCTTTTTGAAATGCGGCGGTGTCTTTGGTCTTGCCGTCGCCGGTAGCGCCCAGGGTGCGAACGTTGATCGGTTCCGCCGCGCTCGCCGCACTTGCCAGACAGGCCGCCAGCAGCAACGCCCGTTGAATTTGAAGTTTCATGTCAATCTCCTCCCATCGCCTACCTGCGGGGAGCGGAATTGTTGCGGGCGCATCGGCGGGTTTGTCGGTGTGTGAATGGGCAGGAGATAGAAAAGATAACCCGCAGGATGACAAGGCAGGTGAGACATCCAATGTCGTCGTGGGAGGTATCAGGCTCCCGATCCCTTAGGTGTGTGTTCCTGGCGGGGCCGTACGGATGCAATCACCGGCACCGCCGCGAGGGAGAACACACCGCCGATGGCAAACGCCGCCATCATGTGGCCATTGAACCATTGCACGTTCCATAAGGCCCCGGCAGCAACGCTTGCGATCAGTTGGCCAAAGCCGCTGACGGTATAAAACAACCCCATCGCCCCGGCACGCTGCTCCCTCGGCACAACATCGCTCACCATCGCCTTCGTCACACCTTCTGCGAAGGCCTGATACAAACCGTAAATCGGGAAAAGCAGCCACGGCGTCCAGGATGCGTGCGCCGCGGCGAATCCGAAGTAAACGGCGGCGTAAATTAGCCAGCCGGTGATGATGACGGGTTTACGGCCGATCCAGTCGGACAATTTGCCAAGCGGCATCGCTCCCAGCGCATAGGTCAGGTTGTAGAGCGCGTAGACGAGAATCACCCCGCTGAAACTGACGCCGAGATCGCGGCTGCGCAGGATCAGGAACGAATCGCTGCTGTTGCCGAGGGAGAAGAGCGCGTTGGCCGCGATCAGCATCCAGAGCGGGCGGGGAAACGATTGCAGGATGGAGGGCGGCTTACTCGAAGATGGGTCATGCGGAGTTTCTTTGATGGCGAGCAACACCAGCAGCGCACTGAGCAAGCCGGGGACAAAGGCCACGAAGAAAAGCCACGCAAGTGGAACGCCCCGCTTCACTGTCACGATGAGCAGCGCGATAAGAGGGCCGATGACGGCGCCAAAAGTATCGAACGCACGATGAAAGCCGAAGGCCGCGCCGCGGTATTGGGGCTCGGTGGAATCAGCGATGAGCGCATCGCGAGCGGAGGTGCGAATGGATTTGCCCAGCCGGTCGCTGCATCGTCCGAACAGAAACATGGGCCAGCCGACTGCATACGCCGCAATGCCCATGACGGGCTTGCTGAAGGCGGAGAGTGTGTACCCGGCAACGACGAAGGGCTTGCGGCGGCGGAAGCGATCGGACATCGCCCCGGCGATCCAGCGCAACCCGCTGCTGACGCCTTCGGCAATCCCGTCGATCAGGCCGAGCAGGGCAGGTGAAGCGCCGAGCGTGCCGACTAGGAAAAGCGGCATGATGGGGTAGAGCATTTCCGACGCGAGATCGGTCAGGAAACTGACCCAGCCGAGAACGACGACATTTGCTGTGATGCCGGAGCGACGAAGCATGTTGGGCGGATTATGCCAGTCGGCGGGGAGAGGGCAATATCGCGGCGAAACAGGCGAGGGTACAGGGCAATCGCTTATGACCGCAGATTCATCTTCTTATCCCCTCCCCCCGTAGTCAGGGGGAGGGTTAGTGTGGGGGGTAGAGCACCAAGTGCCGCCCATAAGCGATTGCCCTGGCGCGAGCAGGGGAAGGATGACGATCGGCGCACATTTTTCCATTCTTGCCGGTATGCTCCATTGCATGAACATCAAATCTTCGGCGTATTTCATATTCGAGATCATGTTCGCGATGCAGGCGGCGACGGCCCTGGCCCAAACCACGCGACCCGTTCGCACGGAATTTGATGTTCGGGTGTACGGCGCTGTCGGTGACGGCAAGACTAAAGACACCGCCTCTTTTCAAAAAGCGTTGGATCAGTGTGCCTCCGCCGGCGGCGGCACGGTGAGCGTGCCTGTGGGGAATTATCTCATCGGATCGATTTCAATTGGCAGTAACACCACGCTCCAACTTGCGCCGATGGCTTGCCTCATCGGCAGCCCCGACATCGACGATTACCCGATCGTTCACAGTGAATGGGAAAAGGATTATTCACAGGGCCGCCGCTCGCTGCTCTCCGGCTCTAAAGCCAATCACATCAGCATTACCGGCCGCGGCTGGATTTGCGGGCCGCCGCCGAGTCTGCGGCGAGCGAGCGAAGCCGGCGGAGTTCGCGGCGTGCGCGGGCCGTTGCTGATGGAATTCGTCGAGTGCGACCATGTTACGCTCGATGGCTTCTCGACAGAGTACGCCGGCTCGTGGTCAATTCATCCACTGCTCTGCCGCGATTTTACGGCCCGCAATCTGGTCATCCGTTCCATTGGTGTTTACGGGGACGGGATCGACGTGGACTCTTGCTCCGGCGTTCACATCGAAAACTGCAACATCGACTCCGGCGACGATTCCATCGCCCTCAAATCGGGCAAAGGCATGGCCGCCGTCAAACTGGCGCGGCCGACCGAAAATGTCGAAATCAGCCACTGCTCGCTGATCAGCAGCAATTACGCGGGCTTGGGCATCGGCACCGAACTCTCCGGCGGAATCCGCAATGTGCATATCGATCATTGCATTATTTCCGGCCATCAAAATGCGATTTTCATTAAGAGCCGCGACGGCAGGGCGGGGTTCATCGACAACATCGTGGGGGAGAATCTCACGGTCTATAACTCGCCGACGTTCGTGGCGATTGATCTGCTCGACAAGGGCACGCAGGCCGTTGACCCAATCCCCGGCAAGATCGAGCAGTGGACGACGGCCGGCAATATTCGCTTTGACAATGTACGGGTGATTGATGTGACGGCGCTCATCGTGGCGGGCGGGATTCCATCGGATCGGCCGCTCGACCAGTTCACTCTCTCCAATATCAGCGGCAATTGCAGCCGCGCGATCACGCTCTCAAATATGACGAATGTCGCGCTGTCGAACATCAGCGTGACGGGGTATCAGGGGCCGCTCGTGACTCAAACCAATGTGCAGGGCAGCGGGCTGGATTCGGGGAAGTAAGGAGGTTTCACTTCTTCAACTCATCCCGCACCGCCTTCGCCTTCTCCAGATATTCCTGAAGCAATTCCGACTGCTGGCTTTCATCGTTGATGCAGAAGCTCAGGAATAGGCTCACCGAATCGTCGCCGACGCTATCGACCACCACGCGCGGGGCAGGATCGTCGTCGATGCGTTTGTCGCCGGCGACGCACGCGAGCAGGGCGGCGCGGGCCGTGGGGATGGCAATTTTGTCGGGGAGGGTAATCGGCACGTTCACCCAGTTCTGCGTATGGGTGCTGTGATTGAGCATGTTGCTGCCGAGAACCGTGGTATTCGGCGAAGAGAGAACATCGCCGTTCTGCATGAGGATGCGCGTGGTGCGGAAGGTGATGCGCATGACTCGCCCGTAGTGGCTGTTGAGCGTGACCCAGTCGCCGACCTTGAAGGGCTTGTCCCAGAAGATCACCACCGACGCGATCAGATTGGCCAGCGTATCCTGGGCGGCGAAACCAATGGCCAGGCCCGCGATGGATATTCCAGCCAGCAGGGCGGCGATGTGAATGCCGAGCTGATCGCCGGCGATGATGATGGCGAAGCCGAGGATGCTCCATTTGAGCAGGCCGATCAGCATGTCATGGATGCCCGCATCGACTCCCGCGCGCTTGAGGCTGCGGGACGCCAGCCGGCCGGAAATGCGGTGGCCGATGTAGAACATGAGGAAGATGATGCCGGCCACGAGGAGCTGGGGAACGAAGCCGAGCATCCAGAGAACACCGGCGAGGATGGTCGATTGCCAGAAATAAAAGTCGGTGAGATCGCTGAGTTGCAGCCGGGCCGTTCCCTGCGCGACTTCCAGCAGCGTCTTGGCCGGCGTTTTTGCCGACACGTCGGCCGACAGGACTTCCTTCGTTGGGGTTTCCAGACGATAGACATATTCGGTGCGCTGTTTGATGGGGAATTTGTCGGTGCCGGTGTCTTTGAAGGAATAGCCGGTGTTGTTCTTCTCGTCGAAGACTTCGCTGTGGATGGTGTGAAACGTGGCGCCGCCGTCGTCGGAACGGCGAAGGATGTATTTTTTGGCCGTGCCAAGGTTGTCGTACCAGATGAGGTCAATCTCGCCCGAGCCGACGGGATTGGCCCGGAGCGAGGTGATTTTTGGGGCGGTGGGCTCGGTGGTGGCGGGCTGCGCGTAAGCTGCACTGCTGAGCAGAAGCACAAAAGCGAGAATCAGGCGATGCTTAATCATAGTTCAACAATCTCCATGGGCTGCGCAATGTAACGCGGCGCGGGAAATGAATCGACCTCTCGATCACCTCTCAATCAGCGACACGATCCGGCGACACGAGGCGGGTTGCGTCTTCCCCGGCCCGCTATACCATCATTGTCACCATGAAAACCTTCCACGCCGCGCTTGCAGGGCTTGTATGCCTCCTCGGTTGTCGCAACAAATTATTCGCTCAGGCGGAAGTCAGCGGTTGGGGCAACCTCCGCGGCATTCGCGTCGGCGGCCAGCTCGTCGAATTTACCACGGCCGTCGGCGCCTTTTCGCCGGATTTCGCGCAGCTTACCCTCTCGCAGCGCGAAGGCCCAATCCGCACCACCCAATACGTTCGCAACGGCAACACCCTCACCGTCGGCGAATCCCTCACTCTCCGGAACAACGCCCGCGGCCCGGTTAATCCGCGCGCGGCCGGTCAGGCCGCAACCGCTCCCGCCGCAACCCCCGTTCCCCAGGTTGCAGGCCCCGGCGCTGGGCGCGGCGGCGCCGGCGGCTTCAACTACACCATTCGCTACACGGACTCCGCTCCCGCGGCCTGCGATGTGAACATCCAACTTACGTCTCCCGCCGCTCATGCGATTGGCGGCATTTACTACTTTTTGAATCTTCCCGGCTCAGAGTTCACCGGCCGCGCCGAATTGATCGGCTTTCCGACGCCCACCTCCATAGCATCAATTGATGCGCCGGCGACCCAGCCTGCCACCACGGCCCCCAGCCGCTTTTTTTCCGGCGATTGCACAGGCGTCCGCTTCACCGGAACTCATGGCGAAAAAGTCGAGGCCGATTTTCCCCGGCCCCTTACGGTGGTCATTCAGCGCACCCGCACCCGCGGCAACAGCGAAATCCAGGCCTATTTTCCCATCGTCATCGGCCCCACCACTGCTGGACAAACGGCCAGCGCGAGTTTCACAATTAAAGCCGACGCCGACGTGGAATCAGGCCCGGTGACGGTCACGGTTGATCCGGCCAAAACCGGTCGCCCGTGGCTGGGAATCGGCGGCAACTACCGCATTCAAAACCAGCGCGTCGATCCGCTGCATATCCAGTACATCTTCGACAACATGCGCGTGGCCTACGGCCGCGTGGCGCTGCCCTGGAACGAATGGCAGCCGGATGAGAATATTCCCCCGGCCATGACCTCCGGCGGAAATGCGCCCCAGACCGCTCCCGCCACCACGCGCGGCCGGGGCCGCGGCCCCACCGGCGTTCTGCCGGCGCTTGACATCGCGCAGAAACTGGCCAAACGCAATATCCCCACGATCATCAGTTGCTGGTTCCCGCCGGCATGGGCGACCCTGCCCAACGACACCCCAAATGTGCGAGGCATGCGCCTCAACCCCGCCAAATGGGATGCGATTTGCAAATCGCTTGGCTCCTATCTGATTTACCTGCGGGATCATTATGGAGCCGAGCCGCAGCTCTTCAGCTTCAACGAATCCAACCTTGGCATCAACGTCCGCCAGACGCCGCAGGACCATGACGAGGCCATCACGCGGCTCGGCGCGTATTTCAAATCGCTCGGCCTCAAGACGCGAATGCTTGTTGGCGACACCAGCGACGCCGTCGCCGTCGATTTTCTTAAGACGGCGGTAAATGACCCGGAAGCAGCGGCGTACGCCGGGGCCGTGTCGTTTCATTCCTGGCGCGGCGCGACCGACGCGCAGTATCAGCAATGGGCTGACGCGGCGGCGAAGCTGGGAGTGCCGCTGATCGACGCCGAAGGGGGCAACGACGCCGAGGCTTACAGCTATTCCAATATCTTCCTCGAAGGCTGGTACGCTCTTGACGAGGCCGCCGAATACGTCCGCATCATGCGGATTTGCCAGCCCGAATCGATCCTGGAGTGGCAATTCACGCAAAACTACTCCGTGCTCTGGACCGACCCGGCCGGCGGTCTTCATCCCACCCAGCGGTTTTACAATCTCAAGCAATTCAATCTCGCCCCGGCGGGATCAGCCTGGACAAGCGTCCAGTCAAGCAGCCCGCTGGTGCTTCCCGCCGCTTTCGTCGACGCGAATTCCGGCGTCTATACCATTCACCTGGTCAACAACGGCGCCGCACGGCAAGTAACCGTGACCGGGCTGCCATCGAACCTGACTGCGATGAATGTTTACGTGACCGACAAAGACCGCGGCATGACGCCAATCGAACCGCTGAAGTTCGAGAACGGTTCGGCACAGTTCAAATTGCCGAGCCAAGCTCTGACGACGCTCAGCAATGCCGGGCCGTAATGTGGCCTTTGGTGTGACGCGGGGAATCGCTTATGGCCTCAACACTTTGCATATGAGCGATGATTGGCCTTCAACCCCCACCCTGGAGGTTACGCCCACTATCAGCGATTGCCCTGATTCTTGGCGCGGCTATAGTGCTGAGGTGAACGAAACCAGCCCATTGTTAGACGGTCTCACGGAAGAACAGAAGCGCGCGGTCATCCATCCCGGCGGCCCGCTGTTAATTGTCGCCGGCGCCGGCAGCGGCAAGACCCGCGTCATTACCCGCCGCGTAGCTTATCTGCTTGGCCAGGGGGCGATTCCTTCCAGCATCCTGGCGATTACTTTCACCAACAAAGCCGCCGGTGAAATGCGGCAGCGCGTGGCGGCCGATCTCGGCACGCCGCCGCGCGATTGGGGGCGGCTCGATCAGCCCTGGCCGATGATCTGCACCTTTCACTCGCTCTGTCTGCGAATTTTGAAACATTACGCGACTCTTCTCGGCCTCGGCGAAAACTTCGCGGTCTTCGATTCCGACGATCAGAACAAGCTCATTAAGCAGGCCATCGCCGAACTCGGCATTTCCGCCACCAGCAATCCGCCGGCCGCTTTGCATTCGGCCATCAGCAAATTCAAAAACCAGCTTCAAACTCCGCAAATGGCAGTTGAAGCGGCGCGCGACATGTTTCATAGCATCGCCGCCCGCGTTTATGTGAAATATCAGTCGATTCTGAAGGCCAACAACGCCCTGGATTTTGACGATCTGCTCATGCAGGCCTGCCAGGCGCTGCGCTCTCACCCGATCATTCTGGAAGAACTGCAAAACCGTTTCGTTCACATCATGATCGACGAATATCAGGACACCAACCATGCGCAGTACATCCTCGCGCACGCGATGGCGAAGAAGAACCGCAACCTCACGGTGGTGGGGGATCCCGATCAGTCGATCTACGCCTGGCGCGGCGCCGATCTCAGTAATATCCTGGATTTCGAGAAGGATTACCCCGACGCCGTCGTGATTCGACTGGAGCGCAATTACCGCTCAACCAAGACGGTACTGGCCATCGCCTCCAAACTGATCAGCAACAACAAACGCCGCAAGGAAAAGGGCCTGTTTACGGATAATCCGCAGGGCGAAAAAGCCACTCTTCTTCTTTGCCGAGATGAAAAAGATGAGGCGGAGCAGGTTGCATCGATGCTGAAAATGATCAACCAGCGGACGAACATGGAGTGGAAGGAGATGGCGATCTTCTACCGCATGAACAGCCTGTCGCGCGTGATGGAGGAGGCGCTGCGGCGTTTTCAGATACCCTATCGCATCGCCCGCGGCGTCGAGTTTTACAACCGCAAAGAAATTAAGGACGTGCTGGCGTATCTGCGCGTGGCGGTCAATCCGCATGACGCGGTGAGCCTGGAGCGAATTGCCAATGTCCCGACGCGCGGCATCAGCGACGCCACCGTCGAATATCTGCAAGCCCACGCGGCGCTGAATAATCTGTCGCTGTGGGAGGCGTTCCGCCAGGCCGATAAGGTCCGGCAGCTTCAGCCTCGCGCTGCCAAAAGCGTGCAGATGTTTGTGACGCTCATGGAAAGTTTCCAGGCGGTCGCGTCGGCGAAGATTCATGTCAAGAAAACGATGGAGGACATTTATCTCCGCAGCGGCCTGGAAGCGCATTACAAAAAGCTCGACCCCAATAAGGAAAGCGAGATTCCCAACGTCGATGAACTGATCACATCCGCCGCCGAGTACGATGAACAAAACCCGCAGGGATCGCTGGCCGATTATCTAGCGCAAGTAAGCCTCGTCAGTGACAACGACCGCATGGAAGGCGCCGGCGGGGCCGTCACACTGATGACGCTGCACGCCGCCAAGGGGCTGGAGTTTTCCGTCGTCGCTCTCATCGGCCTTGAGGAAGGCTGTCTCCCCCACGCGCGGGCGCGCACCGACCCGGCGCAGTTGGAGGAAGAACGCCGCCTCTGCTTCGTCGGCATCACCCGCGCCGAGAAGCGGCTGATTCTGTCCAACGCCGCGTGGCGTACCATTCGCGGCCGCACCGAGCCGACGATTCCCAGCCCGTTTATCAGCGAGTTTCCGCAGGAGTTTTTGGATATCCAGGACCGCCGCGATCGCTTCGGCCGGGGGCGCGATGAGGACAGCCAGATCAATGATGACGAAGAGAATGAATCGCGGCCGCGCCGCTGGGAACAGCCGCGGCGGCCGTGGGGGAGCAGGTTTTAGGTTGGAGTCTCAATCAGGCAGAAGATCGGTTTTGACAGGTTTTCGATTTGGTACCGCTCCTAGAAAACGATGGAAATCTTCGCTACGGCCGTTGGCTGCCTCGCGACGCAGATAATCAAGCGTTCGCATCGCCGCCATTTTTTCACCGGCGGCGGTGGCTAGAAACTGATCGATGGAATAGCCTTCCTGCGCTGCCAGTGCCTCAATGCTGCGCCGCAACGATTCCGGAAGTTGAACGGTCAGTTTGCTCATGGCTGGGCGCCTTCGTTAATGACCTGTAAGAAATCTCCGGGCGTCACCGCTTTTACACCGAGCTGTTCGCACCCTCGGAAATCCCGAACGTTGTGAGTCACGACATATCGGCAATTCGCGGCGAACGCCAACTCCAGAATCATATCATCGTCAGGGTCTGGAAGAAACGGTCTCCAATGAAAGTATATGTCCTGTAACCACGCTTGGCCGGCCAGGTATCGCAGAAATCCCATGGCATCATCGGCTGTTTGTCCCGGCGGCAAATGCTGCGGTCGCGTTAGTACATCCTGCCACTCTGCATAAAGCCCAATGGACAAGCAGATTTGAAACTTTGGAGAAGGTATAGCGATTATTAGGGCGAAGCTCGCCCCGTTCCGTGAGCGGGCGGCGGCCACCAGAACAGATGTATCAAATGCAACACGCATGATAATTTGTCATACTTGCACGTTCGTGATGAAGCGTACATCGCCAAATGACAGAAGGATAGTCAAATGCTTCTCGACCAAGCCAGAGAACTCGCCGAAGCCGGCGACACGAAAACCGCCATCCATCTCCTCGACGCCCATCCCAACGCCGATGAGGCGATGAAAGCCTACGAAGACCTTGTCCATTACCTTTACTGGCAGAAGAAGAACATTCAGGCAGTGGTCATTCTCGCGCAAGCCGGCGTCGAGCGCATGTTGCACGAATCCGAAACCGCCGGCGAGAGCCATTCCGAACGACGGCTCGCCGCGCTGCGGCGTGCGCGAGTGATGATTTTCAATCTCGCCTCTTTCTGCTGGCCGGGCTGGAACGAGCCTGGGATTAGTTTGACCGAATCGGAAATCCAGGCCGGGCGTGAGGCGGCCAAGCGCAATCGGGAACTGGGGCTTGTCCTCAATCCCACGCCGATCATGTCCGCGCATGCGGCGTGGACGATCGGGGCGTATCACCTCACGGATAAAAAGTACACGGAAGCCGTTTTGTATTTCGAGGAGTCGGCCCGGTTCGCGTTGCAGGCCGAGAACGAAGCGGAGCATCTGCTCGGACAGGCGTATGCACAACTCGCCAGATGCCTGGAGTCCGGCGAGGAGGGCGCTGAATCGAGAAAGCAATTGGTCGAAATCAAGCAACGGCTTTCGCTGGCCAAGGATGGTCCGGAATATGTCCGGCAGGTGGATACGGCGGAGGCGGTGTGCCGCGCGGGCCTCAACCGCCGTCGCTCACGGGCGTAGGGAAGCCGATCAAAACGTTCGTCGCGGCCGAGCGTGACCTGATACAGGAACCGCAATCCGTATCGGGCGATGTTGTAGAGGCTGACGCTGACCTTCCGCTCCTGGATCAAATGCAGCAGGTACTCGCGCGCGTGTTCGCCGGTCAGCTTCTCCGGCGACTGCTTAAAATGCCGGGCAAACGCGGCCATGGCGTGGGTATACGCAGCCAGGGTGTGGGGCGAGAAGTTCCGCAGCCGCATGTCTTCGATCATGCGCTGACGCAGTGCGGTCATGGTCGGCTTCTTTCGGTAAGAGGTTGGAGCCGATCATCACAAAAGCTGGACTTTTAGAGGAGGCGTGCAGCGGAAATGCCCACCGCGCAGCGGTTTAGTTCAACGTCCTTTATAATGCATTATCCTGGCACGGTAGGGGGGTGGCGTCGATGGGATATGATGATCTCAATTATCGCCGTCACCAGACGGCGATCGAGACGCCATGCAGATAAAGAATAATTTATTTCCATTTCATAGGTAATTTAGGTTCACCGGATATCATCAATGCCAGTAACGAAAGGATGGCTTCATATGTTGGCTAAGAAATGGATTGGTTCACTATTTGCGACGCTATGCCTTGGCATCACCTCGGTGGCATTGGCTCAACAGCAACAACAAAACGGCGGGCCCAACGGGAATCAGATCCCACAGGTGACTTCCCAGCAACGCAGCCAGTTGCAGCTCAAGGCCGCGATGAGTGCGACGGATGACGAATGGGTGGCACTTCAACCCCAGATTGAAAAGGTGCGGATGCTGATTCGGCAGCGGGATCGTTTCATAAACTCACAGCTTTCCAAGCCGCCCAAGCAGCAGACCGGGCAGGGGAACCCTTCCCCGGCAACACTCGTCGACATCAAGCCGGACAAAAAGGACGCCCCGGCCGGTACGTTGAACGCGGTTGTCCTGGACGCCTATTTGCGACTGGCAGCCCTGGCCTCCAGAACCGACGTATCGGGCAACGAGATGAGGGCAAGCCTGGCGATCTATCGCGCGGCTCGCGAGCGGTCAGACCAGGAGCTATTGCAGGCACAAACTGAGTTGCGCCAGTTGGTCACGACCCAGCAAGAAGTGGTTCTCGTTCTGTCGGGAATCCTGGATTGAGGATAAAGCAAAGGCCGCCAAGTTCCCTGTTGGATCACGGCGGCGGATGTTCATTTTAGAACCGCAGATTTTAATTGCGGAAAGGAAATTGATATGCGTCTCGATCTTAAGAGTCTCGCGGCTGTCGCTATATCGGTGATGTTGGCGGGTTGCTCAATGGCGATAGCCGATGATCAAGTTCCCCTGGATAAAGCTCCCGCAGCCGTGCAGGCCACGGTCAACAAAGTCGTCGGCAGCAATAAATTCGTCAGCCTGGATTCCGACGTCGAGAACGGAAAGACTGTTTACGAAGTCGACGCCGAAGGGAAAAACGCTAGCTATTCCGTCCACATCAGCGCCACCGGTGAAGTCTTGGGAATCTCGCTGGATATTCCGATTGAAATTGTTCCCGATGCCGTAATCGCTGCGGCTGTGAAGGCCCACCCCGAGGCCAAGCCCACAGAGCCGGAAATCCGAACCGCCGACGGCAAGACTTATTACAAAGTGGAATTCATGGTTGGCAAGGCACAGCACGAAATGCTGATCAATGCCGACGGCAAGGTGATCTCCGATGAAACTGATAATGAAACAGGCGGTACCGATGACGTGAAGAAACCCTGAGCGAAGTCCTATGTGCTGGTGGCGATCGGTCCACGGTCGCCACCAGCGCGTCGTGTTTATCTTTCGATAGCCGAAGACTCCGTGGGCGCGAGGATCGCTCTATGCTCGTTGGTTCTGTCACAATAGCATCGGCCATGGGAATCCGAATTCTAGTGATCGAGGATGAGACGGAGATTGCCGATTTTCTTTTGCGAGGCCTTCGGGAGGCGGGGTTTACCGTCGAACACGCTGCCGACGGGGAAAGCGGGTGGGATGCGATGCGATCGGAGTCCTGGGATGTGGTGCTGCTCGATTGGTCTCTGCCCGGATCAAATGGGCTGACGCTTTTGCGTCGTTTTCGTCAGGCTGGTCGCGACACGCCGGTGCTTTTCCTGACGGCACGCGACGCTGTTTCGGATAGGGTGCGAGGATTGGACAGCGGCGCCGACGACTATTTGTGCAAGCCGTTTTCTTTTTCCGAGTTGCTCGCGCGCGTCCGTGCGATGTCCCGCCGCCGCGACGGTCAAAGGAGCACGCTCCTGAGCTACAAGGATATTTGCATTGACCTAGGCACCCATCGACCGGAACGGGCGGGCAACCGCCTCGATTTGACCGCGAAAGAAGAGGCGTTACTGGTTTTATTCCTGCGCCACCAGGGTGATGTGCTTTCTCGCATGTTCATCTACGAGCGAATTTGGGATGAACAATACGATGGCTTCTCGAACACATTAGAGGTCCATATCATGGGTTTGCGGCGGCAATTGGAGAAACACGGCCCCCGAGTGATTCACACGCTTCGAGGCCGAGGTTACGTATTTGGTGACTCAGAAGGCAGCGAGTCATCATAAAATGCCATGAGTTTGATCACTCGCGTATCCGCGTTTTTCCTGGTGGCCCTGGCCTTGGTGCTGGCGGGGTTTTCGATAACGCTTTATCTGCTGGCAAGCACACATCTTTACCGTGAAGCTGACAATCGCCAGGAAGCGATCCTTAATATGCTGGTTGCGGCCGCCAACGTCGACTCGGAGGGGGTTGAATAGAAGCCGCATGATCTGCAATTACTCCTCGGCCAGCAACGCGCAAGGACGGACGCCTGCTGGATGGTGGCTGACGATGTCGGGCATCTGTTGGACCGTTCCAGCAATCTGCGTCCGGGGGATTCTGTAGCCGATTCCTTGCTTTCATCGGTGTCCACCAATAAACCCGTGGCGGTGATTCAGGTGCAGGGAGAGCCGTGGCGCGTCGCGCGGCAGCGAGTGCCTTCCGTCGCAGTATCGAAGCCAAAGCAGTCGAAGGAATTGGAAGGCGAACACAAATCACCATTCCTTTCGGTGATGGTCGGCATACCCCTGGAACCCGTCCAGTCGGCACTTCACAGTTTGCTGGCAATACTTTGCGGGTTGTGTGCGGTGTTTTGGCTTCTGGCGGCGTTTTTCGGCAGATCCATGTGTCGAAGTGCGCTCGCTCCAGTTAGCCGCATGACGGCAGCCGCGCACGCCATCCGTGCTGCCAATCTTGACGAACGGTTGCCAAGCACAGGAACGCGTGATGAGTTGGAGCAACTGAGTCAGGCGTTCAATGGATTGCTCGACCGGTTGCATGAGTCATGCGAGCGGCAGAAGCGATTCACGGGCGACGCATCTCATCAATTGCGAACACCCTTGACCGCAATGCTCGGACAAGTCGAAGTGACTTTGCTCCGAGATCGTCCGCCGGAAGAATACCAACGGGTATTGAACCTGATTCTGGGGCAGGCAAATCGCCTTTGCCAGATCGTGGAAATGTTGTTGTTCCTGGCCCACGCCGATGCGGAGGCAAAGTTACCTCATCTCGAAACACTCAACCTGGCCGATTGGCTAAACACGCACCTTCGCTCGTGGTCCGGCCATTCTCGGAAAACGGACCTGCGAGTTGAGCGTGTTGCTGACATTGCCGTATTGGCGTCAGTACATCCAAAATTGCTTGGCCAATTGGTTGACAACCTATTGGATAATGCCTGCAAGCACAGTAAACCCGGTACCGCGATCACTCTGCGGCTTTGGCAAGAGCAGCGAACTGTTTGGCTGGCCGTGGAAGACGCCGGTTGCGGCATATCCCCCGAAGATCTGGCACATGTATTCGAACCTTTTTATCGTTCTTCGGAAACGCGCCGGATCGGAATCAGCGGCGTCGGCATGGGTTTGGCTGTCGTCGAGCGGATTGCCAATGCTTTCGGGGGCAGCATTAGGGTGAAGAGTGAGTTGGGTAAAGGAAGCTGCTTTCTGCTCCAACTACCCGATATCGGCGAAGTTTCATCCTCTGCTGCGCTTCAATCCAATTCCTCCCACAAAAAGGTGGTAACCGGAACGGCATGTGCGTAGCAGATGGCCGCGTTTGAGGAGCCAAAACAGACTTCTATGCCGATCGTCATTCTGTCCGGATCGAGCTTTACATAATTGCCAGATATAGGCCCCTCCTAACAAGTACGCGGCGTTCTTCATAACGCATAGCCATTGGCTCATCACCCCTTCATTTGGCAATCTGGGCAAGCCCCCAATTTGCACGGAACCCCTGTTTCCTTGCACCGAACCGCCCAAACCCGCGCGCCCACCGCACTTTTGCGCATTACCTCTCAGTCCTCAGTCCCAAGTCCTCAGTCCTTTCCTTCGTGCCTCCGCGTCTATTTCGCCAAAAATTCATGCGATACAAATACCTGAAATCACAAAACTTATAAAAGTATTACAAAACCAGAGAAAATAATGTTTGCATTGTGTTCGGTACGCGATATAATGCCAATGGCGTCGGACTTCTCGTGAAGTCCGACCCGGCTGAAAGCCCCCAGCCACTGCTATTAGCCCGGTCGTGAATGCACGCCGGGCCTTCGATGCAGTCCGCGGGCCGGTGCGTATCACCACCATGGACGGCCAGAATCGACAGGGCGTCCCCGGCTCTTCGCTTGATTGCGATCAAGCCAATGCGGTGGACAGAGTTGATGCCAGCTTCGCCTGGCAGAGCACCGGTTCTGTTGCAGCCCGCACCCTGACGGCTCCCTCCGGCGAAAATCAACCGGATAGCCGCGAGATCGACAGGCCCCGCAGCCTTTGGAACTACCTTAAGGCTGCCCCGCGACAGAACGAGGACAATCCGAATATAGCCAAAGATCGAAGACCGATGAAAGGCAGATAAAAAGCAACGCATTTATTCGTGTCCATTAGTGCCCCTTCGTGGACAAATTTTTTTGCCTTAATCTGCATTTTCATCTGATTGATATGTGTGGCTAAAAAAAATGCCACCGGTGCTGTTCGCGAGTCTGACGCCGTTCGAAGGCATTCGGATTGATTTCTGTTACGCGCTGTAACCGCCCACTCACCGGCTCGAACCCGGCGTTGACGGCTAGGCCAGAATATTCTGCCACCATCCACCACCGCGTGTGGCGAACCGGCAGTACCCTGGCCGATAGGTCTCAAAAACTTGAGCGGTGGCAACTCACTCCGTCTGGAGCATCCGCATCCGCACTTTTAGCGGACCCATATTCGCCCGTCGAAATCTGCCCGGCGGTTCCGCCGATAATGCATTCAGGAATGGCCGACCGCGAAGACCAGATTCTACACGACGCCGCCGCGCGCAATTGCGCCGCCGTTCTTTCGTTGCCATCGGCGGGGATGCTCCGCCATAGCAAATCCCGCTTCTTGGGCGAGAGCGACGGCGGCCTGGTCATCGCCTCCGCGCCCGGCGAAGCCGCCCTGATCCAGTCGCTCATTGCCGGCGGCGAGCCTTGCGTGGTCACGTTCAAAGGCAACTCCAGCAAAACCGCCTTCGCGGCGCGCATTCTAAAAGTTATTCCCAACTGGCAAATGAATGAAGGCCTTGCCGTCGAGGCGTTACTGCTGGCGTTCCCGGATAAAATTAAATCGGTCCAGCGCCGTTCCAATTACCGGGCGCGGGTTTCGGAATCCAGCGAACTGAACGCGCGCGTCTGGCGCCTCGCCGAAACGGCTGATCTCAAAACAACGCCGATGGACGCACAGAAAATTCGCTGCGATCTACGCGATCTGAGCGTCGGCGGCATGGGCGTCCGCTTCCACGGCGACGATGGCAAGCCGCCGAAGATAACCGCGGGTGAACGCCTCCGGGTGGAAATCAGCACCGGCCAAGCAGAGCCGTTCATTCTCGAAGGCCGCATGCGCCAGCCAACGCAAACGCCCAGCGGCGATTCCATCATTACCGGCGTTGCGTTTAAGAAACTCGAAAGCCATCTGGAAGGCCGCCGGATTCTGGCGATTCTTACCCACATCGTCGGCCAGTTGCAGCGCGAGGAACTTCGGCGCATGCGATTGGGCCTGGCCGCGGGGTGAAAGATAGGGTCGGGAAGGAAGGGGACGGGTGTGATCCTGCAATGTCTTCGCGAAGCGACGAAACCTTGGCGACTCCTTGAGCCGCGCCAACAGAACGTGGGGAAGGTCACTCCTTGGTTCGTCCTGGACGACGAATTTCGTTTCGCGGTTTCGGATTATGCCGTCAATCCCGATCATGGTATTGTCATGCACCAATGACCGCCGCCACGATGCACCAAACCAATATTCCCGAACCCGCCGTCGCGCCGCGCCAGCGCTCTCGGCGGGGAATCTTTGTGCTCTGGCTCCTCGCCTCCATCCCCCTGCAAATTGCCCTCGGCACTCCCGCAGTTTCCAGAACCCAGGAAGCCCGTGTTTTGGAAACCGCACGTCAGATGCTTGGCCGCGGTATTCATGGCTGGCTCATCCCTTCGCTGAATGATGTGATCCGTGTCCGCAAGCCCCCACTGGCGTATTGGATGGCCGCCGCCAGTTTCAAGACGCTGGGCATCAGCGAATGGGCCGGCCGATTTCCCACCGCCATTCTCTCATGGCTCACGCTCGCCGTGACTTACAAAATCGCCTCCCGCCGCTTCGGGCCGCGAGTGGGGTTGCTGTCGTCCGCTTGTCTTCTCAGCAGTTTTCTCTTCTTCCGCCACGGCAGGCTCGCCGAAACCGACGCACCCGCCATGCTCCTGACGACCCTGGCCATCGACTTATTCTGGCAAGCCCTCGACGAGCCGCGATGGCTGACGTTTCATCTCGCCGCCGCCGTCACCGGCCTGTCCCTCTTCGCCAAGCAAGGCCCGGGGTTTTTCGCGCCGCTGTTCTTTATTGTTCTGGCGATGGCGCGCGGACAATACAAGCCGCTCTGGCGCTTTGTCCTCAGCGGGGCTCCACTAACGCTACTGATTATCGCCGGCTGGTGGTACGGCTACGCGATCATGGATCGCGGCGTTGATCAATTCCGAAGCGAACTTGCCGAAACCACCGGCGGCCTTGATCACCCCGCCACTTTTCTGACGTATTTTCCCCTGCTATTGCAAGCCGGCGCGCCTTGGTCGCTCATCATCATGGTTGCACTTGTTGCCGCTGTGAAAAAGATGCGATCCGACCCGCGCATTCAGGCGCTGGTGGTTTGGGCCGCGGTGGCATTCGTGCCGCTTTGCTTCATGGGGAACAAGCAGATTCACTACCTGCTGCCGCTGATGCCGCCGCTGATGATCCTGCTCGCCTGGCTGCTCGAATACGCCGGCACTCTGCAAACGAATGACCCCATTTTTAAGTGGACGCAAATCATGACAGCCGTCACCGTCATCGGCTGCATCATTGCCCCGCTGACTCTTCCCGAAGCCTCGCGCGAACTGCGCGGCCACACGCTCCCGCTCGACTGGACCCTCGCCATCGGCATCGCCATCATGTCACTGCCGGCCTGGTGGATTCTGCAACGGGCCGGGGCGCTCGCCGCCATCGCCATGCTGGCCGGAAGCTGGGCTTTTCTCATGCCGGTGCTGCTCGGAATGTGGGCGCCGACCATAGAGCCGGCCGACATCCGCCACACCGCTTCGCAGATGCGAAACTATTTTGCCGCCGGCCCCTATGTCTTCTACGGCGGAGACACCAGCCTGCCGCTTTGCTTTGCTTTGCGTGAAAAAATCATTCGCTTCGATGATAATCGCCCCGATGTGCTTCTCGACGCGACGAGGAACGATCCAGAACTGGCCGTGATCTGGGAAATCCCGACCAAAGGCGCCGGCGCCCAAGTCCCGCCGCCGCCCTTCGCTCCGGCCGCCCCTGACTTCGGCGCAAAAGGACAACATTTCCGTATCTACCAAAAGCAGAATTAGTCCCTACACTATTGCCACCACGAGGAGAATCATCATGATCTTGGCAAACCACTCACGTCGATTCATTCCCGCGTTACTTGCCGTTGCGTTGAGTCTGGCGATCGCAATATCGCAGGCAAACGCCGGCCTTATCCACCGCTACTCCTTCAAGGATGCCACGGTTAAAGATTCCGTCGGTACAGTGGACGGCAAGCTCAAAGGCGCAGCAAAAATCGCCGAGGGAAAAGCCGTTTTGGAGAACGGCGCAAAGACCAGCGACGACGCGAACCTGTCGTATATCGAGTTCAATTCTCCGGTGATCCCCAAATCCGGCAGCGCCACGCTGGCCATCTGGATCACGCTCAAGGCCGGCGAACCCTTCCCCCGCATCCTGGACATCGGCGACAGCCAGGGCGGTTCGGGCCAGGCGTTTATTTATCTCACGCCCCGGCACGACGATGACGTGTCGAAGGCCGCCATCACCTCCACCGATACGGGATCCAAAACGTTTATCGACGGCAAGCGCCTCGACGACGGCAAGTCACACATGGCTGTGATTGTCATTGACGGCACCGCGAAGAAATTCCATTTCTTCATCGACGGCAAGGAGCAGGGCGACGCCGCCGACCTGGGCGACAACACGCTCGACAAAGTAACCCCGTCGCACAGTTGGATCGGCCGCTCCGGCTTCGACGCCGATCCGGGTCTCAACGGCGCGATTGAAGAATTTCGCGTTTATGATCAGGCGCTCAGCGCAGATGAAATCGCTGCCGCTTACAAGGCCGGCGCCAGTGCATTGCCTGTTGCGGGGCCGACGGCGGCTCCGAAATGACGCAGATATCCATCTACGCGCCGCCCAAGGGCGGCGGCTAACCAGGTGGACGTGGAGCGGCGTTCATTTGGATTTCAGCAGATAATCAAAACCCAGGTTCGCCGGAAACTTTGCTGGGTCGAGATTGGTTGCGGCGTTGCCGGTGAGGTGCGCGGCCAGGCCGAGCTTCTGGTCTTTGATGCCTTGCGCCACCAGCTTGGCCATTTCGAATGCCCCATACGGGTTGAGATCATTATCGTCAGCCATCGCTTCGGGGTGGCCGGCGAGTGTGCCGGCGGGGTAAATCGCAAATGCGCTCGCACTTGCATCGGGGCCGAGCTTTTGCAGAAACGCCATGGCGGCCGCGTTCAGGTCGATGAGGGGAACTTTTTGGGCGGCGGCGATTTCACGCATCCATTGCGCGCAAAGGCTTAGGTACATCAGCTTCCCCTGCGAATCAAACGATCGCGACGGCGCCGGCGTGACCAGAACCGCCGTGGCGTGGTGTTGGCGCGCGACGTCAAGGTAGGTTTGAATAAAGCCTTTCCATTCTTCCGCGACGCCGGGACGATCATATCTGGCGTTGTTGTCGAACTCGATGAAAAGATAATCGCCAGTTTTGAGGGTGCGGCTGATGGCATCGAGCCGGCTTTTCAGAAAATCAACATCGCCGCGCGAACTGGCTTGATTCGAAACGGCAATTTCACCCGGCTTGAAAAGAATCGGCAGCATCTGCCCCCAGCCGGCCGCGGGGATATCGTCGTGATCGCATACCTTGGTATCGCCGACAAGGTAGACCGTGGTGGCGGTGGTATTGGGCATGATGTCGAGCTTCATCAGCGACGGGTTGGTGCCGACGAATTCGAGATTGAGGCGGCCGTCCATGTCCATCGACGTGCTGCTGTCGGTCGGACGAACGCCGCCGTTGCATACGTTCACGGTGAAGACCTGCTCCACCGAATCGCGCACACCCGAGCGAACGTTCAGCAACATGGGACGATGAGCCTCGGCTTTCACGGTTGTCACAGAGTTTTGAGCGCCGCCCAGGGTCACGCCGACGTCATAATTTCCATCGGGCAGATTCACGTCGAAGCGGAAATACTTTGGCGCCGTGACGCTGGTGTTCACGCCGCGGAGGGTCGGCGAATCAACAAATCCAAATCCGTCATCCGCGTGATAAAAACCGGGAGCACGAACAATCGGCCAGTCGCCGTTGGGGCTGCCCTCGAAGGCGAAGTGCATCGTGGTCGTGCCGTCATCGTAGAAAAAGCCGGCTTTTACCGAAGGGGATGCGAGGCTGCAAACTACGGCTGCTGATAGAACTGTCTTCGAAAGCCATCTGAAAGGAAATGGCGAAAGAACCCCCACCCCAACCCTCACCTTCGACGGGCTCAGGGCGGGCCTTCTGGGTACGGGGAGAGGGGGATTGGAAAGGCGGCTCGCCATTAAATAAGGCCCTACCCACTTAAAAATATTCTGCATGGCGGTGGTCCTTCTTAGTAATGCGTGTGATTTGAAACCGAGTGAGCGAGATAAACCGGATCACGATTGGGCGCATGCTGCTGCGCGTCTTTGTAGCCATAAACGCGGACCACGCCGTTGCGGCCGAGCGTGATGACCTGCGCGTTGCCAGTCCCCATGAAATCGAACATGTGAAACGCTTCATCGGGGAAGGCGAGCGTGCCCGTGCCGTCAGGCTCGATGCGGAAGCGCTGCCAGAAAAGCATGTTCTTTCCGTCGCCTTTGAAATCGCCCTTGACGAAATTGGGATTGCCCGGAATCGGGTTGAACGGCCAGAAGCTGATGCGATTGCCCTTGGTGTCGTACCACCGGAGCAGTGCGCCCAGGCCGTTGGTATAGAAGCGCGAACTGGCCACGACCTGCGGCCCAGGCACGTCGTTGCGATAAAAACCGGCTTCGATCTTCTGGTTGTGGTTGGCGAAGCGCTGCCAGAGGAGCTTGCCGGTTTTGGCGTCATACACGCAGGTGCCGACGTCGGATTGGCCGGTCACCAGTTCGAGCTTGCCGTCGCCATAAAGGTCGATGAAGCGGGCGGAGTCGATGTGGTCATGGTTGTCGGGGAAGAGATCGTAGTTATTCCAGACTTCGTGGCCGTTGGCGTCGAGCATGACGTGCGACACATACACGTCATCGATGCCTTTGCCGTCAATATCGACGGGATAGATGTAGTGGCCGTGATAGTCCTTGAGGCGCGGATGGCTGTACGACCAGAGCAAATTCAGCTTCGGCCCGTAGGCGTTGACCGCGACTTCGCCGCCGGAATCGGAGTAAACAATGATGTCGTCGGGATAGCCCGGATGCAGCTTGGCGATGGCGGTGCGGAAATTGTTGTAGACGTGCGGCAGCGGCTGCGTCGGCCATTCCGTTTTGTATTTGATCGCGCCCGTCGCGCCGTCCAACCTGACGAGCCATTCCTTGCCGTCCATCATGCGCCAGGCGATGACATCGGCCTTGCCGGATTGATCAAAATCCCACACGTTGCCGGGGGCTTCAAATTGCGAGCGATCGGTCGAGCCGGCTTGCGGGGCGTCGTAATGCCAGAGCGGCGCCCCGCTGTTGTCGAAGGCGTAGGTGGAATAATTGGGCGTGAGAACCACGAGATCGGTTTTGCCGTCGCCGTTAAGATCGCCGAATTTCACGCCATCGACCTGGATGTGCAGGTTATATTCCTTGAGAAGGACGATGTCGTCGGGATATTGCAGCGGCGGAAGATCGGCGTCGGTAAGCGTGGATTTGGTGGTCAGAAACGCGGCTTCAAAACTGTCGCCGGGATGAATCTCGGTAACGGTGATTTTGAGCGGCCCGGCCGGGAGGTCGAAGCTGCCGCCGGCTTGCAGCACGCCGCGTCCGACGGGGCCGTTGCCAAATGTCTGAGGGCTGAGCTTACCGCCGACGGAAACTTTGAATGAAGCGCCGACCTGTGCAGCGCGCGATCGGACAAAGAGATACCAGGTTCCCGCCTGCGGAATATCTGCTTTGGCGGAAAACGGCGTGGCCGTCTGCATGTTGATGGAGAAATCCTCGAACGTGAAAGGCACGGCGGGTTGCGAAGCGCGTGCCGTGGCAGCGCCGGCGCGGCCGCCGCGCATGCCTCCGAAGCCCCGGCCGCCGACCGGGCCGTTGGTGGCGGTATCGCCGCTCGGCAGTTCATTGAGGAACTGGCAGGCGTCGGCGACGATCACGCCGCCGCGCACCGGGGCGGAGGCGGCGCGTGCCGTCAGGGGAATCAGCAAGGGAAACATCAGGGCAATGGAAAATACTCGCATCATAGGCTCCGCGTAAGCTGTGACTCAGGCAATCGCGTACGGGCGCGAACCCGCCCTCTGATCCCCACCCGTGGTACTCCGGGGGAGGGTTAGGATGGGGGTTGAGCACCAAAATGCGTCCATATGCGATTGCCCTAAGCTGTGATCGGTACAAGCGGTAATACATTTGGCGAGGCGATGTGTTAAAGGAGAGCAGATCTCGCCCGCCATCAATCCGCCGGCGTACACCGTCCGCTCGCCCATTCCCGCATTGCTTCAACCCGCTCGGCCATGGTCACCGATAGCGGCGGCGAGGATTTGATCGCCTTCAACACATGCCCGGTATCCACTTCCTTATTATCCGCGAACGCCTCGCATAAGCCGGAGATCACGGCCTGTTCAATCTCCGCGCCGCTGAAGCCCGCGCTGGCCTCGGCGAGCGAGTCAAGATCGAATTTCCCCGGCTCGCGTTTTCGCTTTGACAGATGAATCGAAACGATTTGCCGCCGCGCCTCAAGGGCGGGGAGATCGACGAAGAAGATTTCATCGAAGCGACCCTTGCGCAGCAACTCCGGCGGCAACGCCTCGATGTCGTTGGCCGTGGCGATCAAAAACACCGGCGCGCGGTGCTCCTGCATCCACGTCAGCAGCGAGCCGAACATCCGTTTGGAAAGGCCGCCGTCGTTGCTTTGCGCGGCGGCGGATGCAAAGCCTTTTTCAATCTCGTCGATCCACAGCACGATCGGGGCCATCTTCTCGGCCTGGCGCAGCGCGGCCCGAAGGCGGCTTTCCGACTCGCCGATGAATTTGTCGTAAAGCGCGCCCACGTCCATGCGCAGCAGCGGGCGGTGCCAACTGGTGGCGACCGCCTTGGCGGCCAGACTCTTGCCGGCGCCCTGCATGCCGAGCATGAGGATGCCGCGCGGCGACGGGATGCCGTAGGCGACGGCCTCGTCCGACAGCGAGCGCTCGCGCTGTTTGAGCCATTGCTTGAGGCGCTCCAGGCCGCCGATTTCGCTCAGATCAACCGGACACTCGACATAATCGAGCAGTCCAGCGGATTGGAAATGCTTGCGCTTTTCGGCGAGCACCTGGTTGATGTCGCTGATGTCGAAGCGGCGGTCGTGGCTGATGGTGTCGCGGATGACCTGTTGGGCCTGCCGCGCCGTCAGGCCGCGTAGATTGCGGATGATGGCGCGAAAGCCGTTGGCGTCGATGACCACATGGATCGGCATCGTCTCATTGACCTTGCGCAGAACCGCCTTGACGATCTGCTCCAATTCCGCCTCGTCGGGCAGGGCCAGAATCATCGGCGTCGCCACCGCCTGCACGGCCGCCGGCATTTCGCCCGCGGCATCGACCAGCATGATCATCCCGCCGTCGCGCTGGGCTTTGCGGATCAGATCACGGAACATGCGCAACAGTTTTTCGTCCTTGAAGAGCGGGCAGAAATCCAGCAGCACGACGATGAATGGGCCGCTCATGGTGGACAATTTATAGAGTGCCGCCGCCGGCGCGGTGGTGTCCGCCAGCGGCTTGGACCCGGCGAGCAGGCCGTCGTAGAGGCCGCTGGAACTGGACCAAATCCACACCGCGGAGCCGACCTCGACGGCCAATTGGCCGGCGAGTTGCAGGGCGTCCTCCTCCTCGGTCGTCTGAATGGCGACGCAGGGGTGGCGGGCGACGTAGTGGCGCTTGAGTTGCTCCAAGTCGGTCATGGGGAAGATTGTAACATGGAGAGTGGGGAGGATTGAGGGTGAAGGAGGACCGATTGCCGACCATCGGCCATACGATTTCCACTTGAAGTGAGCCATCGGTGCGCGAACGCGCCGCCCAGTTCGACAAGCTCACCGCAGGCAAGGGCGGCCGCTAACCGGGGGAATCACGAGAGCCGCGATCCAGAGTTGAACTGGAAACCGCCGGTTTACAAAACCGGTGCTCTGCCAATTGAGCTATCGCGGCGAGCCGCTGGCGCGGCAATCGGCAAAAGGCCGAGGTCGGATTCGAACCGACGAATAACGGATTTGCAATCCGTCCCCTTAGTCCACTTGGGTACTCGGCCGTTAAGGACGATCACTGTAACTTTCGTCCGCAACAGCCATGAAGCTATCGGACGTAGCGCCTTTATCGGCGCCGGCCGATGAATATTAGCGGCAGCGGGGAATTGGGCAAGCGGCCAGGGCAAGCGACAAGTTGAATTGAAGGCGAATGGTGGGCTTTAAGTCCGATGGTTATAGTGACCTGTTGAACCGGAGATCGAACTTTGTCCACTCTTAGCGCGCAGCCTTCTTCCCCGACGCCGCCGGCATCCGATGCGGCGCCGGCGTTGGGACGGCATACCGCCCATGGGTTCGCCTGGATGCTGGCTGTGGCTCTGTTCGCCAAAGGACTGGGGTTCATCGGCCAGATCGTCACCGCCTGGTATCTCAGCGAACATGATTTCAAGCTCCTGGGTCTGACCTACGCCTTCACGGCGCTGCCGAACCTGATCCGCGACGCCGGGTTGACCACCATCCTCGTGCGCCGGCAAAGGCATCTGCGGCGATGGGTCAGCCCGGTCTTCTGGATGTCCATCACTGCAGGGCTGGTGTCGGCGGCAGTGATGATCGCGTCGGCTCCCCTTGGGGCAAAACTCTACAACGCACCGGAACTCACCAGACTGGTCTGGATCGTGGCGGCGGGCGCCATCGCGGGATCAATTGGCACCGTCCCCACCGCCGTGGCGCAAATCCAGCTGCGATTCCGGTTTCAAGCCATTGTCGGCCTCGGCGGCATTATCTTCATGCAGCTATTGTGCATGACCCTTGCGTGGCGCGGCTGGGGCGCCGCCAGTTACGTCATACCCAACGCGGCGGTCAATTTGTTGATGACCATCATCTACTGGGTCGCCGCCCCCGCGCAGCTCCGGCCGCGGCTTCACTTGAAACGATGGAAATTCGTGCTGTCCGACAGCGGAGCGTTGCTGGCGGCGGGCGGGGTCGCGGTTGCCATCTCGCAAGGCGATTATCTGACCGTCAATCTCATGCACCGGGCATCCAACGACAATACCGGCGGCATCTTTTTCTTCGCGTTTAACCTCTCCTGGCAACTTTTGACCGTGCTGACAACCAACGTATCCAATGTTCTCTTTCCCACTCTGAGCAAATTGCAGAACGACCCGCCTCGCCAGATTGATGCGTACTTGCGCGCGGCCCGCCTGCTGGCGTTGATTTCATTCCCGGCCTGTTTCCTGCAGGCCGCCGTGGCACAGCCCGGCTTTCATCTCGTCTTCGGCCACAAATGGGATTCCGCGATCGTGGTGATGCAGATATTGAGCCTGGCGATGGCGGTGCGCGCGGTGGGACTGACATGGATTCCGCTGAGCAATTCGCAGGGGCGATTCCGCATGCAAATGAAGATGAGCGCCGCATTCGCCGCGGTCTTCCTTGTCAGCGTGGCGATCGCCTCCTCTGTGGGAAGGGCGCGTATTCTGGCCGCGACTGAAGCAGTCTTTTTCATCATTTTTGATCCGCTGGGCATTTATCTGATGTTGCGTGCCAGCGGAGTAGCGGCGGGCAAGGAACTGGCTCGGTTGCTGGGTCTGCCGCTGGTGATGTCCGCCGTCGCGGTCGGGCTGGGGTGGCTTGCAGCACGGTTATTACCGGCGTTCCACTGGGACGAGATCCCCAGAATTGCCATCACATCAGTTGTCGCGGGCGGAATCTATCTGGCGCTGGTCAGGCGTTTTGCCAGGGCGGACTGGAACGCGGTATGGGCGTTGAGAAGATCAAGGTCCGCCGCGATTGATTAAGGCGGGCCGGGACGACGGCCGACTATTGCATTAAGGGCAGGATATTTGATGGAATCGAAAACAAAGCTGGCAATCAAGCGGTTCTTTTACCCCGGCTTCAACCTGGGGACGCGCATTCGCAAGCGCATCCGGCACAGTTTCCTAAAAGAGCCGAATATTCGGACCTTGGACCTCGGATGCGGCAATGGGTACTACACCGGGATGGCCGTGGCGGCCGGCGGGACGGCGCTGGGCGTCAGCTTTGACGCCGACCAGATCGCCCGCTGCAACGAGATGAAGCCATACCTTCCGATTCCGTCTGAAAGCATCGAATTTCGCGTAATGAACGCCGCTGCCATCCAGAACATGGAAGAGCGGTTTGACCAGATCGTCTTTTTGGAAGTGACCGAACACATCGACAACGATGAAGAGGTCATGCGAAACATTGCCCGCCTGCTCAAACCGGGCGGTGTGGCGCACATATCAACGCCGGATATTCGGTGGGGACATTGGGTTGGATTTCTCGACCGCCACGCCACTGGCGGGCACGTCAGGCTCGGATATTCCGCTGAGCGACTGGAAAAAGTCGTGCGCTCCGCCGGTCTGGATGTGGCGCATCAATTAAAATTCGGTGGTCTGGGCAATTTCCTCGCGCCATTACAGAATCGCATGTCGGCCGCGATCGGCGGGGGGCTCATGGCGGAGGGAATCGCGTTTTTAACGGTGTATCCGTTTTTTCTGCTGCTTAATCTGATTCCCGTGCCGGATTCCATGAAAATCATCCATTACATCACGGCGCGAAAGCGCGTGACGGAATCGGCGCCGGCATAATCGCCGCTGAGATGTTTCATTTCGGCAATGCGGCCGTCATCAACGCCACAAGCTCACTCTGGTAGCGCGCAAGACTGAGTGACTCGGCATTCAGGCGCGCCTGCCGTCCCATTTCCAACCGCAGTGATTCGTCGTCTGCCAGGCGTTGCACGCAGGCGGCCATGCCGTCAATGTCATCGTAAGAACGAATGAATCCGTCGATTCCCTCTCGGACGACCGAGCCGGAATTGGAGGAAACAACAACCGGCAGCCCGCAGGCCATCGCCTCGGTGACGGATTGTGCGGAACCTTCGCAAGTGGAGGGGAAGAAATAAATATCGAAGCGATT
>Ga0208589_1000158_pt1 | contig 32177 bp, 29 predicted proteins | sample NGESurshal092012_2_FD_184486 | JGI IMG/M metagenome (GOLD analysis project Ga0208589, IMG submission 184486) | Arctic peat soil microbial communities from Barrow, Alaska - NGEE Surface sample F53-2 shallow-092012 (SPAdes) | ecosystem: Environmental > Terrestrial > Soil > Wetlands > Peat ...
AATTTTCCAGGCTTCTGCGTTTACTTCTTTGCCATTACTCCACGTAGAAACCACAATAGGTTTCGTTTGTGCATTGCTGTTAGGCATTATATTTTTTAAGGAAAGTAATGGAGCGGTAAGAGTAGAAAGCTGAAGGAATTTTCTTCTGTTGAGCATGTATAAACTTTTGGTCAAATGTAATTATTAATCGGTTATCAATTTTGTAAAATCGGTTTTTTTTAAGAACAAGCAAATACTATCCCCTATGAATATTTCTTTAAAAATATCTTCTATAAGCTTATCCGGAATGAGATTGGATGACCTTATAAGTTTTACTTTTTTATATTCATCATGCTGGGAGTTAATTACAAAATTGAATCCTTCGGGTAATACTGCTGAAGGTACTTTTAGTAAAAGTGTTTTCCCTTCCCCGTACCATATGTTGCCTAATTGCTGATAGAATAATAACTTACAACTTTTCCAGGTTATTGTAATTCGGAAAATTATTATTCCGGCTCTCCTTTAATTGTAATTTTATCATTTAATGCAAATGTTACTGGTTGAATTACGTAAGAATTTACTGAGTGTCCATCTTGTTTTGCCGGAATCCAGTAAGAACTTTTTTTTATAGCATTTACTGCAATTTCAGCTAATTGAGTTCCTTTCATAGTCGTAGCAATTACATTACTTACTTTGCCATCTTTACTTACAATAAAACTTACTTTACAAGTCCCCTGGTTATCTTTATCAGAAATTAATTCGTTACCATTTTTTTGAATCACCCGCGAAATATATTTTAGCCATGCAGATTGCCCACCGGGGAAACTTGCAGGTACTTGAATCTTTGTGGAAGCATTTTCATTTTTTTTGGAATGATCATCTGGATTTGTCAATGTTACCGGCTGCAGTCTGTAAGCTGCCACCGTATGCCCATTTTGCGAAGCAGGAATCCATTTGGGGCCATTCTTAATAGCGTTCACCGAAGTTTGTGCAAGATGTGTTCCCTTCATGGTAGTAGCTTCTACATTACTTATTGAGCCATCTGTATTTACAATAAATTTTAAGATGCAGGTTCCAAAATCAGCTTCCGTAAAGGAATCAAGGCTTGCCTGGATTTTCTTTGCAATGTATTTTTGCCATTCAATTGGGCCACCGGGGAAAGATGCTTCAGTTTGCACTTTGGTAAAAACTTTATAAGGAATGCTATCATTTTTTTCGGAGGATGCACTGCCATAAACTGTTTTTGCATCTGAGTTAACAAAAGTTGTATTTCTACTTTCATTTTTAGTGAAAATTTCTATCACTCCTTCTTTTGCTTTATTTCCATATTTCTTTATCGCACTTTCTCCTTTTAAAATAGATATTGATTGAATATTGGCAGGATTTATATCTTTCATTTCATCTCGTGCTATTTCCTTTCCATCAGCAAATATTAAAGTGATTTTAGGAATTCCTGGTAAATTGGAACTGTCATTTTTTTTAGCATAAATATTCTCATAAATAGTAGTAATTTCTAACACTCCATCTTTACCTTTCTCTCCATATTTTTTTATGGCAATTCCCCCTTTTAAAATTTTTATTGATAGAATATTATTGGGCGAAATATTTTTCATCTCTTTATTTGAAATTTCTTTTCCATTTGCAATTAATAAAGCATTTGCTGGAATAGAGTCATGCTCCTTGATAACCATTATTAAGGGTGAGGGAACTGATCCATCCTCCTTTAAAACAACAACTTTGGTATCTTCCTTCTTATTTTTTTCAGGCATTCCATTTATGGATATAAGGTTAAGTTGAGTTGTCTTTTTCCTTTTAGCAATTGAATCTTGTTTCCCTGTTGGAATTGAATCGGTGACTATGGGGGATTTTCCTTTGAAAGCATTTATTGAGGATGCATATTTCTCAATCGCGTCCAAAATATTTTCAGCCACTTTTTCCTGGTCAGCGCTGCTGTTAATAAATGCCTCATCTTTCGGATTACTTAGAAATCCACATTCAACAATCGCTGCTGGATAAATGTTGTGGTTAAGAATCCATAATCCTCTTTTTCTTATTTCAATATTATCATCAGTTTTGTATGATTTTTTTAATTCATTAATTAACGCTGATCCAAGTAATTGATCTTGCCCAGTGCTATTTTTATCTATCAAAACGGAAAAACCCTTTAATTGTTTGTCCGCTGATAAATTTGCATGGAGTGAAATAAACAAATTCGCACTATTATTCTCGGCAAAAACAACTCTGTCTTTCACAGAAATATATTGATCATTTTCTCTTGAAAGTAAAATTTTAATATGATCATTAGAATTTAATTCAGCAATCTTTTTTGCAATCGCAAGCGTAATATCTTTTTCTTTTACTCCATCCGTTGAAACCGCGCCATTATCGGCTCCGCCATGCCCGGCATCTATCACAACTGTAATAGTTTTTCCATCATAAAGATTGGAAACTCTATTCTTTACTTTCAACGTGAAAGCAAAAAATACAATTGCTGCAAGGGGCAACACCAGCAGCCTGCTTACATAACTTACTTTTGGATTTTTATTTTTTGTGAGCATGAGAATTCTTCTTTTTATTGGTGAATAGAAAAAATTATTGGTGAGTGAAAAGTTTTGTCCCGGGTAAACGGTTTGCAACACCATTTCCCCGAAAGCACTGATGTCATTATCTTCCAGTGCTTCTTTATCGGCAATAAATTCGTGGATCATATTTAGTTCTTTTTGCATTAGCCAAAAGAACGGATTGATCCAGAAAAAAACCAACACTATATTCATAAAAATTTTATCGTATGAATGTTTCTCTTTTATATGCGCTATTTCATGATTAAAAATTTGTTGGCCGCTCCTTGAATGCAGGTCAATAGCATTGTTCCAAAAGATAGATTTGAAAAATGAAAAAGGAGTTCCCTTTGCATTGGTACTGATAAAACTGACGTCCTCAATTTTTGTTTCCGGGTATTCTTTCTTTAATCTTTTAATTTTATACAATGAAATAAAAAGGATGCATAAAAAAATTGCTGATATTAAAAGATAAACTACTTCAGTTACATTTTCAGTAGTAATTTGGAAACCACTATTCCTGCTGTATTCTATCACCGCTTCGTCGCCATAGCTTATCGTTTGCAACACCTGTACTACGGTTCCTTTATCCTGGCCGTTTTGAAAAATATTAATTTTCATTATCGGGGCTAATAATGAAATTACGATGGCAGCAAGAATATAAAACCTGTTCCAGCGATGGAAGGCTTTATTGCGTAATGCCAAAAAATAATATCCACATAAAATTCCTGAACAGATAATTACTTTCAACAAATACCAGGATAGTGTTATCATAAAAAATGTTTTTAATTTTTAAGTTGGGTTCGCCGTTCTGACGGCCTCAGTCTGACAGGTGAACCGTCAGAAGGGTGGCGTTGAAATGATGAATAAGTCAGACGGAGACCGTCAGACTTATTCATCATTTCCCTTTTTTCAATTGTTTTAACAATATTTCCAATTCTTCAATACTGAGATTATTTTCTTTTACCATTGAAGAAACAATATTGCTGAACGAACCTTCATAATATTTTTTTACCAAAGATTTTACCCTTCCTTTCGAATATACTTCCTTACTTACTACGGTATAATAGCGGTGCATTCTTCCAAAAACCTCTATACCTACAAATTCCTTTTCTACTAAAATTTTTAAGATGGTAGCCACCGTATTTTGATGTGGCTTGGGATTTGGCATCTCATTGGTGATGTCTTTTAAAAAGGAACCACCCAGTTTCCAGAGCACCTGCATTATTTCTTCTTCTGCTTTTGTTAATGTCTTCATTTTATAAATTTTGATTTTCTAAAAACAAATGTATAACGAAATATTTAGTTTACAAACTATTTTATTAGTTTTAAGTAATTTTTTTTTAAAATGTCATCTTTTAGCTGTCAAATTTGATTTAAATGATTGTTTACTGTGATCTTTATGGAGCGAGCCAGTAATTTGCACGGGCATAAAATTATTTTATTTTAACAGATGTATAAAAATTCTTTTATAAAAAATATAATTATACAAGTAACTTTACGCCCGAATAATAAAAACAATTAAAAAACCCGATAAACTAATTGAAACAACTATGCCTGAAGCAATTGTAGAATTAAAGAATGCAAATATTTACCAGGGAGATTCTTTAATTCTCTCCGATGTGAATATTGCTGTGCATCGCGGAGTATTTGTATATCTCGTGGGCAAAACAGGTACCGGAAAATCGAGCTTGTTGAAGACATTGTATGGCGATCTCAATTTACGCGAAGGAGAAGGTACAGTAGTAGGTTACGATCTGCGTAAGCTGGACTGGAGAAATATCCCTTATTTGAGAAGGCAGCTTGGTGTGGTTTTCCAGGATTTTCAATTACTTACGGATAGAAACGTGAATAACAATCTCAAATTTGTTCTAAAAGCTACCGGCTGGAAAGATGAGAAATTAATGGATGAAAAAATTGCCGATGTCCTGGACAAAGTAGGTTTAAAAACAAAAGGATTTAAAATGCCTTTCGAATTAAGCGGCGGTGAACAACAGCGTATGGATATTGCCCGCGCTCTTTTGAATTCGCCCAAGCTTATTTTGGCTGATGAGCCCACAGGAAACCTGGACCCTGAGACTTCTGATGAAATAATGCATTTACTATTTAATATCAGCCGCGATTACGGAACCGCAGTTATCATGGCTACTCACGATTATATGGTGATCAATAAATTTCCTGCAAGAACCATTAAAACTGAAAGAGGAAAAGTATTGGACAATGCGTCTATTTCTGTGGGGTAAGTTAAATTATTGAATTGCTAAATTGTTGAATGGTCAAATTATTGTTCCCTATTTCCATTACCTATTCACCACTCACCTTTTCACCATCTCCATCAGTTTCCTTGCATTTTTCTCATTATCAAAAAGATCATTTAATTTTGATTTTCTTTTATTTATTTCACTTTCAGTAAATGGGATTTCCAATAATTCTTTAATCAGTTTAATAGATTGTGATGGGGTTTCTGCAATATGACAGAGGCTTTCAAGCCCGGTACCTTCTAATGAGGCAGCATTAGTAATAATAAATCTTCCGTTAAAAAGCGCATTCAATAATTTTATTTTTATTCCGGTTGTATTAAAAGAGGGTAATAAATGTACCTGTGCATTTTTTATTAATTCATCCATTTCCTTTTGAGAGGGATTGGCAATGATTTGTAAATTTTTATTTTTGGATGAATAATTTTCCAATGAGACAGAAGGATTTTTTCCGGCTATTATAAACGGAATATCCAGTTGATTAAAAATATTTTCCAAAAGCCAAATTGCAGCTTTTTCATTTTCTGCTACAGATAAATTTCCATGATACAAACAAAAGTTTCCTTTGCCGGATTCAGATTTTACTTCATTAAAAGGTAAAAAGACCGGTAGAAATTCCACTTCCTTTGCTGAAAAAACTTTTTGATAGGTTATTTTATCTTTCTCATTTACTGCGATCAGTTTTGCTTTCCCTGCAATGGTATTTTCATACTTTTTTAATAGCCTGCTTTCAAGTTTGAAATATATTTTTTTATAAAAATTATTAGTTGATTTTGCTAATTGTCGATAATACTCATATTCAACATTATGCAGTCGTACCAATACTTTCCTGTTACTTAATTCGCCATGATATAAATAATAGGTGCAATGAATTCCTTCCAGCAAAACGGGATAATTATCTTTTAATATATTTTTTAGTAATTGAGGATTTATTCTTGAACTGACGATGTAAGGTAAACGCAACGGAATTCCCTGGACCATTTTCTCTCTTTGATAATAATTTACTTCTTCGCAATATTTATTAAGTTCAGATTGTTCGCCGCGGCCATATTCAAAACAATGCAAATGAATTTTTACACCCAATTGATGCAGCGCTTTTATTTTGTAAAAAAGATCGAATACGCCGCCATAGTCAGGAGGGTAGGGCACATCAAGGCAGACAATATGGAGATGAATTGGGTTGATTGGGTTGATTGGTTGATTGGTTAATTGGTTAATTGGGAATCTTCATTATTTGTTGGTTTGCTGTTATTGACTCATTTAACAAGCTGTTGATAAAATTCTAATATTTTCTTTTCCTCATTTTCCCAGTTATAAGTTTCGCGTGCTTTTATACAATTTTGCTGTAAACGAAAATAAAGTTCCTTATCTTCTAATAAAAGATTTATTGATTTTGCTACAGACTGAACTGACAAATCATTTATTAATAAAGCAATTTCAAATTCATTATTTATTCTTTTATACTCAGGAAAATCCATCGTTACCTGTGGAATCGCATTATGCATGTAATCAAAGAATTTATTGGCCAAAGATAAAAATTGATTTTCACCTAATGGCTCAACAAGATTGATTCCTATATAAGCCCCCTGGGTTATTTTATCTGCTTCGGCAGGCAAAAATTTCCCTTTAAAAAAAACCTTATTTTGTAATTGATTTTCCAGCACGAGTGCGTTTGCTTTATTTAAAAAATTTCCATCGCCATAAATAAATAAAGTGGCATTTACTTTTTCCATTGTAGGAATTAAATATTCAAAACCCCTCCCTTCGTTTACGCTTCCCTGGTATAAAATGATCTTTTCTTTAGGATTGAGGTGGGACAAAGGTTTCAGTAAAGGGACATTCCTGATGATTTTATAATTAACTTCATAATGTTTTAAAAATTCTTTTGCAATTCCCTCGCTTACTGTATATCCTTTTTTAAATTTTGGCACCAATGTGCGTTCTATAAAATGCCAAACCCGGTAAATATTCGGCCTTGTAATAATTTCTTTTTGTTGAGAAAAATATTCATGCGCATCATACACTTTTATCTTTCTTTTTAAAACAGAAGTTAAAAATACCGGGAGCATTGTATCCAGGTCAATGCAACAGAGAATATCCGTTTTTTGGAATAACAGGTAAAAGAAAAGTCGCAGATTATATTCAAAATAGAAACTGAACCCTTTTTTAAAAAAAAGTTTCAATCTTTTTTGGTGATACTTTTTTTTCTCCAGTGGCTGAGAGTCGCTGAATTTGCTTCCTATAATTTTAATTTCATAATCGTTTTCAATGAGTGTATTGCAAATACGTATCATCCGCTGATCATAATTTAAATCGTTTGAAACTGTGAATATGATTCGCATTGCTACTTTTTGTTATTATTTTTTTAAATACGATATTATCTGCATGATCATTTTGTCATGAACTGATTTCCATTTTTTGCTCTCACCGCCTTCTCCAAGATGTTCATTATGAAAAATACAGATGAATGTTCCTTCTACTTTTTTTATTTCTTTTAAAAGATGTAAGATTTCCATTAAAGACTTCTCTGGCGATTTTTTGGTATAATAAATAAAGGTAGCATCCATGCATGTTACAGGAAATATTTTCAAATTAGTAGCCTTTTCATTTTTCAAATCATAAAAATAAAACGGATTAGATGTTCCTGCCCTGAATCCTGGCTTTCCGGGAAAACCCATGGAGTAATCTTCGGTAATTCCTGATGATAAAAGAGAATTGTAGGTATCCGGCAAAACGAATTTTAAATAATGCTGCCTGCTTTTAGTTATTTTTTCCCCTGATAAATTTTCAAGTCTTTCTTTTTCAATTAATATTTTTCCCGGAAAAGATGAAGTATTGAAAGATGGATGAATACCGATTTCACTGAATGTTTCAATCTCATTGATTAATTTTTTCATCAATGGATTTTTATAATTCAAATTTCTGTCGTGCTCCGTTTTATCAGCCAATAAAAAAAAGAAAACAGATTGCAATTTGTTTTGTAGAATAATTTCCTTTAAAGCATCATACACATCCCAGGGATCTTTTTTTATTTTTAAAAGCGTTTTATTCCTGGTTATTATATCCTTTATTTTAAAGGCAGCCAGGTCCTTTAATGTAGAACCCAAAGTTCTTACTAAATTCCTTCCTCTATATTTATAAGCCACATCTATATCGTAAGTAACTATAGCATTAAAAGCCGAAGATTTCATTTTGATATCCGGGAATTTTTTTAGTAATTCATTTTTAAAAATATTGATCCAGGTATTTACGATGGGGATATGTAAAAAATCATTTTGAGAAGCCAGGGAATCTTCAGCTTTGTACCTTCCAAATTCATCTGGTGTAAATGGTAAATATTCTTCATAACGACTTACCATGTAAAATATAGCAGAAAAAATATCAAACCCTAAATCACAATCTTTATTTGGAAACAAAACTTTTGTTTCCTTTTCTTCAATCTTAATTTCTTGTTTTTTTATTTCTTTTTCAAATAAAAGAGAAGATGCTTTTATAAATATTTCGTTTTCTGTTTTCGCCTCGGAGTAATTTAGTTTCTCTTCTTTATATTCCTTAAATGCTGTGATATCCGTAGTTACAGAATACACAATGCCTAATTCCTGTTTAAAAGTGAAGTCAAAAACATAGTCACATCTTGTAGAAATTTTGGGTAAATATATAAGCAACATAATTTTTAAAAGATTGATTCTATTGAGACTGGTAAAGTTGAATTATTTTCATTACTTGTACAAAAACACTTTTATTTAAAAATCCCGTGCCGTAACTATTAGTTGTCACGATTATTTCTTTAGTGAACGAAATCTTACTTTTGATTAATAAATTCTTATTTCTTTCAAAAAATATTTTATGAAAAAAATTTTTCAGTGTGGTATTTTATTTTTATTGATTTCATTTTTTTCTCAGGACGCATTTTCTCAATACAAACCAGATAAAAAATTAGAAAGAGAATTAAAAGTGCTGATAGATTCATTTCATGGAACTGCAGGTGTGTACGTTCGTAACCTAAAAACAGGCAAAGAAGTAGCTATCAATGCGGATACCATTTTTCCTACAGCAAGCATTATTAAAATCCCGATCCTTGTTGGAATTTTTAATAAAATTGATGAGGGAGTATATACCTATCATCAGCCACTAATATACCGTGATAGTATGTCGCGTGGTGGTTCAGGACTGATGCAATATTTTAAAGATAGCACACTTACCGATTTGAGGACTGCCATTACATTGATGATTTCACATAGTGATAATACAGCCGCAGTATGGTGTGAAAAGTTGGCTGGCGGCGGTATTACCATTAATTCCTGGCTGGCGGATCATGGTTTTCAATATACCCGTGTAAATGCACGTACGCCTGGCCGTGAGCAAAATGATAAAGAGTTTGGATGGGGACAAACCACACCGCGGGAAATGGCTAATTTGTTGGTAATGATTCGTGAAGGAAAAACAGCAAGTGCCGCAGCAAGTCAGCGAATGTACCAGGATCTTACCCATATTTACTGGGATGAATATGCGCTTTCTCAAATACCACCTTATGTTCAGGCTGCGTCCAAACAGGGAATGGTAGATGATTCGCGTTCGGAAGCAGTTTTGGTAAATGCACCAAATGGAGACTATGTTTTTTATATTGCTACAAAAAACAATGCAGACAAAAGATGGAAACCTGATAATGAAGCGTGGCAACTGGCTCGTAAGGTTTCTTCATTATTATGGAATTATTATGAACCGCATTATGGATGGAAGCCTCCTGCAAATGCAGAAAAATTTAGGTATTAGGTTTTGTTGATTGTGCCAAATAAACTTATCTGCAGCAAGCAGACAAATAACCGGGTTTCTGTTTTTGTTTATGACCGATTATCTGTTCCTTTTATAAATTTTAAAAATTAAAGTAATTCATAATTATCAGAACCTCGTTTCGGATTATATATACATTGCATACAAAAAATAAAATGGAAGAAGCAGTCACGGTAAATAAATTGTTCACATCACTTAAATATCTTATCACTATTGGTTGTGGCGTGGTGGTAGCTAATCTATATTATTGTCAGCCCTTGCTGGGAGCTTTGTCGCGTGCTTTTCATGTGAGTGAAGAATCTGCATCGTTTATCAATATATTTTCTCAAATGGGTTATGGACTTGGTTTATTATTTATCGTTCCGCTAGGCGATATGCTTGCAAGACGTGGACTATTGATATGGATGCATCTTTTCGCTTCGTTGTCTCTTTTGGGAATGGGATTTTCTCCTGGTATTCATTGGTTATATTTCTTTAGCATCTGCGTTGGAATTACCAGTACTGCATGCCAGGTTTTTATTCCGCTTGCAATGCATCTTGCATCCGAGGAAGAACGTGGGAAAGTATTAGGGACGATTTTGGGCGGGTTACTTACGGGCATTTTATTATCACGTTCATTAAGTGGTTTTGTAGCAGAGTACCTGGGGTGGGAAAGCGTTTATTATATTAGTGCGGGTCTAATGGTCATTATGACAATTTTAGTTTGGCGTTATATTCCGGGTGAAAAGCCATCTTTCAATGGAAGTTATCGGAAATTAATGTACTCCCTGATGCAATTGTTCAGGGAACAATCTGTGATTCGCGAAAGCGCCTGGATTGGCGCATGTTTATTTGGCGCCATCTCTGCCTTTTGGGCCACTATGGCTTTTTTTCTGGAAAAGCCTCCTTATGGCTATTCACTTTTAATTATTGGCTTGTTTGGAATTATTGGTACAGGCGGCGCTCTTATTTCTCCGGTGGTGGGCAGAATAACAGATAGGCTGGGCCCATTTAAACCAATGCGATGGGGTATTATAATGATGTTGGCAGGATACCTTATTTTATTTGACGGTAAATCAGGAATCGGCTTAGTGATTGCCGGAATTATTTTGATTGATATGGGTTTACAATGCACTCATATTCCTAATCTTTCCAGGAATTATTCATTAATACCTGAAGCGCATACGAGACTCAATACTATTTATATGACTTTCTTTTTCATAGGCGGAACCCTGGGCTCTTCCATTGGAAGTATTGCCTGGAACATGGGTGGATGGAAAGCTGTTTGTTTTGTAGGTATTGTACTGGTTATTTTAGGTTCGCTGCCAATATATTTTAAAAAGCGTCAGAAAAAATTAAGTATTTAATTTTCTAAATGTATTATTATTGTATTCAATAATTAATTTTAATGGAGAATAATTTATACGATTTCGAAACCGAACCGGAAAAAAGACCCTCTTTCTTAACGTGGCTTTGCATCCTCACATTTATTGGCAGCGGATGGGCAATTTGCAGTAGTGTATGGTCTTATAATACAGCAAAGAAAACAGCTGCCTTATTTACGCAAGTGACTAAAGAAAGAATGGATTCAATTCAAAAGAATGATTCAACTGAAGTTAAGATCCGTGAAAAGCATTCTTTTTTTGAGGGTAAAATAAGAGCGTCTTTTTCAAAAATGGCTCAAGAGGATAACATAAAAAAGGGAGATATCGGCAAACTTATTTCAGCATTGCTGACATTGTTTGGGGCAATATTGATGTGGAACCTCAACCGAAAAGGTTTTTACCTTTATATTGCAGGAGTCGTATTCGGAATTTTGGTTCCATTTTATTTATTTGGAAATGATTTGATAGCAGTGGGCGCTTCTTCCTTTGCCAGCTTTTTCGGCTTAATTTTCATTGCTTTATATGCACTGAATCTCAAGTCTATGAGAGGCGGAACAGTAAAAAACATGCAATAAATTGATTATGCCGAATATTTTTTAAAAAAATTGGCCAATTCGCCGGTTAAATAATGAAAATTTAATACTACATTTGCACCCAATTATTAAAATTATTTCAAAAAAATGTCTTATTTAACAGCGGAAAACAAAGCAAAGTACTTTTCAGATTTTGGAGGAAAAGCAACAAACACGGGGTCTATTGAAGCTCAGGTAGCGATTCTTACCGAAAAGATCAATCATATCTCTGATCATTTGAATACTCATAAAAAAGACTTCAACACACAACGCGGATTGATGCAAATGGTAGGTAAAAGGAAGAGTTTATTGGCTTATTTAAGTAAACATAATTTAACAGGTTATCGTGAATTGATTGAAAAGTTAGGACTCCGTAAATAATCTTATTACAAAATGATATTGTTAGCTATTCCCAACTGAATAATACGGTTGGGAATACTTTTTTATACGTTAATTAAAAAAAATGATGAATACTCCAAACCCGATAAATGTAACATTTGATATTGGTGAAAGCCGGATGGTTACAATAGAAACAGGTAAACTGGCACGCCAGGCCGATGGGGCGGTTACAGTGCGTTTAGGAAATTGCATAATATTGGCAACAGTAGTTGCAAACAGGGAACCAAAGGAAGGTCAATCTTTCTTTCCTCTTACGGTAGATTACCAGGAAAAATTTGCTTCAGCAGGAAGAATTCCGGGTTCTTTTTTTAAAAGAGAAGCCCGTTTGAACGATTATGAAATATTAACCTCCAGGTTGATTGATCGTGCGCTCAGGCCGTTATTCCCTGATGATTATTTATGCGACGTGCAGGTATTAGTTACTCTTGTTTCCAGCGATCCTGAAATAATGCCCGATGCAATGGCATGCCTTGCTGCTTCTGCGGCATTAGCGGTTTCTGATATTCCCATACAGGAAATAATTTCTGAAGTGAGAGTAGGAAAAGTAAATGGTGAGTTCGTTGTTAATCCCACCCGCAGCCAGTTGGAAGAAGCTGAATTAGAATTTTTAATCGCTGCTACTGCCAAAAATATTATGATGGTAGAAGGCGAGGCCAAAGAATGCCAGGAAGAAGACCTGGTAAAAGCCATAGAAATAGCACATGAAGCCATAAAGATTCAGGTGAAAGCCCAGGAAGCCTTGAGGGATAAAGTGGGTGTAAAAGCAAAACGCGTATACACCAAACCGTATCGCAATGAAGCACTAAATGAGAAAATAACTGCTTTTGCAAAAGACAAAATGCTTGCTATTGCCTCTAATGCTTCAGCAAAACATGAAAGGCAGGATGCTTTCGATCAACTTGAAAAAGAAATTCAAGTTGATCTTGGTGAAGAATTACCTGACGAAGACAAAAAATTAATAAAATATTATTTCGGAGAATTGCAATATAATGTAGTTCGTGATATGATGCTCGCAACCCGTAAACGCCTTGACGGACGGGGCCTTGAAGAGATCAGACCACTTACTATGGAGGTAAATAATCTTCCTTCTCCACATGGCTCAGCGTTGTTTACCCGTGGTGAAACCCAATCATTAACTACAGTTACTCTTGGTACTCCTCTCGATGAATTATTAGTAGAGAGCGCTGCTACCAGCGATTATTCAAAATTTATTTTGCATTATAATTTCCCTCCTTTCTCAACAGGCGAGGTAAAAATGATGCGTGGTGTGGGGCGCCGTGAAGTAGGACATGGAAACCTTGCAATGCGTTCACTAAAACAAATATTGCCGGGCAATGATTATCCTTACACCGTGCGTGTAGTAAGTGATATTTTAGAAAGTAATGGTTCTTCGTCTATGGCTACAGTTTGTGCCGGTTCTCTTGCATTAATGGATGCCGGTGTTCCTTTCAAAAAACATGTGAGCGGAATAGCAATGGGATTAATTTCTAAAAAAGGAAAGTTTGCAATACTATCAGATATTCTTGGTGATGAAGATCATTTGGGTGATATGGATTTTAAAGTTACAGGTACAAGAGATGGAATTTGTGGAGTGCAGATGGATATAAAAGTAGATGGATTAAGCATGGATGTAATGAGGCAGGCATTGGACCAGGCAAAGAAAGGCAGGATGCATATTTTGGAAGCGATGTATAAATGTATTCCAGAGCATAATGCAGACGTGAAACCACAAGCGCCGCGTATGGTAAAATTGATTATAGATTCAGAATTTATAGGAGCTGTGATAGGGCCGGGTGGCAAAATTATCCAGGAAATACAAAAAACTACCGGAGCTACTATTAATATTACTGAAGTAGGAAAAACTGGTGAAGTAAGTATTTTCTCAGCTAATAAAGAAAGTTTGGATCAGGCAGTAGCATGGGTAAACAGCATTGTGGCTGTACCCGAAGTAGGAGATGTGTTTGAAGGAACTGTAAAAGGAATTAAAGAATTTGGAGCGTTTGTAGAATTCCTGCCTGGCAAACAGGGGTTACTTCATATTTCAGAAATAATGTGGAAACGCCTTGAGAATATGGATAATGTTTTCCAGGAAGGTGATAAAGTAAAGGTGAAAATTGTAGGAGTAGATCCTAAAACAGGAAAATTTAAATTAAGCCGGAAAGCTTTGCTTCCAAAACCTGAACAGAGCCAGGCTCCTCAACACCGCTCGAACGAACATTAAATTTTATTTACAATAAATAATATCAAAGCTTGTAGAAATTACAGGCTTTTTTTATGGAAAAATATTTTAAAATAAGCATTAAAACTCCTTCTGCTGAAGTGGCAGAAATAATGATTGCTGAACTTTCTGAAATAAAATTCTATGCTTTTGAGCAAAAGGAATTTTTTTTACTTGCTTATATTAATGCGGCAGATTTTGATGAAAAAAAGTTAGAAGAACTTTTAGGTGAAGAGGTTTTTTTTACAAAAGAAATAATTGAAAAAGAAAATTGGAATCAAAAATGGGAAAGTAGCATAAAGCCAGTGATAGTTCATGATTTTGCAGCTATTCGCCCTTCATTTCATGAGCCAATTAAAAATGTAAAACACGATTTGATCATTACACCCAAAATGAGCTTTGGTACTGGCCATCATGCTACTACTTTTTTGATGATAGAGATGATGGAAGAAATTGATTTCAGAAATAAAACTGTGATTGATTTTGGTACAGGAACCGGAGTGCTGGCTATACTTGCCGAAAAATGTGGGGCTGAAAAAATTACTGCAATTGACTATGATGAATGGAGTATTAATAATGTGCATGAAAATATATTCGCAAATGATTGTAAAAATATATTTATTGAAAAGCGAAGTGATCTTTCAGATTTGAAACCAGTAGATATTATTCTTGCTAATATAAACCTGGACGTATTGGCTAAGGCTGCATCATCTATATCGATTTTATTAAAAACCGGATCTTTTTTACTTGCTTCTGGCTTTTTATTGGAAGATGAGAAAGAATTGCAAAATATATTCGAACTAAAAAGCGTTCTAAAAAAAGAATCGCATCAAAAAGATGGCTGGATGGCTATTTTATTTCAAAAAATGGAAATATAAAATTTGCCAATTTTAACGTAGCAAGGGATGAATTATATGTTATATTTGCTTCTCCCAAAAGTGTGATGGCGAACTCATAAATATGAAAGAATTAATATTAATTATACTTGCTTATTTTATTGGATCAATCCCCACTGCTATCATAGTAAGTAAAGCCTTTTTCAATATTGATATTCGTGAATACGGTAGTGGTAACATGGGTGCTACCAATACTTTCAGAGTCCTTGGACCCAAGTTTGGAACTATCGTAATGATAGGGGATATGCTCAAAGGAATCCTTGCTGTAGCGCTTTATAATTTACTTCCATATTATCTTACAAATGAGCTGGATCGTACCAACCTGATGATTGGATTGGGACTTGCAGCGGTACTTGGCCATATTTATCCAATATGGGCGGGATTTAGAGGAGGAAAAGGGGTGGCTACCTTATTCGGTATGGTTTTAGCCATTCAACCGATAATCGCTATCAATTGTGTTGGTGTCTTTTTATTGGTTCTTTATCTAACACGCTATGTTTCATTAAGCTCCATATTAGCTGGCGTTGCACTTCCGATTTGCGTATTATGGATATATAATGAACAGGAAGTTTTTTACCGGGTATTTGCTGTGGCAGTAGCCTGTCTGATTGTACTCACACATCAAAAAAATATCAGCAGATTATTAAAAGGAAACGAAGGGCGTGTGCCGATCCTGAAACACAGGGATCGCAGAAAATCACGTCGTAAAGATTGATCAGTTTATTTTACTTCAGATTTATTATTCTTTTTATTTTTTCCATTTTTTATGGGTCGAAAGGTTTTTTTTCGTAATTTTGCCACTGTCTAAGTTGCATATCTGCAATTTTCCGGCTTATTCCATTTCAGAATAAAGTTATGCAGGTGTTTATAGGCTATTTTTAATCTTAAAATATTGCTCCACTTATGTCTCAAACATTGTTTGAAAAATTGCAATTAGAGGATGAAAAAAATCTTTTGATTCAAGGTCTACCCTCTACTATCGAAAAACAATTCTCAAAGCTTTCATTTTCAAAAAATGTAACGCAGCTATTAAAAATTCGTAAAGTTGATTTTGCACTTGTATTCGCATTGAATTCGCACCAACTTCAAAAGATTTTTGCCGAGCTTTGTCCTGCGCTACATTCTGAAACGAAATTGTGGATCGCTTTTCCTAAGCAAACTTCAAAGATTGTGAGCGATCTTAACCGACATGGTTCCTGGGATTTTCTGACTGAAATGGGATATGAAACCTCTGATAAAGTAGTACTTGATTATGTTTGGAGTGCTCAGAGATTTACTAAAGCTGAAATATGTGAAGGAATCAAATCCAAATCTTCTTCATCAAAAGTAGTAAGGATGAAATCTGAAAGCAGGAAACTAGCTGCTGCTGAAGGTTTTTAATTCTTCTTTCTTCAATAAATCCAGTAAATAATAAAACCCGTCTGGCTAAGTCATTTGGACAGTAAATAACACAGATTTCCATTTTTAAAATTGTCAAAAAATGGAGGTATTATTTCATAATTACCATACCAATTTCTTTTGTCAATTGTATTTCGATATTTTTTAAGTGACTATGCGTTTGGATCAATAACATTTGCCTTTCCTCCGAATTTGCTTTTCCAAATTCTTCTTCATTGAGTACAATTAGTTTTTTTATTTTTTTTAGCTCAAGATACCGAAGAGTAGAAGCTATATCAGTTTTATAATTATCTTCTCTGTTAGGAACCGGCATTTCATATTTTGTAGCCCATCCTTCACTTACCTCATAAGGAAATTCAATAAGGTTTACTACAGTATTACTCATTTGTAAATCTTCAGTATATAAAAAACTTTTGGCATTGGGCTCCAGGTTTTCTTCATACCAGGTTTTATAAGTATTGATAATTTTTTTCAGCATAGTATCTTCCATCGTATCATCCTCAATAAAATCATATAAAAGATAATCAGCTACTGTTTTCCCGGGTTCCCATTCTTTAAGACCAAATTCAAGAAGGCATCTTACCAAAGACCTTTCATGATAAATTTCGCTTTGAAAAAGACCAACAGATTCTTCTTCTTCATTTGAAATTTCGCGGAACTGATCTCCCTCTTCCTGGAAAACTTTTTCCTGCTGAAAAACCTTTTTTTCGTCCTTATTTAATTTTTCTCTTAAAAATTTGTTGACAAGATTATGCATTCCCTCCTCATTTATTTTTAAAATTTCAGCCGTTTTCCTGATGTAATCCTCTTGTTTGGTAAAGTCTTCGGCTTTATTAATTTTTGAAATGGATTCTGCGATCTTGTTTACGACTTGTGCTTTTTTATTAGTATCATCGCCTACTTCTGATAAAGAATATTCAAGTTGAAAGAGAATAAAATCCTTTTTATTGTCTTTTATAAATTTTGAGAATGAAGCTGCACCATATTTATTTACATAGCTATCAGGATCTTCCTGGTCGGGCAGCAAAGCTAACTTTACATTCAATCCTTCTTCCAGCGCAAGATCAAGACCTCGCAAAGCGGCTTTAACGCCTGCTGCGTCACCGTCATACAAAATGGTAAGATTAGAAGTGTATTTTTTTATAAGTCTTAATTGATCAGGAGTGAGTGAGGTGCCGCCGCTCGCTACTACATTTTCTATTCCTGCCTGGTGCAGAGAAATTACATCGGTATATCCTTCCACTAACAAGCATTCATCGTTTTTATCAATTTCTTGTCGCGCAAACCAGGAACCATATAATATTTTACTTTTTATATAAATCTCATTCTCCGGCGTATTGATGTATTTGGGTGCTTTGTCATTTTTTCTTATCAGCCTTGCACCAAAGCCCGTGACTTTTCCTGATTGATTGTGAATGGGGAAAATGATCCTGCCACGATAATTATCCTGTAATCCATTTTCTCTCTGAACCACCAGGCCTGATTTTTGTAAAAGATCTTTATTGAATTGTTTTTCCAAAGCGGCTTTTGTAAAATGATCACGCGCTTCAGGATTGTAACCTAATTCAAATTTGGTAATGGTTTCTTCCCTGAATCCTCTTTCTTTCAGATAGCTCATTCCTATATTGATTCCTTCTTCGGAATTAGATAAAGTATCACTAAAAAATTGTTGGGCAAATTTGTTAATAATATAAAGGCTGTCGGATACTTGCTGAAGTTGTTTAAATTCAGGACTGGTTTCCTTTTCCTCAATTTGTATGTTGTATTTGGCTGCAAGCCATTTCAGCGCTTCAACATAACTATATTTTTCGTGCTCCATCAAAAAAGTGATGGTATTGCCGCTGCGGCCACATCCAAAACATTTATAGATCTCCTTAGAAGGCGAGACGGTAAAAGAAGGAGATTTTTCGTTGTGAAAAGGACACAGGCCGATATAATTAGTACCTCTTTTTTTAAGTTTTACAAATGAATTGATGATCTCAATAATATCAATCCTGCTTACAATTTGCTGTATGGTTTCCTGCGGTATCATTTTCTCCTTTCTCCTTTTTTACGCGAATGGCACACAAAAATGAACATCCGTTTTTGCAAAAATAAACTTCTGTTTCACAAAGTACAATGTAATGATATCATTGCAGCAATAACAAGCAATATTGAAGTGATAATCATTGTTTTTACAAATTTTTTAATAGAAATTACACTCATTTTTTTAAAGGGTTTTTGTTTACACGAAGTAAATTAAATAAAAGGACTTTTTTAAAATATAAATATCCGTATTTTTTCTGATCTATGAATCAATAAGAGAAAGTCATCATTTTTTATTTTGTTACCTAAATAATCAACAGTTTTCTCTTTAGTATCTTTGTACAAATAACTCCGGTGGAGTAATAATAAATTTTATTATGGATAAAAAAGAAGTATATATCATGTCGGCAGTTCGTACTCCGATAGGTAGTTTTGGTGGAAGTTTAAAGGATATTCCGGCAACAAAATTGGGAGCTGCCTCAATAAAAGCTGCTGTTGAAAGGTCGGGAATAAACCCAGGAGACGTTCAGGAAGTGTATATGGGATGCGTATTACAAGCGAATCTTGGACAGGCCCCTGCACGTCAGGCAGCTATATTTGCCGGTCTTTCTGAAAATGTTTGTTGTACTACAATTAATAAAGTTTGCGCAAGCGGAATGAAAGCAATTATGAACGGCGCCCAAAGTATTTTATTGGGAGATGCTGACATTGTGGTCGCAGGTGGGATGGAAAATATGAGTAGCGCACCGTTTTACGCACCCGCAGTTCGCTGGGGAAATAAATATGGAAATACCAATCTTATTGATGGTATGGCAAAAGATGGCCTGACAGATGTTTATAAAGATTATGCCATGGGAAATGCTGCCGAATTATGCGCCAGGGAATGCAAAATATCCCGTGAGCAACAAGATGAATTTGCTATTGAAAGTTATAAACGCAGTCAGGCAGCAGTTAATGAAGGAAAATTTAAAGATGAAATAGTTGGCGTAGAAAATCCTCAAAGAAAAGGCGATCCTGTGACTGTGTTGAAAGATGAAGAACCTTTTAATGTAAAGTTTGATAAAATTCCGGATTTGAAATCACCTTTTGAAAAGGGGGGAAGTGTTACCGCTGCAAATGCAAGTACCATCAATGACGGCGCGGCAGCATTGGTGTTGATGAGTAAAGAAAAAGCCGATAGCCTGGGTTTAAAGCCTATTGCAAAGATTTTAAGTTATGCTGATGCTGAACAGGCTCCTGAATGGTTCACAACTACTCCATCTCTTGCAGTACCAAAGGCAATAAAAAAAGCAGGATTGCAAATAAGTGATATTGATTTTTTTGAATTGAATGAAGCCTTCAGCGTAGTAGGAATTGTAAATACACAAAACATGAAATTGGATGCTGCCAAAGTGAACGTAAATGGCGGGGCAGTTGCTCTCGGGCATCCTTTAGGTTGCAGTGGAGCACGTATTATTGTTACATTGATAAATGTTTTAAAACAAAATAACGGAAAACTGGGTGCAGCCGGAATATGTAACGGTGGTGGTGGTGCAAGTGCGATGGTTATTGAAATTTAGCCTCATTGGTCAATTTAGATGAAAAAGGTATTCTATAATGGAAATACTCCTTAATTGTTTCTTTACTGAAAGTAAGAATGAGATAAAACAGGAAGCTGCTATAATTGCGGAAAGGTGGGTTCGTTTATTGAAATTATCACATCTTCCAATGAGTTCATCGGAAGATTAGCAAATCAGCATATTAAACAAATTTTTCTCTCCACGCCAGCATTCCTCCCGTTAAATTCTTAACATTAATAAATCCTATTTGCTCTAAAAACAAAGCAGCATTACCGCTCCTGTTTCCACTACGGCAATAGCATATTACTTCTTCATTTTTTAAATCATCTATATCATCCGTTTGCATACTTTGTATTTTGCCTAATGGTAATAAAATGCCGCCGATATTGAATTCAGCATTTTCTTCAGGTTGGCGAACATCTACAAGATGTAATGTTTCTCCGGCATCCAATCTTTGTTTTATTTCTTCAGGTGTAATATTCGTCATCTTGTAATTATTTATTTATTTAATTGTAAACTATCATTTTGCAAACTGTCTGTTACCGGTCGGTTTACCTGGATCCATATATCCATTGTTTGCCCTGGTTGAATATATGCTGCTGAATTATCATAATCCAGTGCGCTCGGATTTTGCCTGAAAATAAATGCGTTCGCAGTATCTGTGATACTTCCGGATGTGAGAATAGCTGCCAGTAGAATCCCTTTATCTTTCAGAATGGCTCTCGCATCTGACACAGTAAGCCCTGTTAAATCAGGGACTGGAATTTTTTGAGCTTCCAGGCCTCCTCCAATGATAAGGTCAATAGATGATCCCCATTTTATTTTGGTACCTGCAGCAATTTTTGATCCTTTATACTGTTGTTCCAAAATAGAACCTTTCATAAAACTTGGGTGGTAAGTTGTATCTCCTAATTTCAAATGATTTTTATTAAGTTTATCTAAAGCAAATCTAAAACTTAATCCATCTAATTTAGGCATATCCACCATAGGCAATGTGGCAGGATTTACATTCAAAAAAACAGTACGGTTTACTTTAACCTGAGCACCGGCGTCAGGTAATTGTTTTTTTACGGTATTCAATGCAATACTATCATTGTACAGTGAATCTGTTATGATTACATCAAATCCTTGTTTTTCCAAAAGATCAACTGCTGAATCCACATTTTTACCTGTAACTGAAGGCACTTTCAAATACTGCCCGTGATGAGTGATCCAGCCAAGTGACTGAAAAAATATAAATCCCATCAGCAAAACCAGGCCTATTGCGACGAGGAGATTTACTATAAAACTTTGTTTTGTGATAAATTTAAACACTTTGAATAGATGAGTGAAAAAATAGGGTGGTGCAATTTAATAAAATTATTCTGGCAAACATTCTTCAATAAGAGCAGTATAAAAATCCATAAGGCTCCAGCCCATGGCCTTCACTTGCTGAGGAACCAAACTTGCCTCAGTTTGCCCGGGTACTGTGTTTATTTCCAACATATAAGGCTGGCCTTCTTCCTCATTGTAAATAAAATCAATGCGCACAATTCCACGGCAATTAAAAATTTGATAAATTTTAATAGCTTCCTCTTTTATTTGTTGAGTTATGCTGTCATCCACTTCTGCCGGCGTTATCTCCTGGCTTGCCCCGAAGTATTTTGCTTCGTAATCAAAAAATTCTTTTTTTGTGATCACTTCTGTTATTGGCAAAGCAATTATTTTCTCTTTCGATTTGAAAACACCTATAGTAAGTTCCCTGCCTTTTATATATTCTTCCACCAGCACCTGTTCATCTTCTTTAAAAGCTTTCTCTATGGCTGAGCCTAATTCTTCTGAAGGCGAATTTACTTTACTCATTCCTATGCTCGATCCGCCATTGTTTGGTTTTACAAATACCGGGAAATTCAGACCTTTTACCAGTTCGTCAGGGCTTTCATATTTGTTTTTGAATAACAAAATTGAATTAGCCACTTTTATTCCCGAAAAGGAAGCGACAGCTACCGTATATCTTTTATTAAAAGTAAGTGCTGAAATAGCGCAATCGCACGAAGTATAAGGAATACGCAACATGTCAAAATACCCCTGTAGTTTACCATCTTCTCCGGGAGTTCCATGTATTCCGATTAACACAGCATCGAAATGTATTTTCTTATTATTGATGAAAAGTGAAAAATCGTTTTTGTCAATTTCAATTTTTGTTCCCTCCTCTGATTGATGAAACCAACCTTTGGGTGTAATGTCTATTTTATAGGATTCAAATTTTTTGGGGTCAATATTTTTTTCAATTGTTTTAGCCGATTGATAAGAAATTTCTGCTTCACCGGAATACCCTCCCGTCACAAAAGCAATTTTTTGATTCATATTTTAAAGGATTATTTAATTGTAAAGTAAATTTATTTTTTAGAATATCGCAAAACAGGAATTGTTTTTATTTTCTTTCTACTATAATAAATTCCTACGGAAGTCTTCTTCGTTTTAAATCTTGTATCTAAACAGGAATCGTTGTTAATTGTTTGTTTACTGCATCGGCATATTTTCATATTATCATTCCCCGGGATTATTGCTATTGAGCACAAATTTCCACTCACCGTCATTTTCTTTTTTCCAGATATTTACATAAGTGCCGGTTAAAGTTGTATCTTTTAATTTTAGCTCATAGGTTCCGTAAGTGTAACCGAGGTCACCGGAATTTGCAATTTCTGCATGAGCAGGTTTCCATGAAAGAGTATAGGCCGTATCGCTTAACATACTAAGATAATCTATTGCATCAGCGCCCACAATAGGAAGACGACCCGGCCTCAATAAGATTCCTTCATTGTCTATATACTGAAGAAAAGCTTTTTTCATGCCTACCTGGCGGCACATATCAGAGAATGCCCTGTCTGCATTGATTATATCATTAGTTGTAGTGGTATTAGTAGTTTTATTTTGCCAATTGCATGAAATAAATGCAGATGTAATTATGAAAGACATGATTACAAACGCGGGTAATTTTTTATTGGCTATCATAAAATTAATTTAAAAAAGGCGAAAGTATTTTTCAATACCCTCGCCATGTACAGGAAATATCACCTGCAAGATTAGGCTGTTACACCTTGAAAAAAATTACACATGCAATTTATCCTTTTTTCTCAATAAATCCTCAACTGTTTCCTGGTATAATTCATTTGGTATGCAGCAGTCAACCGGGCACACTGCAGCACACTGCGGTTCTTCGTGAAATCCCTGGCATTCTGTACATTTATCCGGCACTATATAATAAGTGTCCACAGATATTGGCTCATTTCGCTGGGCCGAATCCATAAGACTTCCATCAAGTAAGGTTACCGGTCCTTTTACAGTGGTGCCATCTTCCAATGCCCATTCTACGCCACCTTCATAAATCGCGTTGTTAGGGCATTCGGGTTCACAAGCGCCACAGTTGATACATTCGTCTGTAATTTTAATTGCCATTTTTGATATGTTTGAGCTGTTCGGCAGGCTACAAATTATTTCCGAATTTTGCCTGCCATTAATTAATACAAATATAAACAGATAATTTTACCTGTATGAATTTAGAAGAAAGAATTTCCTTAATGGTAAGGCTTGGAAAATATTTGAACGAAGATAGCGATCAGTTGCAGGTAATAAAACAAAAGGCTTTTGAAAGGAATAAATGGTTTGTTGAAGAATTTATAAATCTTTCTTTCAACAATATTTCAAATAAGTATCTCCGGCAGGAGGCATTAAAAGACTGGGTGAATCACTACCATGTAGATGATAATATCCGACCTCAAAAAATTGGAATTGTAATGGCAGGTAATATTCCCCTTGTAGGATTTCATGATTTTTTATCCGTTTTTATTTCCGGTCATTTTCAATTTATTAAACTCTCAGAAAAAGATGATGTACTGTTAAAGCATATCATTGAAAAATTGTGCGAATGGAATCCAGATGTCGCCAATGTAGTTACCCTTGCAGGATTGCTCAAAGATTGCGATGCCTATATTGCTACCGGAAGCAATAATTCAGTAAGGTATTTTCATTATTATTTTAGCAAATACCCATCTCTTATCAGGAATAATAAAACCTCTGTTGCTTTGCTGTCAGGTAGCGAAACCATGGGGCAGCTTTCTTCCCTCGCTGATGATGTACATACTTATTTTGGATTGGGCTGCAGGAATGTTACCAAATTATATGTTCCTGAAAAGTATGATTTCATCATGCTACTCAACGCTTTTCGTAAATACAACTATTTTTCAGATGTTTCAAAGTATAAAAATAACTACGATTACAATCTTACATTACTCATAATGAATCATAAATTCTACATGACCAACGATAGTATTATACTTGTGGAAAATGAAAATTTATTTTCTCCCGTGAGTGAACTACATTTTTCATTTTATCAAAACAAACAAACCACATTGGAGGAATTATCCATCAATGAAAGTATTCAATGTATAGTGAGTGATGAAAATATTCCTTTTGGCAAAACCCAGGAGCCGGGATTATTTGATTATGCCGACGGAGTAGATACCATTCAGTTTTTATTGGGATTGTAAGTTTTCTTTTTAAAAGCCAATTTCTTATTAAACTATTTGTTGGCGCGATTCTTAGCGCATCTTCTTAAGGCTTGAGATTTGATGAATCTGGCATGTGAAGGCTTACACCCATAAGCCGGGATTAATGTAAAAGATATCATTTTTAAATGTCATAACTTTGTTTACCAAATTTTCATTTCCTTATTGCTGATTTAGAATACTTGAAATTCTTTTTTAATTTCTTGTTAAAGGTAAATGAGTGGTTAGAAAATGATTTACTGTTGGTTTAATTTTAATCATGGGGCACGCAATTTGATGATTAATTTTTGAAATGATATCAATTGAAATTAAAATGGTGCTGCCCATTGAAATCAAAATGAACGAAATCTATTACTATAAAAATATAAATAAATGAAAACAAGAAACATTTTTCTTACCGTGTTAATTAGCTTAATTACTTCATTGGCAGTTATTTTGGGATATAATGCATATCAGCATAACAGCAATAATCCCAATTTTCAGGCCTCAAATATTCCTTCTAATTATAAACTCACGGGTTATAATGATAGCGGCAATAGCCCTTCGGGTTCGGGTGGCCCGGTAGATTTTACCCAGGCTGCCGCCGCAGCCATTCCGGCAGTAGTTCATATCAAAACTATGATCAATGGTCGCACGGTAAACAATAATTTGCCACAGCAGAAAAACCCTTTTTCAGATTTGTTTGGAGGTGATTTATTTAATCAGTTATTTGGCGATGGTGGTGGTGGCGAGAGGATTTTGCCTCAGCGGGCTTCCGGTTCCGGCGTCATTATAAGTGATGACGGATATATCATTACCAATAACCATGTGATTGCCGGCGCAGATAAAGTAACCGTTACATTGAGCAATTACAAAACTTATACGGCAAAAGTAATCGCAGCGGATCCATCTTACGATTTAGCAGTAGTGAAAATAGATGCAAAGAATTTGCCTTTCATTCTATATGGCAATTCCGCTGACACTAAAATTGGGCAATGGGTTTTAGCTGTTGGTTATCCGCTTAATTTACAAGCCACAGTTACTGCGGGCATCATCAGTGCCAAAGCAAGAACACTTGGATTGAACCACGATAAGACAGGTGGAACATCCATGGCGGTGGAATCTTTTTTGCAAACTGATGCGGCCGTAAATCCCGGAAATAGTGGTGGCGCGCTGATCAATACCAACGGTCAATTGATCGGTATCAATTCTGCTATAGCCTCTGAAACAGGTTATTATAGTGGATACTCTTATGCAATACCAGTAGATATCGTAAAAAAGGTAGTAAACGATCTTATAAAATATGGAAGTGTTCAGAGAGGATTTCTCGGCGCCATGTTTTTGGATGCAGGTATGATGAGTGATGACGTTAAAAAAGCAAATAATGTTCCCCTTAGTGCTGATGGTATTTATATTACTAACCTCTTAAATAATGGCGCTGCGAAAGGGGCAGGCATGAAAGTAGGCGATATTATCAGGAAAATAAACGGGGTTCCTGTAAATTCAGGATCAGAATTACAGGAGCAATTAAGTATGTTCCGGCCAGGTGATAAAGTAAAAGTAACTTATAGCAGGGATGGTTCTGAAAATACGGTAGAAGTTACCTTAAAAAATAATGCCGGCAATTATGATATTGTGAAACCAACAACTATGCTTGACAAGTTGGGTGCCGAACTGGAAACACTTGATCCGAAAAAGGCAAGTCAACTTGGATTAAGTGGTGGGGTAGTAGTAAAGAAAATAAATGATGGTGTACTTAACGATCAGACAAGAATGCGTGATGGATTTATTATAACTAAGGTAAATGGTAAAGAAATAAAAAACCTGGACGATTTAAAAAATCAGATCGGCGACCAGACAGATATTACTATTACCGGCGTTTATCCCGGGTACAGCGAACCTTTCGAATATCCATTAACGTTAGACAATACACCTGAATAACAAAAATAATTCCTGGATGGTTTTGAGAACGGTTACAATTATTTGTAGCCGTTTTTTTTACCTTTCCATTTTTTACCATTACATGTAAAAGTAGAAATGTTCTTAGCCCTCATTAAAGATCGGACTAAAGACTGGTACAGCGATGATGAGGCGAGTGAAAATAAAGACTTACAACAACAAAGGGCGACGTTTATCTGGGAGACTTTATTATAGCTAATCAAGGAACTGAAAATACAAATCCCCTTTATTTATTCCTTTACTGCATTTAACCTGGTGATTGTTTTATTTGAGGATCATTACCGGAAGATGGCATCTTCTATACAATGCCTCTGAAACACTTTTGTGGGTGAGTGAATAAAGGAAACTATGTACCCCGGGAAGCGCAATCAATAACTGAACTTGATTTATCTTTTCAAAGTTCAGAATACCGTCAATCACATTTTTATTGCTTTCGTAATAAATTTCATGATGAAAATTATTTAAATAATTGTGCAAACTTTTCTCCATTTCTTTAAAATTTTCATTTTGAATTAATTTGCCTTGCTTCGTATCTATATTCAATACAAATAAATTTACATTTTGCCATTGCGGCGACGAACGAAGCCGGTTAATTTTATCAAGGGCATGAACTGTATTTAAATGAAAAGGAACAAGAGCTTTTTCTACAGGTTGATAGGATTGCTTTGCAGGTACTATTAAAACTCTTATGGGACTGATCCTCGCAATTGGGATCACATTCGCAGAAATAAGACCCTCGTTAGAATTGTTTATATTATCGCTGCCTAATAAGATCATTACCGGCTTTTCATACTTTATGATTTCAAGAATGGCGCGTATTAAAGGCAGCTCGCTAACGGCTATATTCACCGAGATCTCGCCCCCAGTCATCGAGGCAAGCCTTTTGGATACCAAATTGAGTTGTTCTTTCTCTTCATCTCTTATCCTGTTCAGGTAATGCTGATCCACATTGGCAAATTCACCCGCCATGATCACATTTTCATACATTGATGTATAAAAAGATTTTAATAGAATAATTCTTTCGTACTTATACTTTTTACTCCATTCGGCAGCATAGTCTACTGTGTTTTCAGATGTTGTTGTAAAATCAATGGGCACGAGTAGGGTCTTCATAAATTTTCCTAATTGATTAGTAACAAAATTACATAATCCTATTGTTAATAAAAAATAGTTGTGTATTTAACTATCTATTATTTAACTTTGCAAGCAATTTATTTTTAGTAACATTTTATTAAATTTTTTTTATTAAAAGAAAATGGCAAAGACAAATCAAAAAGCGCAGACTGCAAAGGAATTTTCACATTTGTTGTTGGAACTAAGAGACCAGTTGCGCGGGTTCATTCAACAAAAATTCAGGGAGAACAATATTGATCTCACTTACGAAATGCAACAGATTATGTCATGTTTATGGAAAGAGGACGGAATGAAGCAGCAGGACCTTGCTGATAAAACACTGAAGGACAAGACGAGTCTCACTTATTTGATTGACAACTTAAGTAAAAGAGGACTGGTAACACGACTAGAAGATAAAAACGATCGGAGGAGCAAACTGATCTATCTGACTACGAAAGGAATAGAATTAGGGAAAAAGGTAGAGCCCTGGGTTGAAGAATTGTACCAGATTGTAAGCCATGATTTCAAGTTGGCAGAAATAAAAGAATCAATTCAAACCGTTCAAAAAATGATTGTTAATGTCAAAGAAGTTGAGTTGCCCATTTGATAAGCATTTCTGTCAGGTTCTTATTTGGAAGATACTAATAAAAGCACCTTTATGATGGAGGAAGATTCATTGGTAGTATATGGTTCGAAGAGGGTTATTATTACAATTACTGCTGTTACATGTGCTCTTTTGCAAATAATTGATACCACTATTGTAAATATTGCTTTGCCAACGATGGAGGGAAGCCTGGGAGCTTCACTTACTGAAATTACGTGGGTGATTACAGCTTATGCTATTGCAAATGTGATTGTAATGCCGATGACAAGTTGGCTAAGCCAGCAATTTGGGCGGCGCAATTATTTTGCGGCATCTATTTTGATTTTTACTTTCACTTCATGGGCGTGTGGAAATGCCACCAGCATCAATGAATTAATCATTTTCAGGTTTATCCAGGGAATAGGAGGAGGTGCTTTACTTGTGACTGCTCAAACAATTATTACAGAAAGTTATCCTATCGAAAAAAGAGCAATGGCTCAAACCATTTATGTTTTGGGAGTGATTGTAGGGCCCACGCTTGGCCCACCTCTTGGGGGTTATATTATAGATAATTATTCCTGGCCCTATATCTTTTACATTAATATCCCGATAGGTATTATTGCGACTTTGCTAACGCTCCAATTTGTAAAAAGTCCCAGGTTTGCGGAAAAGGTAAAGGCCAGGAATGTTGACTGGCTTGGCATTTCTTTATTGATTATTGCCATAGGATCATTGCAGTTTATCCTGGAAAAAGGCCAGGAAGATGACTGGTTTAATAGTTCGCTTATCACATCACTTTCTGTGATTTGCTTTTTTGGTTTTTACTTTTTTATATGGCGCGAACTTGTTTATAAACACCCAATTGTAGAACTGCGTGTTCTGAGGAACAGGAATTTGTCTGTTGGGACTATTTTATCTTTTGTATTAGGATTTGGTTTGTTTGGATCTACTTTTATTATTCCTCTTTATACACAAACGATTATGGGGTGGACTGCTTTGCAGGCAGGCAGGCTAATGATTCCCAGTACAATTTTTACTGCAATTATGATGCCTTTTGTGGGCAAGATGATGGAACGTGGTGTGCCTTTTCGATTGCTAATAACTTCGGGGATGATCATTTTTTTTATCTATAGTATGATGGCGTATAAAGTTCTTACGCCGAATACACCCAGTGAGGCTTTCTTTTGGATACTTGTAATCCGGGGAATAGGGCTGGGTCTTCTTTCTATCCCTATTACCACGCTTTCACTTTCTACGCTCAAAGGACAGGAAATAGGGCAGGGGGCTGCTCTGTCGGGGATGTTGAGGCAGTTAGGAGGCTCCTTCGGTGTGGCTATTATTTCCACCTATCTTACCAGCGACACACAGGTGCATCGTAATGACTTGTTGACTCATCTATCCGTTACTGATCCAAATGTTCAACAAAAGGTGCAAATGTTTGCAGGAGGATTTCACAATAAGGGAATGACTATGGATGCCGCATTCAAGGCTGCAGACAAATTACTGGACCGCCTTGTAGATGTACAGGCAACAGTACTTTCTTACATGGATATTTTTTTATGGATAGGCGTTATGTTTTTGATTTGTGTACCTTTTGTGATTGTGTTTGTGAAAAAATCAAAACGTAAAGTTGACTTAAGCCACTTACCGGAGTGATTGTTTAATTCTAAAAAAGAAAAATTAATGAGAGGAGTAAATACTCCTGGTATTTGTCATTAATTGCAAAAGCTTTGCTTTCTTTTGCTTTGCCCGTAATATATTTCTATTATTTATAGTGAATCATTTGGTGGTACCGGCATAAGTGTTGGACAAAGAAATACCTCAACTAATCATTTATATTGTATCAAAACCACACACAAAGTGTATCAAAACCGTACAGCTTTATTTTTTTTAATTTTATAAGATATTGAAAAGCAATGTATAAATAAGTGGCATCAATTTTCTTACATAGATTGCATAAAATTTATCAACGGAAGTAAAATTTAATTATTAAAATGATTAAAAATTATTTAAAGATCGCCCTGCGGAACCTGGTAAGGCACAAAGCTTTTTCCGTGATTAATATTGCGGGGCTTGCCATTGGTATTGCTTCCTGCTTATTACTTTTTACTGTTGTCAAATATGAATTAAGCTACGATACTTTTCAATCAAACTATAATAGGATCTACCATGTAGTAACACAGGATAAATATTCAAATGGCATTACTTTTAACTCCGGAATTCCTATTCCTGCCTTGAAAGCATTAAGAATAGATTTTCCTCAAATAACAACCGGCTTTATGTTTTCAAGTAGTGGCAGCCAGGTAACTGTGATAGGAACTGATGCAGAAAACGATCAGGATGATAAAAAATTTATAGAAGAAACGGGCTTCTTTTTTTGCGATCCGCAATTTTTCCAGGTGTTTCATTACGATTGGCTCCTGGGCTCCCCTTCCGTTTTAGAAGAACCCAATAATACCGTGATCACCCAAAAGCTGGGAGATAAATATTTTGGTGACTGGAGAAAAGCGCCGGGGCAATTTTTGAAACTTGATAACAAAGTATTAGTGAAAGTTGCCGGTATTTTAAAAAACCCGCCTTTGAATTCGGATTTCCCATTAGGAATCGTGACTTCTTATAAAACCGTGCAGGCAAATGCAGACATGTATTCTTATTATGATACCTGGAATAACACTTCAAGCAACTTTGAAGTATTTATGCTGTTGCCCAAAAATATTTCCCCTCGTAATATTAATAATCAACTTGCACAATTCAGTAAGAAAAATTATGTATCTCATTCAGATATTAAAACCAATTTTTTACAGCCATTAAGCGATATTCATTTTGATAAAAGATTCACCACTTTCGGTGATCCTGTCACCAGCAAAACTACCCTGTGGACGTTGTCATTGATCGGTTTGTTTATCATCATCATGGCGTGTATTAATTTTATCAATCTGTCAACAGCACAGGCCGTTGGCAGAAGTAAGGAAATTGGAATCAGGAAAGTATTGGGAGGCTTCCGCCGTCAATTATTCGGGCAGATAATCGGGGAAACAAGTATCATTGTAATTACTTCAGTCTTGCTCGCAATAGGAATAGCTGCTATTTGTCTCCCTTTCATTAAACATGTCGCACTGATACATGGATCGGTAACTTTTTTTAATTGGCAAACCATTTCATTTTTATTGATACTGATTGTTGGAATTATCTTGTTGGCCGGAACCTATCCGGCATTTATTCTTTCAGGTTTCAGCCCCGCATTGGCTTTGAAAAATAAAATTACTTCAGCCACCATTGGAGGTATTTCTATCAGAAGAAGTTTGGTCACACTTCAATTTGCTATTTCACAAATTCTGATCATCGGAACTATAGTCGCCATTACTCAAATGAGCTTTGTGAAAAATGCTGATCTCGGTTTTAATCAGCAGGCTATTTTGTTATTTAATTCAAATGCCGATAGCGTAGTGCATTCAAGGGAAGAATCATTTAAGCAAAAGATAGGGCAACTTCCGGGCGTACAATCATTAAGCTTCAGCAGTGATGTGCCTTCATCCGATAATAACTGGTCAACCAATTTTGCCTACAATCACAGGCCTGATGAAGAATTCCAGGTAAGTTTAAAATTTGCAGACGAAGATTATTTTAAAACTTTTGGCTTGCAATTTCTTGCTGGGAAATCTTTTGGTAAAAGCGATACTACCAAAGGTGTTGTTATCAATGAAACAATGGTGAAGCAATTAGGAGTTAAAGATCCTGAAAAGGCAATAGGAAAAGAAATCCGCTTGGGAGGAGGTACATGGAAAACTATAGTAGGTGTGGTGAAAGATTTTAAAACAAGCTCGCTGAGGGATGCTATAAAACCTACGTTGATATGTGAAAGAAAAGAATTTTATGGGGTTACGGCTATAAAATTAAATACATCGAATATCCCTAAAACAAAGGCTGCAATTGAATCTGTATGGAATCAATATTTTCCCGAATACGCATTTACCTCTTC
>Ga0208589_1000159_pt1 | contig 32130 bp, 27 predicted proteins | sample NGESurshal092012_2_FD_184486 | JGI IMG/M metagenome (GOLD analysis project Ga0208589, IMG submission 184486) | Arctic peat soil microbial communities from Barrow, Alaska - NGEE Surface sample F53-2 shallow-092012 (SPAdes) | ecosystem: Environmental > Terrestrial > Soil > Wetlands > Peat ...
ATCCTTCCGACTCTTTGTGCGTCCTGCATGGGCGCATTATCACATCCGCCGTTCGAATTGCCATTGAATTGTTCAGATTATTTTTGAACGGTCCCTAAGACTGAACTGGCGATGTCCGATAACGACTTCTCGGCGATTCAGCCGATGATTCAATCGCTATTGCAGAACCAGATGGCGAGCAGATTCCGGCGCGTCGGCGGGATGCTTCGCCCCGCCGGCGCGGCTGGGACTAATGGGGCGCAGCAGGGGCAGAATATTCGCCAGGTAATGGCGAATTACAATTTCGGGCAGCCGCCTTCTGATCTGCAGGAGGCCACCACTGAACTGCAGAACGCGGTGAATGATTCCGACAGCTCGCCGGATCTCATCGAGGCCAAACTTGCCGCCGTGCGGGCGGCGCGCAACCGCCAAACCGAGGATACCAAAGCCCTCCAAAATCAGTTGCGGGCTGTTCTTACGTTGCGGCAGGAGGCCGTCCTTACTTTGTCCGGCTTGTTGGATTGACAACTGCGCGCAAAATAAAAGCCCCGGTTCCAAATAAACCAGGTAGAAATGTCCGCTCTTTCCCCAAAGCGCAATCGGCCCTATAATGCCATTACTATTTCGCCGGTTCGATGCCGGTGAAAGCGAATAGTTCGGCCCCGGCGGCCTTAAAATCCTGCCGGGCTGATTGTCTCTTACGCCGCGATGATTAATGGCGTCTCCTGTTCTGCTTGACTTCGCTCGGCGAAGTGCGCGGAATAAGCCACGCCGGCAGGTGAACGGGCTTCATTGCCCCGAGCCGTTCATTGCGGGAGGATGACTGATTATGGCTATGGATCCCCGTTTCCTTGCCGATTCGGGTTTGGAGGTCTTTTCCGGCAATGAATTGCTGGTCAAAGGCGCTCTCGAAACCGACGGCGGGGTTCACCTCTTTACCGGCTATCCCGGCTCACCCGTGGCCGGATTTTTCGACATCCTCAGCGATATTGCGCCCCTGTTGAACGAGAAGGGCGTACGCGCCTTTCAAGCCAACAACGAAGCCCTGGGCGCCGCCGCCGTGAATGGCAGCCAGATGGCGCCCTGCCGCGCGATGGCGGCTATGAAAAGCGTCGGCGTACACGTCGCTTCTGATGCGCTGGCGCTGGGCAATACCGCCGGCGCGCACCCGGAGGGCGGCGCCGTCATCGTCATGGGCGATGATCCCTGGTGTGACAGCACCCAGGTGCCGGCCGACAGCCGATTTCTCTGCGAGCATCTGCGCATGCCTGTGGTCGAACCCGGCACGCCGCAGGAACTGAAGGATTGGGTAAATCTCAGCTTCGCGCTCAGCCGCACCGCCGGGCTTTTCATCGGATACATCACGACGGTCGCCCACGCCGACGGCGGCGGCAGCGTCACCTGCCGGCCCAACCAGTTCCCCGATCTGAACACCAAGCACCGTGTTGCCCTGGACACCGCGCGCATCGATCTGGACAAAGTCCTCCTGCCGCCGCGAACCTGGCGTCAGGAATTAAAAATGCCGCAACGGCTGGCCGCGACCGTGCTGGCCGCCAAAGCGATGGGCATCAATCGCATCGTGCCGGCTCGCAAGGAACGCGGCGTCACCGGCGTCGCGCCCCTTGGTTTCATCGTCACCGGCATGGGCGGGCCGTACTTGAATCATGTGCTCGCGGAGATCGGATTGTCCGGCGAATTCCCCATCCTGCAAATGGGCATGAGCTATCCCGCCGACGCGCACATGCTCGCGGAATTCTCCAATCTCTGCCAGACCATGATCGTCATCGAAGAGCGGCGGAGCTTTCTCGAACGAAATTTGCGCGATGCGATCCAACGCGAATTAACGCTCGATCAGGCGGGCGAAATCGGCGCGCGTCTCTTCGGCAAACGATTCCCCGATTGGGCGGGGATGAGCGAAGGCATCCCCGACACGCGGGGGCTGAATTACTCAGTGCTGGCCCAGAAGATTATCCCCCTGATTCAAGCCACGCAGGCCATCCCGCCCGCCATGCGAAACGGGCGATTGAGCGGCGAACTAAGTCGCATCCGCCTCGCCAGCCGGCCGAAACTGCAGGTGTTCAATGAGTCGGTCGTCTTGCGCACGCCGACGTTTTGTCCCGGTTGCCCGCATCGCGACAGCAGCGCGGCGCTCCTGGAACTGCGGAAGAATCTGTCCGACCCGGTTTACATGAAACGCCATCATCCCGGCAAGCCGCCGGTCGAATTGGTGGCGCACGGCGATACCGGCTGCTACACCATGCTGATGTATCCGCCCACCCAGCAGCTCATGCACAACTACAGCGGCATGGGTCTCGGCGGCGGCACCGGCAGCGGCATCGATCCTTTCATCACCAACAACCAGATCGTCTTCATGGGCGACGGAACCTTCTTCCACAGCGGAGCCGTTGCCATCACCAACAGCGTCAAGGCCAACCAGAACCTCACCTACATCATCCTGGAAAACAAAACCACCGCCATGACCGGCCACCAGGAACACGCCGGCACGGAGGTCGATCTCCTCGGCCATCACAGCACGGCCCAGGACATCGAGAAAATTGTGCGCGGGTTGTCGGGCGTGACCCTGATCAGCCGCCTCTCTCCGGCCGAGCGCGACCGCTACAGCAAAGTGTTGGAAGAAACGATTCTCGCCGACGGCGTGAAAGTGATCATCGCCGACAAGGAATGCGGCATCACCTTCCACCGCACGCGATTGCAGGAGGAACGCAAGCAGATCAAGCAGCACGGCTTCCTGCCGAAGAAAACGCACATGAACATCACGCCGGAGGTGTGCGAAAACTGCCTGGAATGCACCAAGGCAACCGCGTGCCCCGGTCTGGCGATAGTGGATACCGACTACGGCCGGAAGATCGACACCGACCTGACCTGGTGCGTGAATGACGGCGCCTGCGAGCGCGTGCGCGTTCATACCCCCGCGACCGACGGCATAGATCGCGTCAAGCCGTGCCCCAGCTTCGAGCAGATCACCGTGATCCGCTCCAAACGGCGGCGATACATGCTGCCGCACCTGGCGCTGGACAGACTGCCTGAGCCGGAAATGGTGCATGACATGAGCAAGGCGGGCTCCGCCTGGCGCATTCACCTGAGCGGCGTCGGCGGCATGGGGATCGGCGTGGTCGGCGCGATTGTCGTCCGGGCCGGCCATAAGGAAGGCTACGACATCGCCTTTCAGGAAAAGAAGGGTCTGGCCATCCGCAACGGCGGTGTCTTTTCGCAAATCACATTCATCGCCCGCGGCGGCGACCCCACCAGCACCGGCAGCATTCCCTACGGCAAAGCCGATTTGCTCTTAGGCATTGACATCCTCGAAGCCGCCCGCGCGATCGACCCGCGCGAGCAATTCCGCGTCGCCAGCCCCACGCACACGGCCGCCATTCTCAATACCCATAAACAGGCCACCGTCGCCGCGCTGCTGGGAACAACCGATTTCGATCCAGAAACCTTGCGCGAGCAAATCCTCGAAAGCTGCGACGTTCGGCACAGCTACGCCAAAAACCTCTCGCAAATCTGCGAGCAGCGCCTCGGCAGCAAACAGTTCGTCAACATCATGATGCTCGGCACCGCCTATCAGATGGGCCTCATCCCCGTCTCCGCCCGCAGCATCGCCTGGGCCATCAAGGACACCATCCGCCGCGATCACCGGCGAAACGTAAAAGCCTTCAACATCGGCCGCAAGCTGGCGCTGGAGCCGCGCGTGCTGCCCAACAAGCCGGAGCCGGTGACCTGGGAACACCTGATCACCAACAAGGCCAGGATTCTCAAGAAAACAAGACTTTTCGGCCGCGCCTGGGCGAAGCGATATGAAATTCTCGTCCGCACTTCCATGCGCAACATGCGCGCTCTCAACGAGCAATCGAAATACGATCTGGCCCTCCGCATCTACGACCTGATGCAATATGAAGACGACCGGCTGGCCAAGCGCTACGCGGAACTGGTGCGCGGCGTTTACCGGCGTGATGATGAGTCGCGCAAGTTCGCCGCCACCAATGCGGCGATCTGGAATCTGGCCAAGGTGATGCTCATCAAGGATGAGCCGTATGTGTCCTACCTGCTGACCCGCCACGAGAAAAAACAGCGCGATCTGGCCAAGTTCGGCGTGGACAAAGCCAACGGCGACCGCATCGTCTACCGCCACCAAACCAACCCCGAGTTCAACATCGGCAAGCGCCGCATCCGCTTGCGCCTGACCACGCGCGATTGGCAGTTAAAGCTGATGGCCCACGCCAAATGGTTGCGCAAATTCCCCGGCTGGCATGTGCGCGAATGCGCCTTCCGCGACTGGTATGTGGAGTTGCTGGATCGCGTGAGCCTGCGCGACGACGCGGAATACGCGCAGGCGGTGAAGATACTCAGCGGACCAGAGCAGGTGACGGGATACCGCGAGGTAAGGTATCCGAAGATGGATGCGGTGAGGGCGGAGATTGAGGCGATGCTGCCAACGGAGGCAAAGCCGATAGCCGCGGCGAGCGAATTGGCCGAAGCGGCGCATGTCGCGTCCCCCCACTAGCCTTTCCCCCACAGCCCAGATAAAATACAAGCCACCAGCACCGGCCGGCGACTGCCAGTGGCAGAGATCGGCCGCAGGGTGCGGAAGATGACTATGTTTCAGCAACCGACTCCAGCTTCAGCCGGGGGTGGTTCTTGCTCCCCGGCTTTGTCGGCCAACGTCCTGGTCCTCAATCGCTTCTATCAGGCGATTCGGGTCATGAACGTTCGCCGCGCGTTCTCGCTGCTCTGCCGCGAGATGGCTGAAGTTGTCCACATTGAAACCGACGCCCAGGGCCAGACCCACTGGCAGAATTTTGACTTCGCCGGCTGGCGCGAAATCAGCCAGCTCAAAGCCGAATTCGAGCCGGAAGGCTTCGACTGGATCCACACCGTGCGCTTCCAGATCGCCGTGCCGCGCATTATCCGCCTGCTCGGCTACGACAAGCTCCCCCGGCAGGACGTAAAATTCAATCGTCGCAACATTTATGCCCGCGACGGCAACCGCTGCCAGTATTGCGGCAAGAAGATGAGCACCACCGAACTCTCGCTGGATCACGTGGTTCCACGCAGCCAGGGCGGCCGCAGCTCGTGGGAGAACATTGTCTGCTGTTGCGTCAAGTGCAATGTCCGCAAGGGCGGCCGTACTCCCGATCAGGCTCGCATGCACCTGATCACCAAGCCGGTCAAGCCCAAGCGCAGCCCCGTTATTAACCTTCGGCTGGCCGATGAACGATACTCTAGCTGGAAACAGTTCCTGGACACCGCTTATTGGACCGTGGAACTGAAATAGCACAATCGCCGTTGGAGATTGTGGTGTGAAGGTGTGAAGGTGTGAAGGTGAAACTGAATTTGGCCGTTTTTACCTTCTTCCTTTCATACCTTCTTACTTTCTTACTGCGTAATCGCATTTGACAGTTTCGCGCGGCATTCATACCGTTGCGTGACGAAGTTTCTTTTCTTTGAAGCAGCGGATGGATCGAATGCCCGAACAAATACCCCCCATTGCCCTGACCCAGGATAAAGACGTTCGCATTGTGGAGTTCACCAACAGCAAGATCATCGATGAAATGAACATCGCCGAAATCGGACAAACCCTGACCAACATCATCGACGAAGCACCCAATCCAAAGCTGCTGCTGGATTTCGGACAGGTCGAGCATTTGTCATCGGCCGCGCTGGGAATGCTGATCAACGCCAATGGAAAGATCAAGAGCAAGAACGGCCAGTTACGGCTTGCCAATATCAAGCCGCAGATTTACGAAGTTTTCCTAATCACGAAGCTGAACAAGCTCTTTTACATTCATCCGACGCGGCAGGAAGCGATTGCGAGCTTCAAGTGACGGGTTTCAAATGACTTTGGGTGGAGCGAGAAATTGCGCCATGAGCGCCGGCCGGAACCATCACGACAATGGTGAATCGCCCAGGGGACGCAGTGTTTCCCCGAAAAACACCAGCGCCAAAAACGGCGCCCCTAAAAACGGAGTCGTTGTGCGCCACACCTTCCGCATGACCATCCCCTCGGAGTTGATGGCCGGCAGAAAAGCCGAGGAGCGGATTCTCAAGGCCATCGCCGGCAGCGGCTTCAACCGCGATTCAACCTTCGCCGTTCATCTCGCCCTGCAGGAAGCCCTGATGAACGCCATCAAGCACGGCAACCATCTCGACCCGCATAAAAAAGTCCGGATCAACGTCAGCGTATCAAAAAAGCAGGTGGGAATTACCATCGAGGACGAGGGGGTTGGATTTGAACGCGGCGGCGTCCCCGATCCGCGGGCGCCGGAAAATCTGGAGAAATGCAGCGGCCGGGGGATTTTTCTCATCGAGTCCTACATGAACAGCGTACAGTGGACCCGCGGCGGTCGGCGCGTTCACATGGTCCGCCGCAACCAAACCGACGGCCCTCATCCCACATGTTGAAATTTGAATTCAGGACTGAGTGCCCAGGACTGAGGACTGAGAGGAAATACAAATACGGGGTTCGTCTTTCCTGCGTTCATCTGTGTGAATCTGTGTTCATCTGTGGCTAAATTGCACCCATGTTTATTCCCCTGCGAACTGATTGCCCGTTGCGCCGCACGCCGTATGTGAACTACGCCCTGATTGCGGCCAACATCCTCGTCTATGTCGTTCAGGTCATGCTCAATCCCTCTGATCCCGGCAATTCGCCGATTGTTCAGCAATTCATTCTCCAGCCGGCCGATCCGCATCTTTATCAGTACGTCACTTACGCATTCCTTCACGCCAGCATCATGCACGTCGGCGGCAACATGCTCTTCCTCTACATTTTTGGCAACAACATTAACGACCGCCTCGGCCATTTCGGCTATCTGGCGTTTTATCTGGCCGGCGCGATATTCGCCGGCATCGGCTATTCGCTCTTCTCCCCGGCCGGCATGCTTGGAGCCAGCGGCGCCGTCTCCGCCGTGACCGGCGCGTATCTCATTCTCCTGCCGAGATCGAATATCACCGTGCTTTACCTGATCTTTTTTGTCGGCGTCGCCGAGATCGCGAGCCTCTGGTTTATTCTGCTTTTCTTCCTGCTCGATTTGTTTGAAGAGATTCAGCCCGCGCTATTCGGCGGCGCGCAAACGGTGGCCCATGCCGCCCACATTTCCGGCACGATATTCGGCGCCGGGCTGGCAGCGCTATTTTTGTGGATCGGCCTGCTGCCGCGCGATCCGTTTGATGTCGTGGCTTTAGCCCAGCGCTGGAACCGCCGCCGCCAATACCGCGATCTGGTGACCAAGGGCTTTGATCCCTTCGGCGCGGGTCCGGCAGCCGGAGCCTATCCGTCGAACGCCTCCAATCGGGCCCCCACGCCGCCCGATCCGCGCACGCTGCAATTGCTCGATTTGCGCTCGCGCGCCGTCGAAGCCGCGGCGGCCCATGATCTTCCCCGCGCCGTAGAACTCTATCGCGAGTTAATCGCCGCCGACGCCAATCAAGTCTTGCCGCGCCAAGCCCAGGCGGACATCGCCCATTACCTCGCCAGCGAGCAGAAATACGCCGAGGCCGCCGACGCGTACGAACACATGATTCGCTTCTACCCCACCTTCGACCGGCTCGATCAGATTTACCTGATGCTCGGGATCATCTCCTCGCGCTATCTGAACCGCCCGGAAAAGGCAAAGGAGTATTTACGCAAGGCTATCGCGGGATTGCATTTTTCAGGCGAAGTCACGATGGCGAAGGAGGAGTTGGCTCACCTGGAGGGCGGAATGCCGGGGGTGTGAAGCCGCTGCGTCGGGCGCCCGGCTCTTATCTCGGTCCTTATTTGCTCAGGAGCGCGCGCGAGGGCAGGGGTTTTGTTGCTGCCGAGTTTAGACGACCTATACACAAGTTGGAGCCATATTCATGCCCGCCGACCCCACTTCCTCCGACGATCAATTGCCTCATGAAATCTCCCGCCAAACCCTCGGGCAGGGCAAATTCCTCCGCCTCGATCAGATTCACTGGCGCGACGCGACCGGAAAGGCCCGGCAGTGGGAATCGGCCGAGCGCATCAACGTGCCGGGAACGGTGGTGATCATCGCCTGGCTCGTGCCGTCGCGGCGATTGGTGCTGATCCGCCAGTTTCGTCCGCCAGCCGGCAAATATGTCCTGGAATTTCCCGCCGGGCTGATCGACGCCGGCGAAACGCCCGAACAAGCCGCGATGCGCGAGTTGCATGAAGAAACCGGCTACCGCGCCCGCATTTTGCAAACAACCGCGCCGGCGTTCAACTCGCCCGGCATGTGTAGCGAGAGTGCGCACTTTGTAATGGCCGAGATCGGCGAAACCGCGATGGAGAACATGAACGCAAAGCCCCACTTCGACGGCGGCGAACAGATCGAAACGCATTTGGTTTCCCGCGACGACCTCGCGGAATTTGTCGCCCGTGCCCAAGCCGCCGGCAGCGCGATCGATAGCAAGCTGGCTTGTTATTTGGCGGGGATGGAAATCGCCAGGAGGTGAAACTAGGTGCGTCCCCGTTTCATCTGCCCCCGTTTCATCTGCCATGCCGTTTGTAACCACAATGAAAATCCTATTGACCATATCATTAGTGTCCATCGCCGTCGTCATCGCTTTCGTAGGGCGACATGAATACTTATGCCATCAAAGGACAGAACTTCTTTCGGGCCGGACTGGCCTATGGGGCTCGGTCGAAATTGATGGACAACAGAAACATATCGTCGTAGTTGATCCTGCCAGTGTCGCGTACCTTGAATCTTGCTTCACCAAATCAAGTACCAGAGAATCAGGAAAGGCAGGATATCTCCAAAACGAATTTGGAAACTCAGCAATTGTATATCACTTCTCGATTGCGTTGAGAAACGGCGATGTAGTGAGAATTCAAGTTGGGATTAATTCTTCGACGGTCATTAGCGCATCTGATGACGATCGATACTATCACGATTCGGATGAGTATTTTATTGGGATCCCAAAGCCAATGCCAATTCGATTGGAGCATGTTTGGTCCACACTCAGGACGTCCAACTAGGTGCGTCCCCGTTTCATGCCCTGCCCCGTTTCATCTGCCTTATATATTGGTGGCGGAGCGATGATTGGATGGGCAGGCGCGCTAATTCAAAGCGCAGGCGCTGCAATGACGGCGATCGGGGAACTGAAAAGGTGACATCCACCATTGTTTGACAATCATGGAAAGCTGAAAAGGTGACATCCACCTTTTCAAAAAAATGAGGCCGCAATTCGGAAACTGAAAAGGTGGAAACTGAAAAGGTGGAAACTGAAAAGGTGGGAACTGAAAAGGTGGGAACTGAAAAGGTGGGAACTGAAAAGGTGGGAACTGAAAAGGTGACATCCACCATTGTTTGACAATCACGGCGAAAACTTCAACGTCTTAGGAATGATCATTACAGGGAAGTGAATCGAGGACGCACCATATTCTATATTATTGCTACGCCACTTACGGCCGTTTCTCTTCGCCCCACGCCCCAACATTGCCGTTCACACTCAAATTCCGCCTTGCAGCATATTTGCGCAATAAATCCATAAGACGCTTGGCTTCAAAATCTTATGAGTCTGGCAATATAATACTATACGAGCGGGCAGCCCAAATGTGTGCACTTCTGTGCAAAGTGTGCCATGCCCCAGATTTGCTCTAAGTCAAATCAAATCATTTCCGCCCGCCCCTCAAAACGGCGGCGGCTCCCCATTCTTCCACCAATCCGCGTCCCCCTTCTTTCTTCGCTGCGAACGATTCGGATCGTCCAGCCCGCCCTGCGGTTCTTCCCGATCGTCTTCCGGCTCTTCCCCTTCCAGCGGCGGCTCAACGCGCACGGCGGCGGCCAGTGAGACCGCGAAGATCGGGCTGATCGCCTTGATCGTCGCCGCATCGGCTTCACTAAACGGACGAGCGCCGTCCCGGAATAAAATCAGCATCGCCAGCGATTCGCCGAGGTAGGTGCAATGCGTGGCGAGGATCGCCTGATCGGGCATGAGGCGCGCTTCGGCGCTGGTGAGAACCCGCCTCGCTTCGCTGGCGTCCAGCTTGATAAACCCCTCGCGGGTTACGCGCTGGAGCAGGCCGGTGCGCATCGCCTCGACGAGGGCGGCGTCGCCGGGAATCGTGTGCTTCATGTACGCGCCGAGTTGGAATTGATCATTTCCCGCCAGCCACACCGCGATGTTTGAATAGCCAAGGTGCCGCAGCATCCAGTCCATGGCGTGGCAGAGCATCTGCTCCAGATCGCGGGCCGAAGCCAGCAGATTGCGGAAACCTTCCTGCGTGCGGACATGGTCCAACTGGCTGGCAAGCTCGCCGTACGCGCCGACCAGGTCATTGCAAAGCAGATCGACTTTCTTGGCGACGATCCGCCGCGCTTCGTTGAGCCGCACGACCGCATGGCGCAGCGCGTCGATGCGCGCCTCGTTTTTGGCAATCTGGTTCTGCATGTACAGCGCCCGGCGGGCGCGTTGCAGGATCGCATCGGCGGTAAATGGTTTGGGGATCAGATCGACCGCCCCGCCGCGCATCGCGGCGATGGTTCCTTCCACGCTGGGGGAGCCGGTGATGATAATGGCCTGCGCCGTGGGCTGGCGCGAGTGAAGCGCCTTGAGAAGACTCATGCCGTCGCCGTCGGGCAGGCCGATGTCGGCGAGGAGCAGATCGATTTTTTCCCTGGCGAGAATTCGCTTGGCCTGCCGCACCGAGCCGGCCGAGCGGATGCGGCAGTGAAGTTCGCGGCCGAGGGCGTCCTGGAGCAGTTCCAGAATCTGCGCATCGTCTTCGACGATGAGCACGCCCGGAGACGCGGGGAGAGACGGGATTTTGGGATCGGCGATCAGACTCATGCTTTTCCTCATCCCTCACCGGCTGGCGCGGGGATTACAAGACGGCTTTGCGCGGCTGCGCATTGCTGGGTTCGGTTGTCGCCGCGGCATTCGCCTCGGCGGCCGGGAGCAGGATCAAAGCCCGCGTTCCCTTGCCGGGACGGCTTTCCAACTTGATCGTTCCGCCGCTGCCCTCGAGCCAGCGAAGCGCCTTGGGCAATCCCATTCCGCGGCGTCGGCCCGCGGGTTTGGAACTGTAGAACGGATCGAACGCACGTTTGAGCGCCGCCTCTTCCATTCCAGGCCCGTTGTCGGAAATCGAGATCACCACGCGCCGGCCAACCGGATCAATCGCCGCGTGTATCTCGACGGCTCCCTTGCCATTGGAGCCGCCTCCTTTTCCGTCGGTCGCGATCCATGCGTTTTCGATGACTTCCGTGAGAGCGTCGGTTACTTGATCGGCGTCCACTGCCACTGGCGGAATCTGGCCCGTGGTCAGCTCTACTGTCCTATCGGTCAGATTTCCCCGTTCCTTGGCCTGATGAATCGCGCGATCGATTAACTCCGCTACATCGCAAACTTTCGGACGCGCCGGCGACGGCCGCGCAAATTCCATCAGCTCCGTAATGATCTGGCTGAGCCGGATGCTCTGCTCGTGGATAATACCGGCCAAAGCAGCCTGTTTTGCGTCACCGATGGAAGAGGCCAGTAATTGCGACCTTCCTGATATGACGGCCAGCGGATTATTCATCTCATGCGCCGCCCCCGCCGCCATTTCTCCAACGCTCATCATGATTTTTCCGCGCTGCAGATCGGCCTGGGCCGACTGAAGCTGGCGGTTGGTTTGCGTGAGTTGCTCGGCCAGATGACGCGATTCCTCGCGAATCTGGCTCATGCGCAGCGCCAATTGCCATCCGCCGGACATCGCGGACAACTCCTGCGCCTGCGGACTGAGCCGCTGCGATTCGCCCGGAACGGCGCCCCAGACGATTCCGCCGACGCAACTGTTGTCCGCCGAAAGTGAAATCCAGAACCGGCGTTCATGCGACAGCCGCGGATCAATGGCGCGCACCAGCCATTCCAATTCGTCGCCGGCCGGAAGCACGGGGCCGTCGCTCCCGCCGGTTGGATGAGAGCGAAGCGCGTCGCCGGCGGCGCCGCAATCAACGAGCGTTGTTTCAAAGACCTCGCCGTTTTCGTCAATCAGCAGCGTCTCGGCGAAATCTTGTCCGGGCGCGAGACTGAAAACGCCCAGCGCCGTGACGCCGAGCACGCTCACGGCCGACCGACCGATGGCGGCCAGCACCGCCTGCGGATTGGAGTCCGGCCGAAGCTGCAACTGGAATGCGCCCAGTGCGTCGAAGAATCGGGAACGCGTGGCCAGCCGGCGGTTTTTCATCGCCAGTTGCGTGCTGACTTTCCCCAGTTCCAGGTTCGCCCGCTTCATCGCCTGCTGATAGAGATCATTGGTCGAAGGCACATGCAGGTTCAGCACCGCCGCACGCCGCTCGATGCGTTCCAGCAGCGGCGTCATCTTTGTTTCCACCGCATCGGGGCTTAGTCCGATGGCGGCGATCAGTTCTTCGCGCGGCAGGTCCATCGAGTAATTTCCGCTGTAGCCGAGGTGCTGCTCGCGCGCGATCAGATCCGCCAGCGTGATCAGGTTGACCATGCGGGCGCATTTGATTCCGCGCGGCAGGGCCTGCGGAACCTGCCCATGCAGCCAGATGGACTCGCGCAGAATCGCCGGCAGTTCCCAGCGCTCGGCGAGTCTCTTGCCGACAATCGTGTGATCCAGGCCGATGATCGTGCGCTCCAGATCGGCGATGTTGCCGCGCAGAAGATCGGAGGCTTCGATCACCTTGGCAAAACTCTTTGGCAATACCGCGTCGAGGGCGACCTTTCCCAGATCATGCAGCAGCCCGCAGACGAAGGCTTCGCCGGAACTGAATCCAACGTCGCGGCCGTGCGCTGAAACCAGTGCTTCGCTGAGCAATTCCGCGGCACTGGCGACGGCGATCGAGTGTTTCCAGAATTCCTCGCGGCTGAATGGCGCCTCGGGCGCCGAACCGCGGGCATCGCTTCTTCCATCGCCGCGTGATTCAGATTGCGCGCCTCGAACAGGCAGCGAATCCATGGTCTCAAAGACGCTCAGCGACAGCACCGCGCTGCGGACGGCTTCAAATCCCAGCAGCACCACCGCGCGTTCGACGCTGGTGACTTCCTCGCGCACGCCGAACGCGGCGCGATTGACCAGTTGCAGAATGCGGGTGGTGAGGGATTGGTCGGTGCTGATCAGGCGCACGACCTCCATGACGGAGGAATCCGAGTCGCTCGTGACCTCGAGCACGCGCATGGCTACGGCCGGAAGCGTGGGAAGCTGATCGAGCTGTTGAAGGATCAGCTCAACACGACGCGCTTGTTGGGATTCACTCATTCACACCGCCAGCAACTGGCCGATGCGCTCGATGAGTTTCTCAATATTAAACGGCTTCTTGACGAATTCATCGGCTCCGGCCTTGAGAAGTTCGTTGACTTCATCCTGATTGACCACGCCTGACACAATTACAATCTTCATGTGTTGGAACGCGGGATTTTTACGAATGGTCTGGCAGACCACATTGCCATTCACGTCGGGGAGCATGTAATCAAGGATGACCAGGTCCGGGACAAATTCCTGGGTCTGGATGCCGGCATCGTATCCGGTATTGGCGGTGCGGACTTCAAATCGTCCGTCGCGCTCCAGCACATCCACGAACAACTCCACAATTTCGGGATCATCATCCACAACCAGCACTTTCAGCTTGCCGCCGTCCAACGAATCCGGTGGGATGCCGTTGTCCTTCATGAACTGAACCAACGCATCACGCGGGATGCGTCGAAAGCGGCTTCCGGGAACGCGGAACCCGCGCAACCGGCCGCTATCAAAACATCGGATAATCGTCTGCTGGGAGACCTTGCAAATCTCCGCGGCTTCTCCCGTGGTGAATACTGATTTCATAGACAGGCCTCTTCTTGCTTCCGGCAACCCACTTTGCCGGCGTTCCCCTGCCGCACTAAGCGGAAAATTGAGATTGCGTGACTTATCTTCACTCAATTATCCATCTTCCCTATTTCACCATCGACGTATGATGATTACAACTTGAATGCGGTCAATGACGATCCAAAATCATGCAAAAAGCCCGGAGTTTGCACTCCGGGCTGATGCGTTGACTATATATTGAGCAGTCGTTGGCGACCGATAACTTGGGAACTCTGAATCAGCGATAGAATTCGATGATCAGATTGAGGTTCACTTCAAACGGCACGTCTTCAAGAACCGGCAAGGCATTGATTTTGGCCGTCAATTGCACCGGCTGCCAGTCGAGCCAGTTGGGGACGTTGTGGCCGGCGTTCTGCTCCATATTCTCGCGCAAAATCTTATGCAGGCCTTCCTTAAAGGTGATGACCTGTCCGGGCTTCACGAGGTAGCTGGAGATATCGGTCTTGCGGCCATCGACGATGACATGGCCGTGTGAAACGATCTGGCGAGCCGCCCAAATTGTGCGCGCCACGCCCAGGCGGCGAAGCACATTATCCAGCCGGGTTTCCAGGATTTGCATCAGCGTATTGGCCGTGTTTCCCTTGGACTTCTTGGCCATGTCCAGGAAGCGGCGGAACTGGCGCTCGAACATGCCATAGTGGTATCGGAGTTTTTGCTTCTCGATGAGACGAACGCCGTATTCCGTGTTGCGGCGGCCGCGGTAGCCGTGCATTCCGGGAATTTCTAAATCCTTACCGGTATGTTTGGGAATGTCGGCAATGGGAACGCCGACGCGACGAGACAGTTTCACCTTCGGACCCAGATAGCGGCCCATGGAAATTCACTTTCTATCCCGACAGATGCGGGATCTCAAAACATGCGTCGCACATGGCGAAAGCCAGATGACTTACACGCGGTTGAGCGGCCGACATGGTTCTGAGGCATGTGGGCGACTTCCCCGGAACCCACCGGATATTGGTTATCCGCATCGGGCCGGGGCAAAGAAGTATAGGGATTTGCCGCTTGCCGACAAGGGGAGGGAATTGAAGGAACGAATTGGGGAATTCCCCCGCGAATGGGCGATTCGGCTTTCAACCCCCCAGACTTTTCATTAGGCGGCTCGCTCCGCCGGCGAACCGATGATTGCCCAGGCGCGACGGCCGAAAAGCAGAGAGAGCAGGTCGCCGCCGTGCGCGTCGACCTGCCGCGTCATCAGGAGGACGATGGCGATGATCATGCCGCCGATGAAGCCGCCGAGGTGGGCCCAATGAGCGGTGGAATCGTGGCTGCCGCGGACGGTGGCCCAGACATCGAAGGCGATCCAGAAGAGCAAGACCCAGAATCCGCGCACGGCGAATATCTTGGTAAGCCTGCGGAATCCGGTCAGAAGGCCGAGCCGTAACCAGATGACCATGTATACTCTGCTCACGGGCATCAGGACGATATACATTCCGGCCATCCCCATGATCGCTCCTGAGGCGCCCAGCGCCGGCAGCAGGGGCTTGCCTGACTGCGAAACATAAAACGCGGAGGAGGCAATAGCGGCCAGCAGCAAATACAAGACGACGGCCTTCCATTGTCCGACAAGTGCGTTGACCCTGTTTCCGAATATCAGAAGGAATATCAAGTTCCCAACGATGTGAATGATGCCGGCGTGCAAGAAGGCATTCGTAACAAGCTGGTAAAAATGGAAGCTGCCGAATTTCTGATACTCCGGCGGGAGTTCACGATAGGCCTGCACGGTGACGGCGGCATCACGCCCCCATCCCTCGCCGCTGTTGATCCTGGCGATCAGTTCATCCAGAGACTGAGGCGGCGGCTGGGAGTCGGCGGGCTTTGCCGCGGCATTGAAGTCCGGGCGCGCCTTGATCTCGGCAATTTTGACCTCCAGCGCGCGTTTGGCGTCGTCGTCCGCCTGATAGGCAAGCGAAATCCTCAGTGCAGATGGATCGCGGCCGCACCAGAGCATCAGGTTCTTGGTCGGCCCCAATTCGCCGCTGGGTGATTCCATTTGGCTGAACCAGACGGCGACGGTAATCAGCACCGTGAGTGCTGCAATCGCCTGCATCGCATGCGGCTTAAATTTTCCGTAGGCTTCGGATGCGATGGGAAGATATCCAAACGGCAGAATCCAACTGACGTACTTTAGAATGTTATTGGTGTTCTCGTAGAGGATATTCTCATCCACGCCGCGGCTGATGACCAGGGCCCGGCCCGTTTTGGCGTTGATGCCGCAATCGACGCAGATGACGGCGCCGCCGTCGAGCATCTTGCCGCAACTTGGGCAGGCGATCTTGGGCAACGACGAACGCGCCACGGGCGGCATAAACTCCGGCCGGAGGACCGGCGGCTTGCGCACCGGGGAAGGCTCGGGATCCGGGACGAAATCATAGAGATCATCATCGGGAGGCTGCGCGTTTGCGGGCGAAGTCTGGGATGCGACGCCAATATCAACGCCCGGCACATCGCGTGCGCGGGCGGGATCAGCCGCGCTGGGCGTCGAACCCGTGCGGGCAGCACGAAAATGCAGCGTGTAATCGCCGATGGTGAGTGAATCGCCGTCGGCGAGGGAATGCGTTTTGGCGCGGTGGCCGTTAATCCAGATTCCGTTGCGGCTGTTCTGGTCTTCGACCCGCCAACCGCCGCCGGAAGTGGGCTGAAGAAGGCAATGCCGCCGCGAGACTTTATCGGCGGCGAGATTGAGGTTCTGGTCGTCGGCTTTTCCGACGGTGAGGGGAGCCGGGCCGCAGAGGTAGAGGCGTTCGCCGATGCGGTTGGGGCCGGATTGGATTTCGAGGAGTGCGGAGAAGCCGGTTTGCTCGCCGTCGGAGCCGAGGAACCACATGGCTTTATCGCACATGGGGCAGCGAGCGGCTTTGCCGGTCGCGCCCTTGGGCACGGCGAACTTGAGGCCGCAGTTGCACTGGACCAGTGGCGTCATGGACTCTTCCCTGAACGGGTTCCCTGAGGAGATGGAATCATCACCCGATGGGGGAAATATAACTGGGGTGAGGATGCAGGTGCAACTGGCAATGGGGAGAAGACATCGGTGTTCGGAAATTCTGATTTCACCGCCCGCGATCGGGTGCTATCGGTCGAGACGCCGAGGACGCGGAGGGAATTTTGGTCGATTTGAATTTCAGGCAAATTCGCCTTTTGCCAAACGTTGAATGGCTTCTCCATTCTCCGCGCCTTCGCGCCTCCCGTCGAGAAATCAGGACTTGATCGCGCGAAGGCGCGAAGGCGCGGAGAATTGAAATCAACAAGGATTAAACGGTGGCCGGGATGGTCTGCATTGATTGTTGGATTTGGATGTCGTCGCGCCCCTTGAATTTTCGTGCGTTTCCCTCATGCTTTAACCCTATGTCGAAGAACGTCGCCATTGTCGGGGCCACCGGTGCGGTTGGCCATGAGTTTCTGGTTGTGCTGGCGGAACGGAATTTCCCCATGAGCAGCCTGCGGTTGCTGGCCTCGGGGCGCAGCGCGGGGAAACTTGTTAAATTTCAGAACCAAACGCTTGAAGTTGCTGAACTTACGAAAAACAGCTTTGATGGCATTGATATCGCCTTCTTCTCGGCGGGCGGGTCGATCAGCAAGGAATTTGCGCCGGCGGCGGTCGCTGCCGGTGCGGTTGTCATCGACAACACCAGCGCCTTTCGCATGAAGGAGGGGATTCCGCTGGTGGTGCCGGAAGTGAATCCGGAACAGATCAAGAAGCATAACGGGCTGATCGCCAATCCGAACTGCTCGACGATCATCATGAACGTGCCGGTGTGGCCGCTGCATAAGGCCAATCGCATCCGGCGGATCATCGTGAGCACTTACCAGGCCGTCAGCGGAGCGGGGGCGTGGGGGTTGTATGAGCTGGAGGCGCAGATCAAGGCTTACGCCGCGGGGGCGGCGGTGGCGCGGGAGAAATTTCCGCACCAGATCGTCAACAACCTCTTCAGCCATAACTCCAAGATCGCGGAGAACGGCTACAACGAAGAAGAAAACAAGATGGTGCTGGAGACGCGCAAGATATTCGGCGAGCCGAAGATGATGATCACCGCCACCTGCGTGCGCGTGCCGGTGCCGCGGGCGCACAGCGAGAGCATCAACCTGGAATTTGAACGGCCGATCACGCCGGAACAGGTGCGGGAGATTCTCAAGAAGGCGCCGGGTATTCGGATCGTCGATGACCAGGAGAAGAATCATTTCCCGATGCCGATGGAAGCGAGCGGGCAGGATAATGTATTGGTCGGGCGCGTCCGGCAGGATATCAGCCGCGAGGATGGGCGGGGAATTGATCTGTTTGTGAGCGGAGACCAGATCCGTAAGGGAGCGGCTTCGAATGCGGTGCAGATTGCGGAGCTTTTGAAGTAAGGCATCCTTTTTAAGATTTGGTTGGAGTTTTCAGTTTTCAGCTAAATGCAAGAGGCAATCCGGCTAAAGCTGAAAACTGAAAACTTCCTCTCATGCCTTTACAGCGTTACAAACTAACGATCGCTTATCGCGGCACGCAATATCACGGCTGGCAGCGGCAGATGGCGGCCAATACGTGGAAGAAGGCGCTGCCGCCGCCGGGGTTTGGGATTCCGACTATTCAGGAGACGGTCGCGCGCGGGCTGGGCGCGGTGCTGGGGCATCCGGTGAAACTCGTGGGGTCGTCGCGCACGGATTCGGGAGTACACGCCAAGGGGCAGGTGGCGCATTTTGATACGGACCAAGATCAGGTTCCGCCGGCGGGGCTGGTTCGGGCGGTGAATCATCGGCTGCCGCCGGATATTTTACTTCGGCATATTGAACCGGCGGCGAGCAGTTTTGACGCGATCATCTGTGCGGTTTCAAAGCGGTACCAGTATGCGATCTGGTCGACGGAACATCACAACCCGTTTGTGCATGATCTGGTCTGGCACCGCTGGAAGCCGATGGATATTGACGCGATGAAGGAGGCGGCGGCACACCTGGTTGGCACGCACGATTTTGCTTCATTCGCCCGGCCGGGCCACAAACGCCACAACACCATTCGCACGGTTTTGGAATGCTCGATCAGCCAGCGCGGGCCGCGGCTGGTGGTGGGCGTGGAGGGGACGGGGTTTTTGTGGAATATGGTGCGCATCATCGTGGGGACGCTCGTGGAGGTGGGGATCGGGCGGTTCAGAGCGGACGAAATCCCCGGCATGCTCGCGGCGCGCGACCGCCGGGCGGCGGGATCGACGGCGCCGCCGGAAGGGTTGTGGCTGCAATGGGTGAAGTGTGAGATGCCTGCGCTGGGTACGCCGGAATTGGTTGGAGGCCAGTCGCCGGCGATCTCGTCAGTGGCGATGGAATCGGGCGAATCAGGCGATGGCGATGCGGATATGGAGTGAAGCTGCAAAAGGCGTCGCTCAGCACCGGCAGCAGGAATGCTCGGCGATGAGATGCTTTTCGGCAACGGGTAGTTTCTCAACTTCGGCGACCAGCACATTGAGGTAATGCCGCAGGCGGTTCTGCGCGTCGTCGAGGGCGCCGCCGAAGTGGCGGGTGGGGTCGTTGTAGATCAGGCGGACGGGAATTTCCTTGATGACCAGTCCGGCGGCGGCGGCCTGCGGCCAGAACTGCATGGGGAAAGCGTAGCCTTCCACATCGAGCGCGAGGCGCTTCATGGCGCTGACGCGATGGGCTTTGAAGCCGCAGAAGGAGTCGGTCAGTTTGAGGGAGTATAAATCGTTGAGGATCGCGGTGATGGTCCGGTTGATCGAACGCCGATCTTCGGGGGGGACATCCTCGCCGCCGCTGGAAGCCATATAGCGCGAGCCGCTGATGATGTCCGCGTTATTCATGCGAATATGGCTGATAAACTCGGGGATCATCTTCGGCTCATGCTGCTCGTCGCAGTCCATGGTGATGACCCAGTCGTAGCCGCGGGCGGTGGCGAAATTGAAGGCGTCGATGAGGCTGCGGCCGTAGCCGCGGTTTTTGTCGTGGCTGATGAGATGAATCTCGCGGCGAGCGGACATGGCTTTGAGCTGTTCGGCGGTGCCGTCGGTACTGCCGTCGTCGACGACGAGGACATCGCGATGGAACTGCCGCACCTGGGCCAGAACGCTGGTGAGGTACTTGCGCTCGTTGTAAATCGGGATGGCTATCAGAATCCGCACTTGAAATCCTCGTTTTCTACTTTCACAATGCTTAAAACCGTCCAGCATGGTAGGAACGGCGGGGAGCAGGGTCAATTTCTGGAAAGTGCTGAGGACTGAGTGCTGAGGACTGAGATGGAAAACAGGCCTGAATTTCTGGCTCGATATACCCGATGCGAGTTGGGTTGCGGAGGGCGTTTGTCGGGTGAACTTTGGTTTTCCGCTGGCGCGGCTGGTGTTGAGGAACGCCGCCCAAGGGCGGCGGCTAACCGGCGGTTGCGGACTTTTCTTCCCTCTCAGTCCTTAGTCCTCAGTCCTCAGCACTTATTGTTGTTCTGTGCGGTGACGCTTCTATCGGCGTGCGCCAATCCCGCGCCGATTCCGCCGGCGCCGCGGGTGAGCGGGCTGAATTCGTATGTCAGCGGAGCGGCGGCTTATCAGGCGGGGGATACGGAAAAGGCTCAGCCGCTGCTGGAGCAGGCGGTGAATAGCAATCCGAATCTTGTCTCGGCGCATCAGCTTCTGGGCGATCTGTATCGCAAGAAGCAGGACTTCGTGCGTGCGGGCGATCAATACGCGGCTTTTGTGCGGCTTGATCCTTACAATTTCAAGAGCCATTACGATTTCGCGCTCGCGTGTCAGTTGATGGACCGTTTGCAGGAGGCGGCACAGGCGTATCTTGAAGCGCTGCTGCTTTCGCCGCGCGATCTGAATTCAAATATGAATCTCGGGCTGGTCTATCTGGCGCTGGGGAAGACCGATGACGCGGTCGCCAGCCTGCAATTGGCGACGGAGATTGATCCACATTCGGCGGCGGCGTTTTGCAATCTCGGCGTGGCGCAGGAAACGGCGGGGCAGATTCGCCGGGCCGAAACGGCGTATCGGCGCGCGATGGAACTCGATCCGGGGATGATTGTGGCGATGGTGGACCTTGGCTCGAACCTGGTGCGCCAGGACCGCGGCGAAGAGGCGACGATCGTGCTGCAGGCGGCGGCGAAGAAAACCAACACGACTCTCGTACACGAGTTGCTGGGCAACGCCATGGTGCTTAACCACCGAGACGACGACGCCCGCAAGGAGTATGATGCGGCCCTGCGCGTTGATCCGCGTTACTGGCCGGCGATGAATCAGATCGGCCTGATTCTGATGCGGAAATACCAGGCGGGCCTGACGCTGGACGAGAACCTGCGCCGCTCGGCGGTGGCGTTGTGGCAGCAGAGCCTTTCGATCCATCCCGGCCAGGCGCAAATCGGTGTGCTGGTTCAGCAGTGGAATCAAAGCGGGCAATTGACGCCGTGAGGAAATAAAGAAATGCCTATTCCCTACATCATTCCGTTCTACAAACGCCAGGATCAACTCGACAAGTGTGTCGCGGCCGTCAAGGCTCAGGACACGCCCACCGAGCCGTTCATCGTCGATAATAATGTCAACAATCTTTACTACACGAAGGCGCAAAACGTCGGCCTCAAGCACGCGTTCAAGACGGGGCAGGAGTTTGCCATCGTCGGGACGCAGGATTGTTATCTAAAGCCAACGGCGGTTTCGGCGCTGGTGCAGTTAATGCACGACCATCCGCGCTGCGCGATCGCGGGGCTGAAACAACTGCTGGCCAGCGATGAAGACATTATTGTTCATGCCGGCGGCACAATCGTCTATCCGGCGGGCCAGCATGTCGGCGGGCGCGTGTCGCAGGGCGTGGGCACCGTCAGCGGGAAGTTTTCGTGGGTGAACGGGGCTTGCATGTTCGCCCGCATGGAGGCGGTGCAGGAGTTCGGACTGATGGACGAAAACATGCTCATGCTCGGCAGCGATTCGGACTGGTGCTACACAGCCCGGGCGCGCGGGTGGGAAGTCTGGTATTGCGCCCAGGCGGTTTGCCTGCACGAGGTGGGCGTCTCCAACCGCGGCGGGTCCGCGGAACTGAATCAACTGATGGCCCGCGACATGGCGTACTGGCGGGATAAGTGGGTGGGGTCAAATTTGTTTGCGAAGCTGGCGACGGAGTTTCCGTATTTGCCGCCGCAGAGATGAAATAGGGCGGAGGGCTGAGAGGAAATGTGGGGCGGCCGACGGATCAAAATTCCCGACGCCAATGGTGTTGCACCTGGACGAACTAAGCGGCCTCGACCTCGACAAAATCCTTGCCCGCTTCGCGCGGCACCGGATCGCCCGCGTCGCGGCAATCTTCGATGTAAAGCTCGATCGCTTCACGAATATTGGTGAGAGCCTCTGGACGGTTATCGCCCTGACTGACACATCCCGGCAATGCCGGAACGCTGGCGACATATCCGCCGTCTTCTTTCTGCTGAAACAGGACCGTGTAACGCATGAGGAACCTCCCCGCTGATTCTAGCCCTGTGGCCAGCCTGCCGCCAATGTAATTTCGGGGCTGAATCCCGACTTGTCTTACTTGAAACTCACGCCATACAATCGCGGCCGTTCAGAAATCGTGCGGATTCCGAATTATTTCGGCAAAGAGCGGTCGGGCGCGCGGCACAAGTGCGGCGGCTAAACGGTGAATTACTTGGGCGATTTTGAATGAAATTCGTTTGAATCACGATAAAAAAGGGACTTCGAAATGAAAATCGGCATACTCGGCTCTGGCGATGTAGCCAAGGCGTTGGCGGAGGGGTTTTTGAAATACGGTCACGAAACCGCGCTCGGCACCCGCGATCCTGCAAAGCTCGCCGATTGGGCGAAGAAGAATCCGGCGGCAAAAATCGCGAGTTTCGCCGAGACCGCGAAATTCGGGGAAGTCGTCGTTCTGGCCGTGAAGGGAACGGTCGCGGCGGACGCATTACGCGCGGCCGGGGCGGCGAATATAAGCGGCAAGGCCGTCATCGACGCGAGCAACCCGATTGCTGACGCTCCGCCTGATCGAGGGGTGATGAAGTTCTTTACCAATCTCGACGATTCGCTGATGGAGCGATTGCAGCGGGAGTTTCCCGGCGCGCGTTTTGTCAAGGCATTTAATTCGGTCGGAGCGGCGCTGATGGTCAATCCGAAATTTAAGGAAGGCAAGCCGACCATGTTCATCTGCGGCAACGACGAGTCAGCCAAACAGACGGCGCGCGGCATACTCGATCAATTTGGCTGGGAGACCGCCGACATGGGGGCGGCTCTGGCGGCGCGGGCGATTGAGCCGCTTTGCATGTTGTGGCTGATTCCGGGGCTTTTGAATAATCAGTGGACGCACGCATTTAAGCTGCTGCGGCAGGGATGAAGATTTGATCGCCGCCGGCAGCCGTAATCGGCTGCCGGCGGTGAAATCCTGATCCGGCTCATAGACAAATCCCCGGCTTTCCGTTGCAATTAAACGTCTCATGACCAACAACAACGAAGACTATAAAGCCAAGTTCCGTCCGGCCGGCTCTGAGGCACTGGATGCACAGGTGGATGCGGCACTGCTAGGACTCAGCGAGGATGAACTCTACGCCGACAAGCAGAGCACGCCGGCGGAGTCGCAAGGGTCGCGGCGGGGGAAGATCGTCTCCATCGGCAAGGAAGACGTGTTTGTCGATTTCGGCGGGAAGAGCCAGGGGATCGTGCCGATTGAGCAGTTTGAGGATCAGGAGCCGATTGTCGGGATGGAGATGGAATTCAATGTCGAACGCTACGACGCCCGCGAAGGATTGCTCATGCTCTCGCGCAAAGGAGCGGCGGCCAGCAGTGTCACATGGGAAACGCTCGTGGTCGGCCAGATCGTCGAGGGAACGGTCACAGGCGTGAACAAGGGCGGCCTGGAATTGGAAGTGAAGACGATGCGGGCGTTCATGCCGGCGGGACAGGTGGAATTGTTTCATGTGCCGGACTTGAGCCAGTTTCTTACGCAGCGGCTCACCGCGGAGGTAACGCAGGTTGAGCGCGAGGGGCGGAATATTGTTTTGTCGCGGCGTAATATTTTGGAGCGCGAACGCGAGGAGCAGAAGAAGAAGCTGTTGGCTGAACTGGCGCCGGGGCAGATTCGCCGCGGCACGGTGCGGGCGGTGATGGATTTCGGGGCGTTTGTCGATCTGGGCGGCGTCGATGGTCTGCTGCATGTGAGCGAGCTTTCGTTCCGTCGCGTGCGCAACCCGGCGGAATTAGTGAAAATCGGCGATGTGCTGGATGTGAAGATTCTCAAGATCGACCCGGAAACGTCGAAAATCAGTTTGAGCCTCAAACAGGCGCGCGGCGTGGACCCCTGGACGACGGCGGCGGAGCGGTATGCGGTGGGGGCACAACTGACGGGGCGAGTAACTAAAGTGGAAAGCTTTGGGGCGTTTATTGAAGTCGAGGAGGGAATCGAGGGGCTGCTGCCGGTTAGCGAAATGAGCTATCAGCGCATCAAGCATCCGTCCGATATGGTGAAGGAGGGCGACACGCTGGCCCTGATGGTGATCTCCATCGACACGCTGGCACGGCGGCTCGCGTTCAGTCATAAGCAGGCGAACAAGCCGGAACCGGAACCTGATCCGGCGGCCGCCGCGGCGCCGGCGGTGGCGCCCAAAAAGCGAAAAATTCCGCTGCGCGGCGGATTGGATTTTTGAATGAAAGATTTTTTCATGCGAATTGCGGTGCTGGCGACGCTGCTGCTGATGGTTTCGGTGGCGGCGGGGCAGACAACTCAGCCTGCGCCTGCGCAATCGGTGGCTCCGCAAGCAACTGCGGCTTTGGGTGGGCCGGCTTCGGTCACACCGACTTCCGGTGGCCCAACAACGGCTCCGAGCGCGGCGGCGGCGACGCCGGAGCAGTTGCTCAATCAGATGCTTCATGGGGCGGACAGTCAGAAGAACCAGATTCTGACGCCGGACGGAAGCGTCAATTCTGATTTCGGGGGTTCGGCGGCATCCGGTTTGGCTGCTGACGCGCCGGCGGGCGCGATCATGCGCGAGGGAACGGAAATTCTTGACCGGGTCGGCCGCCTGCAAAAATCGACCGACGGGCAGTGGGAACAATTTGTGTTTGAGAGTGATGGCCGCACGCTCAAAGACCCGCCGGTTTTTGTGCTGCCCAATCTCACGCTCAATTTGATGGAGAAGGAACTGACGAGCGTCGCCCACGACCTGCGGTTTCGCATCACGGGGACCGTGACGGAATATCATGGGCATAATTATATTTTGATGGAAAAAGTTGTGGTGTTGCAGGATAAGAATCAGGAGTTTTAGGGGGAAGTGAATAGTTTTCAGTTTTCAGATTGCGGATTGCGGATGCGTTCTTTTGGGGTTGTTCGTGTTGTTCGTTAGTCATTTCATGATTCCAAAGTAGAATCCTGCCACAGTGTTCTTCCTGGCTCATCCCGCTTTCTTGTTGGCTCTTCCCGGTTGGGCGGCGCTGGCGGTTTATCTGCTGCGCAGCCGGCCGCGGCGGGTGGTGGTTCCTTATTTGAAATTGTGGCGGGTGTCCGAGGAGCCGGCGGGGCCGAAGCGCGCGTGGCGGCGCCCGCCGGCGGCGATACTGGCGATGCTGGCGGCGGTGTTGCTTGGGATCGTAGCTGCGGCGGGGCCTGCGCGGCGGACGGCGATGATCGGGCGGCCGGTGATTTTGTTGGTGGATCGGGGGATTACCTTGTCGGCGCGGGTTGGCGATTCGCGGCGGTTTATCGAGCTTGCCGCTATAAATGCGCCGATTATTGAGCGATTGATCGGGGCTGCGCCGGCGGAGTTGCGCATGGTCCCAGGGCGGGAATCACGACAGGTGAGGCTGGACGATTGGGTTGATGCGGTACGGCAGTTTGGTCCGACCGCGGTGGATACGAGCTTGCTGGTGAACGATGCGGTGAAGGCGGCGCTGCAAGACCCGGCGGCGATGGTGATTCTCATCAGCGATGTTTCGGTTGGCGTAGAAAACGCGCGATTGGTTCAGATTGTTCCTGACGCGCCGGCGACGAATGTCGGCATCGCGGATTTCGCGGTTCGGGCAGGGCCCACCACGCAGGCCACGCAGGCGATGGTGCGATTGAGAAATGATTCGTCGCTCGCGGAGGCGACTCTGCGTGTTACGGGTGGCGATTCATTGGCGGTGCATCTGCCGCCGATGGGGTCGAGCGGGAATTATTTTGTGAATCTGGCGTCGGCTGAGCCGGTGATTCAGGCGTCGGTGGAACCGGGCGGCGATATCGACGGCGATGATCAGGCGTGGGTTGTGCGTGGGCGGGCGTGGCCGAAGGTGGTGGCTCCGTATCCGTTGCCGCCGGCGATGGAACGAATGATGGAGGTTTACGCGGCGCATCGGCCGGCGGGGAATGAGGCGATTGTATCGGTGCTGCCGCTGGGGAATGAAATGCCGGATTCGCCGGCGATGATGGTCGCCACTGAATCGGGGCCGGCGACCCAAATCAGCGGCGAGGTGCAAGTTGAGGCGCATGAACTGACGGCGGCGCTGGATTGGAACGCGGCGTTGCGCGACGCGACGATGGCGGAGGGGCCGCCGGGGGAGGCGTGGCAGGCGTTGGTGAGCGTTGGCGGGCGCGCGGTATTTGCGGTGCGTGAGCAGCCGCATCGGCAGGCCTGGGTGGGATTCAATTCACCGGGGTGGGGGAGTTCGCCGGATTTTGTGGTCTTCTTCGCGCGGGTTTTTGATTTTGTGGGGGAGGGCAGCGAGCGATATCTTTCCGATCGCGTGGGGCGGCTGGATTCGCAATGGGTGGCAGCGGCTGCCGTCAAATCTGATGATAATGGACTGTGGCCGGGCATATATACGCGCGGCAGCGAAACGAAAGCGGTGAATGCGGATGAAGTGCCAATACCGCGCGCACAGGCGATGGATTGGCAGGGGCGATTGCAGTCGCTCGCTGAAGTGACGAGAGCGGGGGCGTTTGATTTGAGTTGGTTATTGGCGGTTTGCGCGATGCTCTGCGTGCTGATCGCGGCGGCGACTTGGCTCGCTTGATTTCAACGAGCCCACCGGTTAGCTGCGGTTAGCCGCCGCCCTTGGGCGGCGCGTCCAGCGGGCACCGGCGCGACTTGTCACCCCGCATCAACCGCATACCATGCTCCAGATGTCCGAGATCGAACTTACATTTTTGGGAAGCGGCACCAGCGCCGGTGTGCCCATGATCGGGTGTCATTGCGCGGTGTGCGAGAGTGCGGATCCGCGGGATAAACGGACGCGGCCGTCGGTGCTGATTTCCAGCGGCGGATTTACCGTGCTCGTGGATGTGACGCCGGAACTGCGGCTGCAATGCGTGGCCAATCGAGTGGATCGGGTGGATGCGGTGGTGCTGACGCACGCGCACGCGGATCACATCATGGGAATGGATGATCTGCGGCGATTCAATTCTCTGAAAAAAGGGCCGCTGGATGTGTGGGCGGACGAGCCGACGCACGAGGCAGTGCAGCGATGTTTTGGGTATGCCTTCAGCGGGCCGAATCCCGATCCACGGCTGTTTCGGCCGCAACTGGTGAAGCGCTTGATCGACGGGCCGTTTGATCTTGGGCCGATGCAGTGGACGCCGATCCGGTTGTTTCACGGGCCGATGCCGATCCTGGGGTTTCGCGTGGGGCGGCTGGCTTATTGCACGGATGTGAACCGGATTCCGGCGGAGTCTTACGCGCTGCTGGAGGGATTGGATGTGTTGGTGCTGGATGCGCTGGCGAACGTGGCGCATGCGACGCATTTTTCGTTGGAGCAAGCCGTGGAAGAGGCGAGGAGGATCGGCGCGAAGAACACCTACTTTACGCATGTGGCGCATGGGCTGGCACACGAGGCGACGAACAAGCTGCTGCCGGAGGGAATGGCGTTGTCGTTTGATGGGTTGAGGGTGAGGGCGGGGGGCGTGATGGGGTGAAAGGATGAAGGGGTGAAGGGGTGACGGGGATATAGTTTTCAGTGTTCAGTTGAAGAAGGGGGAGATGTATCCAACGATGTATTCAACTACGCCGGTCGGAGACTGGCGGGGCTTGGGCGGTGCCCCAGGCGCACATGATTTGGACCACGGGGCGCAGTGTGCGGCCGAGGGGTGTGAGGGAGTATTCCACTTTCAGCGGCGTGACGGGATAGACCTTCCGCTGGACGACGCCGTCGCGGACGAGTTCGCGGAGTTGCTGGGCGAGGACTTTCTGGGTGACTTTGCCGACATCGTTGCGGAGTTCGCCGAAGCGGCGGGTGCCGGAGAGAAGGTGCCAGACGATGGGGACTTTCCACATGCCGCTGAGGACGCGGAGAGTGTAGGCGGCGGGGCAGTTGATTTGGGCGCGTTTCATGGGCGGTGTCCTGAGAACAGGGGAATCAAGCGGTCGTTGACTTCCGTTATGAAGTCGGCGAGGCCGTTGTGTTGGCCGCGGTCTGTGAGCAATTTGAGGCCGGCAGTTTGCCAGAAGGATTCGTCGTCGCCGGCAAGCAATTTGAGGACGCGTTTGGCGCTCTTCTTGTCGTGGTTGTGGATGGCGGTGAGCCGCTCTGAGTGCTCGCAAGGATTGAATCCAAGGCGTTTTCGCAAGTTTAGCAGCTTTCTTCGATCCTCATCGGTCGACGGCACAAAGGCCGAGAGCACCCAGCATTCTCGTTTTGGATGCGCTAAGCCAAGGACAATGGCAAACGGCCATTTCCTGCCTTCCTGTTGGTCGCGGGCTTGGCGACAACCCTCGCGTCCGCGGATTACATCGTCGGTATCGACGACCAATGCAATGGCGTTTGGTCGAGGGTCCAAACTTAACAGGAGCAGAAAGGTAAGACGAGCAGCGTGCGAATAGTCAGCACCAGGACGGCCGTCGAATTTCCCCGCTGCCGATATGCGGCGTTGCTTCGCCAGATTCCGGACCTGACTGATTTTCAAAAAGGTGGTGCCATCTGTCCAACCGCGCCATTGACGATAAGTATCAAGCTGATCGGACGTGATCCATTTGAGGCGATCGCAGATAACGCGATCGGCCAATTCGCACGCAATGCGCCGATCCGGCTCGTCCTCACACACAATCACGATTGAAACAGGACCGTCCTCAGGCATGGGCCGGTTTCCCATTCTTTTTCGTGATCCAGGATTCGCCGACCATGCTCCAGAATTCGCCGGGGGTCATAACGTCCTTCCAGCGATCGAAATCGGGATGTTGGTCAAGTGATCCAACCCTGGCATTACCTTCAGCGTCCAGCGAAGTCAGTCGGACTTCCTTGTACTTGAGATGCTCCAATAGATAAGGCGAATGCGACGTTGCAACGATCTGAAGTTCCGGATCCTTCTCGAGCAACTGTCGGATGACCTTAATCAAGTCGCCCATCGCTCGTGGGTGCAATCCGCGGTCAATGTCATCCAGAAGCACAAGCTTCGGCTGGGTTGGCCCCATGAGAACGGCCAGGATCGCGATGACCAGAAGAGTTCCCTCACTTGCACATTCGCCCGGGACATCGGTGGCGTTCTTCATGTCGAGAACCAACTTATATCCTTCAAACTCCCGCCCGATCGGTTGTGTGATGATTTTATCGCCCTCGCGAAAGACCTGGGTTTCCGTGTCCAGGACGGTGATGCGTGACATGCGCAGCCGCTCGAAGGCCGGAACCACCGCCCGGACTGCGGCTTGGAATTCCTGAAATTCCTCGGGCTGATTCAGCGCCATTTCCGTCAAGACTGATGGAACACCGAAGCCGGCGTCGGATATCTGTAATTTGCCGATCTTGCTCGGCGCTGCGATCTGAACGGAATTAAGCCGCAGCAAAAGTCCTACGTCGAATATCTTAGGACGCTGTCCGGTGGGCACACTTCTTCCAGGTACGCGTATTTCCACCTTTAACGGCCCTTCGTTTGGGCCGTTGTTTTCCTCTTCAAACGATGCCCCTAGTATAACTTTGCCATCCAGCGTCGTCCGCAATTTCCACTGCGTCGTGTTCGGGGAGGCTTTATTCCCAGATAAGGATGCGTCAATCTTGAAACTCTTCCCGTTCGATTCGACGACGCATCCGAACTGGCTGTCTCTCGCCGCCAAGCGGCCCTTTATTTGTCCCGGCGACATTCGGCCAGTGAATGACTGCCCCAGCGATTGGTTATCGTCAAGCCGCGAAACCTGCGAAATTACCTCCAGCACCGTCGTCTTCCCCGAGCTATTTGGCCCCACAAACACCGTCAGCGGCTCCAGCGGAATGTTCGCTTCCTTGAACAGCTTGAAGTTTTTCAGGTGGACTGATTTGATCATGGCGACATTCAGCCTATTACGCCGCAAAGGCGAATGCAATTCAACCGCGAATCAAGCGGGTCACGCGCGGATATTCTCAGGCAATCCGAACGAAAGAAGAACCCTCACCCCAGCCCTCTCCCTGGGTACAGGGCGAGGGGGAAAGAGGTGGCGAGCCCTGCATAAGAATCGGCTCGCCCGGTCCAATTCTATTCCGCATTCGCGCCGGCCGCTTCCGCCGACAAATCTTCCTCCGCCTGCGGGAACCGGCAGGTGACAGTTGTCCCGACACCCATCGTGCTTTCGAGCTGGACGGAGCCATTCAGTGCGTGGATGGCGTGCTTCACGATCGCCAGGCCAAGGCCGGTGCCGCGGCCGGCGCTTCCGCTGCGGGCGGCGTCCACCTGATAGAATCGCTCGAAGACCCGGTCGATGTGTTCGGGGGCGATGCCGATGCCGGTGTCGGCTACCGTCATCTTCACTGACCCGTTCTCAGCGGCGACAGAGACGTGAACCTTTCCGCCGGCGAGGGTGTACTTCACGCTGTTTTCCACAAGGTTCTTCAGGATTAGGTTCAGCAGGCGGGCGTCGCTGATGAATTCGCGCGGCTCGGGGTCGCTGAAAACTAACTCGACGGATTTCTGTTGAGCCAGCGGCAGTACCGTATTTTTCACGCTGCTGAACAGTTCCGCGACTTTCACTCTCGCGGCGGCGGCTTCGTGGTCGGGGCCTTCGACGCGCGACAGATCGAGCAGGTCGCGGAGCATTTCCTCCAGGCGGCGGAGATTGCCGTCGATCACGCCGAGGCAGCGGTCGGCTTGCTGCGGGTCTTCCTCGTAGGCCTCGCGGAGCGTTTCAAATGCGATCTTGATGGCGGTGATGGGCGTGCGGAGTTCGTGGCTGGCGTTGGCGACGAAATCGGTCTTCATCTGAATCGCGCGGGCCAGTTCACTGACGTCGCGCAAAACCACCAGCGTTCCGCCGTCGGCGGTGCGCGCGGCGACGGCCTGGATCGTCAACTTCTGGCCGCCGCGAAGAAGGCGCAGTTCGCGTTGCAGCGGCAGGGCCGGCTGGGTGGGGTCGTTCGAGGCGGCTTCAACAGCCTCGAAGATTTCCAGAACGGCCGCGTCGGAAATAACGCTGACGACCTTTTTTTCCAGGGCCTCGTCGGCGTCGAGTCGCAACATGCGGGCGGCGGGGGCGTTCATCAGGATCAAGCGCTGCTGGCGGTCACTGGCGAGGATCGGGTCGGGGAGCGTGTCGACGAGCGCGTGCAGGTCGGCCTGCTCGTGGCGGAGTTTGGAGAGCTTGCGACAGGTATCGACGGCCATGCGATTAAATTCGTCGGCGAGTTCACGAATCTCCGGCGCGCCGCGCGGGGTGAGTTGTCCGTGCCAGTCGGCCTGCACGATCTGGCGTCCGCGCTCGATGATCGATTGGAGCGGCTCAACCCAGAGCCGGTACAGGACGGCGCAGGCGGCGACCGCCAACAGGAGAGCCGCCAGGGCCGCCGCGGCAAAACCGGCGGCTACATTCTGCGACGCGACGAGCACGAGCACGCAGACGATGAGCGCGGCGGTGAGTACGATGAGAAATCGGGAAAGCAGCCGGGGCATGGCGGGGCATTGTAATGCAAAACCACGGGATTCAAGATTCGCTGTGATGAGTGGCGGATGAAGAGGCACGGCAATCGCTCATGGCCGTTCCCGCTCTGGTCCCCTCTCCCGGTACTCTGGGAGAGGGATAGGGTGAGGGCCTTTTTCCTGCGACCAAACTGCATTTGAATTGGGAAGAACCCTCACCCCTGCCCTCTCCCAGAGTACCGGTAGAGGGGGAAATACCAAAGGCGATTGCCCCGGCTGAAGATGCGGGTAATCGCATATGGCACTGATTGGTTCTCAACCCCCACCCTAGCAGCCTGTGGCAAAAGTCCCGCGCGGCCAGGCGAAGTGGATTTTGGCCGCGGGCCAGACGCGACGACGAAGCGTATTGCCGCCAAATACGCTGAGGAGGAGCAACGAAGCACGCGGCCAAAAGACACGAGCATGGCCCGCGAGACTTTTGCCACAGGCTGCTAGCCCGAATTATTCCCCCGCCCCCGCGCGCGACGGGCCTCCTTGTGGTTTAATGTCTTTTATTAGGAAGAGTTAAACCAAGCAGGGAGGCC